>Ga0210410_10004551_pt1 | contig 12144 bp, 9 predicted proteins | sample IncBWC4MmetaG_FD_161058 | JGI IMG/M metagenome (GOLD analysis project Ga0210410, IMG submission 161058) | Forest soil microbial communities from Barre Woods Harvard Forest LTER site, Petersham, Massachusetts, United States - Inc-BW-C-4-M | ecosystem: Environmental > Terrestrial > Soil >... | reverse complement strand
CGGCCAAAGCGTCAGCGCCGATCTCCTGAAAGAGTCGAACCGGTAGGGAGTGATCCGATGTCGCCGCGCAATGCGCTCAATGGGGCCCAGGTTATCGTCGACTATCTGATCCAGGAAAAAGTACCGCAGGTGTTCGGCCTGTGCGGTCATGGCAATATCCAGTTCATCGACGCGCTGTATGAGCGTTCCGACGAGCTCAAGACCATCTCGGTGCATCACGAGAGCGTCGCCGGCTTCATGGCGGATGTGTATTACCGCGTCTCGGGACGGCCGACCGCCACCTTCACGTCCTGCGGGCCGGGTTCGGCGAACCTGCCGATCTCGCTCGGCAATGCGTTTCTCGACTCGGTGCCGTTTCTGGCGGTGACCGGCAACGTGCCGACCAGCCAGTTCAACCGCGGCGCCTTTCAGGAATTGTATCGGCATTATCAGGCGGACTTTCCCTCCACCGTGCGTTCCTACTGCAAAAAAGTATTCCAGCCGACCCGCGGCGAGATGGTGCCGCTCGCGATCCGGCAGGCCTGGAAAACCATGACGACGGGCCGTCCGGGTCCTGTCGTGCTTGACGTTCCCTTCGACGTGTTCCTGGAATCGGCGGCCGAGGAAGCGCCGAACGCGCACGCCTGGAACGGCAATATCTCGAGCCGCTGCGGCGCCGATCCGGAAGGCGTCGTCAAGGCGGTGGATATGCTGCTCGGCGCCGAGCGCCCGGTGATGATCGTCGGCCAGGGCGTCCGTTATGGCGGCGCCGCCGAGGAATTGCTGAAGCTTGCCGAGCGGCTGCAGATTCCGGTGGCGGCGTCCGCCAGCGGCCTTGGCGCCATCGATACCAATCATCCGCTGGCGCTCGGCCTTGTCGCGCGCGCCGGCCATTACCAGGCCAATCACGCGACGCGCCAGGCCGACGTGCTGCTGGCGATGGGCATGCGCTTTGACGATCGCACCTCGAGTTCGTGGATCCCCGGCTATTCCTTCACCATCCCGCCCACGAAACTTATTCACGCCGACATCGACCCGGAGGAAATCGGCCGCAATTATCCGGTCGCGCTCGGCCTGATGGCTGATGTGCGCACCTTCCTGCGCCAGATCCATGCCGAACTCGATCGCCGCGCCGATCTCACTGGGCGCGCCGACGCCCGCAAGAAATGGCTGGCGCAGATCGACGTCTATCGCAAGGAATGGGACAAGTTCGTCGCGCCCGGTTTCTCCGACGATACCACGCCGATCAATCCGCAGCGCGCCGCGCTTGAGATCGACAAGGCGCTGCCCGAGAATGCGATCCTGGTCAGCGACATCGGCGTGCACCACAATTGGCTGTTGAGTTTCTGCAAGCCGAAGCGGCCGGATTCGCTGATCGGTTCGATGGGCTTCGGCCCGATGGGCTTTGGCGTCGCCGGCGTGATGGGTGCGAAGTTCGCAGCCCCCGACCGTCCCTGCGTGTCGGTGTGCGGCGACGGCGCGTTCTTCATGCATGCCAATGTGCTGGGAACGGCGGTCGAATATAATCTGCCGGTGGTCTGGGTGGTCTGGAACAACTACGCCTATGCCTCGATCCGCGGCCTGCAGCGCGGCTACCTCGGCGGCCGCGAACTCGCCACCGACTTCCATGATCCGACGACGGGCGGCCGTTACAATCCGGATTTTGCCGCGATGGCGCGCTCGTGCGGCGTCGAAGGCGTGCGAGTCGATCGCGCCGGCGATCTCGGCGAAGCCATCCGCAAGGGCATCGCCGCCAACAAACCCTATCTGATCGACGTCGATATCGCCGCCGACATCAACCCCTCTGGCGCCGGTGTCTGGGAACTGCCGGGGCTCGGGCAAAGCAAGCCGGGTATCGGAACGCGGTACGAACCGAACTGATCGGCATTCGCGCCGATACGACATTTCCCTCCACAAGATTATAAAGTCAGGGAGACAGCAACATGCTCGTAGGCAAGAAAGTCGTGGTCGTCGGAGGCTCGTCGGGTATCGGTCTTTCGACCGCCGAACTCGCCAGGCGGGAAGGGGCCACGGTCATCATCGCCTCCCGCAACGCCGACCGCCTGAACGCGGTTGCAGACAAATTGGGCGCGACGGCGATCGTGGCTGACGTTACCAGCGATGAAAGCGTCGCCAGTCTCTTTCGCAGCTGCGGCCCGGTCGACCATGTCGTGGTCACCGCGGCGCAGCTTCGCACCGGTCCGTTCAAGACCGTTGCCATGGAAGACGTGCGCTCCACGATGGAAGGCAAGTTCTGGGGTGCCTGGCGCGTCGCGCGATCGGCGGAGATCCGCCCCGGCGGATCGCTGACGCTGGTCTCGGGTTACCTGAGCATTCGCCCCCGGCCCAACTCCGCCATCATTGGCGCCGCCAACGGCGCGCTTGAATCGCTGGCGCGCGGCCTCGCGCTCGAACTCGCGCCGGTGCGCGTCAATGCGGTCTCGCCGGGGATCATCGACACGCCGATCCGCGCGGCGATGCCGGAAGAAGCGCGCCGCGACATGCTGGCCAAAACGGCCGCCGCTTTGCCGGTCGGACGCGTCGGCACCGGCGAAGATATCGCGCGGCAGATTTTGGCCTTCATGACGATCGGGTTTGTGACGGGATCGATCGTCTATATCGACGGGGGCGCGTTGATAACCTGATCGGCCGGCTTGAGCCGTGAGTCCTGAATGACGCATGATCTTCAGAAGCTGGTGGTGGTCGGGCATGGGGCCGCCGGCCTCGCGGCGGCGCTTTCGGCGGCCGAGCAGGCGCGCAGCCGCGGCTTGCGCCTCGACATCACCTTATTGGAGAAATCACGCGAAGCCGAAGCCGGCGGGAATACCCGCTGGAGCCCCTCCTATATGCGGCTCGCTGCGCCCGCTCGGCTCGCCCCCGGCTTTGAAGAGGATATGCAGCAGGCGTCGGGCGGATTGGCCGATCAAGCCTATTTTCGCACGCTCGCGGAGAACGCGACCGCGACGATCGGATGGCTGCAGAGCCACGGCATCAAATTCGCGATTCCAGTTTACTACCTCAGCGCCGGCCCGCCGCGTATCCAGCCGGTCGGAGGCGGCAGCGCCATCGTCGAAAAGCTTGCCGATGCCGCGAAGCAGGCAGGGGTGAAGGTACGCTACGAGTCGGCCGCGAGCCGGCTGGTGGTCGAAGATCACCGCGTGGTCGGCGTAGACGTTCAGACCGGTGACGGCGCCGCAACGACGCTCGCCGCCGATGCCGTGATTCTCGCTACCGGCGGATTCCAGGGCAACCCCGCGATGATGCGCGCGCAGTTCGGGCCGGGCGCCGAGTCGATAAAACTCATTTCGCCGGGAACGCGCTTCGACAGCGGCGACGGCATCCGCATGGCCACCGACCTCGGCGCCAGCATTTCCGGCGACTGGAACGGGATGCACATCGAACCGGTCGATCCCCGCAGCACCCACTCCGCGCCGGTCGTGCTGGTGTATCCCTATGGCATCGTCGTCGATCAGGATGGAAGCCGTTTCTTTGACGAAGGCGGTGGCCTCGTTCACGAAACATGGGAAGTTTTTGCCCGCGAGATTCATTTCGCGAGACCGAAGAGCGTGGCGTACGCGATCCTCGATAGCCGCCTGTTCGATATTCCCGGCTACGAGCGTGCGATCCGATCGGACGTGCCGCCATACCAGTCTCACTCAATCGAAGGGCTTGCGGCGCTGATCGGAGTTTCCGCCCGCCATCTGCGCGAGACGGTCGACACATTCAATGCCGCTGCCGCCGGCGATGCCATGCGGTTCGACGCGACGCGCTGTGATGGCTTGGCGGCGGCGAGCGAACTGAGGCCGCCGAAATCGAACTGGGCGCGCGCCATCACCGAGCCGCCGTTTCTCGCTTATCCCCTGGTTGGCGCCATCGCCTATACATTTGGCGGTCTCGCCACCAACGAAAAGGCCGAGGTCCTGGGGGAGCGCGGGCCGATGCCCGGGCTCTACGCGGCAGGAGAAACCACCGGGCATTTTTATGGCACCGCGCCTAATGCCGTCGCGATGCTTCGCGCGCTGGTATTTGGACAGATTGCGGGACGAGAGGCTGTTGAATTCCTGCACAGCCGGTAACATCGCGTCGGTCTGCGTAGGTACAACCTTGGACAAGGAAAACGACATGGCTTCTGAAGAGAACGGCGCCTTCATCCGCAATATCGCCGAAGTGCCCTGGCGCGAATTCCCCAATCATTTCGGCGGCGCGCTCTCGAAGCCCCTGGTGATGCCGGAGACCGCTAGTACGCGTCATCTCGACTACCGGATTTCGATGTACCAGCCGATGGCCCATGTCGCGAGGCACAAGCACCGGGTTCAGGAGCAAATCTATCACGTGCTCGAAGGCGAGGGGCTGATGGAGATCGCGGGCAAGAACCATGTGGTGCGCAAGCACGATTTTATCTTTTTGCCGCCCGGCGTCGAGCACGCCATCTCGAATTCGGGCCTGGTCGACCTGGTGTTCCTGGTGATCACCTCGCCGCCGTCGGACGACGAGAAGATTGCCTGACCATTCAAGGGCCACATGGTTCGAGACGCGCTGCGTTGCCGCGCTCCTCACCATGAGGTCCAAGACCTCATCCTGAGGAGCATCGCCGTCTCGAAGGATGAAGCCCCACTGGAGTTGCTCTAACCGCGCGGTCCCACGCATGCCGGCTTCAGACGCTTACGATGTGGTCGTCATTGGCGCGGGCGCCGGTGGGATGACGGCTGCCGCGGTCGCGGCCAGCGAGGGCTTGAGCGTTCTGCTGATCGAGAAGACGGAGTTTGTCGGGGGCACCACGGCGTGGTCGGGCGGGATGGTCTGGATTCCCGCCAACGCCCACATGAAGCAGGCGGGCATGCCTGACAGCGCCTCCGATGCCGCGGCCTACCTCGCCAGCACCATTCCCGAAATTGAAAACGCCGGCTTGCGCAAAACCTTTCTGGCGCGTGGTCCGGAAGCGGTGGAATATCTGGAAGACAATACCGAGGTCCGACTGCAGCCGGTGAAGACCTATCCCGATTACTATCCGGAACAGCCGGGAGCCACGGCCGGCGGCCGTGTGCTCGAGCCCGTCAGCTTCGATGGCGCCAGACTCGGCGCTAATTTTAAACGGCTGCGTCCGCCGCTGCCGGAATTTACCTTGTTTGGCGGGATGATGGTCAACCGGCTCGACATTCCCCACCTTCGCCAATTCGGGCGCTCGTTTCGTTCAACCCTGCGTTCGCTGCGTCTTGTGTCGCAATATGCGCTGCAGCGGCTTCGCGCGCCCAGGGGAACGACGCTGCATCTGGGCAATGCGCTGGCGGCGCGGCTCTACGCTTCGCTGCTGGCGCGAAACGTCGAGGTCTTGTTCGGCAGCAGTGTCGAACGCCTGTTGATCGAGGACGGTGCCGTCGGCGGCGTGCAGATCAGGGATTCATCCGGCGGCCGGCCCATCGTCGCGCGCAAAGGCGTCGTGCTGGCAACCGGTGGCTTCTCGCACGACAAAAACCTTCGCGAACGTTATTTTCCAGCCGCGGCGGGTTCGGTTTCCGCCGCATCGCCTGCGGGATGCGGCGATGGCCTGCGGGTCGCCATGGCGGCCGGCGCCAGCATCGGCACGAGCGTAGCAAGCCCGGCTTACTGGGTGCCGGCGTCACGCTTTCAGCGCGCGGATGGCAGCCCGGGAGTTTTCCCGCATACGGTGACCGACCGGGCGAAGCCCGGAATTATCGCGGTGAATTCGGCGGGAAAGCGCTTTATCAATGAAGCCCTGTCGTACCACGAGTTCGTGCTGGCCATGTTGCGCGACGGCAACGACGCTACAACGCGTTCGTTCTTTCTCGTCTGCGATCGCCGTTTTCTCTGGACCTACGGGCTTGGCCGGATCAAGCCGTTCACCTGGCGCATCAGGCCTTACGTCAAGCGCGGCGAATTGATCGAGGCTGCCAGCATCGGTGCGCTCGCCGCCGCGATCGGCGTCGAACCATCGGCGCTCTCCAAAACGGTGAACGACTATAACGCGCATGCGCGAATGGGACACGACCCGGCCTTCGGACGCGGCACGTCGATCTATCAGCGTCACCTCGGCGATCCCAACCACTCGCCCAATCCCTGCGTCGCGCCGATCGAGCAGGCGCCTTTCTACGCGCTGCGTATCTATCCGGCGGATTTGGGCACGGCGATCGGTCTCAAGACGGATGGCCATGCCAGGGTTCTGAGCAAGGATGGCACCGCCATCGCGGGCCTTTATGCCTGCGGCAACGACATGGGGTCGATCATGAACGGAAATTATCCGGGGCCCGGCATTACGCTCGGACCTGCGTTGACATTCGGCTACGTCGCCGGCCGGCACCTTGCGCAGACCGGTTCAGAGGTGCATGCCCGGCAGAGGGGACGAGCATGAAAAACCCGGCCGCTAGTTTTGCCGTCAACACCTACTCCTACATTTTCGGGGGCAGCGCCGCCGATACCGTGGCGCGGCTTGCCGACCAGGGTTATGGCGGGGTTGAGCTGATGTTTTTTCCCGGCCATCTCTGGCCTGCCGAGCTTGACGCATCAAGTCTGCGCAGCCTGCGCCGGCTCTGCGAACAGCGGCTGCGGCTGGTAGCCGTCAATATGCCGAATGTCGACATCAATGTCGCCGCCGCCGCGGAGGAGATGCGGGCCTATACCCTCGATTTGCTGGTGCAATTTGTGCGCTGTGCCGGCGAACTCGGTGCGGGCGGGATCATTGTCGGGCCCGGCAAGCCCAATCCGCTATTTCCGATGCCGCGCGACCGCATGATCTCGTATTTCTACCGTGCGCTCGATACGCTGGCGCCGCTGGCGCGGCAGGCAGGCATAAGGCTTTTCATCGAGAACATGCCGTTTGCCTTCCTGCCGGATGCGGAGTCGCTCATGAAGGTTGTGGATGGTTATGGCGACGACAGCATCCGCGTCATCTACGACGTGGCCAACGCGCACTTCATCGGGGAGGCTCCAACCGAGGGACTGCGGCACGTGCGCGACCGGCTCAGCCTGGTTCATTTTTCCGACACGACCCGGCGGAGCTACAAGCACGATCCCCTGGGCTGCGGAGACGTCCCGCTCGCGGGCATCGCATCCGTCCTGAAAGAGGTCGGATATAACGAGGTGCCGATGCTGGAAGTGATTTCGCTCAACCCGGATGCCGACATCGCCGATAGTTGCCGGATCCTCCAGCAAGCGGGGATAGGCTGCGATGCCTGAACATGTCGCACTTGTCATCGGGCCGACCGGAGCGACCGGCGGTCCTATCGCCGCGGCGCTCGCGCGTCGGGGATGGCGCGTTTACGGCATGTCGCGCACGGCGCCATCAGGCGAAGTGTCCTTCACCCATATCGCGGCCGACCTCACCGATCCCACGTCCTGCCGGCGCGCTCTGGCGACCATCGAACCGGTGACGCATGCCTTTTTCGCCGCCCGCGCGCCATTTCGCGAAGGCGGGGTCGAGGACGTCGAGGGCAACGTCGCCATGCTGGCGGCGACGCTCGACGCGCTGGCGAGCCGCTCCGATGTTCTCGAGCACGTTCACCTGCTGGAGGGAATAAAATGGTACGGCATGCATCTCGGCCCCTATCCGACGCCGTCGCGCGAGGACGATCCCCGGCATTTGCCGCCGAATTTTTACTATGACCAGCAGGACCTGTTGAGCGAACGCGCGGCGCGGGCCGGCTGGAGCTGGTCGGCCTCGCGGCCGTCCTTTATCTGCGACTTCGCGCCGAACCGCTCCAGAAACCTGATCACGGTGCTCGGCGCTTACGCGGCGATCTGCCGGGAGCTTCAGGTGCCCCTGGACTTTCCCGGAACTGCCGCCGGTTACTCCGTGCTGTCCGAACTGTCGGACGCGACCTGTCTCGCGGAGGCAATTATTTTCATCTCCACCCATGACTCAGGCAAGAACGCCGCGTTCAATGTCACCAACGGCGACAGCTTCCGCTGGTGCCAGGTCTGGCCCTTGCTGGCGCAATGGTTCGAGATTCCCTGCGGCGTGCCGCGCGGTATGAAGTTGGCAAAATGGATGGCCGACAAGGGACCGGTCTGGGACCGCATCGTCGCGCGGCACGAACTGGAGCCGCGATCGCTTGGAAGCCTCGCGTCATGGGAGTTCGCCGATTTCGTATTCGAGAAGGAATGGGATCTTCTCACCGATACCGGCAAGTTGAGACGCGCGGGCTTCAATGCCTGTGTCGACACGATTGCCATGATCCACGATCAGCTCGACCAATATCGCGATGCAAGGCTGCTGCCGCGCTAGGCGATGGAGACGGCAGGTCATTGCGACAAATCTGTCGCGCCTTCCGGATTGCGAATCGGATTATGGGCAGCGCCTCAGCGCCAGAATCTCGCTCTCTGCTTTTGTCCGCGTGACCGCCGCCAGACGCGAAGCAAGGTCTGCTTGCGCGTTCCGGGATTCTTCCGGCAATTTTTCGATGAGCGCAATGTTTGGCGGCGACACACCGCTGAGTGCGCCGCAGATGCCCGCCGCCATACAGGCAATGGTATCCGCGTCGCGGCCGAAATTAGCACCAAAAACCGCGGCTTGCCCGGGATCTCCCTTCGCTAGCCGAACAATTGCAAGCGCGGCCGGTACAGTCTCACGGCTGTCGCAGGCGATTTGCTGACGAAACTTCTGATGATAGCGCTCGCGAAAAGTCCTGTAATCAACGGCTGCATGCGCAAGGTCTTGTGCCGCGACGATCAGCGACAACATTTCTCCGCCGCTCCAGGGCTTGATGTAGCTGGTGGATGCCTTCAGGACCGCCTCGACGGTCGATCCGACAACCAAAGCTTCCGCAATAGCAGCGGCGACGGCTGCGGCGCCGTCCTGGCAAAATGCGACGTTCGTGACGTGGATCAGGCTTGCAATCTCCATCGCCTGCGCGGCCGCGGCACGTGGATTTCCGGCGTTTACAATTCCCACCGGCGCGATCGCCATTGCCGAACTCGAACTCGGCATTGTTCCCTCCGCGATCGAGCGCGGCAAGTAGCCGAAGCGAAGCTTCGCCGCGGCATGAAGAACAGACGGAAAGAAGCGACCGACCTTGCTGCCAAAGATGGCATCTCGCTGATCGCGCCATTCCTCCGCCCAGCTATCCGCATCCGCAAAACCGCCGGTTCGAATCAGCGCGGCAGCCAGCAAGTCCCGCATGATGGTATCGTCGGTTCCGTCACCCTCGAACGACTCGACCCAGCCGAACCTTTCTTCGATCTGTGGCGGCTCGAGATTCTCAGTCGGGGTACCCATGGCATCGCCGATGACGCCGTAGGCAAGGCAGGCGAAAGCATGACTTTCAAGTCGGCTAGCTGCGTTGGTGTACATATCCGCTCCTCAAAGCGACGTGACGTGGACGGCCTGGGTGGAAATCGAGCCGGTGTCGACGACAAGCCCCACGGCGCCCACGGTCAGTGGAAGCTGCTGCGTATCCCGGACCTCGAAAATTTTGCGGCCATCGACGAAGGCCTGAATCTCATTGTCCTCGACTTGCACCTCCACGACGTACTTCTGGTCCACCTTCCAGGAAAACCGGTCGCTTGCGAGAACGGTCTCGTCATGAACGCGCTTGATGAGCTTGGCGCAGCCGCCATCGGACTTGTCGAACATCACGGCATAGTAACGCTCCCGCCCTTGAATTCGCGCCGCAAGGCCCCAAGCTTCCGCGAGCAGGGGCGTGACTTCCGATCTCACGCGGTAGTCTTTCCAGTCGCGAGAGCCTTGTGCGATAAACCCTATCCCTTCGCCATTGGTAATGCGCAATCCCTCCCAACGTGTCTGAAACTGACTGACGTTGTTGACCCATGCGTGCTTCCACATGGTGCTCAGATTGTCGTCCGGCCGCCGGAGGACGGTTTTTGGCGCCCCGGCCCATGTCAGATAGTCGAGGTAAATGACGCCATCGACGCCGGATCGATCACGCGTCTCGATTTCCAGTCCGACTTCGAAGATAGGGTATCCGCCGGTATCCGGCACGCGCCAGGTCAGCATGGCTTCGCTGCCGGATAACAGTTCGTGCTTATCGCCGTAGATCTGTTCGAGTTCGTCGCGTTCGTTGTACACGCTTGCGTAAAGACGGACCGCAACGTGTTTGCCATGGCTATCGGCTTCCAGGCGGCACTCGACGACCTGCCCTGAATATAACGTCGGGCATGCGAGCAGCTGATACACCGGCATGGTGAAGACGTCTTTGTCAAAGAACGTCGGCGTGGCGATCCGCGCAACGCGGCCTGGCGCCAGGCGTTGGAAGTTGACGGCGAGGCACCGTTCGCCGTCCCGGCTGTGGCCCGGCACGTTCCTGATCTCGACCGGATGCAGATGGGCCGGTGACCCCGTCTTGGTGGCAAATCCCTGCAGGCTACCGGGAAAGCTGAAATTGAAGCGTGCACCATTTTTGAACGCTGCGGTTCGCAATGAGCCGGCGAGAATATGGCCGGTTGCAATCAGCGACTGCGCCTCGATTACGGCATCCGTTATCGATCCTCCGCCGTCGGCCGTAGAGACATACATGCGGTCGGCAATCGGCGTGCGAAAGTCGGGGCCGGCGTCGATGCCCGCGAGGCCGGTCCGGATACCGAACAGGCATCCGGCGTTTCCCGCGTTGCAGTCGGTATCCCAGCCCGCCGTGTTGACGATTCGCATCGTGTCCTGAAAGCTGTTCCCACCATACAGCGTGGCGAGAATGATCAATGCGTGATTGGGAATGACGTGGCAGTTGCCGGGAAATTTGTCGTAGCCGTATCGCTCCGCAACGAGGGCCCGCGTCCGTTCCCAGTCCTGGCCGTTGTCGCCCGCATGCCACGCGCGCACGTCTTCAACCACGCGCCGGATCAACGCATCCCGGGGAACAAAGCCAAGCCCGACATCCAGTAGTTTTTGCACGTCGGACTCGACGAAAGCCTGCGCCTCCATGGCTGCCAGCAGTTTCGCCGCGTGAACCGCTTCCCCGTCGTGGCTGACGCGACCCGCCTGCTCCGCCAGGTAGGCGGCCTGATCGGGATCTCCCGGGCTGACCATCGCCCACCCATCGATGAAGATCTGCGCGCCGATCTGCTCGGCAACGGTCTTGCCGTTTAGTTCGATCGAACCGCTCAGCGGCGCCGGTACGCCGGACTTCAGGCGCAAGTAGGCGGTATGCTCGGTGGAGTTTCCGATCCCGCCCCACCACAGGATCGAGCGGTCCTCCACGATGTAATTGAGCCAGGTGTTTCCGATCTGCCGGGAAGTCAAATGCCTCGGAAAGCCGTAATCGGCCAGCGCCCGCGGGAACGCAAAGGTGCCGGAAATGTCGTCGTCGGTCACGACGAGATGATGCGACCTTAGTGCGACGTCGCGGCGTTCATTGACGTAAAAATTGATCGGACCTAGTTCCCGCGTGATGCGTTCATAGGTCCAGCCCTCGAAGGGACGGCCGAGATAGACGCCAATCATTTTGCCGAGCACGCCGGCATAGACCCGTTCGGCATAGTCGTGAGGAATTCCAGGCACGCATCGCTCCCTTGGTTCGCCGATCAGGCCGACGAACGTTTTAGAATTTCGAATTTGAGCTCGAGGCTCTGGCCCGGCGATTCAAGCCCACCCGGCTGCAGCCGTCTAATGAGCGTGTGGGCAGCCAATGCCCCCAGATCGAATTCAGGCTGCCGAACCGTCGTCAGACCGAGCAGCTTCGCGGCGGGAATATCGTCGAATCCGACGATGGCAATATCGTCGGGAACGGACAGGCCGGCGGCACGCGCAGCTACCATTGCTCCCACTGCAAGCATGTCATTTGCGCAGAAGATCGCCGTCGCGCGATTGCGCGTTTCCGAGAGGATCTCACCCATGGCGCGGGCGCCGGATTGCTCCGAGTACCGGCCATCGGTAACGAATTTCGGAACAAGTCCGGCTGCGCGCATCACGGAAGCGTAACCGAATGCGCGGCGAGGGCTCGGCCCGACCTCTGCCAGGATCATCGTGATGCGTTGGTGGCCGCGCTCGATCAGATATCGCGTCATCGCCGCCGAAGCTTCCGCGTTGTCGATATACACGCTGTCGATCGGCAACGGTCCTTTCGGCTTGTGCTGGCTCTCGAGGCGGACGATCGGGATCCCCTTTTGCGCCAGCGTGGCCAGCTGCGGAGCGCGCAGGTGAAAGAACGTTCCTACGACGCCGTCGGCGCGCCCCTGGAGCCGCCAGCTTGCTGCCCGCAC
>Ga0210410_10004550_pt1 | contig 12144 bp, 9 predicted proteins | sample IncBWC4MmetaG_FD_161058 | JGI IMG/M metagenome (GOLD analysis project Ga0210410, IMG submission 161058) | Forest soil microbial communities from Barre Woods Harvard Forest LTER site, Petersham, Massachusetts, United States - Inc-BW-C-4-M | ecosystem: Environmental > Terrestrial > Soil >... | reverse complement strand
CTCCCCCCCGGACTCCACGACCGCGATCTGGCGCGCGATCTCCGCCTCCACTCCGCGCTCGAGGTAGCGGAACGAGTTCATGTTCTTCAGCTCGGTCTTCGTTCCGAGCACGTCGCTGCCGGCCGGGCGGATCGAGACGTTCGCGTCGCAGCGCAGCGAGCCCTCCTCCATGTTCACGTCGGAGACGCCGAGCTGGCGCAGCGTCTCGCGCAGCACGTTGAGCCATTCGCGCGCCTGCGCGGCGCTGCGAACGTCGGGCTCGGTGACGATCTCGACGAGCGGCGTCCCGCCGCGGTTGAAGTCGACGACCGACTCGTCGGCGCCGTGGATGCGCCCGCTCGCGCCGACGTGCACGAGCTTCGCCGCGTCCTCCTCGAGGTGCGCGCGGTGGATGCGCACCTCGCCGAGCCGGCCGCCGACGCAGATCGGGATGTCGTACTGACTGATCTGGTAGCCCTTCGGCAGGTCGGGATAGAAGTAGTTCTTGCGATGGAAGATCGAGCGCGGCGCGAGCTCGCAGCCGAGCGCCAGCCCGATCAGCAGCGCATAGTGGATCGCTCTCGCGTTGACGACCGGCAGCGCGCCGGGCAGCCCGAGGCAGATCGGGCAGGTGTGCGTGTTGGGCGGGTCGCCGAAGCTGAGCTCGCAGCCGCAGAACATCTTCGTCCGCGTCTTCAGCTGGACGTGGATCTCCAGCCCGATCACGGGCTCGTAGGCCGAGGCGCTCACGCCGCAGCCCCGTCGCCGCCGGTGCGCCGCGCAACGCTCCCGTCGAAGCCCAGCGCCTGCTCGAGCACGTATGCGGCGGACAGCAGGCGGTTCTCGCTGAACGCGGGCCCGCACAGCTGGAAGCCGACCGGCAGCCCGTCGCTCAAGCCGTTCGGGATCGAGATCGCGGGGATGCCGGCGAGCGACATCGGCACGGTGCAGACGTCGCTCAGGTACATCGCGAGCGGGTCGTCGGTCTTCTCGCCGAGTCGGAAGGCGACCGACGGAGCCGTCGGCGTCACCAGCAGGTCGAAGCGCTCGAAGGCGGAGCGGAAGTCCTCGGCGACCTTCGTGCGCACCTGCTGCGCGCGGCCGTAATAGGCGTCGTAGTAGCCGCTCGAGAGCGCGTAGGTGCCGAGCATGATGCGGCGCTTGACCTCGGCGCCGAAGCCGGCCGCGCGCGTCTGCGTGTACATGCCGAGCAGGTCGTCGGCGTCGACCCGCAGGCCGTAGCGGACGCCGTCGAAGCGGGCCAGATTGGCGGACGCCTCCGCCGGGGCGATCAGGTAGTAGGCCGACAGCGCGTGCGGGGCGTGCGGCAGTCTGCATGTCTCGATGGAGGCGCCGAGCTGCTCCGCGAGCGCGAGCGTCGCGTTGAACGCCTCGCGGACGCCCGACTCGATCCCCTCCCCTGTCAGCTCCTCCGGCACGCCGAGCCGCAGCCCTCTCAGGTCGACGCCGCGCGGCAGCTCGATCTCGCCCGGGTAGGCGAGCGAGGTCGAGTCGCGCTCGTCGTGGCCGACCATGTGGCGCAGCAGCAGCGCGGCATCGGTCGCGTCGCGCGTGAACGGGCCGGCCTGGTCCAGCGAGGAGGCGAACGCGATCATCCCGTAGCGCGAGATCGCGCCGTACGTCGGCTTGACCCCGACGATCCCGCACAGCGCCGCCGGCTGGCGGATCGAGCCGCCGGTGTCGGTGCCGAGCGCCCACGGGGCGAGGCCGGCCGCGACGGCCGCGGCCGAGCCGCCTGACGAGCCGCCCGGGACGCGCGTGCGGTCCCACGGGTTGCGGACAGGGCCGAACGCGGAGTTCTCGTTCGACGAGCCCATCGCGAATTCGTCCTGGTTCGTCTTGGCGAGCAGCGTCGTGCCGGCCTGCGCGAGCTTCGCGACGGCGGTCGCGGTGTACGGCGGCCGGTAGCCCTCGAGGATCTTCGAGCCCGACTGGCTCGGCACGCCCTCGGTGCAGAAGAGGTCCTTGACGGCGAGCGGGACGCCGGCGAGCGGTGCATCGGACGCCGACCCGCCCGCCCCCGCGTCGGACGGCGGCCCGTCGGCGACCCAGGTGAACGCGTTGAGGTCGCCCGCGTCGGCCGCAGCGCGCTCGCGGTAGGCCTCGAACAGGTCGAGCGCGGCGATGTCGCCGGAGCGGATCGCCTGTGCCGCCGCGGCGCCCGTCAGCTCGGTCAGGTCGCTCACGACGCTCCCGGGCTCGGGACGCCGAAGCCCTGCTCGAGCGCCTCCGGCGCCGAGGCGAGCGCGACGTCGCGCGGCAGCGACGGGCGCGGCTCGTCGGGCCGCAGTGCGTTGACGACGTCGATCACGTGCGAGGTGGGCGCGACGCCGGAGAGGTCGAGCTCGGAGAGCTTCTCGATGTGCCCGAGCACGGCCGACAGCTCGCGCGACATCTGCCCGACCTCCTGCTCGGAGAGCGCGAGCCGGGCGAGCTTCGCGACGTGGAGCACCTGCGCGCGATCGATCATCGGCGCGGAAGTTTAGGCACCGGGCGCTCCTGGAGGAGCGCCCGGTGCAGAGGCGGCGCTACGACGTCGCGGGCGGCGGCTCGCTCGGCGGCGGCGTGCTCGGCGGCGACTCCGGCGCGCCGCTCGGCGGGCCCGACGGCGCGGCGGCCGCCGGCGGCTCGCTCGGCGGTGGCGGGGGCGCAGGAGCCGCGGCCGGCTCGCTCGGCGGTGGCGGGGGCGCAGGAGCCGCCGGCGACTCGCTGGGCGGGGGCGCCGGAGCCGCCGCCGGCTCGCTCGGCGGTGGCGGTGGCGCAGGAGCCGCCGGCGATTCGCTGGGTGGTGGCGGGGGCGGCATGGTCGGTGACGCGCTCGGCGCACGCGGTGGCGGCGCGGCGCCCGGAGGCGCCGTCGAGGCGCTCTCCTGGCTGCGCGGCGCGGCGCCCTCGAACGCGGCGCGCGCCTGCTGACCGGCGGCGCGCGCCTGCTCCTTGGCATCGCTGAGCGAGGTGCCCTCGTCGCGCATCGACAGGTAGCCCCCGTACGCGATCACCGCAGAGGAGAGCAGCCCGAGCCATGCCCCGAGCTTCACGTCGATGTACTGGTTCGGGCCCGGCTGGTCGATGATCACGCGGTAGGCGAGCAGGACCGTCAGCAGCGCGGCGAGCGCGCTGACGATCACGGCCATCGTCACCGGCAGCGCAACGGTGCGCTGCGTGGCGGTCAGGAAGGCGAGCGCGAGCGCGGCGATGATCGTCAGCAGCATCAGCCACCGCAGGACGGTGTGGCCGTGCCAGCCGTCGACGGCGAGCGCGCTGGTGTCGAAGCCGATCGCCTTCGCGAGCTGATCCTGCCCGCCGGGCAGGCTGACGCCGTACCACTTGAAGAAGAACATGAAGACGAACAGCAGGATCGCTCCCACCGCCGACACGATCTCCCCCGGGCGGAGCCTCGAGGTCTCGAACGTCACGCCTACCTCCTCTGAAGGGCAGTCGTTCCCGCGCGACCGGGGCCGCACGGACTGGTGTGCGCACCGTAGCGGCAGGGGCGGCCGTTAACGCGAGAATTGCAGCTTCGCGGCGGAAAGCGTGTTGCGCAGCAGCATCGCGATCGTCAGCGGGCCGACGCCGCCGGGCACCGGCGTGAGCAGGCCCGCGACCTCGCGGACGGCGTCGAAGTCGACATCGCCGCACAGCCCCTCGGGCAGGCGGTTCATGCCGATGTCGACGACCGCCGCTCCCGGCTTGACGGCGTCGGCGCCGAGCAGCCGCGGGACGCCGACCGCGGCGACCAGCACGTCGGCGCGCGCACAGACGGCCGGCAGGTCGCGCGTGCGCGAGTGGCAGACGGTCACCGTCGCGTTGCGCTGCAGGAGCAGGTGCGCGAGCGGCTTGCCGACGAGATCGGAGCGCCCGACGATCACCGCCTCCGCACCCTCGAGCGCGACGTCGTGGCGGTCGAGCAGTGCGACGACGCCGAGCGGCGTGCAGGGCCGCAGCCCCGGCGTCCCCTGCAGCAGGCGCCCGGCCGAGATCGGCGTGAGCCCGTCGACGTCCTTGTCGGGCGCGATCAGCGCGCTCAGCGCCGCGTCGTCGAGCCCGTCGGGCAACGGGCGCTGGAGCAGGATCCCGCTGCACGCCGGGTCGGCGTTGAGGTCCTCGACCAGCGCTGCGACCTGCTCGGCGCTCGCCGTCGCGGGCAGCTGGCGGTGCAGGTCGGCGATGCCGGCCTCGGCGCACGCTCTGCGCTTGTTGGCGACGTAGATCGCCGAGGCGGGGTCCTCGCCGACGAGCACGGTTGCCAGCCCGGGCACGACGCCCGTCTCCGCGGTGAAGGCGGCGACGTCCTGCGCGACCTGCGCGCGGACCTGCTGGGCGATCGCCCTCCCGTCGATGAGCGTGGCTGGCATGGCGGCGGCGGATGCTACGCGCTAGCGCCGCGTCAACGGCGCGAGGTCGGCGACGAGCTTGCGCTCGGAGCCGTCGCCGGCGAAGCGGATCACGACGATGCCGCCGGGCTCGACCCCCGTCACGACGCCCTCGCCGAAGGCGGGATGGGCGACGTCCTCGCCGAGGCGGAACGACGGACCCGTGCCCTCGCCGCCTCCTCCCCCGCCACTCGCCCAGGCGCCCCCGCCGCTGCCGGAGCCGCTCGACCCGCCCCACGACAGGGCCCGTTCACGCACGCCGCCGACGCCGAGCGTCGGAGACCCCACCCCGCCCACCCGGTCGGTCAGCGCGAGCGGGATCTCGTCGACGAAGCGGCTGCGGGCGCCGTAGGAGCGCGCGCCGAAGACGGCGCGGGTGCGCGCGTACGTGACGTACAGGTCGCGCTGCGCGCGCGTGATGCCGACGTACGCGAGCCGGCGCTCCTCCTCCAGGCCGCCCTCGTCGATCGCGCGCGAGTGCGGGAAGACGCCTTCCTCGCAGCCGATCATGAAGACGATCGGGTACTCGAGTCCCTTCGCGTTGTGGAGCGTCATCAGCGTCACAAGGCCCTCGTCGTCCTGACGGGAGTCGGCGTCGGCGACGAGCGCGATCTGCTGCAGGAAGCCTGCCAGCGAGGGCGGCTCGCCCTCCGCGTCGGCCTCGACGGAGTCGTACTCGGCCGCCACGTTCACGAGCTCCTCGAGGTTCTCCATGCGGCCCTGCGCCTCGATCGTGCGCTCCACCTCGAGCGCGTCGAGGTAGCCGGTCTCGCGCAGCAGCTCGTTCAGCAGCGCCGAGATCGGCGGGTCGGCCTCGGCGCGCTCGCGCAGCACCCGCATCGTCCCCATGAAGCGGTGGAACGCCTTCACCGCAGCGGTGCCGAGGCCCGGCACGGACTCCGGGTCGGCCGCCGCCTCCCACACGGTGATGCCCGCCGTGTTCGCCCAGCCGATCACGCGCGACAGCGAGGTGGCGCCGATCCCGCGGCGCGGCGAGTTGACGATGCGGCCGAACGAGACGACGTCCTGCGGGTTGACGAGCACCGTCAGGTAGGCGATCGCGTCCTTGATCTCGGCGCGCTCGTAGAACTTCGTGCCGCCGATCACCTGGTAGCCGATCTGCGCGCGCACGAGCGTGTCCTCCAGCACCCGCGACTGCGCGTTCGTGCGGTAGAAGACGGCGACCTCGTTGCGCGACGTGCCCTCCTCGACGAGCCGCTCGATCTCGCCGGCGACGAAGCGCGCCTCGGCGTGCTCGTCCTCCAGCTCGCGCAGCTTGATCGGGTCGCCGCTGCCGACGTCCGTCCACAGCGACTTGTGCATCTGGCCGCGGTTGTTGGCGATCACCGCGTTGGCCGCGTCGAGGATCGTCTGCGTCGAGCGGTAGTTCTGCTCGAGCTTCACGACCTTCGCGTCGGGGAAGTCGTCCTCGAAGTCGAGGATGTTGCGCACGTCCGCTCCGCGGAAGCCGTAGATCGACTGCGAGTCATCGCCGACCACGCAGAGATTGCGGGGCTCCCCCTCGCCGACGATCAGCTGCAACCAGCGGTACTGGGCGTGGTTCGTGTCCTGGTACTCGTCGACGAGCACGTGGCGGAAGGCGCTCGCATAGCGGGCGCGGACCTCGGGGAACAGCTCCATCACGTTCACCGCGCGCACGAGCAGGTCGTCGAAGTCCATCGCGTTCATGCGATGCAGCTCGGACTCGTAGAGCTTGTAGACGTCGACGACCGTCTGCTCGAAGTAGGAGCCGACGATCTCGCCGTAGGCCTCCGCGTCGCGCAGCTTGTTCTTCGCGTCGGAGATCTCGTGGTGGATCGCCCCCGGCGTGAAGCGCTTCGGGTCGACGTCCAGCTCGTCGATGCAGCGCTTGACGAGCCGGCGCGCGTCGGCCCGGTCGTAGATCGTGAACTGGCGGGTGTAGCCGAGCCGATGCGCGTCCGCGCGCAGCATGCGCGCGCAGGCGGCGTGGAACGTCAGCAGCCACATCGCGCGCGTGCGCGCGCCGACGAGCAGCTCGACGCGCTCGCGCATCTCCTGCGCCGCCTTGTTCGTGAACGTGATCGCGAGGATCTCGTCGGGGCGCGCCTGACCCGTCGCGAGCAGGTACGCGATGCGGTGCGTCAGCACGCGCGTCTTGCCGGATCCGGCGCCGGCGAGGATCAGCAGCGGGCCCTCGCCGTGCAGCACCGCGTCTCGCTGAGGCTCGTTCAGGCCCGCCAGCAGGCGGTCGAGCTCGGTGTCGGTATCGGGCGTTCCGGCGGGCTCCATCGGCGGATCCGACGATAGCGAGCCACACGGCGAGGTAGACTGCCCCGGTGTCAAAGGGGGATCGCACGCTGGGGGTGCGTGCGGGAATGCGTGCGGGCGCGACGGCTCGACGCGCGGTCGCACCCGCCGAGCTCGCATGGCTGCTCGCGCCGCCGTGCGCCGTCCTGGTGGTCGCGGCGATCGTGCTGCTCGGGCCGCCGCTCGGGCGCCTGCTGTTCCCGCCGCCGGACATAGGCTTCTGGCCGACCGGGACGCCGACGCTGGCGATCCGGCCGAAGCCGACCGAACAGGCGCGCTTCCTGATCGCGCTGACGGGGCCCGTGCTGCTGTCGGCGCTCGTCGTGTGGCTGCGCGGGCGCGCGCTGCCGCTGCGCCCGCCCGTCGTCGCCGCGCTCGTGCAGGTCGGCCAGGTGCTCGCTTCCGCGTTCGCGGTCGTCGCGCTGATCGCGCAGCGGCGGATCGTCTACGGCGCGATCTACTCGGGAGCCGGGCCGTTCCGCCGCGCGTACTTCACGCCCGCGACGCTCGTCGCGGCCGCGCTGCTGACGACCGCCGGGGTGGTCGTGCTCCGGCGCCGCGCGCTCGTCGCGCGGATCGCCGCCCTGACGCGCGAGACGAACGGGCGCCGCTGGCTCGCGGCGACCGCTGCCGTGGTCTTCGTCGCCGTCTGGCTGCTGACGGCGATCAACACCGAAGCGTCGTTCAACAGCTCGAACTTCGGCGTGCGCGCGAACGCGTCGTTCTGGCTCGACGAGGTCTACGCGGTGCTCGACCACCGCGCGCCGCTCGTCGACTTCCATGCGCAGTACAGCCAGCTGTGGCCGTACCTCAGCGCCGGCGTGATGGCGCTGGTGGGCGCGTCGTACGAAACGTACGTCGCCGTGATGGTGACGGCGAGCGGCCTGTCGCTGCTCGCGATCTACGCCGTCCTGCGACGGCTCGCCGGCCGCTCGCTGCTCGCCGTCGCGCTGTTCCTGCCGTTCGTCGCGACCGGCTTCTTCATGGAGATCGGGCCGCTCGCGAATCGCTACGGCCCGTCGAACCTCTTCAGCATGTTCCCGATGCGCTACGGCGGGCCGTACGTGCTGGCGTGGCTGCTCGCGCGCCACGTCGACCGCCTGCGCCCGCGGCGCGCGGCGCTGCTGTTCCTCGCCGCCGGCATCGTGCTGCTCAACGGCCTGGACTTCGGGCTGCCGGCGTTCGCCGCGACGCTCGCCGCGCTGCTGTGGAGCGATCCCCGCCCGTGGCGGCCGCGCGCCGCCGCGCTCGCGCGCGACGCGGCGCTCGGCCTGCTCGGGGCAGCCGTGCTCGTCGCGCTGCTGACGCTCGTCGTCGCCGGCTCGCTGCCCCGCTTCGCCTACCTTCTCACGTTCCCGAGACTGTGGGGCGTCGGCGGGGTGACGATGCTGCCGATGCCGACGCTCGGCTTCCACCTCGCGATCTACGCGACGTTCGCGGCGGCGATCGTCGTCGCGACGGTGCGCGCGCTGACGGGCGCCGAGCAGCGCACGCTCACGGCCATCCTCGTCTGGGTCGGCGTGTTCGGCCTCGGCGCGAGCAGCTACTTCGCCGGCCGCTCGCACCCGGAGGTGCTGATCAGCCTCTTCTCGGCCTGGGCGCTCGCGCTCGCGCTGCTGACGGTCGTCGTCGTGCGCGCCGTGCGATCCCGCGACGGCTGGCCGTCGGTCGCGGAGGTGGTCGTGCTGGCGGGGTTCGCGCTCGCCGTCTGCTCGCTCGCGCAGACGCCCGCGCCGTGGTCGCAGCTGCAGCGCATCGCCGCCGGCGGCCCGCCGAACTCGCCGATCCAGCGCCTCGACGCGCGCAGCTTCGTCGCCGCGTCCGCCCCGGCGCCCGGCGAGCGCGTGCTGATCCTGATCCCGATGGGCCATCGCATCGCCTACGAGCTGGGGCTCGTGAACGTCGCCCCCTACGTGAGCCTGATCTCGATGCCGGCGAGAGCGCAGCTGAGCGAGGCGCTCGACGCGCTGCGGGCCGAAGGCGGCAGGCGCGTCTTCGCCTTCCTCGGCCAGCTCCCGCCCGAACAGCAGCAGGCGATCGAAGCAGCCGGCTTCGCGCGCGTGCGCGAAGACGCCGACTACGTCGAGTACCGCGACGCGCGCTGACGCGCGTCGCTCAGACGAGCTGGTACGTGACGCGCGTCGCGACGACGTAGACGCAGAACAGCAGCGCCGCGCCCCGCAGACGCGGGTCGCGCGCGACTGCCGCGAGCGGCAGCAGCCAGACGACGTACCACGGCACCAGCCAGGCGGTGCTCAGCAGCAGTGCGAGCGTCGCCCAGCCGGCCGCCGCGATCCAGTCGATCCGCCCACGCCACGTCGCCCACAGCAAGCCGATCACGGAGGTCGCGAACGCGGCGACGAACAACAGGCGCAGGCCGCTCGGGAGCGCGTGGAAGCCAAGCAGCCCGGCGACCCGGCGCGGCACGCTGTCAGCGGCGACGAAGCGCTGCTGCCTTCCGATCTGGCCGACGAAGCCGAACCCCTCGGTGCCGAACGCCGCGACGGCGAGCGCAAGCACCGCCGCCCCGCCCGCGAGCATGCCGGCGAGCGCGCTGCGCCGCCGCCGCGCGCCGAGCAGCAGGAACGGCAGCAGCAGCCCCGCCGACGCCTTCACGCCGACGGCCAGGATGCCGAGCCCGCCGCCCGCCACCGCGCGCTCCTCCAGCACCAGCAAGATCGCGCCGAGCGCCAGCGCCATCAGCAGGAAGTCGTTGTGCGCGCCGCCGACGCCGTAGGCGAGCAGCAGCGGGTTGAGCCCGACGAACAGCGCGGCCGGCGTCGGCGGCAGCTCGCGCCGCTGCGCGATGCGCCACACGAGCGCCACGCAGCCGAGGCTGAGCAGCGCGGCGAGCGCCTTGCAGACCCACAGGGCCGCCGGCACGCTCAGCCACGCGAGCGGCGCGCTCGCGACCGTGAAGAGCGGCCCGTAGGGCGTCGGGATGTCGTGCCAGCGGACGAACGGGACGACCGGGTCGAGCGCGGCGTCGGCCGCCCCGTGGAGGTAGGGGTTGAGCCCGTGCAGGACGCTGAGGCGCGCATAGTCGACGTAGCCGAACACGTCGGCCGAGAACAGCGGGGGCCCCAGCAGGAAGACGACGTGGACCGCGACGATCGCCGCGACCCCGAGCCGCGCGGGGATGCCGCCGACGCGCGCACAGGCCAGCACGACGAGGTAGCAGACGAGCATCACGACGATCAGCAGCGCGCCCCGCGGCGGCAACAGCACGAAGTCGAGCCCGCGAAACGGCCCACCGAGCCAGTCGGGGAAGCCGCCGCGCCCGCTCGAGGGCACGAACCAGATGCGTCGCCGCGACGCCGCGGCGACGGCGAGCAGGCTGCCCGCGGCGAGCAGCCCTGCGAGCGCGGCGATGCCGAGCAGCGTCGCAGGCGCGAGCGCCCGCGGGCCCTCCGCGTCGTCCGACGGCCTGCGCCCGGCTGTGGCGAGGAGCGGCTCCCTGCGCACGGCGGCTACCCCGCGCCGGCGCTGTTGAAGCCGCTCGGCAGCTCCTGCTGCTGCGGCGGCGGGTTCTCGAGCAGCAGTCGCGGCACGGACACGAAGCGGTAGCCCTGTCTGCGCAGCTCCTGCACGATGCGCGGCACGGCCGCAAGCGTCTGCGTGCGGTCCCCGCCGCCGTCGTGCATCAGCACGATCCGGCCGGGCTGCGCGTTGCCGACGACGTTCTGCACGATCGCGTCGACGCCGGGCCGCGTGTAGTCCCGACTGTCGATCGACCACAGCACCGACAGCATTCTCTGGCGTGCCAGCAGCGCGTGCGTCGTCCGGTCGTAGGCCCCATACGGCGGGCGGAAAAGCCTCGGATACGGCGCGCCGTAGGAGCGGATCTTGGTCGCGTCGTCGACGATCTGGCTGCGCTGGTCCTTCGCCGACAGCTGCGTGAGATTCGGGTGGTCGACGGTGTGATCGCCGACCGTCAGGCCGAGATCGACCTCACGCTGGAGCTGCGGCGCGAACTGCGACAGCTGGTAGCCGACGACGAAGAACGTCGCCGGCACGTGCAGCTGCTGCAGCTCGTCGATCAACCGGTCGGTGTACGCGCTCGGCCCGTCGTCGAACGTCAGCGCCAGCAGGCGATGCTGCTGTCCGGCGAGGCGTACGAACGGCGTCGTCGCGAGCGTGCGGTCGATCGCTCTGCTCTCCCGCGCCCGCTGTTCGAAGTCGAGCGAGCGTCTGCCTGCTCCGGCGAGCGCTCTCAGGTGGCCGTACCAGCCGACCTGCGTCGCCGCGCCCCGCAGGTCGTCGGTCCCGCCGCGGCTGCCGGCGCCGACGACCATGCCGAGCAGCAGCGCAGCACCGGCCACGACGGCGAGCCCACCGGCGCGCCGGCGCCGGTGGCGAAGCTGGACCTGCGTCGGGCGGCTCGGCCCGCGGATGAGGTCGATGACGCGCATCCCGACGAGCCATGATCGCGAATCGGCCGGATGGGCGCGGCGCCGGCCGTCGCGGCGCCGATCTGCGGACGCACGCCGCTGCCGCGGGCCCGTCGACTAGGCTTCCCGGCCGCATGCCGCCAGCCGTCTGGATCATCGTGCCGACGTACGACGAGGCCGCCTCGATCGAGCGCCTGCTGCGCAGCGTCGCCGCCGCGCTCGCGGAGGCCGCGCCCGCGGACCATCGCATCCTGGTGGTCGACGACGGCTCGCCCGACGGCACGGCTGCGATCGCCGAGCGCGTCGGCGCGGAGCTCGGCGTCGTGGAGGTGCTCCACCGCAGCGCGAAGGGCGGCCTCGGCCAGGCGTACCTCGCCGGCTTCGCGCACGCGCTCGCCTCCGGCGCACAGCTCGTGTGCGAGATGGACGCCGACCTCTCGCACGACCCGCGGCACCTGCCGGCGCTGCTGGCGGCGGCCGAGCGCGCCGACGTCGTGCTCGGCTCGCGCTACGTGCCCGGCGGGGGAGTCACCGACTGGGGCCTGCTGCGGCGGCTGCTGAGCCGCGGCGGCTGCGCCTACGCGAGGCTGATCCTCGGCCTGCCGCAGCGCGACCTGACCGGCGGCTACAAGGTCCTGCACCGGCGCGTGCTGGAGGCGATCGAGCTCGAGAGCGTGCGCTCGCAGGGCTACGTGTTCCAGATCGAGGTGACGTACCGCGCGCTGCTCGCCGGCTTCCGCGTCGTCGAGGTGCCGATCACCTTCCGCGAGCGCGAGGCCGGCACGAGCAAGATGTCGGCGCGGATCGCGCTCGAGGCGATGTGGCGCGTGCCGCGGCTGCGGCGCAGTGCGCGTGCGGCCATCGCCCGGCATGTGACCTCGCACGCCGAGCCCCGATCGCCCATCCCGTAGTCTCCCGGCAATGGAACGCACGCTGCGCCTGCTCAGCGTGGTGGCCCCGCTGTTCGAGGAGGAGGCGCTCGTCGACGCCTTCTACGCTCGCGTGTGCGCCGCCCTCGAGGGGATCCCGTTCGAGCTCGTGCTGGTCGACGACGGCTCCGCCGACCGCACGCCGGGCTGCTCGCGGCGCTC
>Ga0210410_10004549_pt1 | contig 12146 bp, 3 predicted proteins | sample IncBWC4MmetaG_FD_161058 | JGI IMG/M metagenome (GOLD analysis project Ga0210410, IMG submission 161058) | Forest soil microbial communities from Barre Woods Harvard Forest LTER site, Petersham, Massachusetts, United States - Inc-BW-C-4-M | ecosystem: Environmental > Terrestrial > Soil >... | reverse complement strand
GTTCCTTCGGTCGCTTCCATCAGCCCCAGTGCCATCCAGACGGGGGCACCCGATACTACGATCACCGTTACCGGCGCTAACTTCGTCAACGGCTCCACGGTCAACCTGGACGGCACAGCGCTCAACACCAGCTTCACCAGCAGCACGCAGCTAACTGCCACAGTTCCGACGGCCAATCTGGCCAATATGGGATGGGGCGCCATCACGGTGTCCAATCCGGCGCCCGGCGGAGGCATATCTCAGAAGCTCCCGCTCACGTATTTCACTGTCCTCACCGTAGGCCTCAACCACATCCTGTACGAGCCATTCTCCGGCAAACTTTACGCCAGCGTTGGCTCCGGATCCGGAACGGTGACCGGAAACTCGATCGCAGCCATCACGCCTGCTGCGGCCACAATCGGCACACCCGTTTACGTTGGAAGCCAGCCGACCAAGATGGCGATCTCCGACGACGGCAACATTATGTATGTTTTGCTCGGCGGCGCGAATAGCTTCGTCCGCTTCAACCTAACGACGCAGCAATCCGAGTTCAGCGTCACACCGACGTTCACCAATTACGGCACACCCACAAACGGATTCCGCGATGTCGCCATCCAGACCGGTTCAGAGAACACGCTCGCCGTAGACTTTGGCTACACCAGCGGCATGGGCCTCTTCGACATCGATCCTGTCGCAAAGACCGGAACCGAACGGGGCACCAGCACGGGGGTCTATACGGGTACCAGCCTCCACTTCTATAACCCGCAGTCGCTATATCTATACAACTCCGACACCTGGGGCACTCTGGATCTGTACCCGATTACGGGCGCGGGGTTCAGCTACAACCCAACTCACACGATTTCGACTCTCCTGCACTTCGGCACCTTCAAGCTCGTCGGGAAAATTGGATACGCCGATGCGGGTGGAGTTGCCGACATCACCACCTCCCCGGCCACCCAACTTGGCTACTACGCTCCGCTGATACAGTACGGAGCAAATGGGAAGGTCGAACCGGACACGTCGTTGCAGCGCACCTTCTTCCTCGGCAATACCGTCTCGAACTCAAACTTCTACGGACCGCCGGACGGCATTGTTGCCTACGACCAGAACACGTTCCTTCCCACCAATACTGTCCCGCTGAACATGCACAGCATTGAAGGCAACACCAGCTTCACCGGAGTTGACCTTTTTCGCTGGGGACAGGATGGTCTTGCAGCTCTCACCAGCAGCGGCCACCTCTACCTGTTGCGAGGCGCCGCGGTGGTTCCTCAGTTGATGAATCAGAACTCCGCAGCGGTCCTCTCCTCAAGCTCGGTGACGACGGTGGCACACGGCTCTGGCAACACGCTCCTTACGCTCACCGGAAGCAACTTCGTCCCGGGTGTCGCAGTCATGTGGAATGGAAGCTATCGCACCACGACAATCGTAGATGCCACCCATCTCAGGGTTGCCATCCCTGCCTCGGATCTTGCAACCGTTGGCACGGCATCGGTTGCCGTCGTGAATCCTGGAGCTGCAACTTCCTCGGCACTCACAATCACGATTCAGTAAGCCCATAGCCCTTCTGTACTTCTTCCAGAGTCAGAGGGGCTGTGTATTAAGCTTGGTGTTTGAAAAACCGTCCACTAGGGCCGACCATCTACTTCCACTCACTTAGCTTCGGCGATAAGAACTTTGGGTTCGCGCGAATCGTCCTGCATTTTTTCCTACCTGCCCCAACACCAAAACTTTTCAGTCTGAATCGATTTTGCGTCAGGAAAGAGCGTAAAGCCAGCATCGAGGAATTTATTCGTGAGCGGAGATATTCTTGCCAAGGCACAATTTCAACAGAAAAAATTCATTTTTCAAATTTGACCGTAATCGCAGTCCGTCCGCAAGAGAACTGGCCGGAGAAAGGCCCTTCCTGTCACACGGAAGTTGTCAGATGAGCTGAGGACAGTCCGGGTTTCTCGGCTGCAAAGACCAGAGCGCAGTGGACCAAGACCGCAGCCAGATCGCGTTCGTGGAGTTCCGCCACGCAGTCGTCGTGTCTGCCTGGTATCAGATGTACTTCCACCCCGCCAGCTGCTACCGTCTCCCATCCCATCGTTACATTGTTGCTGCGAAACAGGGTTGGCACCTTCGCACGCAGAAGTACAATTTTGCCTTCATATCGTGTGGGAACATAGCTGAGCATGGCGTGATACATGGCGGTCAGAAAGGCTTGATACGCCTCAGGCAGGTTTGCCTCGCCAAAGTAAATAAGGGGATCAAGTTCCTCGGTGGGGGGGCGCCCGCCCAATGCGCGCGACATACGGCGCAGGTTGCCGTAGCCACGCAAGAGAAAGGCACGAGGATGGAAGTGGGTAACCTCTTGCGCGGCCCAGGCCGGCAGGTTGCGCAGCACGTCCAGCAGTTGTTGCTGGAGCGTTCGTTCCGGCACACCCGGAGCGTTCACGGCAGGCATATCGATAATAACCGGAAGCGGATCAACAATCCCTCTCTTGCGAAGCTGCGATGCGATCTCGAAGGCGATCGTGCCGCCAAAGGAGTGGCCCACTACGATAACCTTCCCGCCGGGAGGGACCACTCTTTCGATCTCAGCGACGTAGTTCGCCGCCATCGATTCCACTGAGACCCCCGAGGTTGCAAACCACGATCGGATGTTCAGTCCATACGCAGCCTGTAGGGAGTCGAGGTTGGCGGCGAGATGCTGGTATCCGAAGGTTGAGCCGTTCAGGCCTGGGGCAAAAAAGAACGGGCATTCCACCTCGCCGGACTTGAAGACGACGACGGCATTGCTGCTTGGGTCGCTATGCACTGCGCCTTCGACGCAGTCGGCGAAGAGCCTGAGGGTGGGGAAGCGGTGAAGTGTGCCGGGGGGCAGATCGCAGCCGAAGCGTTCGTGAACGGCGACGAGGACGCGAACTGCATTGAGGGAGTCGCCACCAAGATCAGCGAAGCTGTCGTCGTCCGCGACGTCAGAACAATGCAGAATACTCTTCCAGATATTCCGCAGAATCTCGATTGTCTCACCGGAGGCTGACACGTCTTCGTCAATCGTGGCGAAGGGCGGCTTTGGAAGGCTTCGGCGATCGACCTTGAAGTTGGCGTTCAGGGGCAGCTCGGGCAGAAAGACAAAGACTGAAGGAACGGCATACGCGGGTAGCTGCGTTCGCAGAAAATCGCGCAGCGGCTTCTGCGTCAGGTGGCAGTCCGGGCGAGCCACCACGTATGCGACGAGCTGGTCGTTGCCGCCCGAATTGGCGCATATAACCACGACAGAGGTTCGGACCTCCGGATGAAGTTCAAGGACCTGTGCGATGTGGTCCAGTTCGACGCGGTGGCCGCGGATTTTGGCCTGCGAGTCCGTGCGCCCCAGAAAGACCAGGCAGCCGTCGGGGCGGAACCAGCCGCGATCCCCCGTGCGGTAGAGGACCAGTCCATCTTCCTGTGGCTGGAACTTGATCGCCGTGTGTTGCGCATCGTTGGCATAGCCATTTGCGAGATAGCGGCTGCGAATTGCAATCTCGCCCTCGCATCCAGCAGACACCGGGGCGCCGTTCTCGTCGAGCAGCAACACGTCCTTCCCGGCAACGGGCAAACCGATGGGGACCGGGCTCTCCACCGGCCCGCTTGGAGGGACGAAGTACTGGGCATAGGTGCGGGTTTCGGTGGCTGCCATCGCGTTCTGCAGGATGCAGGATGGGGGAAATACAGAACGGAAGGCCTCGACATCGGCGGGATGGATCGCCTCTCCGCCCACAGAGAGCAGACGCATTGCGGACAGGATGGGGGCACGAGAACCTAACAGGCAAAGATGCCGCAGCATGGAGACGGTCATTGTGCTGACGGTGATGCGGCGGTGAGCGAGCCAGTGGGGCAGCGTTGTCATGTTGTGCTGCGGATCGTAGCAGTGCACTTCAGCGCCGTTGAGCAAGGCGCCGAAGGTGGTCGCCAGGGATGCGCTGAACGCGTAGGAAAAGAGCGAATCGAAGCGGTCGTCTGGACCGAGGTAGAGATCGTTGGTCTGGCGTCCGATATCGAACAGGATGGCGCGATGGGATAAGGCGACCATCTTCGGTTCGCCGGTGGAACCGGACGTAGCATACAAGGCTGCTACTCCAGATGGGCCGCGAGTTTCTAAAGACGCTGCGTAGCCGGATAGTTCACCGAGGCTCTGCCCGGGGCTTTCGAGCGTCACCGGTGCGGCTGCCTGGAGCAACTTGGCTCTCTGGGGCGCCGGGAGCGAGGGATCAAGACAGAAGTAGGCGAACTCCCCGAGCAGAGCGCCTAAAAGGGTTTCGATGGAGGCAAGATTGGATGGCTGGGAGATTGCGACGACACCCCCAGCAGTGCCGCATCGAGAGCGCAGGTCCTGGGCGACAGCCTCGGCTCGCTGCAGGAGCTCGGCATAACTGATGCGGGTATCGCCATCGACCACAGCAGTCGCGGTACCTCTGCCGCGCGCAACCTCGCGAAACCGTTCCCCCACCGTGGACTCTGCATCGAGGAGATCGAACGGGCGGAATCCGGCGCGTGGAGTAAATCCGTTGTCCTCGGCGCGCTCGGAGCGATAGAGTGGCGTCGTGGTCGTCATTCGCCGTTCTCGGGTGAATAACGCCAGGTGGTTGTAGTGCCTGCTAGCTCAAGCCCGGCTTTCTCCATATTGGCGTGGCTTTGGCCGCCGAGCTCTGCCCAGGAGTAGATCTGCCGGCATCCGGCCTCGGAGGCCAGCCGGATACGCGCAGCCAGCAAAGCCGCATGGCAGCCCCTCTCGCGAAACTCAGGCAGGGCTGCGCCGGCGCAGAGTAGAGCGGTGCTGCCGCAGCGCATCAATATAGCTATCCCGGCGAGTGTCTGGCCGTGCCAAGCCATCAGGAAATCGAGTTCAGGCCGATCAAATAGATGCCGCATGTTCCGCAGAGCGGCCGGGATGCGATCTTCCTGAGCCTCAAACGCGCGCAGATACGCGAGCAGGAACTGCCGTCGCTCGGAGGGTTTTGGAGGACGGATGGCGAACGGAGTCGGCTGAACCGACCAAAGCGAACTGCAATTGGGGTGACACAGCCATGCGTAGCGGTGAGCTGGGGCCCAACCCGGACGCGAGATGCTGACGTTGCCGCACTCCTCCGAGGGAGGCGCGACCAACTCGCAGCCGAAGGGACCTCCGCGATAGAACGCTTCGATCTCCGGCAGTTCTTCAAAGAAATTCTGGTCGGCGCAATACACGCGATTGAAGTAACCGACGTCGTCAAATCGCAACGCCACCGTGGAACCAATCGACGAAACGCAGATACGGTCCGCGAGGTTCTCTTTTTCGCGGTACGTCTCGAGACGCATCGAGTCGTATCGAGCGACATGTTGCAATGCCTCTACAGCTACGGCCACTTCCTGGACAGGCCGAACTCTCATCAATGACGGCTCCGTGCTCTTCGTGCCGACCTTGGGGAGGTCAAGTGATGCAGGTTCGGTGGGTTGGCTAATTATAGGGGACATCAGGCACCTGCACCATGATTGAGATAAGACCGATAGGGCCGGAACTTTCCATTGGGCTCGCATGGGATGTCATCGACCACATTGATGAGGACCGTTACCCCCTCGCCAAGAATGCGCAACATTCCTTTCCGCATGGTCTCCAGCTTTTCAGGGGGTATTTCAGCACCTGGAACCCCCTGCAACTTGACGACGACGCGGTCGATCGCCTCCTGCGCAATCTGATACTGGTGGAGGACAGGCATGACGAGGCGGAGTGGGGCCGCAAGGTACTTGGGATGAAGGCTACGGCCATTGGGCAGGAGGAAGAGATCATGGGTTCGCCCATAGACCTTCGCCAGGGTCGAGTTCGGAGCACCGCAGGCGCATTGGCTGGGGCCACGCTCCACCATGTCACCAGGCATATAGCGAATCAACGGCGCTGCCCAGGCGTGCAGGCTGGTGAGTGCGACCTCACCGGGTTCCCCGGGCTGGACTGGCCGGCCTTCGTGGAGCACCTCGACCACGACGGATGGGTCCATGACGTGATACCCGTCGCTGCGAATGCATTGATAGGCGATGACGTTGCACTCATACGAGTCGTAGATGTCGAACACGGGCGCCTTGAAGGCTTTCTCGATTCGCTCGCGGGCAAGGTCGGTTAGATTCTCGGAGTCGGTGGTGAGGAAGCGAGGCCGCAGATGGAGCCGGTCTTCGTCGGTAATCTGGTCTGCGAAGGAGGAGATTGCCGAGGGAAATCCCCGGATGACATCGGGCTTGAACTGGCGCAGACTTGCCCGCATCTCCTCCGGCGGCAGAAAGGCATAGACAATCTGGCTGGGCAGAATGAAGTGCTCCTCGATCTTGCTGGGAACGCGTATATCTGTCCTTAGCTGGGTTCTTCGATCCCGCAGGCGGAGTCCGAGGCGCATCGTGGCCAGGAGACGGAACATCCTGAGCAGACGATCTTCGTATGGGGTGAACCTGAGCCTGGTGGGCTCGCCGGTTGAGCCGCCTGTCGTGTGGTGATGCAGGCGGGACGGGTCGCAGTCGTTTGCGGTAGCCTCTTCATCCGTCGCGAGGCGTATATCGGCCTTGTAGGTGATGGGCACGCGCTGCAAGTCATCCAGTGTGACGAATTGGTCGGGATGGAATCCAGCCTGGTCGAAGCGTCGCCGGTAGAACGGAACGGTCTCGTAGGCGTGGCGGAGAAGCGCACGCAAACGCGCGGTCTGATAGCGTTTCAGCACGCGCGCGGATCCAAAGCGTTCCACGGCCAGGCCGACTACACCCGCCGCAGCTGCTCCCAGGTAAGGATAGCCAAGTGATCGAGGACGAGGTTTCTGGGCCGAGCTTGTCCTCGATGGAGTGGTTGACACGTAAGTTCCTTTCGATATTCGCTCCTGGGGCCTTGAATCGACGGAGAGATCGATCACAACGTAGGGCTAGTCTCACTGTATCCACCTGTTTCGCCAATACCTCCTATGTGCCATAAACATCGGCGAACCGAAGTTGGTACATATCTCCAGTCCAATGGACCGTAGAGGAGCTCTGGCCAACCTGATGGGGGGCCACCTGATATCTGGAGAGCGCCTTGTCCTGCTATCCGGAGGGCGTTCCGGAGGCGCGGTCTGACGCGGGAGAGCGTTAGGGTTTTGACCGTCTTTCAAGCCTCACTCTGAAGCCGCGCGACACTTTGGACAGGAAGATGACATCACCGTCCTGACCCCTGGCTTTTACCCGCCGGCTTGTCGCAAACGATGACCGATGGTTTAGGCGCCGCTCTTAGTTAAAAAGCCGCTCCTTGGAATAGGGCTTTCGAAGGATCCTGGAGGAGGCTTTCTGTAGGTAAAAGCGGTATTTATGGGCGTTCATAAAAGTGAAGTTCTGCGAAACATGCAGTGAATTGAGCGATTCGGAGATTCTTCATTCTGTGCGCTCGAGAGTGGGGGCGAGGTGTGGGAATGAGCTCGATGGCGGGGTGAGGAAGGTGGGCGCGCCGAGGGCTACAAGCTGAACGGAGCGGTGGGAGGCCTGGGGGGAAGCCTCGAATCGTGAATGCCGCAAAAAAATCAGTTACACAAAACAAATTTTATGTTACGTTCTGGTAATTCATCAGTGAATGCGCACTTCCATTGGTAGCAGACCGCGGCCAGCGGTTGCAGCATGATGTCCAGAGTAACTCGTGAGGTATCGGTACGCCGAGTCGAAACGAGTTTCACCTCCTTGGTACGTGATGTGGCCTGGGTGTTTTGCGACTTGAAGATATCTTGAGATATCAAGCGCGACCCACTCCCAGCATGTCGAACTGACTCCAGTCTTGCACTATCCGCAATAGATTTTTCTAGCTTCTGTCTCGTGAGTTGTGAAGAAGGCGTAGCTTCAGTAATTGCATAAGCGCAATGGCCCCCCTCCTTTGTACGGGGAACATTTCAATTTAGTTCCCTCATTGTGACGAACCATTTCCAGCTTGTGACGAAGGGTTGTTTTTATTTGAAACCAAGCGCTACCAAGAGCTTGCTAAGTAGCTATCGAGAACACCGGGCTCGCCAAGCCGGAGAGATAAGAGATTCAGAAACATTTCAGAGGAGACCACATGACACGGCCCATTTCGCGCTTTCAGACGTTGACGGTAGTGATAACCATGCTGTTGGCTTCAGTGTTTTTGAACATCGGGACTGGCTTCGGCCAGAACACCAGCAGCGGCACGATTGTCGGTACAGCTTCAGACCCGCAGGGTGCTGTGATCGGGGGAGTAACCGTCACGCTCACTGACGTCGCGCTGAAAACCGCGCGCACGGTGCCCACCAATGATGCTGGTGGATACGTGTTTGTGAATGTTCCGCCGGGCACTTATTCGGTCAGCGCATCGATGCCTGGCTTCTCGACCACTAAGATTGATGGGTTGGTTGTAAGCGTAGGGACACAGACCACGGCGAACCTGAAGATGAGCATAGGCCAGACGGCGACCACCGTTGAGGTGCAGGCCTCGAACACCGACCTGCAGACCATGAATGCCACCACCGGGACGACCGTCGATCCTGCCATGGTTGAATCGCTTCCTGCGATTGGCCGCGACGTGGCCACCTTTGCCACCATGCAGCCTGGCGTCACACCCGGCGGCAACGTCGCTGGCACTACTGTGGATCAGGCTACCTTTCAACTCGATGGCGGCAGCAACTCGAGCGATATGGACGGCACGCAGGGTGTCTACACCACCAGCAACGTCAACTCCACCGTCGGTGGTTTTTTCTCCAACGCCACCGGGTCGGGGGGCGTGGTGCCGATGCCCCAGGACAGCGTTGAGGAGTTCAAGGTGTCCACCACCGGTCAGACGGCCGACTTTAACAACTCTTCAGGCTCGCAGTCACAAGTCGTCACCAAACGCGGTCGCGATGCGGTGCATGGAACCGTCTACGAGTACTACCTGGACAACAATATCGGCGCCAACACCTGGCAGAACAACTTTCCGAACGCCTACACGCCGAAGCCCAGTTATCACTTCAACCGCTTCGGAGCCGCCGCTGGCGGACCCATCGCACCCAAACTCTGGGGAGGCAGGACCTACCTCTTCGCCAACTATGAGGGGTTCCGTTACCCCTTGTCCGCTACCTACGAGCGGACAGTTCCATCGTATGAGTTTCTGCAGCAGGGGCAGCTGACGTTTGGCACCAAAGTCGTCAACGGCCAAACTGTACCCAACACTTTTTCTGCTGCCCAGTTGACGGCTGCCGATCCTCGCCACATTGGTATGAACGCGACACTCGCAAACGTCTACAAGACGCAATTGCCGCAGGCGCCAGTCGGGAATAATGGATCGGCAAGCGGTTACGTCGGCACTTTCGACCAAAGCTGCGGGCCGCTCTCAGGCTCGATCTGCGATGGCATCAACATTATCGGCTATAAAGCCAATATCCTAACCCCGCAGAGCAGCAACTTCCTTGCCACCCGCTTGGACCATGACTTCGGCGCCAGGTGGCATTTGATGGCGAGCTACCGTTATTACAGCTTCACCAACCTTACCTCTAACCAGGTTGACGTTGGCGGTGTCCTCCCGGGCGACACCCTTGGCGTTCCCAAGGCTTTGGCGCCCCGGCCGCAGCAACCGTGGTACTTCGTGGTCGGCGTCACAACCAATATCAGTTCTTCCCTTACCAACGATTTCCACTACAGCTACCTGCGTAACTTCTGGCAGTGGAAGGGTGCTGGCGCTCCTCCTCAGGTCGCCGGCGCCGCCGGCGCTATCGAGCCCCTTGGCGAAAGCACCGCGAGCTCACAGCCGCTCGTCCTTTCCCCGTACAACGTTAATGCCCAGCAGATCCGCACCCGTATCTGGAACGGCAAGGATAACTACTTCACCGATAACCTGACCAAGCTGAAGGGGGATCACCTCATCCAGTTCGGCGGGCAGTTCCAGCACAACTGGAACTACCACCAGCGCACCGATAACGGAGCCAGTATCAACTACACGCCCACCTACCAGATTGGCGGCGATGCGACGGGCGGAAATATCGCTTATTCGTCTAGCGGGATCGGAGGGGTGGCGACGACTGGCAACTATCGGCGCATCGCGGATACTTACTATGGCCTGGTAACTGCGACGCAGGTAGCCAATACCTATACCAACTCGGGCGGTAACCTCTCGCTGAACGCGCCGCTCACCCCAATCGGCGCGCACACGAGCATTCCGTATTACAACCTGTATGCCACCGACACGTGGCATGCCAAGCCAAGCCTTACTCTTAATTACGGTCTCAGTTATGCGATCGAGATGCCGCCCTCAGAGCGGGATGGCAATCAGGTGATGTTTACGGATGTGAGCGGCAACGCGATCCGCGTACAGGACTACATCAATAACCGCAAAGCCGCAGCTCTGACTGGACAGGTCTACAATCCTGAGATCGGTTTCGCGCTGCTGAAAAATGTGGTGGGTGGACGTAAGTATCCCTACGACCCTTACTACGCTGCATTCAGCCCCCGCGTCTCTGTAGCCTGGAACCCAAGATTCCAGAACGCCGCCCTGTCCAAGCTATTCGGAGATGGCGCAACTGTCATCCGCGGTGGATATGGCCGAATTTACGGCCGAATCAATGGCGACGTTCAGGTGCTGAATCCGCTTCTCAGCCCTGGCCTTATCCTTGCGACGCAGTGCAAATATGCACAATCGCCCATTACTGGTTCCGGTACTTGTACCCAAACCAACTTTAACGAAACTACTGCCTACCGCTTCGGCACAGCCGCGGGTCTGGATGGCGTAGCGCCGGCCTTGACCAATGCTCCATTGCCCGCGAAACTGCTCCAGCCCTACCACCCGGGCTTCGACGGTCCCGGCGTATCGATCGCCTCGCCGGTTGATGCCAGCATGCGTCCCAACGACGTCGATACGTTCAATCTCTCTATCCAGCGGCAGGTTAACCGCAAGATGCTGGTCGAAGTCGGCTACATCGGCCGCCTCGTCCATCACGAGTACATTCAGCTGAACCCCAACGGGATTCCCTACATGATGAGCCTGGGCGGTCAGAGCTTCGCATCGGCTTACCTGGCGATCGAGACCGCGTTTGGCTGCGCGACCTCCGCCAGCCTTTGCTCCGCTACCGCCGCTAAAGCAGGAACGAAGACGACCAGCGTCAATCCAAATGTCGCTCCGCAACCGTTCTTCGAAACCGCGCTTGCAGGCACTGGGTACTGCAACACGTACTCGAGCTGCACCGCTGCTGTTGTTGCGAAGCAGGCGACAAACTTCGGTGCGCAGAATGTCTTCAGCATCTGGCAGGCGCTTGACAACAACACCAATGGTGCCGGTGGCGCTGGATTCAACTTCGCCCGCAGCCTGATGGGTACGCCGACCTCCAGTGCGACTTATGGTGGGGCAGGTCAGGTTGTTACCGGCTTGAGCATCGGCACGCCGAACGGCTATAGCAACTACCACGGTGCTTACGTCTCCTTCAAGGCGAGCGACTTCCACGGCGTGACCCTTCAAGAGAACCTCACTATCAGCAAAGCGCTGGGCCTGAATGCCTATAACCAGTCAACCAGCTCGATTGCCGCCGTGGATAACTTCAATCTCCGTGAGCAGTACGGCCGCCAGAGCTTCGATCAAAGGGTCATCTTCAATACCTTTATCGTGTATCAGATTCCTTACTACAGGGAACAGAACGGTATCCTAGGCCGGCTTGCCGGCGGCTGGACACTCTCTCCCGTCCTTACCGCGGGTACAGGTCAGCCGCTCCTGTGCACCACCAACAACAATGGTCAGAATTTTGGAGGTGAAGATGGCTCCACCTTTACTGACAGCAATGAGAACTGCGTCTTTACGACTCCTCCCTCAACTGGGCGTCCTCAAACCTATCGCAATGTTGCGGGAGGCACCGATCCGAATGGGATCGCGGTCGGAACCACCTCAAAGGGCAACGTGAACTTCTTCAGTAACCCTGTTGCGGTCTATGACAGCGTTCGGCCCCTGTTGCTCGGTCTCGATAGCCGAAGCGGTGGTGGCGGCCGGATCAGCGGCCTGGGATACCTCAACCTGGATTTGAGCGTCAAAAAGAGGCTCATTATCTACGAAAAGGTAAACATGGAGTTCTCTGGAATCATCACCAACGTCATGAATCACCTCGATTTCTCCAACCCCAGCTTCAGCCTCCAGAGTACTTCGAATTGGGGCACCACCAAGACGCAAGGCAATAACCCACGCCAGATTCAGGTTGGTGTGC
>Ga0210410_10004547_pt1 | contig 12149 bp, 10 predicted proteins | sample IncBWC4MmetaG_FD_161058 | JGI IMG/M metagenome (GOLD analysis project Ga0210410, IMG submission 161058) | Forest soil microbial communities from Barre Woods Harvard Forest LTER site, Petersham, Massachusetts, United States - Inc-BW-C-4-M | ecosystem: Environmental > Terrestrial > Soil >... | reverse complement strand
GAAGGGTCCGCGTGGCGAGAACCGTGTGAGGATGACCCCGACAGGGGTAACTGATTTGGAGGTGGTGGGGACTAAGAAGGAGTCGTAGAAGGAAAGAGACCACCAATCGAAGTGAGCTCCAAAGCCCGGAGCAAGCGGACAGACCAAGGGCTCAGCAGCTCCACCTACGCGTTGGTATGGAGAATGGCGTAGGGCGGACCTTCGACAAATCCAACTTCCTGCTGCCAGAGCGGCAGGTGGGCACCAAGCGAATAGAATGCGCCCGGGATTGCGACGCGCCGGTCCCCGTGTCAGCGATTACTCATGACGCAACGCCACCAGCGGATCAATGCGCGTAGCGCGGTGTGCGGGAATCCAGCATGCGAAAAGGGCAATGGCCGTAAGCATGAGGACCACGACTGTAAACGTCAGCGGGTCGGTGGATTTGATGCCCACGAAGAGGCCGCTCATCAGGCGTGTGCCGGCCAGGGCAATAACCAGGCCCAAGGCCAGGCCGATGCCGACCACGCCTAGTCCTTGACGCAAAACCATTTTCAAAATGTTGCGGGGACTGGCGCCCATAGCGACGCGAATGCCGATCTCCTGCGTGCGCTGCGCGGCAGCGTAAGAAACCACGCTATAGATGCCGACCACGGCGAGAATCAGACCCAGGAGTCCCATGATGGATGTTAATTGCGCGCCAAAACGAAAGAAGAAAAAGCCGTTCGCGCCCTGCAAGGATTGCGTCATAGTTTGCACTTGGGTGATGGGAAGGTCGGGCGCGAGTTCGTGGATCTGAGATTGCAGCTGCAAGGAGAGAGTTTCCGGAGGAACCGAAGTGCGGACGTGCATGGTCCGCAAAGATATATAACTTTGCTCGAGGGGCACATAGAAGAACGGCTGGGGATCTTCGGTGACGTTTTGGTATTTTCCGTCTTGGACGATGCCGACAATCTCGATGAATGGTCCGCTGGCGCCTTTAATGCTAAAGCGCCTGCCAAGGGCATCCTCGTTGGGCCAGAATTTCTTTGCCATGGTTTGATTCACGATGACCACCCCGGGGGCCTTTTCGCCGTCGGCGTCCGTGAATTTGCGGCCACGAAGCAAAGGAATCTGTAGGGTATCTAGATAACCCGGAGAGACCATGTTGTAGAAAATTTCAGCCGCCTGCTGACCGGGGTCGAGAGGATGATTCTCTATCCACACGCGATCGCCCGAGCTGATGACGCCCAAGGGAACCAAGAAGGCCTCCGCCACGGATTCGACGCCCGAGAGAGCGCGAAGGCGGGTGTCGAGTTCGCGAAAGAATTCGCGGCCACGCGGTTCTTTGTAGCCAACCTGCTCTACGTCTACGGAAAGATTGAGCACATGATCGGGATTGAAGCCGAGATTAATCCTTTGAGCTTTGTCCAGCATGCGAATGAAAAGACCGGCAACAATGAGCAGCACCAGCGAGCCGGCCACTTGCGCCACTACCAAAGCATTTCTGGCCAATTGACGACGCGGGCCCGTCGAGGAGCCGCGGCCTCCTTCATGGAGAACGGTGATGACATCGGTGCGCGCGGCGCGCAGCGCCGGCATAATCCCCACCACCAGTCCGGTCAGCAAAACAGCGGCGAGAGCAAACAGGTAGACGCGGGCATCGGGACGGAAGTCAAATTGAACGGGAAGATCGGTGCCAAGGCGGAGCGAGCCGAGGATTCCCGCCGCCCAAGTGCCCAGAAGGAGCCCGGCGCCACCGCCGAGAAAGGAAAGCAGAAGACTTTCGGTGAGATATTGGCGGACAAGACGCCCGTGACCCGCCCCAAGGGCAGCGCGGATAGCCATCTCGCGCTGGCGTACCGTGGCGCGCACGAGGAGGACGTTGGCAATATTGAAACAAGCGACGAGAAGTACCAGGCCGGCCATGGTCATGAAAGCAATGGCTGCAACAGGAACAGGGTTCTGCGGGTCAGGGTCCGGCCGAGCCAGCTTTTCTGGATAGAGCTGGACGGAGATGCCTTTTTCCGTGTCTGGGTGCTGTTGTGCGATGCGCTCAGCGACGACGTTAAGTGTAGCTTCGGCCTGCTTGACAGTTACGCCGGCCCTGAGCCTGCCCATAAGCGTGAGGGTACGAGATCCGCGGCTCGCCCAGATTTTTTGAATGGGATTGTCGGGATCCTCGTTCGGTTCGGCGCTAAAGGGAATGTAAGCGTCCATATCGAGGACCGAGTAAGTGCCGTGAAATTCTTGTGGAGCTACTCCCACTATGGTGAAAGGATGGCCGTTCACTTCCACTTTTTTGCCGGCGACATTGGGATCGCCGTTAAATCGCCTGCGCCAGTAGGAATATCCCAGAACCATGATCGGGTCGGCGCCGGGAGTGCGCCCTTCGCTGGGAAGGATAAGACGCCCGTAGGCTGGCTTAACCCCAAGAGAAGAAAAGTAGTTACTGGAGACGCGGCTGATGATGCAATGGTCCGCCTTCTGATCGAAGGCAACGCCTGAGAGAGTAACGCGGTAAGCGAGGATATCGCTGAAGGAGTCGGCTTGATCGCGCAGGTCCTCGTAATCGGGGTAGGAGAAACGCTGATTTCCGGGAACGGCGGATTGCTGTAGGGAGAAGACGGTGATCTGCTCCGGATGGGGAACGGGGAGAGGACGCAAAAGGAAACCGTTGATAACGCTGAAGAGGGTGGTATTGACGGCCATGCCGAGGGCGAGCGTGACTATGCCGACGAAGGCGAAACCGGGGTTCTTCGTTAGCGTGCGTAAGGCGTACTGGATGTCTTTCCAGAAATTGAGCATGAGCGTTGGCTCCGTATATAAATATAGAAGACTGACGCGCACTCGCAATGCCTGCGCGTAGACACCTCTAAATCATTCAATTGGTGGCGTTTAAGGCGAAACGAGAGAGACTCTAGCGCGCTGCGAGTGTTCGATAGTGGGACCATTCGTCTCGGTTGCGAACAGCAGGTTTTGCGGGTGGCGGCCTCCCATTTTACAGAACGCATGGCGTGTATTTTAAGCAGGCGGTCAAATACCGCCGTCCACAATCCGGCTGGATTACTGGATGGTGGTCCGGGCCACCCTTTTGGGCTTCTCCGAGTCTAGGTGAACTTGCCGGTCTGATCGCGGAGAATCTGGAGGCTGCCCTCCAGATAATCGCGGATCAGTTCCAGCTCCTTCGTTGAATAGCTGGACGCCAGCTTTAGGGAGGCGGCAGCGAGACCTTCATAAAGCCGACCAACGCGCTCGAGAGCTTCCGGGCGTGGACGCACAAAGACCTTGCGGCGGTCGCTGGGGTCGCGAAAGCGTTCGACGAGGCCGGCCTTTTCCAGCCGATCGAGAATACCGGTGACCGCCCCGGTCGTTAAGCCGGTGGCGCGGGCGAGGTGTCCGGCGGTGAACGGCTCGTGCAAATAACGGGACATTAATTCAAAGCATCTGGTATCAGTAACATTGAGCCCGATTTTGCTGGCGATGGCTTGGTGGAGGAAGACGGAAACGGTGCTGAGTTCGCGGCCGAGTTCCATCCCGACGCGGATGATCAAGGCATTGCGTTTGCGGGACAAAGCGGGATTTTTCATTTGCTCGGGTGCATTTTATCTTGACAGCTAATTATCTCACGGACTAAGATAATTAGCGACAAAAAAAGTATACTCGAGAGCTGGTGCGCTGCAAAGCGGCGCCGGCGACACATTCGGCCACAAAAGCATAAACGTAAGGAAAACGTAGGAGGCGGTCTGCCGGAAGCGGACGAGTGGCCACGAAGCGCGGTAGAATGGGGAGCAGAAAACCAGGTTCGGCCCCGAAATCTTTCGAATGGAAACTTCGTAGATACAAGTGAAGGGTGGCTGGCAGGGAGAGCAGGGCCTTGATGGCAACGACGGAAATTCATCCAAAAGCGGATCTGGGTTCGTTGCGAATCCATGACCGTCACCGCTCGGGCGGGAAGACAGGGAAGCGGCTGGGCTACGCGTCGGCGGTTCTTGGAGCAATTGTTGTCATCGCAGGGTTGGCGTATGCGTTTCGGAATCAGACTCCGGCTGTGGAAGTGGTGACGGCGCAGAAACCAGAAGCCGGAGGGCGCTCGGCGATATTGAATGCTAGTGGATACGTAACGCCTCGGCGCAGGGCCACGATTGCGGCAAAGATTACCGGGCGCGTCACGGGCGTTTTCTTCGATGAAGGGACGCACGTGCACGCGGGGCAGCTGCTGGCTACGCTGGATGATTCAGATACGAAGCGGGCGCTGGATTCGGCGAAGGCCGACCGGGACGCTTCGCAGGCGGCCATCGCCGATTTCCAAGTGCAGCTCAAATTTGCGCAAATCCAACTGCGGCGCGCCGACCAATTGCAAAAGGCCGGGGTGCAAACGCAAGAACAGTTGGACTCCGCGAGCACGAATGCGGACAGCCTGAAGGCCAAGATCGAATTGGCGAAGCAGCAGGTGCAATCTTCCGAGGCGCGGATTCGCGAGGCGCAGCAGGCGGTGGACAATTGCGTCATCAACGCGCCGTACGATGGGATTGTGGTTTCAAAGGATGCGCAGGTCGGAGAGATGGTGTCTCCGATTTCGGCGGGCGGGGGATTCACGCGCACGGGCATCGCGACCATCGTGGACATGAATTCGAACGAGATTGAAGTCGATGTCAATGAGTCCTACATTGCGCGGGTAAAAGACAGACAGAAGGTGACGGCGATTCTGGACGCCTATCCCAATTGGGAGATTCCGAGCCACGTGCGGACGGTGATCCCAACGGCGGACCGTCAGAAGGCCACCGTGAAGGTGCGCATCTCGTTCGACAAGCTGGATCCACGAATTCTGCCGGACATGGGGATTAAGGTAACGTTTTTGAGTGACGAGCCGGTGAAGAAGGTCGATGCGGCCGCGCCGGTGGTGGTGGCTTTGCTTCCGGCAGATGCAGTGCACGATGAGAGCGGGAAGAAGGTTGTATTCCTGGTGAAGAACGACCGGCTGGAGCGGCGTGCGGTGTCCGTGGGAACTACGCAGGGGTCGCAGACGGAGATTCTGTCTGGGATTGTGGCCGGTGATGCAGTGGTGGTGAAAGGGCCTGCGAATATGCAAGACGGGCTGGCAGTCCAGATCAAGAAATAGGAGCTTCGAAGATGATTCGAGTGGATGGCCAGGAAAACGGGAAGAGCTTGATTCAAGTGCGCGGGCTTTCGAAGACGTACCGCCGCGGTGGAGAAGAGATCCAGGTGCTGCAACGGCTCAATCTGGATGTAGACAAAGGCGATTTCGTGGGATTCATGGGGCCGAGCGGCTCCGGGAAAACCACGCTGCTGAACCTGCTTGGCGGACTGGATGTGCCGACAGAGGGGAGCATTACCGTAGACGGCGACGAAATCACGCACATGTCCGGAAGCAAGCTGACGAAGTGGCGCGCGCGGCACGTCGGTTTCATCTTCCAGATGTACAACCTCATTCCCGTGCTTACCGCCTACCAAAACGTCGAACTGCCCCTGCTGCTGACTAAGCTGTCCGGCTCCGAGCGGCGCAAGCACGTGGAAACCGCGCTGAGTGTGGTCGGTTTGACCGACCGCATGAACCATTATCCGCGGCAGCTTTCCGGCGGACAGGAACAGCGCGTTACCATTGCGCGCGCAATCGTCTCCGATCCAACGTTCCTGCTCTGCGACGAGCCTACGGGCGACCTAGACCGCAAAAGCGCCGACGAAATCATGGCCCTTATAGAGGAGCTTGTCGCCAGGCATGGCAAAACCGTTTTGATGGTGACGCACGACCCGGTCGTGGCGGCGCGAGCCCACACAACGCTGCATCTCGAGAAAGGCGTGCTCGTCGAAGCTTCCAAGCTAGCGCAAGGGGTAGTTGCCGGAGGTGTCAAATGAAATTCCGCTCGCTAATCTTTGCCAATCTGTTTCGCAAAAAGATTCGGTTGATTCTTACCATCGGATCGTTTGCCATTGCGTTGGTCCTTTTTACCTTCTTAGCGGTGGTGAACAGCGCCTTCCATCGGGGCATCGACATTGCTGGCGCAGACCGGCTGGTGATCGTCAGCCGAGTCGGTTTGATGCAGGTTATGCCCGTGTCGTACGGGGACCAAGTGCGAGCGATTCCCGGTGTGAAGTATGTTACGCACGACCACTGGTTCGGCGGGGTTTACCAGGATGAGAGAAATTTTTTCCCACAGTTCGTGATTGACCCGGAAAACCACCGCAAGGTGTATCCAGAGTTCATCGTGCCCGATGATCAGTGGAATGCTTTCGTTAAAGACCAGCAAGGCGCGATTGCGGGCGCCAAGACGGCAAAGCGCTTCGGATGGAAGGTCGGCGACCGCATTCCCATCAAGAACACTTTGTATGGGCCTACGAAAACCTGGGAATTCAATCTCGACGGCATCTACCGTACCGAGAAGCCAGATGGCGATGAAGGGCAATTCTGGCTTCAATGGAAGAACTTTGACGAGAATATTCCCGATTCAATCAAGGAGATGAAGAGTACAGCGGGATGGTACATCCTCAAGCTCGATAGCCCGGACGACTCTGTCCGCGTGGCAAAGGCGATTGACACGAAGTTCGCCAATTCCTCTTACGAAACCAAGACGGAAACCGAGTCTGCCTTTGCCGCAGGCTTTGCGAAACAGTTCGGAAATATCGAATTCCTTATCCTGTCCGTCGGGAGCGTTGTCTTCTTTACTCTTCTTCTGGTTACGGGAAACACCATGGCTATTTCTGTCCGCGAACGTACCGCCGAGCTGGCCGTCTTAAAGGCTATCGGAGTAACCGACCGTTCGATTCTCTTCCTTGTGCTTGCTGAATCGATGATGATTGCCCTCTTTGGGGGCGTGCTGGGCCTTTTGCTGGCGTGGGCAGCTATTCCGGTGATTAGCGCAGCGGTCACGGGATTGCTCCCCCCGCTCCTTCTCTCGAAAACCATGCTGTCATTCGGGCTGGTGTTCGCCGTTTTTGTCGGTGTCGTCAGCGGTCTGCTTCCCGGCATTGGCGCGATGCGCATGCGTGTTGTGAACGCCCTGCGGAGGGTTTGAGATGGCGATTCCCATTGTCTACAACATTCGCAGCGTAAGGGCGCGCTGGACGTCGACCATCGTTGCCGTCCTAGGAATCGCCGGAACCGTAGGGGTGTTCATTGCCATGCTGTCACTCGCGCGCGGCTTCCAGGCCACTCTTGTCGCCTCCGGCTCGCCCGACAACGCCCTCATCGTGCGCGCCGGCGCCACCTCGGAGATGACTAGCGGGGTTCCGCTGGACTCGGTAAAGATCATTCAAGATGCTCCCGGAATTGCGCGCGGAGCCAATGGGCCAATGGTGACCCCGGAATCCGTGCTCATGGCTCCGATTCCTTTGCTTTCGACCGGGACGGAGGCGAACGTTGAACTTCGCGGCGTTTCCCCAAATGTGCTGGAGATTCGCAAGCAGGTGAAAATCGTGCAAGGCCGCATGTTCAGGGCAGGTCTCGCTGAAGTGGTGGTCGGCAAAAACGCGAATACCACGTACTCCGGGTTGAGGCTCGGCCAGTCGATTGCGCTTGGGACGGTGCGCTGGCAAGTTGTGGGGATCTTTGACGCTGGCGGCAGTTCCTTCGATTCTGAAGTTTGGGGAGACGCGCACCTGCTGAGCGCGGCCTATAGCAGGCCCGATAACAATTTCCAGTCCGTCACGGTTCACCTCACTTCTCCGGACGCGTTGGGTCAATTGAAGGATTCTGTTACTACCGACCCTCGTTTGAACGTGGATGTCATGCGTGAAATCGATTACTACGCCAAGCAATCTACGAGCCTCACTACGCTCATTACTCGTCTTGGCGGCTTCGTCGCCATGATCATGGCCATCGGGGCGGTTTTCGGTGCGCTGAATACGATGTATTCGGCGGTCGCCGATCGCGGCCGGGAGATTGCGACCATGCGCGCGCTCGGTTTTGGGGGTCCTTCCGTGGTTTTCTCTTTTCTGATCGAGGCGCTCTTGATTTCTTTTGTTGGCGGTGTATTGGGTTGCCTTGCTGTTCTCCGGTTGAACGGCTTGACTACAAGCACCATCAATTTCCAGACCTTCTCGAACCTCGCGTTCGCCTTTAAGATCACTCCGGACCTGCTCGTGAAGGGCGTGGTGTTCGCGCTGGCCATGGGAGTCTTTGGCGGCATTTTTCCCGCGATCCGCGCTGCAAGCCTCCCCGTAGCTACCGCTTTGCGGGAACTGTAAGGTTCTCGCGACGGGCAAATCCGCTGATCCTGCGCACGACATTCAGGGCATTACCGTGAATCGCTGGGCGCACGAATATGCGTACACGCCAAATTCACTCTTCGATCTCGACTGGAAAGAAGAAGAGAAGCCGTGGGTGATCGGGCGAACACTGCTCGGAAAAATTGCGATTGCGAACTCCCATGCGGGCGCGAGCGCGTATTCGGATGTCGCCATCGCTCAGGCCTGGTAAGTAGTGGGTGCTAAAAAGCCAGAGGAGATCGGGCGAGCGGGCGAGGATCGATTCCAACAAAATGAGCTTGACAGGTTTTGCAGCCAAATGTGCTATTGTCTTCCTGTAGACTCCCGAAGTAGGGTTGCCTGAACTCCTTGAAGGGCGTGCGTTTTGCCTCCCTCCATTGAATTCAGCCAATTTTAGGCCAGTGTATCGTAGCGTCCGGGAAGCGCGAGCTTGCCGAGAACCTGCACTCATGGTGCTTCGAAGAGTTCGGGGAGAATCAAGATGAAGAGTTTGTTTGTCGGGAACATGAGTTTTCAGACCACGGAAGGCGAGCTGCGTGACCTGTTCACGCCGTTTGGACAAGTGACGCGCGTGCACATGGCCATGGACCGGGAAACCGGGCGGGCGCGGGGGTTTGCGTTTGTGGAAATGCCCAACGACGAGGAAGCGGCTAAGGCCATGGCTGGACTCGACGGCAAAGAATTGGGCGGGCGCAATTTGAAGGTGAATGAAGCGCGGCCGAAGGGTGAAGGCGGACCGCCGCGTGGGCCCCGCAATTTTGGCGGGCCGGGCGGCGGTGGTGGTGGCCGCGGTAAGGGCGGCGGCGGTGGACGCGAACGTTTTTCGAATGAGGACTACCGCGAGTCTGCGCGGCAGCCCCGCGAACCGCGCTGGTAAAGCAACCCAATGTATGTAGCTTGGCGGCGACGGCCTGTGCCGCGCCGGGCAGCGCCTGCGAGGAGACGCAATGACAACGACATTTCAGAAGCGCCAAAAAGAAATGAAGCGAATGGAAAAGCGTAAGATGAAGGAAGAAAAGCGCGTGCAGCGGAAGCTGGACAAGACCGCGGAGAAAGAGTCGGGAGTTTCCACCGAAGAAATTCTTGAACCATTGACCGGGCCTATTCCGTATGATCCAGAACAGTAGCCGGAGACTCCGGAGGTCCGGACTTCACCAACGCTCAGTGTCACAATAGATTAAATCGAACAGGACTTCGCGGGTATTGCACAGGGAATTTTCTGCGCGGAGCGCAAAGACTGCGTTGACGTGTCAGTGCATGGCTAGCGGGCCACCCCTCACCTGCGGGCGCCGCATCAGAAAAATAAACGGTAGCATCAAGACAAACAATCCCGCGAGAATCACAAAGATGCTGTTGTAAGCGAGCATGCTGGCTTGCCGCTCGACCATGCCAAACATCGCGGCGCGAGCCTGGTGAGTTGCGGTGGCGATGTCCGATCCGCTGGACATGAACATACCTTGCAGGGAATTCATCATATTTCGGGCGCTCACGCTGAAAGGAGTGACGTGCGCGCCCAACTGGTTGATGTTCCTCTGCTGAAAACGCGTCTGCATGGTGCTGACGGCGGAAATGCCGATACTTCCTCCCAGATTGCGGACGAGATTGAAAAGGCTCGTAGCGTTGCCCATATTTTCTTTGCGAATGGGAGCCATGCTAATGGTGGTCAGGGGGACGAAGATAAGTCCGAGCGACAAGCCCATGAAAAGTTGCGGCCAGAAGAAGTCCCAGTAGCCGGCGCTGAGACTCAAGCGCGAAATTTGGAATAGCGTGAGCCCGCACACAATCATTCCCACTGCAAGCATTTTGCGCGGATCAAATTTGGACATGATGATGCCAGCGACCGGCATGGCAATAAATGAGCCGAGACCGCGGGGAGCCATGGCCAGGCCAGCGCGCAGAGCGGGGTAGCCCAGGAGCGTCTGGAGTATCAGCGGGATCAGCACCGTGGTGCCGTAGAGGCCGACGCCCAAGAGCGACATAAGAAAAACGCCGGTGGAGTAGGTGCGGTCTTTAAAAACGCGTAGATTGACGACGGGGTCTTTGATGTGAAGCTCATAGAAGAGAAAAGCAACGAGCGTGACGCCGGCAACGATGGCAACAGCGATAATCCAATCCGTGCCGAACCAGTCTTTTTCCTGGCCTTTATCGAGAACAATCTGCAGCGTGGCAATTCCAACGGCGAGCAGCCCAATGCCCCAATAATCAATTTTTTGCGAAGCGCGGCGGATATAGGACGGATCGAAGATGAAGAGCGATGTCATCACGATGGAGGCAATGCCGATGGGAACGTTGATATAGAAGACCCAGCGCCACGAGTGGCTATCCGTGAGCCAGCCGCCCAGGACGGGGCCGAGCATGGGAGCGACGACGATGCCGAGTCCCCAAAAGCCCATGGCCTTGCCGCGGTCTTCCGGCGGGAAAGACTCCAGCAAGATCGCCTGTGAAATGGGCTGCAAACCTCCACCGCACGCGCCCTGGATGATGCGGCAAACAACCAAGAAGGGAAGGCTGGGGGCGAGGCCGCACAAGAAAGACGCGATGGTAAACCCAGTGACGGAGAGCATCAGCATGCGCTTGCGGCCAAAGAAGTTGGAGAGCCATCCGGTGAGCGGCAAGATGATGGCATTGGCGACGAGATAGGAGGTCAGGGTCCAGGTAGCTTCGTCGACGGTCGCCGAAAGGCTGCCGGCAATGTGCGGAAGCGAGACGTTCACGACCGTGGTGTCCAGCACTTCCATAAAAGTGCTGAGCATGACCGCGATGGCGATGACCCAGGGATTTATGTGAGGATGATTCTGTGTTGTTTCCGGGGACATCAAGACCTCGAGCCGCTCGTTGAGAGACGCTCAGCCCTGCTTCGATAAAATCATACGGGCTGACCGCCGTGGTGGCAAACCCCCGTCCCTGCGCCGGTGTCCAACCACCAATTTTCCTGCGGAGAATACTGTCCAGAAGCGAGCTCTTGCGGTATCTTGTCCGCATACAAAGAAAAGGAGCGTCAATGGAGAGTCGCAAACCTCGTCGAGAGTTTCTCATAGGGATGGGTGCATTGGCATCCGCAGCATCTTTTCCGGAAGTCCCGCTGGCCGCCCGAGAAGGGCTCTATCCGCCCGTCGACTTGACGTACTTTGAAACGCCGATTCCTCCGAGGCCCTTCGAACTTCACAAAGGAAAAGCTGGGGCTGAAAGTATGAAATCCCCGTTTCGCATTGCCGTCATCAACGATGAGGTGAGTCAAGACTTCGGCCGCTCCTGTGAAGTTATCGCGCGAGAATTTGGCCTTGAGTGGATCGAGTTGCGGGGCATGTGGAACAAAAACCTGCTAAAACTAGATGCTAAAGAAATTGCCGAGGCACGCCGCATCCTCGAAAAATACAAATTACGCGTGACGGACATAGCCAGTCCGCTCTTCAAAGTGGATTGGCCGGGCGCGCCGAAATCCCAATTCAGTCCAAAGGGCGCGCAGTTCAACGCCGATTTCACTTACGAGCAGCAGGACGAAGTGCTCGAACGCAGCATCGAGCTGGCGAAAGCCTTCCAGACCGACCGCGTGCGCTGCTTCGATTTTTGGCGGCTGGATGACCAGACGCCGTATCGTGCGGCGATGAATGAAAAGCTCCTTGCCGCCGCAGGTGTTGCGGGAAAGAAGGGCGTGTCGCTGCTCCTCGAAAACGAAGCCGCGTGCAATACCGGCACAGCGGCGGAGGCAGCGAAAGTTCTCGCCGGGGTGAAGTCAGCCTCTCTGATGCTGAACTGGGATCCGGGAAACGCCGCTTCGCGCGGCGAGAAGGCCTATCCAGATGGATATGCTCTTTTACCCAAGGAACGTATCGGGCATTGTCATTGCAAGGATGTCGCGAAAAAGCCGGACAGCAAAAATTACGATTGGGCCCCGATGGGCCGCGGGATCATCGATTGGACGGGCCAATTTGCGGCGCTGAAGCGCGACGGCTATCATTTTGCCG
>Ga0210410_10004546_pt1 | contig 12150 bp, 10 predicted proteins | sample IncBWC4MmetaG_FD_161058 | JGI IMG/M metagenome (GOLD analysis project Ga0210410, IMG submission 161058) | Forest soil microbial communities from Barre Woods Harvard Forest LTER site, Petersham, Massachusetts, United States - Inc-BW-C-4-M | ecosystem: Environmental > Terrestrial > Soil >... | reverse complement strand
AGCGATGAGCTAGCGAATAATCCCGCAAATGCAGCAAATGGCGAGGAAACCGTTCATGGCCGACACCAATGCCCCGGCCGCCGCGTCCCGTCAAGGGCCGCGAAAAAGCCGCTTTCGGCCGTCAGATGGCCACGGCCATGGTTAATCATTCTTAATCATTTGGGATTATCGAATGAGGGCACTCCTCTCATTCTCTGGTGCATCATGCGGTCCATTTCAGCGCTCCTGGCCTGTGCCTTTGTCATTTCCATCACGCCAGCATCCGCCGAGACCCGGGTCTTCATCGTCGCCAACCACGCCGACGGCTATGGCGTCGACCAGTGCCTGGCGAAGGGTGAGAAGTGCGGCGCTCATGCCGCCGCGTCCTATTGCCGTTCACGGGATTTTGCGCAGGCCTCATCCTATCGCCGCATCGACCCCGACGAAATCACGGGATCGGTGCCGAAAGAGGGTGCCAATTGCCCGCACGGCCATTGCGACGAGTTTGTCGCCATCACCTGTCAGCGCTAAAGGTAAGGTTCCGGCCACACGGCTGCCGCCGAAACGACGTGACGCTGCCCACGGAAGCGGCTATGGGAAACGGCCGTAAGCTCCCGAACGCGCACGGCAATCCCTAGATGGCCTTATATGCCTGAACTCGCCACCGTTTTCCTCATCCGCCGGGCCCTTGCCTGCGCCGTTCTGATCGGCGGCGTCGGCCTGAGTGGTGGCGCTTTTGCGCAGATGAATCCGGGGACGCCGCCTCCCCCGCCACCGCCCGGCGCTGCCGCGCCAAGCACGGCGCCGACGGTCAATCCGGTCTGCCCGCGGCTTGAGGCGCAACTTGCGACAATCGATCGCGGCGACAGCGGCGATCCGGCCAAGGACGACCAAATCCGCCGCTATCAGGACGCCGCCGCCAGGCAGCAGGGCGAGCTCGACCGTGTCACCGCGCAGGCCAGGCGGATGGGCTGCGACTCCTCGGGCTTCTTCTCGCTGTTCAATAATCGGTCGGCGCAATGCGGTCCAGTCAACAACCAGATCCAGCAGATGCGCGCCAATCTGGATCAGATCACAGGCAATCTCGAGCGCCTGCGCACCGGCGGCCTCGGTGGTGCCGATCGCGACAACCAGCGCCGTTCGGTCTTGACCGCGCTCGCGCAAAACAATTGCGGGCCGCAATATGCCAACGCAGCGCCGCCGCCTCCGGGCGGCGGCTTCCTGAACAATCTGTTCGGCGGAGGCAATCCGACCAATACACCGCCACTCGGCGATCTCGGTCCGCCGTCGGGCACCTATCGCACGGTCTGCGTGCGCACCTGCGACGGCGGTTATTTCCCGATCTCGTTTGCAACGGTGCCGGCGCGATTCCCCGACGACGAGAAAGCCTGCAGGGCGCTGTGTCCGGCGACGGAAGCCGCGCTTTACGCCTATCGCAATCCCGGCGAGGACATCAACCAGGCGGTCTCGGTCAACGGCCAGCCCTACACGGCGCTGCCGAACGCGTTCCACTACCGCACCGAGTTCAATCCGTCCTGCGCCTGCAAGGCGCAGGGCCAGACCTGGTCGGACGCGTTGAAATCGATCGACGACAAGGCTGCCGCCGAGCAGCAGGGCGATATCATCGTGACCGAAGAGAGCGCGAAGAAAATGCAGCAACGCGCTCAGCAGTCGGTCAAGGGCGCGCCTGCCGCGAAAAAGGGCGCGCCGCCACCCGCGGCCGCTGCGAGCACGCCGCCTCCAGCTGACACGCCGCCAGCGGCGACGGCCTCCTCCGGCGACAAACCGATCCGCTCGGTCGGTCCGACCTTCCTGCCGAACAATCCGACGCCGCGTTAGCCCTCGAAAGCTTCGATGGAGGCGCGCGACACCAGCGTCTCGTCGGGCGTGGACAGCGGATTGCCGGCATCACGGAAACGGTTGGTGATGGGATAGCGGCGGTCGCGGCCGAAATTGCGGGTCGTTACCTTGACGCCGGGCGCGGCCTGCCTGCGCTTGTATTCGGCGATGTTAAGCAGGCGATCGACCCGGGTCACCACATCCTTGTCGAAGCCGGCGGCGATGATGGAGGCCAACGGCTCCTCGCGCTCGACCAGCCGCTCCAGGATCGCATCCAGCATATCGTAGGGCGGCAGCGAATCCTGGTCGGTCTGGTTCTCGCGCAACTCCGCGGTCGGCGGACGCGTGATGATGTTGACCGGGATTACCTCGCCCGGCGGCCCGAGCGCGCCATCCGGCTTCCAGGAGTTGCGCAGCGAGGAGAGGCGAAACACCTCGGTCTTGTAAATGTCCTTGATCGGATTGTAGCCGCCGTTCATGTCGCCATAGAGCGTGGCGTAACCGACCGACATTTCCGACTTGTTGCCGGTGGTCACCACCATGGCGCCGGTCTTGTTGGAGATTGCCATCAGCAGCGTGCCGCGGGCACGCGCCTGCAGATTTTCCTCGGTGATGTCGCGCGCCATGCCGGCGAACGGAGCGGACAGGATTTTCTCAAAGCCCTCGACCGCGTCCGCAATCGGCAGTACCTCGTAACGGATGCCGAGATTCTGCGCGAGCTTTGCGGCATCGTCGAGCGAGACCTGCGCGGTGAAACGATAGGGCAGCATCACGCCGCGGACCTTTTCGGCGCCGAGCGCATCGACCGCGATCGCGGCGCAAAGCGCAGAGTCGATGCCGCCGGAAATACCGAGCAGCACGCCGGGAAAACCGTTCTTGCGGACATAGTCGCGCAGGCCCAACACGCAGGCCGCGTAATCGGCCTTGTCGCCATCGAGCGCCTTCGCGACCGGGCCCGCGCAGCGCCAGCCGTCATTGCCTCTGGTCCAGCGCAGCGTCGTGATGTCCTCGACAAAGTCGGGCAATTGCGCCGCAACCGAGAGATCGGCGTTCAACGCGAACGACGCGCCGTCGAACACGAGCTCATCCTGGCCGCCGACCTGGTTGAGATAGACCAGCGGCAAGGCGCTCTCGGTGACGCGCGCGACCGCGATCGACAGCCGCACATCGGTCTTGTCGCGTGCATAGGGCGAGCCGTTCGGCACCACCAGGATTTCGGCGCCGGTCTCGGCGAGGCACTCGACGACGTTCTCGTAGTCCTCGGACTCCTCCAGCCAGATGTCCTCGCAGATAGGCACGCCGACGCGAACGCCCTTCACCGTCACCGGACCCGCTGCCGGTCCGCGCGCAAACAGGCGCTTCTCGTCGAACACGCCATAGTTCGGCAGATTGGCCTTGAAGCGCAGCGCCGCGATCCGCCCGCCATCGAGCAGCGCGCAGGCATTATAGAGCTTGCCCTCTTCGACCCAGGGGCTGCCGATCAGAACCGCCGGCCCGCCATCCGACGTCTCGCGCGCGAGCGCCTCGACCGCGCTCCGGCAGGCCGCCTGGAAGGCCGGCTTCAGCACCAGGTCTTCCGGCGGATAGCCCGTCACGAACAATTCCGGCAGCACCACTAGGTCGGCGCCATCAGCGGCAGCGCGAGCGCGAGCGCTGCGCGCCTTGGCGGCGTTGCCCTCGACATCGCCCACCGTCGGGTTGAGCTGGGCCAGCGTGATCTTGAACTCTGCGGTTCGCTCACTCATCACATATGCTCATATTGGGTATAACAATAATGGCCCCTAGCAGGCCGTACTGCAATCGCCAGTTTCAGATCGCGCCCATGCGTTCGGCGATGGCAAACAGCCAGAACAGCGCCGACATCAACAGCATGATCCCGACCGCGGCCGAGCCCATGTCCTTCACCCGCCCGATCTGCGGATCGTGATCGGTGGTCAAGCGGTCGGACAGCTTCTCGATCGCGGTGTTGAGCAATTCGACTACCAGCACCATCACCACGGCGCCGAACAGCTCGATGCGGCGCATGACGGTCGCGCCGACCAGCCACGCCAGCGGAATGGCGAGCACAAGCGCGATCAGCTCCTCGCGAATGGCCTGCTCGGAACGGGCTGCGAAGATCAAACCATTACGCGAGTTGATCGTGGCCCGCCAAAGTCGCAGCAACAGTGCCCCCTGTCCGTCGCCGCGCCGCTAGAAGCCGGCGGCCGCCGAGATTGGCTTCACCTTGCCGGCGCGCTCCTGTTTCAGGAGCTCGGCGATCAGGAACGCCATGTCGATCGACTGCTCGGCATTGAGACGGGGATCGCAAACCGTATGGTAGCGGTCGTTGAGATCCTCATCCGTGATCGCGCGCGCGCCGCCGAGGCACTCGGTGACATCGTTGCCGGTCATCTCCAGATGCACGCCGCCGGGATGCGTCCCTTCCGCTGCGTGGACCGAGAAGAACGTCCGCACCTCCGACAGGATGCGGTCGAACGGCCGGGTCTTGTAGCCCGATGTCGAGGTGATGGTGTTGCCGTGCATGGGATCGCAGGACCAGACCACGACGCGGCCCTCGCGCTTCACCGCGCGCACCAGCGGCGGCAGGTGATCGTTCACTTTCTCGGCGCCAAAGCGGCCGATCAGGGTCAGCCGTCCCGGCTCGTTGTCGGGGTTGAGCACGTCGATCAGCCTGATCAACTCATCGGCCTTGAGCGACGGGCCGCATTTCAGGCCGATCGGATTCTTGATGCCGCGGAAATATTCGACATGGCCGTGATCGAGCTGCCGCGTGCGGTCGCCGATCCAGATCATGTGGCCCGAGGTCGCGTACCAGTCGCCGGTTGTGGAATCGACCCGCGTCATCGCCTGCTCGTAGCCGAGCAGCAGCGCCTCATGGCTGGTGTAGAAGTCGGTCGCGCGCAGCTCGGGATGGGCTTCGAGGTCAAGGCCGCAGGCGCGCATGAAATTCAGCGCTTCGGAGATGCGGTCGGCTAACTCCTTGTAGCGCCGGTACTGCGGAGAATCCTTGAGAAAGCCAAGCATCCATTGATGCACGCTGGCGAGATTGGCGTAGCCGCCGGTCGCGAACGCGCGCAGGAGGTTCAGCGTCGCGGCCGACTGCCGGTAGGCCATCAGCTGACGCTGCGGATCGGGCCTGCGCGCCTCGGCCGTGAACGCGATGTCGTTGACGATGTCGCCGCGATAGCTCGGCAGCTCCACGCCGTTGAGCTTCTCGGTCGGCGAGGAGCGCGGCTTGGCGAACTGCCCGGCAATGCGGCCAATCTTGACCACCGGCACCGCGCCCGCATAGGTCAGCACGACCGCCATCTGCAGGAAGACGCGGAAGAAGTCGCGGATATTGTTGGCACCATGCTCGGCGAAGCTCTCGGCGCAGTCGCCGCCTTGCAATAGGAAGGCGTCGCCCGCTGCCACGCGCGCCAGCGCCTTCTTCAGGTTGCGGGCCTCACCGGCAAAAACCAGCGGCGGAAAGCTCGCAAGCTGCGCCTCGACATCGGCCAGCGCCTTGGCGTCGGGATAGTCCGGCACTTGCAGCACCGGCTTGGACCGCCAGCTCTCGGGTGTCCAGCGCTCGGACATGAGGTTAACTCCTGAGCAAAAACCGCTACTTATCGGGAAAACGCGAAGTGCCGCGTTATACACAGGCTGCTCGGCCGCCGCCACTTGGATTTCCACTCGCGTCCGGCCTCCAAGTCAAGCCCTTGCGGCAAAAGCTGAATTCGCATTTGCTGCAAGCCAAGTGAGGAGCGTGGGGGAAATCGCGGTGACTGAGGCTGCGTTGGACGATGTTTTTATCGACGACATCACCGTCCCTGCGGCTGACGGCTACAAGCTGGGCGCGACGTTATTTCTGCCTCGCGGCGCCAAGCGCCGTGCCGCGCTGATCTCATCGGCGACCGCGGTGCCGCGCAAGATCTATCGCGGCTTTGCGGGATATCTCGCGCGGCGCGGCTTTGCGGTCCTCACCTACGACTACCGCGGCATCGGCGGCAGCAGGGGAGTTGCGCTCGAGGGCTACAACAAGCCGAAGTCGCTGGTGGGCTTCAACGCGACGATGGCGGATTGGGCCATGCTCGATGTCGCGGCCGCAGTGCGCTGGATGCGTGAGCGCTACAACACCTTGCCCTTCGGTTATGTCGGCCATTCCTTCGGCGGCCAGGTGCTCGGGCTGCTTCCCAACAACAACGAGGTGCCGCGCGCGCTCTTGATCGCCGCACAACTCGGCTACTGGAAGCTGATGGCGTCGCCCGAGCGGTACCGCGTCTATGCCATGCTCAATTTCGTCGGCCCTCCCCTTACCCGCCTGCTCGGCTACGCACCGGGCTGGACCGGCATCGGCGAGGACCTGCCCAAGGGCGTGTTCCTGCAATGGGCCCATTGGGTGAACAGTCCGCGCTATTTGTTTGACGACCCGACGGTTACGGGTCTGGCGAACTTTCCAAAGTACAAGGGCGCGATGCGCGCGATCTGCATGACGGACGACCCCTGGGCCACGCGGCCCGCGGTGGAACGGCTGTGCGCGGCGTTTACGTCGATCAAGCCGGAATTGCTCGCGGTCAGCCCAAGCGAACTTGGCGTGCCCAGGATTGGCCATCTCGGTTTCTTCCGCCCCGAGCATCGCGATACGCTGTGGCGGGGTGCAGCCGAGTGGCTTGAGGGCTGAAAAGGCCCGACTCGGACTCAATTGTTCCAAGATTGTTGCCACAATTGTCGGGCAATAGGGTGCTTCGTGTTGCCGACGCGTGACAGTTGCGAATCGACGTTGTGATACCGTGAGTGAAGTTTCGACCGGATGGGGCGCATGAGCTTGCTCGTCGCGCCGGTCGTCTCAGAGGGGACCACGGAATGCATCAACTGTTCCGGCCGTTGCCTTGCCTGTTCGTCCTAGCGGCGCTCGCGGGGACTTCGAGCGATGCGCTCGCAGCGCGCCCCAAGCAAGTTCAACCCGAGAAGAAGTCGTTAGCCGCGAGCCCTGCGCGGCTTGAGCGTGGCACCACGACCAAGAAAGAAGACAAGACTGTCAAGAACGACGCGAAGACAGCCGGGAGAGAGGCGAAGCCCAAACGCGCCGAGCATGTCGCGGCAAGGCGTCACAAGAAGGCGCGCGACGACGACAAGCCGGCCGAGAAGAAGCCGGAACTCACCGGAGACCAGGCGGCGGTGAAGGATGCGATGGACCTCGCGCGACGCGCCAAGACCAACGACGCGACCGACGCCGAAAAGAAGATCGCCGATCCGGCGGCGCAAAAGCTCGCAGAATGGTTCATTCTGCGCCATCCGGACTCGCAGGCCCTCTTCAGCCGCTATGCGGCTTTCATCGTGGACAATCCGGAGTGGCCTGGCACCACGCTGCTGCGGCGACGCGCCGAGTCGCGGCTGTGGCAGGAGAAGAGCGACGCCGCGACCGTGCACGCTTTCACCGGTGATCAACCGCTGACCGCGCGGGGCCGCTTCGCACTCGCGCGTGTTCTGCTCGACGAAGGCGACCGCGACGGCGCCCAGCGCCTGGTACGCGAAGCCTATCGATCGGGAGAGCTGACCGAACGCACCGAGTCCGACGTGCTCGACACGTTCCGCGACCTGGTCGGCCGCGAAGATCATATGGCGCGCATGGACCAACGCCTCGGCGCCAAGGACTTCTCGGGAGCAATGCGCGCCGCCAAGCGCGTCGGCGACAATGCGGTTTCGATCGTCAAGGCTTGCAGCGCGGTGAAGGGTGACGACAAGGCCTCCGACAGGCTCGATGCGGTCTCCGCCGATGCCCGCGGGGATCTCGGCTATGTGCTCTGCCGTGTCCAATACCTGATGCGCAAGGACAAAATCGTCGAAGCCGCCCGCGTGATTTTGGCCGCGCCGAAGGAGACCATGGCGCTGCAGGACACCGACGAGTGGTGGCGCGTCCGCCGCCTGCTCGCGCGCAAGCTGCTCGACCTGCGCGATTACCAGACCGCCTATGAGGTGGTCTACGACGCCGCAATGCCGGCCAGCGATGCCTACCGCGCCGACTCCCAGTTCATGCCGGGCTGGATTGCGCTGCGCTATCTCGACGACCCCAAGACGGCGCGCGCCTATTTCGCAAGGATCGACGAGGGCGCAACCAATCCGATCACGCTGGCGCGGGCCAATTACTGGCGCGGCCGCGCCGCCGAGGCGCTCGGCGAGAAGACGGCTGTGCGTAAATACTATGAGATGGCCGCCCGTCATCCGACCGCCTATTACGGGCAACTGGCGCGCGCGAAGCTCGGCATCGACAGGATGGAATTGCGGATGCCGCCGCAGCCGCAACTCGCCAGCAGCTCCACCGTCGCCGACGAGATCGTGCGCGCGGCTGACCTTCTGTACGCGATCGGCGAACGCGATATCGTGGTTGCCTTCGGCGCGGATCTCGCCGAACAGAGCACCGATGCTGCGACCATGTCGGCACTCGCCGAAGAGATGGGCCGCCACAACGATGCGCGCGCGATGCTGGAGCTCGGCAAGACCGCGCTCGGCCGCGGGCTGCCGCTCGACGCCTACGCCTTCCCGACCATCGGCATCCCGCAACACACGCAGTTCGGTCAACCTATCGATCTCAGCGTGATCTATTCGGTCGCGCGCACTGAAAGCGCGTTCGACCAGCGCGACCGCTCGTCGGCGATGGCGGTGGGACTGATGCAGGTGACGCCCGAAGCCGGCCGCGACACCGCGAAGCGGTTCAACGTCAAATATGACTGGGACAAGATGGTTTCCGATCCCGTCTACAACACGCAGATGGGCGCGGCCGAAATCAGCGCTCTGCTGCAGGAATACAGGGGCAACTTCATCATGACGTTTGCCGGCTACAATGCTGGCCGCGGCCGCGTGCGCGACTGGATCAAGGCTTACGGCGATCCGCGCGATCCCAACGTCGATCCGATCGATTGGGCGGAGCGCATCCCCTTCTCCGAGACGCGCAACTACGTCCAGCGCGTCATGGAGAATTTGCTGGTCTACCAGCACCGCTTCGGAAGCGGAGCGCCCGAGGTTGCAAGATCGGATCAGCCTCCGGCCGTCGCGCAGGACATGACGAACGCGGCGCCGGTGCCCTGAGGGGCCGGCGCACCACCCATTCGGGAAGCGCCGTTACTCCGCCGCCTGACGCACGTGGCGAGCCGTCGGCGTGCGCATGGTGACAAGCTCTTCAGCCGCGGTCGGATGCAGCGCGACGGTTGCATCGAAGTCGGCTTTCGTCGCCTTCATCTTGATGGCGATGGCAACAGCCTGGATGGTCTCCGCGGCCGCGTCGCCGACAATGTGGCAGCCGAGCACGCGATCGCTTGCGCCGTCGACCAGCAGCTTCATCAGGACGCGGGTGTCGCGGCCGGACATGGTCGCCTTGATCGGCCGGAACGTCGCCTTGTAGACGTCGACATGGCTGTATTGGGCGCGCGCTTCGGTCTCGGTCAGCCCCACCGTGCCGACCTCCGGCTGCGAGAACACGGCCGTCGGAATGGTGGAATGGTCGACCTGCACCGGCCGCTTGCCAAACACGGTATCGGCGAACGCGTGGCCTTCGCGGATCGCGACCGGCGTGAGGTTGACGCGATGGGTGACGTCGCCGATCGCGTAGATGTTCGGGGCTGACGATTTCGACCATTCGTCGACGGCGACGCCGCCATTCCTGGGATTGATGAAGACGCCGGCCTTCTCAAGTCCGAGATTGGCGACATTGGGGTGCCGTCCGATCGCAAACATCACCTGATCGGACGCAACGCTCGAACCATTTGAAAGATGCGATGTGTAGGCGTTGCCGTGCTTCTCGACGGATGTGACGGTGCAGCCGGTGAGGATGGTGATGCCTTCCTTCTCCATCTCGGCCCGCACGTGGCTGCGGACATCGTCGTCGAAGCCGCGCAGGATGTTGTCGCCGCGATAGACCACCGTCACGTCGGAACCGTAGCCCGCGAAGATGCAGGCGAACTCCAGCGCGATGTAACCACCGCCCTGGATCAGCACGCGCTTCGGCAATTCGCGCAGATGAAACGCCTCGTTGGAGGAAATCACATGCTCGATGCCGGGAACGGCCGCGCCGTGATTGGGCGCGCCGCCGGTGGCGATCAGGACGTATTTCGCCTTCACCGTTTCGCCGTTCGACAGGCGCACCGTGTTGGCGTCTTCCAGCACCGCGCGCGTTTTGACGACACGCGCGCCGGATTTTTCCACATTGGTGGTGTAGGCCGCCTCTAACCGCGCGATCTCCTTGTCCTTGTTGGCGACCAGCGTCGGCCAGTCGAAGGTCGCCGACGGAACGGTCCAGCCGAAGCCGGCAGCGTCCTCCATCTCCTGGCGGAAATGCGAGCCAAGCACGAACAGCTTCTTCGGCACGCAACCGCGGATCACGCAGGTGCCGCCCATCCGGTACTCTTCCGCGATCACCACACGGGCGCCGTGGCCGGCCGCGATCCGGGCGGCGCGCACGCCTCCCGAACCTCCTCCGATGACAAACAGGTCGACGTCGAATTCAGCCATTTCCTATCTCGACCGCTTTGGTGCCCAAACCGTCAGATTTGCTTGCCGCGCTTGCGCATCTCCGTGCGGAACTGGGCGTTGACAATCTCGGCGAAGTTCTGCGCCCAACCGTTCATATAGGACATGCTGAACTGGATTGCCCGCGGCTCCGACAGCAGCAGCTTCTGGCCGAGCGGAGACTTGTAGAAGGTCACGAGGTCCTTCAATTCCTGCTCGCTGAACTCGTTGCAGTAGACCTGGGCCATGCCCTCACCCACTTCCTTCTCGCGGCCAGCAAGGGTCTGGGCTACGATGGCGGCGACCTCGGTGAGATCCTTCTGGTAATTGAGGTTGGCCGACAGCAGCGCATCCTTGGTCTGCAGCACGATGTTCGGAATGATGTTGGCGTAGAGCGAGTTCGCATTCTTGAATTTCAGGATCTCACGGGCGGCATCCATCGCGGCTGCGGAACATTGCTTCAGGCTCGGACCGGGCGCCGCCTGTTGCTGCGCGCTGGCCGGCAGGCCGGCCAAGCCCAGCCCCAGCAAAAGGCCGGCAGCCGGCAGGATTCTGAAAACGCTTTTCATTCCGCTTCTCCCTGGATTTGCGGCGCTAGCGCCGCTCAACAACGCGAATTCCATTTGCACCGGCCAACACGGCCGTGCTCGCAAGACCAATAAACAACCCGTGCCCGACGACGCCTGGAATTGCATCCAGCAAACCCGCCAGGCGCCGGGCGTCCCCGATCCGGCCGAGGTGGGCGTCGACAATCCAGTGGCCGCCATCGGTGACAAAAACGTGGCCATCCCTACCTTTCCGGACCGCCATTTGGCCGGAAACGCCTCCTTGCGCAAAGGCTTTGGCCATGGCGTACCGGGTCGCCGCCAGTCCAAACGGGATCACCTCCACCGGCAGCGGAAAGCGGCCGAGCATATCGACCCATTTGGTGTCGTCGGCGATCACGATCATGCGATCCGAGGCCGCAGCGACGATCTTCTCGCGCAGCAACGCGCCCCCACCCCCCTTGATCAGGTCGAGCGCCGGGTCGCACTCGTCGGCACCGTCGACGGTGAGATCGAGCCGATCGACGTCGTCGAGCGTGGTCAGGGCAATGCCGCAGCGCTCGGCATCGACGCGGGTCGCCTCCGAGGTCGGCACACCGACCACCCGAAGCCCCGCACGCACCCGTTCCCCCAGCAGTTCGACGAAATGTTTCGCGGTCGAGCCGGTGCCGAGCCCGAGCTTCATGCCGTCGCGCACCTCTTCAAGCGCGCGCGCCGCCGCCTGCCGCTTCAGTTCGTCCATGGTCACGAAGGTGCCTGCACCCTTTAGTTTGGGCATGATCATTCGGAAGACCGCTTCACACCCCGCATCAAGTGCGGGGCAGGCCTTTCCGGATCATGCCCCGGTGGAGATTTGGCCCGCGTTCTAGCGTCGATTTCGGGCCGGGAACAGGACAAACAGGCCCAATCAGGCGACTTTTCGCTAAGGCGCGATGGTCACCCGGTCCATCGCCGCCTGGATCGCGGCAAATCGCTCATCCACCGCCTCGCGCATGTTCGGATGGGTGAAGATGTAAAGTTCCTCGTTCCGGATCGCGGCAAGAACCCGCGCGGCCACCTGGGCCGGATCAAGCCCGGCCTCGAGCCGTCTTGCGATCTCCGCCACCACCTGCGCGGCCGGGCTCGCCGGATCGAGCGGCGGAGCCTCGCCATAGCGTGCCGGGCGATTGCGCCCGCTGTCGCCGATCCTGGTGCGCACGAATTCCGGACAGAGCACGCTGACGCCGATGCCGTGCGGCTGGAGCTGAGCCGCGAGCCCCTCCGACATTGCGACCACCGCGAACTTGGTCGCAGCGTAGGGGCT
>Ga0210410_10004545_pt1 | contig 12151 bp, 11 predicted proteins | sample IncBWC4MmetaG_FD_161058 | JGI IMG/M metagenome (GOLD analysis project Ga0210410, IMG submission 161058) | Forest soil microbial communities from Barre Woods Harvard Forest LTER site, Petersham, Massachusetts, United States - Inc-BW-C-4-M | ecosystem: Environmental > Terrestrial > Soil >... | reverse complement strand
CCAGTCGTTGAAGGAAAAGCTCGATCAGGCCAAGGACGACTATTGGGCAAAGCAGGTCGAGGTTCAGCGGCTGGCCGCCTCCGGAATCCTCGCGCACGCCCAAGGCAACGACAAGCAGGCAGTCGAACTCGTACGCGCGGCGGCCGATCTCGACGCCTCGATGGACAAGCACCCCGCGACCCCTGCCGAGGTCCTGCCAGCGCGCGAGCTTCTCGCCGACTTGCTGCTCGAACTCAACGACCCGGCTGCAGCATTGAAGGAATACGAACAATCGGTGAGCACCGAGCGGAACCGCTTCCGCAGCGTCCTCGGGATCGCGCGGGCGGCCAAGCAAACAGGCGATACAGCGAAGGCGCGCGAGGCCTATGGCAAGCTGGTGACGCTCGCGAGCGCCGACGCGAACCGCCCGGAACTCGCCGAAGCCAAGGCCTTCCTGGCGAATTAAAGCGCCCCTCACCCTCCCGCTGACGCGGGCCCCTCCCTCTCCCCGCACTGCGGAGAGGGTGCTGAGCCCAGCGAAGCGGGTGAGGGCTCCCGGTACTAATCGTCCGCTTGGCCCTGATCGAGGGCGGCGCGGGTCTTGGGGGGCGACATCGGCAATTCGGTCAGCCTGCGGTGGATCGCGCTGTCGATCGCGTTGGCGATCGCCGCCATCGGCGGCACGATGTTGACTTCGCAGGATCGTCACCTTGCCGGTCTTGGGATCGACCTCGACATCGCAGAACTGTATCGAGAAGCCGGGCGCCATGCCGCCGGCATTGACCGAGGCCGCGGCGGTGGTCGGGCCGCCGGTCAACGCCTTCTTGGCCGCCAGTTCCTGGAACGACAACGGCGCGAAATCGCCGACGTTGCTGCTCGCAGGCTGAGCCTGGCTGTCCTCCCAGGCGACGCCCTCAACATCGAACTCCTGACTCGCGACATGAAACGGAGCCAGGTCTATCTCGCGGGTGAGGCAATCGAGGCCTACCTCGACCTAGACGCTTAGTAGGTCGCCTATATCAACCGCAGGTAAACGTTATGCTTGTTATCAGCCGATCATTATCTTGTCATAGCTCGTTTAGGTCGATAGCATAACCGATGGAGGAAAGGGTTGTCTTATGGCGAGCACGCCACCCCCAAAGCTGATTGCTCCTTACATCAAGGCGCTTGAGGAACTCGACCGAGGTAGCCGAGCTCCCCAGACGGCACTGCAGGCGCACTTCGTTGAGGTCTGCAGGGGTGGCGCACAGCCGACGACTCGGTACGAGCGCGCTTACTTGGCATGGCGTGCAAAGGAACAGCGGCGTTTGAAGATCGAGCTCGAGGAGGAAGCTTGCCGAAGAGAGTTGCATAACAATCGAGGCCGTGAAGCAGCCGCGCCGTCTCCTAAGCCGGTTCCGGGGCGGTGGTCCGATCCAAAGCCCTATGCCCGTTTCATAGCAGAGCCGCTTGGGACGAGAGCGGATTTCAAGAAGGACAGAGCCGCCAATTTCGCTACCTCCCGTCCCAATAAAGCTGTAGAGGCCGGAGAGGCGCGGAAGGGAGGGCGAAGCTATCCCCCTTCGAGTTTGGGGATGAAGAAGATTTCGCAGCCTTCGCGGATCGGCTGGAAATAGGCGGTCTCGTGGATCGCGCCGTCGATCGCGACGGTGGTTTCTTCGACGAGATGCTCGCCGAGGCCGGGGTAGAGACGGTCCATCTCCTTGATGACGCCGCGCAGGTTTTTGGCCTCGACGGTGAATTCGCGCACCCCGCCGGTGTAGCGGCGGCTGAACCCCGAGGTGAAGACGACCCGCGCCGCCATGGGCTTGCTCCGCTTTTACATCGTCATGCCCGGCCTTGAGCCGGGCATCCACGGAAGCTTGGTGAGGTCCACCGCTTACGGCTCGTAGATGGCCGGGTCGAGCCAGGTCGAGCCCGGCAATGACGAAAAGGTTGAGATTTCCACTGCGCCCCTCCTAATCGTCCGCTTGGCCCTGATCGAGGGCGGCGCGGATCTTGGGGGGCGACATCGGCAATTCGGTCAGCCTGCGGTGGATCGCGCTGTCGATCGCGTTGGCGATCGCCGCCATCGGCGGCACGATGTTGACTTCGCCGACCCCCTTGGCGCCGTAAGGGTGGGCCGGGTTCGGCACCTCGACCATGACCGCCTCGATCATCGGCATGTCGGAGGCGACCGGCACGCGGTAGTCGAGGAAGCCGGCATTGTCGAGCCGCCCCTGCCGATCGTAGATATACTCCTCGTTGAGCGCCCAGCCGATGCCCTGCGCGACCCCGCCCTGGATCTGCCCCTCGACATAGGAGGGGTGGATCGCCTTGCCGACATCCTGCGCCGCGACAAAGCGCAGGATCGTCACCTTGCCGGTCTCGGGATCCACCTCGACATCGCAGAACTGCGTCGAGAAACCGGGCGCCATGCCGCCGGCATTGACTGCGGCGGCGGCAGTGATCGGACCGCCGGTCAACGCCTTTTTGGCCGCGAGTTCCTTGAACGACATCGGCGCAAAATCGCCGACATTACTGCTCGCCGGCTTGGCGTGGCCGTCCTCCCAGATGACGCCGTCGACATCGACGTCCCAGATCATCGCCGCCCGGCTTCGCAGCTCGTCGACCACTTTCTTGCTGGCTTCTACGACCGCCATGCCGGTCGCGAAAGTGACCCGAGACCCGCCGGTCACATGGGTGTAGCCGACCGAGGAGGTGTCGGCGACGATCGAGCGGATCTGGTGGTAGTCGATCCCCAATGTCTCGGCCGCCATCAGTGCCATCGAGGCGCGCGAACCGCCGATGTCGGGGCTGCCGGTCGCGATGATCACGGTGCCGTCCTCGTTGACCTGCACTGATGCGCTCGACTCGCCGCCGCCGTTGAACCAATAGCCCGAGGCGACGCCGCGCCCCTGGTTGGGCCCCAGCGGCGTCTTGTAGGCCGGATGATTGACCAAGGCCTCGAGCGTCTCCGCGTAGCCGCCATGGCCGAGCTTTGGCCCAAAAATCATCGGTGTGCCGGGCCGCGCGGCGTTTTTTAACCGCAATTGCAGCGGGTCCGTGCCGATCTTCTTCGCCAAGATGTCGAGCACGCTCTCGACCGCAAAGGCCGAGATCGGCGAGCCCGGCGCGCGATAGGCCGCCGATTTCGGCCGGTTGCACACGACGTCATAGCCGATCGAATGCTGGTTCGGGATGTTGTAGGGCGCAAACGCACACAGGCACGCGTTCATCACCGGCGAGCCGGGGAAGGCGCCGGCCTGGAATTTGAACTCGCCCTCGGCGGCGGTGATCGTGCCGTCCTTCTTGACGCCGATCTTGACCCGCATCGAGGAGCCGGAGGTCGGCCCCGACGCCTTGAATACCTCGTCGCGGCTCATCACGATCTTGACCGGACGCCCCGATTTCTTGGCGAGCAAGGTGGCGACCGGCTCGAGATAGACAATTGTCTTGCCGCCAAACCCGCCGCCAATCTCAGCCGGGGTCACCCGGATATCGCCGACCGGCATGCCGAGCAGCTTCGCGGTCAGTGCACGGATCACGAAATGCCCCTGGCTCGAAGCCCAGATCTCGGCCTGGCCATCGGCGTCGACGCGCGCGACACAGGCATGCGGCTCGATATAGGCCTGGTGCACCGCCGCGGTCTTGAACTCCTTCTCGACGATCTCGTCGGCTTCGGCAAAACCCGCCTCGAGATCGCCGATTTTGAATTCGAGCCGCTTGGAAATGTTCGACGGCTGGGTCGGCGCCGGCTCGATCCCTCGCGTGATCATGTCCTCGAAAAGAAGCGGCGCGTCCGGCTTCATCGCCTCGTCGACATCGATGACGTGCGGCAACACCTCATAATCGATTTCGACCAGCGACGCGGCCTCCTCGGCGACCGGTTTGTTGATCGCTGCGACCCCGGCAACCGCATGGCCTTCATAAAGGGCCTTCTCGCGCGCCATGACGTTGCGGGTCATGTGCCAGAAATTCTGCGCGACGCGCTCGGGGCCGACATATTCGAATTTGTGATCGGGAAAATCTGCGGCGGTGACGACTGCTTTGACGCCGGGCAGCGCCTCCGCCTTCGAGGTATCGATCGAGCGGATCCGCGCATGGGCGTGGGGCGAGCGCAGGACTTTGCCGTAGAGCGTGCCGGCGGTCGCGAAATCCGCGCCGTACATCGCGCGCCCGGTCACCTTCGGCACACCGTCCGGGCGGATCGGCCGAGTCCCAACCCACTTGAACCGCATCGGCGCAATATCGTTCACCGCATCCCTCCACTCGCCAGGTCAATCTGTTATGCATTAGCGTCGCGCGACGCGGCAGCAAATGCAAGACCGACGGAGCAAGCCATGGCACTGGAAGTCAGGAGGATCGTCACCGGGCACGACGCGAACGGCAAAGCCATCGTGAAGACCGACGAGCGGCTGCAGGCCGTGAGCCGATTGGGCCGCCCGCATATCGCCGGTTGCGAGATCTGGTCGACAGACAAGATGCCGGTAGACAATACATCCGACGAAGCCGAAGCGGCGCAGCGCGCGGGCTTCGTGAAACGCTACAATTACGTCGGCACCGGCCAAGGCACCGTAATCCGCATAACCGAATTCGCGCCCGGCGTGCCGAAATTCATGCACCGCACCGAGACGGTCGACTACGCCCTATTGCTTTCGGGCGAGTGCGACCTCGAACTCGACAGCGGCGAAATCGTGCACATGAAGCCCGGCGACATCGTCGTGCAGCGCGGCACGATGCACGCCTGGGTCAACAACGGTTCGGCGCCGGCCGTGTTCGCGTTCATCCTGATCGACGCCGATCCGGCCAAAGCCGGGGGTCAGGAGCTGCGGACCCATTTCCCGGCCCCCTGATCCTGGCCGAGGTCTAAGCCTCGACGAGGTCAAGCCGCCGCTCGATCCGGTCGAGGCGGTTGTGCATACGATCGAGGCGCAGTCCCATCTCCGCCATTTCGCGGGTCATATGTGAAATGCTCCGCTCGATCGAACCGAGGCGGCCTCTCTGTTCGCGCTGCTCTTCGCGGATCTCGTGCAACTCCGTCCGTATTGCGCGGAGGTGTTCGAGAACGAGATTGGGCGTGGCTTCGCTCATCGCGATTATTGTGTGTTCGAGACAGTCGCTTTGCAATATTGCTCTTCCATCGAGCCCAGAACGGGAGGTAGCGCATGGAATTCGGCATGTTCCACCAGTTTCCGGCCCTTCCTGGCCGTACCCAAAAGGAGGCGTTTGTGGAGGCGTTCGAGCAGATCGATGCGGCCGAACGCTGGGGTCTCGATACGATGTGGCTGGCCGAGCTCCATTTCGATCCGCAGCGCTCGGTATTGTCGGCGCCGCTCAGCATCGCCGCCGCGGTCGGAGCGCGTACCGAGCGGATCAAGATCGGCATCGCCGTCCAGGTCTTGCCACTGTGCCACCCGCTGCGCATCGCCGAAGAGGCCGCGACGGTCGATCATATCAGCGGCGGGCGACTCATCTTCGGCGTCGGGCGCAGTGGTTTGCCGCGCACCTATGAGGATTACGGGGTGTCTTACGCCGAAAGCCGCGACCGCTTTACGGAAGTTCTGGATATCGTGGAGCTCGCTTGGTCGCAGCCGGGCTTTTGCTATGAGGGCAAGTACTACAAGTTCAAGGACATCACCGTAGCGCCGCAGCCGCTGCAGCAGCCTTACCCGCCCATTCGGATCGCTGCCGCGAGCCCGGACACTTATCCGGCGGTCGGCGAGCGGGGGCTGCCGATCTTCATCAACGCCCGCTACGGTTCTTTTTCCGAATTCGCGCCGGAGATCCGGGCCTATCGCGAAGCGTATCGCGCAGCAGGCCACGAGGGGAGAGGACAGGTGTATCTGCGGGTCCCGACCTATCTCGCCGAGACCGAGGAGCGCGCCCGCGCAGAGCCGAAGGAAAGTCTGATGCACTTCTACCGCGAGCAGGCGCAGAGGCTCAGAGATTCACTGAGCCGCGCCGGCACCCGGGCGATCGAAGGCCGGGCCGAGCGGCTGAAGCGTATCGAAAACCTGACCTACGAAGAGGCGCTGACGGGTCAGGTCCTGGTCGGCACGCCGGACGAAGTGACCGCGCGGCTGCAGACATTGCAGGACGAGCTCGGCATCGACGGCATCCTGGCGGAGCTCAATTGCGGCGGCCTCGTCCCGCACCGGCAGGTGATGACCGCGCTGGAGCTGCTCTGCCAAGAGGTGATGCCGCGGTTTCACTAGAAGAGGGCAACCCTATGCCGGGTCCATTGCATGGTTATCGGATCGTCGATCTGACCTCGAATGTGGCGGGGCCGCTCGCAACGATGATCCTCGCCGACCACGGGGCCGATGTGATCAAGGTGGAGGCTCCGGACGGCGGCGACGCGACGCGCGGCGGCGCCGACCGCCGGAACGGGTTTTCGGCCTCGTTTCTGAACAACAACCGCAACAAGCGCTCGATCGTGCTCGACCTCAAGACGGCGGGTGGTCGAGAGGCCCTGTTCCGGCTTACCGCCGGCGCCGACGTGTTCGTACAGAATTTCCGCCCCGGCGTCGCCGATCGCCTCGGCGTCGGCGAAGAGCCCGTTCGCGCCGTTTCTCCAAAGATCGTCTATGTCTCGATCAGCGGGTTTGGCGAGAAAGGACCGTATGCGACAAAGCCGGCCTACGACCCGGTGATCCAGGGTTTTTCGGGGTTGGCGACGGTGCAGGCGGGCTCGGACGAGGAGCGTCCGCGGCTATTGCGCACCATCCTGCCGGACAAATTGACCGCGATCACTGCGTCGCAGGCGATCACCGCTGCACTGTTGGCGCGCGAGCGCACCGGCGAAGGCCAGCATGTCCGTCTGTCGATGCTGGAAGCCGTGCTTGCGTTCCTGTGGGCCTCGGATATGACCGGTCAGACTTTTGTCGGCGACGAGCCGGCTCGGCAGGAGCCGGCGAGCGCGATCGACCTGATCTACCAGACCGCGGACGGCTACATCACTGCAGCGGCGTTGACCGACCGGCAATGGGCCGGACTGGCGCGCGCGCTCGACCGGCCGGAGTGGCTCGAGGACGAGCGGTTCAAAACGCCCGCGCTGCGCCAGAAGAATATCGATGCACGACTGCAGCTGACGCAAGACACGCTGATTTCCCGTCCGTCCGCCGAGACGCTGGAAAGCTTGACCAACGCCGGCGTGCCCTGTGCCCCGGTATTGACGCGCAGCCAGGTCATCCGGCATCCGCAGGTGCAGCAGCTGGAGATTGTCGTCGAGACCGAGCACCCAGCCGCCGGGCGCCTGCGGCAGTCGCGGCCGGCGGCGCGCTTCTCCCGCACCCAGGCAGGCATCCGCCACGGCGCTCCTGGGCTCGGCGAGCACACTGAGGAGGTTTTGGCCGAACTCGGGTATTCCTCTGCGGAGATCGCGGCGTTGCGCTCGGAGAACAGTCGATGATCGACTTTTACTACTGGCCGACGCCGAACGGCTGGAAGGTCGCGATCATGCTCGAGGAATGCGGGCTCGAATACCGCGTGATCCCGGTCAACATCGGCCGCGGCGACCAGTTCAAGCCCGAATTCCTGGCAATCAGCCCCAATAACCGCATGCCGGCGATCGTCGATTATGACGCGGATGACGGGCCGGTGCCGGTGTTCGAATCCGGCGCCATCCTCATTCATTTGGCCGAGCGCACGGGGCGCTTCATGCCGCAAACCAGCCGCGGTCGCAAAGAGACCCTGGAGTGGCTGTTCTGGCAAGTCGGCAATCTCGGCCCAATGGCCGGCCAGCTTAGCCATTTCGTCAACTACGCGCCGGGCGACCATCCGTATTCGCACAAGCGCTACGCCGACGAATACAACAGGTGTCTTGGTGTTTTAGAGCGCCGGCTCTCGGGCCGCGAATTTATCCTCGACGAATACTCGATCGCCGACATGGCGAGCTGGCCCTGGGTGCTGATCACCAAGCCGCTGGGTCAGCCGCTCGACGAGTTCCCGAACGTCGCGCGTTGGCGCGAGGCGATCAAGCAGCTCCCGGCCGTGCAGAGGGGGGTGGACCTGGGGAAGGACTTGCGCCGATCGGCACCGCCGACCGACGCGGAACGCCGGGTCCTGTTCAATCAAACTGCACGAGATTTATCGCAGCGTCCCTGAAGGGACTCACCCGGGAGGCATTTTCGGGAAGCGCTGCCTCTCGCCGCCGAGGGTTACCCATGACTGGGCGCTGTCGCAGAAGATCTCCGTGGACGGCTCTACCCAGCTCGGGTCGTCGAGCGTCCCGGCCATGATCATCGTGACGTCCGGCATGACCTCGGCCTCGTCGATAAGCGCCGATCCGCATTCCGGGCAGAAACGCCGGTAGGTTGCTTTGCCGCTGTCGCCCCGACCGGTGAACGTCTGCAACGAACCCTCGACTTTCAGTGCCGGCTTTGGCAGCGCCACGACGACGGCAAAGGCGGTCCCGGTACCCTTCTGGCAATTCTTGCAATGACACAGGCCTACGAAAGCCGGCTCGGCATCGGCCGAATAGCGCACCTTGCCGCACAGGCAACCGTCCTCGATTTTCATTAACCCCTCCCATTGCTCGGTGAAACCGCCGCGGAAGCATGGCGCAGTCGATCGGCGTGTGCTAGCGTGATCTTAGCGATGCGACAGGGAAGACCGGTGCGAGACCGGCGCTGCCCCCGCAACTGTGAGCGGCGAGTCCGCGGCAACGGCCACTGGCTCGGGCGACAGCCCGGCTGGGAAGGCGCCGCGGGCGACGACCCCGAGCCAGGAGACCTCCGCATCGCACGAAACTGGGACGATTCCTCGGGGTGGAGGAGGAGGTACCAATGCCGATGCCAGGCGCGGACCGACCGTGCCTACCTCTGGTCACCTTGGTCTTGGGCGGTGCCCGGTCGGGCAAAAGCCGCTATGCCGAGCGGCTCGTTGAGCACGCCGCCGAATGCGGCACGTACTGTGCGACCGCCGAAGCGCGCGACGCCGAGATGGCCGAGCGCATCGCCGCGCATCGGGCGCGCCGCGGCCCGTTCTGGCGTACGGTCGAGACGCCGCTCGAACTCGGGCCTGCTATCGTCGCCGAAGCGGCGTCGGAACGTCCGGTACTCGTGGATTGCCTGACCTTGTGGCTGTCCAACCTGCTCATGGCCGGTAGACAACCCGACTCGGAGGCGGGCGAGCTGTGCCGGACATTGCGCAACACCGCGGGACCTGTCGTGCTCGTCGCGAACGAGGTTGGGATGGGGCTCGTCCCCGAGACACCGCTCGGCCGCAATTTTCGGGATGCAGCGGGCCGCCTCAACCAGAAAGTCGCTGCGCGTGCCGACCGCGTCGTCTTCGTCGCGGCAGGCCTGCCCCTCATGCTGAAGGAGGGTTGAGGTGACAGCCTCACGGCGGCCTGAGGTTTGCCCCTCACCCTCCCTCTCCCCGCCAAAGCGGGGAGAGGGGTTAAATTGCCTCCCTCTCCCCGCTTGCGCCGCTTGCGTGGAGAGGGTCGGGGTGAGGGGCCTTCGCATCTCGCGTTGCTCTGCTGTAGGGACGCTCTGACATGCGCCGCGTACCGGCGACGGTCATTACCGGCTTTCTCGGCGCCGGCAAGACGAGCCTCGTGCGGCATTTGCTGGCGCATGCCGAGGGGCGGCGTCTCGCTGTGATCGTCAACGAGTTCGGCGAGCTCGGCATCGACCGGGAGCTGCTGCTCGGCTGCGGCGACGCGGCTTGCGGCGACGACGACATCGTCGAGCTGGCCAATGGCTGTCTGTGCTGCACTGTCGCGGAGGATTTCGTGCCGACCTTGACGAGCCTTCTCGACCGCAACGTGGCACCCGAACACATCCTCATCGAGACCTCAGGTCTGGCGCTGCCAAAACCGCTGGTGCAGGCCTTCGCCTGGCCCGAGATCCGCACCCGCACTACCGTCGACGGGGTGCTGACGGTGATCGACGGCGCGGCGATTGCCGCCGGCCTCTTCGCGGCCGATCCCGATGCCGTCGCCCGACAGCGCGCGGAGGATCCCGCGCTCACTCACGACAACCCGCTGGAGGAGGTGTTCACCGACCAGCTCGCTTGCGCCGATCTCGTGATCCTCAACAAGACCGACTTGCTCCCCCCGGAACGCCTAATGGCGCTCTGCCGTAAAATCGAGGCGCAGCTTCGGCGCGGGGTCAAACTCCTTACGACATCGGAGGGGAGGGTAGCTTCTCGGGTGGCGCTGGGCCTCGCGGCTACTGCCGAGTACGACCTCGCCTCCCGGCCTTCCGTGCATGACCTGGAAGCCGAGCACGATCACGATGACTTCGAAAGCTTTGTTGTGACCCAAGGGTCCGTCGCAGACGGGAATGCATTTCTGGCCCGACTGCGTGCCGCGATCGGCTTATACGATGTGCTGAGGGTCAAGGGTTTTGTCGACCTGCCCGGCCGCGATCGCCGGCAGGTCGTGCAGGCAGTCGGCGACCGGTTGCAACAGCATTTCGACCGACCGTGGCAAGCCGGCGAGAGGCGCGAGACGCGGCTTGTCGTAATCGGCCGCAAAGGGCTCGACCGCGCCGCAATCACTGCAGCACTGAGCGGCTGAATGCACCTGCTCGCGACGACACCGGGGACGATTGCCGACGGCTCCAGTGCGGTCGATCTCGCTCAGACACCCGGTGACATCGTACTGCTCTCGAGTGCCGACACGGAGATCGCGCTGCTCTCAGCAGCACAGAAGCGGCGCCGGGCGCAGGAGCCGACCGCGCCGCGCCTGCGCCTCGCGCCGATCCTGCGTCTCGGCCATAACTTTTCAGTCGATCTCTACATGGAGACCGTGGCACAGGCGCGGCTGGTGATCGCGCGCCTGCTCGGAGGTAGCGCCTATTGGCCCTACGGGATCGAGCGGCTGGTCGAAACTTGTTGCGCGCAGGGTATCCCGCTGGCGCTGGTGCCCGGCGATGACAAACCCGATCCGGAACTCGACGAGCTCTCCACGCTGGAGCCTCAGCAGGTCAACCGGCTTTGGCGGTATCTCGCCGAAGGCGGCCCCGCCAACGCCGACAATCTCCTCCGCTATGCCGGATCGCTGATCGGTTACCGTGAGCAATGGGCGGAACCCGCTGCGTTACTGCGCGCGGGCCTGTACTGGCCCGAACGCATACTGCCGAGCCTCGACGAGATCTCCACGTTCTGGCGCGGAAATGGCGGGATCGTGCCAATCGTGTTCTATCGGGCGCTCGTGCAATCAGGGAACACCGCTCCGGTCGATGCGCTGGTCCAGGCCCTGTCGGCTCGGCGCCTTCGTCCGTTGCCGATTTTTCTGCACAGCCTCAAGGATGGCGAAAGTACTGCGCTGATCGGCGAACTCTTCGGTGCAGCGCTGCCTGCGGTGATCCTTAATGCGACCGGGTTTTCAATCGGCGCCGGCGGCGCCGACGACCCGCTGGCGAAGGCGGACCGCCCGATCTTGCAGGTGGTCTTTGCTGGTGGCGACGAAGGGAACTGGCGCACCGGAACCCGAGGGCTTGGGCCGCGGGATCTCGCGATGAATGTGGCACTTCCGGAGATCGACGGCCGCATTCTGTCGCGAGGGGTGTCGTTCAAGACGCCGCTCGGCCGCGACCCCGAGACCGAAGCGGACCTCGTCGGTTACCGTCCGGTGGCAGACCGCGTCGCTTTTGTAGCGGATCTCGCACGCAATTGGGCGCGGTTGCGGGCGAGACCGGCTGCCGAACGTCGGATCGCTCTCGTCCTCGCCAATTATCCGAACCGCGACGGCCGGATCGGCAACGGTGTCGGCCTCGACACGCCCGCGTCGACGATCGCGATCCTGCGCGCGCTTGCAACGGCCGGGTACCAGCTTGCCAACGCCCCCCACGATCCGGAAGAACTGATAGGCCGCCTCCTCGACGGTCCGACCAATGGCCATCCCGGTGCGCAAGCCGAGGAATCGCTGTCCTTCGCCGATTACTCCGCGTTTTTTGCGACCCTGCCCGCAGCCGTGCAGCGGGCGGTAACGGACCGCTGGGGCGCCGCCGAGCGCGATCCATTCTTCCGACCGGGCCGGCTCGATTGCGGCCGCTTTGCAATTCCCGGCTTCCGGGTTGGCAATGTCGCCGTCGTGATCCAGCCGGCGCGGGGATACAACATCGATCCGAAGGGGACCTATCACGATCCGGCGTTGGTGCCGCCGCACAGCTATTTCGCTGTGTACGCTTGGCTCGCCGAGGACTTCCGCGCCGACGCCGTCATTCATCTCGGCAAG
>Ga0210410_10004543_pt1 | contig 12151 bp, 8 predicted proteins | sample IncBWC4MmetaG_FD_161058 | JGI IMG/M metagenome (GOLD analysis project Ga0210410, IMG submission 161058) | Forest soil microbial communities from Barre Woods Harvard Forest LTER site, Petersham, Massachusetts, United States - Inc-BW-C-4-M | ecosystem: Environmental > Terrestrial > Soil >... | reverse complement strand
AGCGCCGCGTATCGACGGCGCCTGAAACCTGTTGCGCCAGCTGTTCCCGGGCAATCGAGAATTTCTTTTCCCACTCCTCCATCGATACGCGGCGCTCAGCGGCGACGGCCTGCGCGGCCACCTCGCGCGCGGCGGTTTGGATTTGCTGTTTCGCGTCGGCCATCAGGCGGGCCATATGCCGCGCCAGTTGCAGCGAAGCGTCGGTGGCGCTTGCTGGGGCAGGGAAGACGCGCAGATTATCCTGGGTGGGCATGGCCGCGAGTTCCGGTTCCGTCAACGGCAAGCGAATTTCCGTGGTGTCGGAGACTTCCGGAGCCGCGTCGGCACTGCCCGGGTGAGCGCCGGAAACCGCTACTGACTCCGAAGGCGAGAACCAATCCGGCGGGGGGAATGCGATGCCCCAGGTGTTACCGGGAGTTTCCAATTCGAGCGCCACCTGGAAAAGCTGCCGCACCGTGCGCGGCCGTTGGATCCAAGCGACGCGCCCACGCACCGTTCTGGGAGCTTGCCCAGCTTCCGGGTGCGGCACTTCGAGACTCACCCACATGTTCTTCAAAACGTAGTGCTTCGATTGGAACCTGCAACCGTGGCAGTTGATAATTAGGGTCGACGTACGCTCCATGAAGGGGCGTCCCAGCGCGTCCACGCCAGACACCGCCAGCGGCACCGCCTGCATGATTCGCGTGCTGCGACGCTTCCGCAATTCCTCGTTTTGGTGTGCAACCGTTTCGGACATCATTTCCGTCGTTTCGTCGGCAAGATTGCCACTCTGCTCGTCCATGAACACCGTCGCCGTTCCTAGAATTTGGGCCGAATTCCCAGATCGCTTATGACTGCTTCGTTGTTGTACCTTCTGAGGTACCTTCCGCGGTCGGCGTACGGTGCGATCCCGTGAGGAACTCCCAGGCTTCCTTTGCCACCCAGATTGGCCCTACAAGTAAATAAATTGGTCCCTGAAAAAACGCCGGATGGTTTCCCTCGATCTTGTGTCCAAGCAAGAGAAAAATCCAGCCGCCGACAAAAAAACTCGCTCCCCAAATCCACCTCGTCAGCACCAAAAGAATTAACCCCAGAAAAATCATGGGGATTCCAAGGCCATGGAGAAGCTTATTCCAGCCGGAAGAATGCTCGTGATCGTACTGCGCCATGTAGTGCGCCAAGCCTGGCATAGCGCACCTCCTTGCGGTGGGGGACAACTCCGCGGGAATGAGACTCTATACCCAAAATGATCTGTTGGCTAGAGGCGGCCATACGTACTAGGACGCCAGGCAAGGAGTGCTTCTGGATGCCGTTGAGACGGGCCGGCTTTCCATCCCCCTACCAATTTCTCGACTTAACTTTGAACCCTTAAGGCAGAGCAGGCGGGAGCTTAGAGGTCGCGACGACCCTCGAGCGCCTTGAGCATCGTTACTTCATCGGCATATTCCAAATCCGCGCCAACAGGAATTCCTACGCCGATGCGCGTCACGCGCACCCCGAGCGGTTTCAGCAATTTCGAGAGATAAACAGCCGTCGCTTCGCCTTCCGCCGTCGGATTCGTCGCGATAATGATCTCCTCGACGGTCCCGCCCTTCAGCCGCTCGATAAGAGATTTAATCCGCAGTTGCTCCGGGCCCCGTCCAGACAGTGGCGAAAGAGATCCACCCAGCACGTGATACATGCCGCTGTAGGTGCGGGTTTTCTCAATGGCCATAATGTTGTGCGCCTCTTCCACCACGCAAATGATCTTCTTGTCGCGATTCGCACCGGCGCAGAAGTGACACGGGTCAGCGTCCGTAATATTGCTGCACACCGAGCACTCGCGGATTTTTTCTTTGGCGTCACGAATGGCGTCGGCCAACCCCAGGGCGTCTTCCGGCGGACACCGCAGCAGAAAAAATGCCAGACGCTGAGCGGTTTTCTGTCCGATTCCGGGGAGGTGTTTCAGTTCATCGATAAGTCTTTCGACAGGAGCGGCAAAATCAGGCATGCATGATGTGTAGCACAGCCGCGCGTCTCTGCGCAAACCACCGCGAGAAACGCGCCGGCCGGGACCGTTTTATAGAGCGCTCTCGCCGCTACCCTATCCGGTCTCCTCCCCAAACAGGGCCTTCCTGGAGGTCAGCTGTAACTCATTAAAAATAAACCACTTAGCAGATCTATCGTTACTACCTCGGAGGCCTGCCCGAATATAATGCAAGATTCCTGCGCACTCCCGTTCTACCATCAGAACTAACCGAGCGGCACATCAGAAGCAACACCCATGCCCTTTCTTCTCTACCTCTTGCTTGGTCTCTATGCGTTGGTACTGCTCGCCGCGCCCTTTTTGGTTATTGGCCTTTATGTCAGGCAGGCCAGACTTCGCAAACAACTGAACGAACTCGCTGAAGAAAACGCGAAACAGCTCACGAAACTCCAGCGTGCCGTCGGTGAACTCCAAACCAAGCTCGCTGCAACAACTCCGCCTGCTACGCCAGCCCCCGAAAGGGCGTCCAGCCCCGAAGCACGCCAGCCAGTGCCCGTTCCGCGATCCTTTCCGCACGTCCAGATTCCTCTCCCGGTCGTGGTCCCTCCGCGCGTCGAAGTGCCGCTGCCTAGCAAGCCGCAGCCAACGCCGCCGATTCTCGTCACGGAGAAAAAGCCCGAGTTTGCGGCGGAGGAAAATCCGCTCGTACCGACACCGGCTGTACCCGTTCCGCCTGTTATCGTCACGGCGCCTGTCATTCCCGCTGTATCGCCAGTTACAGGGTCACCACACAAGCCGCCCGCGCCCGCCGCACCTTCCGAATCCAAACCGGCTGAACCTAGGCCCGTAGCGCCCGCAACGCTGGTGCCGCCTCCCGAGGCAAAGCCAACTCCTCCGCCCGTGCCTCCAAAAGTTGTTCCGCCGGCGGTAGTTCCGCACTCGCCAGCGATGCCGCCGCCTGCGCCGGCAGCAATTCCTCCTGCCGCGGCCGCGCGCATCGCAACTCCGCCTCCCATCTCACCGCAGCGCGTTCCCGTGCCAAAGCCAACTTTTCAGCAGCGCATGAAGAGAGTCTCTGCGCTGGAGGAAACCCTCGGCACCAACTGGTTCCCCAAGCTCGCCGTCGCGATGATCGGGCTTGGCGTCGCCTACTTCGCCATCCAGCAGCTCCGCAACCTGGGTGGAGCTGGCAAGGCGCTCATCTGCTTCGCCACAGCGATGCTGCTCCTCGTGGGCGGCATGGTGATCGAAAAGCGCGAACGCTACCAGCTACTGGGGCGCGCCGGAATTGGCGGGGGCTGGGGGCTGCTCTTCTTCACCGCCTACGGCATTCAGCACATCGCTGCAATGCACGTCCTCGACTCTCTCGTTCTGGACAGTATTCTCATGCTTGCCATTGCTCTGGTCATGGGCGCGCACACGCTGCGCTACAAATCCCAATTCGTCACCGGCCTTGCGTTTCTGCTCGGCTATACCACGGTTGCCCTGAGCTTCAGCGATGTTCAGCCGCTATCTGCGACAGGGACGAGTGAAAGCACGGTCTACGGATTACTCGCGGGCGTGATTCTCGCGATCGGGCTAGTCACCATCGTTTTGAAAATGGGCTGGTTCGAACTGGAAGTTTTCGGCATTCTCTCCAGCTACCTCAATCATCTCTATTGGCTCTACCGCCTCCTCGGTCCCAACGGGGCACACGGCCGCGCGTTTCCCGAGTATCACGCAAGCCTGGCCATGTTGTTTTTCTATTGGTTGACGTTTCGCATTTCCTACGTCCTCCGTGGCGTTAAGACTGACTTCGAGGAGCAAGTGTCGACCGTTTCCGCGCTTCTCAGCACCCTTCTCCTCCTTGGCGTGATGAAGTTTCAATCCGTTCAGCCGAATCTTGCCTACATCGCCTTGCTGGTCATCGGCGCGCTGGAATTCATGTTCGCCCAGCTTCCCGTTACGAAGCGCCGCCGCCGCGCGTTCATCATCCTCAGTCTGATGGGCGCGGCCCTCATGATCGTGTCCATTCCATCCCACTTTTCTGGCAATCCCGTCGCTTACCTCTGGCTCGTAGGCGCCGAAGTTTTTCTGTTTGCCGGAATTATTTTCAAAGAAGTAGTCTTTCTCCGCGTCGGCTTGTTCACGGGATTGCTTGTCGGCATTGACCTCCTGGCCTTCAACTTACGTCCGCTCGTGATGTTCAGGGCCAAAACAGAAGACCTCGCCTCGGAGTCCGGCATCCTCTTTGCGGTTTGCGGCGTTGCGCTTTATCTCAACGCGTTGTACGTCGCTTGGCGATGGAAAGAATCCTTCCGCGCTGCTCTCGATCGCCGAGTACTTGACGTTCATTCCTATTTCGGCGCGTTCGCTACCGCAACGGCCGCGTGGGCGCTGTTTGCCAATGATTGGACAGCTCTGGCTTTCGCGGCCATCATGCTCGCCCTTTCGTTTCTAGCACACCGCCTCGAGTCGCGACATCTTCAGATCCAATACGCTTTGCTCGGTGCGCTCACTCTCTATCGCGCATTGGTCTTCAATCTGCATATCGACAGCCCGCCGCATGCGCACATCACGACGCGCCTGATCACTCTTCCTATCCTTGGCGCAATTTTCTATCTGACCGCCAAACTCGCCGCCCTCTCCGACGATCAGGAGCAACGCGCCTTCCGCGGCCTCTTTGCGTTCGCGGGCACTGCTCTGTTCGCATCTCTCATCTGGTTCGAAGTACCCGAGCTCTGGCAGCCACTCCTGTTCATCGCCTTCGCCGTCGCGCTTTCGGAAAGCGCGCGTGCATTGCGCTACCACGTTCTTGCCGTTCACGCGCACGGAATCACGCTCCTCGCCGTCTTCACCGCTCTGACGGCAGATCAGTACAACGTCCACCTCTGGCACACCATTCCGGTACACGCGTTTGGTGCGCTGCCCGTTGTGGCGGGCTGTTATTGGATTGCAAAACGCCTCGGCGTGGAAAATGCGCGCCATGTGGAAATCGCGCGCGTCGCTTACACCTGGATTGCCGCGGGCACAATGGTTTGGATTCTCGAAGAAGCGCTCCGCGCTCCGTGGATTGCCGTCGGATGGATGGCCTTCGGCGTAGCCCTCGCGCTCGCAACTCGCTGGATTCGCTACCGCCAGCTTGCCTGGCAGGCAAACGTCGTCGCGTTCGCCGCTTTCCTGCGTGCCTACACTTTCAACCTCAATCTGCACCAGCCACTCTGGCGCGGCGTTTCTCTGCGCCTCCTAACGGTGGGCTTCGTCATTGCGGGCGCCTACCTCCTCGCCAAAGTCGCTGCCGACGCTCTCGAAGAATTCGAATACGTCGTCCGCAACACGTACACCTGGGCCGCCGCGCTTTTCGTCGGCCTCCTCATTTTTGGCGAAGCGCCGCCTGACTGGATGGCGGTCTTCTTCCTCGCCGCCGGAATCATCCTCGCGCTCGTCGGAGGCCGCTGGAATCTCCCGCATCTCGGCTTCCAGGAACATCTCTTCGCCATCGCCGCCGTGGCACGCACGTTCGACTACAACTATCACTTAACGACCTACTACGGAAATTTCAGCGTGCGCATCCTCACCGTGTCGATTGTCGCCGCAGGCCTTTACGCGATTTCACGCAAAGCGACTGTTCCGGATGCGCCGTACTCTCTCCCGTCGGCGTATCTGCACACCACCGCCGCCACATCGCTGCTCGCTCTTCTGATGTGGTATGAAGCCTCCACCTCCATCGGCTGGCTCGCCGCTTTCTGGGCGCTTTTCGCGTTCGCGCTCGCCGCTGTAGACCGCCGCTTCAAGCTCGACGATCTGCGCTGGCAGGCTCACGCTCTCGCCACTCTCACCATGATCCGCAGCGTCAGCATCAACATGTACGTCGAGGACACCTGGCACGGCCTCAGCGTCCGCCTCCTCTCGCTTTCCGTTGTAGCCGTCGTGTTCTATGCGATGTCGCGCCTCGTACGCATGCCCGAACCGTGGCGCGCCCGCGACTTCCATCACATCTATTCCTGGTCTGCGTCCTTGATTGTCTCCCTGCTTCTCTGGCACGAATTGAAGCCTGTCAGCATCGCCGTCGGTCTGGCCGTTTTTGGTCTCGTCCTTTTCGAATACGGCCTGCTGCGCAAGATCGCGCAATTCCGCTACCAGTCTTACGTCGCCTTCACTGCCGCCTTCGTCCGCATTTTCTTCGCGAACCTCACCGCGGGTGATCCCGGCGTTTTTTGGAACGACCGTATGATCACCGTCGCTCCGCTCGTGCTGATTTTCTTCTTCGTCTATGCGCAGCTTCCCGACAAGGAAGAAAACACCACGCGAGACCGGCGCTTCGGCTTCGACGCGTTCGTGGCCTATCTCGGAACAGCCACTCTTGCCGCGCTCTTCTACTTCCAGTTTGAGCCCGAATGGGTGGTTACTGCCTACGCGGCCATCGCGTTTGCTCTGTTTGCTGCCGCGTTGTTGCTCGATCGCCCCATTTTTCTGCACCAAGGTATTCTTCTCACTCTGGGAACGTTGGCCCGCGGCATGGCCCACAATCTTTTCGGCTCGGGCTATTTTACCGGCAGCACTTGGAACGGCCGTTTTCTCGTGGTTGGTTCTGCCGTGGCGATCTTGCTGGCCACGCTCGCGTTTGCGTTTCCTCTGCGCGGTCGCTATGCCGCTCCGGCGAACGCCAGCCGCTGGAAAAAAGTCGTGTCGGCCCTCGTGGCGCGCCCCGAGCAATTGCAGTTCTTCACTTCTTTCCTATTGCTGACCACCATGCTCGCTCTCAAAATGCGCGAGGGCATGGTTACCGTGTCCTGGGGAATTGAGGGCATCTTCATCATCGTCCTCGCTCTGGTCGTCAAGGAACGCAGCTTCCGCCTCACTGGCCTTGGCATGCTACTACTCTGCGTGGGCAAAGTGTTTGCCATGGATATCTGGAGCCTCGAGGTGAACGATCGCTGGCGCACAGTTATCATCGTCGGTGTCGCGCTGGGCATCGTTTCCGTTCTCTACGCCAGATTCAAAGAAACCATTCGCCAATACCTATGAAGCGCGCCGTCGTATTCGTCATTTTCTTTGCGATTCTAGGAATCTCCCTTGCTGCTCTCTACTGGAGTCAGCGTCGCGCCAAATCCCCGCCCGTCTCTGCCAACGCCATACTCAATATCGCGGCCGACGCTCAGCGCGACATCGCCCGCCTCCCCATGCATTTCACGCGGCTCTCCGACGAGCAAGAAATCGCCATCGGCCGCCAGTTAGCGGCCAACTACTCAGGTCAAGTGACGAAGCTGACCCCGCAAGACGAAGCGCTCGAAAAATACGTCCGCCGCGTGGGAGGCGCCGTTTCCGCGCACGCCCACCGGCATCTTGACTACAACTTTCACGTGATTCCCAATCACAACATGATCAACGCCTTTTCGCTGCCCGGCGGTCCTGTTTATATTGGAGAAGGGATGCTCGATCTGATGGAAACGGAAGACGAACTGGCCAGCATTCTCGCGCACGAAGTCGAGCACATCGATCACTATCACTGCGTTGAGCGCGTGCAGATTGAAGCCAAGCTCAAAAACTTGGATCTGGACGTTGTAGGACAGTTTCTCGAAATCCCGCTGGAATTGTGGCAAGCCGGCTATCACAAAGATGAGGAATTCGAAGCCGACCGCGAAGGCATCCGCCTCGCCGTCGAAGCGGGCTACTCCCCGTATGGAGCGGTAAGCATTTTTACTCGGCTAGCCCAGCTCTCTAATGAATTCGTCATTCACGCCGAAAGTCCCGAAGAAGAATTGTCCGAACTCGCGATCGTGAGTCTCACCGGATATTTTCGCTCGCACCCGCTCCCTTCCGAGCGTCTCGACCAAGTCCATCGCCTTATCGCCGAGGAGCATTGGGAAGATCGCAAAGCGCAGAGACAGTTTCATGTGGAATACGAAGTTCACGACGGCAAATTCGTAAAATGAGAGTGTGGGTGGAGAGAGTGCGAGGCAGTCGAGGGAAGCGCCGCGAGTGAGACTTTGAAGCGCTTTGCGGCTTAGGGACTTAAAACAAACCGGGGATTTTCATTCCCGCAATTCCGGGAATGCCGCCGGCGAGATTCTTCATCTGGCTGGCGAGTTCTTCATCGACGCGCCGTGAAGCTTCGTTAACTGCGGCGCGCACCAAATCCTGCAACATTTCCTGGTCCTTGCTTGCGAAAACTTCCGGCTCGATCCGCAGGTCCACGATTTGCTTCTGGCCATTCATCTTTACCGTGACCATGCCGCCGCCGGCCGAAGCTTCCACGGCCACGGCGTTTACTTGCTGCTGCAGATCTTCCTGAACCTGCCGCAACCTCGAGAGCATCTGCTGGATAGCGTTGACTTCCATCAGGATTCCTCTTGGCGCCATTTTACTTCGGAGATTTTTCCTCCGAAGCGTTGCAGCATCGACCGCACCATCGGATCTCGTTCGAACTGTTCGCGCAACTCCTGCGTGCCGGACGTTCCGCGCGGCGCAACGGCTGCAACTGCTTCTACTCTAGCACACACGCGCACCGGACGGCCCAGCACTTTGCTTGAAGAGGTACGGACCTTCTCGAGCGAGTCGCGTCCTTCCAGCATCTCCTTGAACGCGCGCTTGTCCGCCGAAAAATAAATTCTCAGTTCGGCGCCTTCCAGTTCCCACCGGCTGCCTTGCTGCACGATCTCGCCGAGAAATTTCTGCTGCGCTTGAATCGCCGTCTTGATTTCCGCAACTTGTTCCTGGGTGATTCCTTCCGCTCGCGTCTCGGTAGTCGCCTCGATCTGTGGTTCAGATTCGGGCGCGGCTGTCGCCGGGGGCTCCGTTGCGGGAACAATCTTTGTTTCCGCGCGCGCCGGCGCTGCTGCCGCTGCGGCAAAACTCGGCGCAGGGGTGCGTGATGGCGGAGCAAATGAGGTTTCCGGTACGGAGGAAAAACTCCGCGCTGGTGCTGCCGGCGGCAGAGCACCGGTGGCTTCCGGGACTGCTCTGCTGCGCATAGCACCTGATCTGGCTGCTCCTGCGGCAGTGCCAGACAAAGTTCCGCTGCGAAGCTCTGCCAGCAGCTCTTCCATAGGCGCGAGCCGCTGTGCGTTGATCAGTCTGAGCAGGCCCATCTCCAGATGCACACGGGGATCAGGCTTGTGCCGCAAATCACCATCCGTCTCTAAAAGAATCTGAAAGAATCGCGTAAGGTCCTCTTCGGTGAATTGCGCCGCCGCTTTGGCGAGCGCCGGACGCTGATCCGCCGTGGCCGCAATCAAATCCGAATCCGCGCCGCACACTCGCGCGATCAACAGGTTGCGCATGTGCCGGATCGCTTCGCGGCAAAAATGCTGAAGGTTGCGGCCTTCCTTCTGAAAAGTGTGAACCAGCCCGAGAGCGCGGTCCGCCGATCCTTCCGCAATCGCCGCGACCAGTTCGTTGAGCGAGTCTTCCGGCACGACGCCCAGCAGTTCGCGCACTTCTTTGTCCGGGATGACGTCGCCGCAATACGCTCTCGCCTGTTCCAGCAGAGAAAGCGCGTCGCGCAAGCTTCCTTCCGCCATTCGCGCAATCACGGCCAGTGCGCCCGGCTCGATTTTCAAAGCCTCTTTTGTTGCGATCTCTTCGAGCCGACCTGTGATTTCCGAGAACGTCAAGGCCCGAAAATGAAAATGTTGCGAGCGGGAACGAATGGTATCGGCCAGATCTTCCGGCTGCGTCGTCGCCATCACGAAAATCACCCGGTCCGGCGGTTCTTCCAGCGTTTTCAGCAGCGCATTCGAAGCTTCGCTCGTGAGCATGTGTGCTTCATCGAGAAGCACAACCTTGCTCCGGGAAGCAGCCGGCGCATACCGCACCATCTCCCGCAGTTCGCGAATTTGGTCGATACCGCGGTTGGAGGCGGCATCGATCTCGATCACATCGAGCGAAGTGCCCGCGGCAATCTCCTTGCACGAATCACACTCGCCGCAAGGCTCCGCGGTCGGCCCCTTCGCACAATTCAGTGCTTTCGCAAGAATCCGCGCCGCCGTCGTCTTTCCTACGCCCCGCGCGCCCGAAAAAATATACGCATGCGCCACGCGGTCGTTTTTTATGGCGTTTGCCAGCGTCGATGTGACGTGGGATTGTCCGACTAGGTCGCTGAATGTTTGCGGGCGCCACTTCCGGGCTATAACTTGATAGCTCATATCTCGTCAAACTATTTCGAACTCCGGTTCTGTTTCTTAAGCCAAAACACAGAAAACACAAGCGCAGCGCACACCACAAAAAACATAAGGACGATGGCTCCTGCCAATATCACAATCGCACTCCTCGGGCTCGGCTCTCGACCTTCGACGCTCGACTGCAAAACCGCTTTTCGGCGCGAGGAACTTCGGGTGATCTGCGGCACCCGAGGTAATCCCGATACCGTTGCTCCCTTCCGGGCCTGGCGGGGTTCGCGGGACCTCGTTGCACAGAGCCCGAAGTTCCACGCTCCGGCAGCTGCGCTCCTCGCGCCGCTGCTGTTTTGAGTTTAACACACAGAAGTTTAAGTCGCGCCCCGACAGGAAGTTTCCGCGCCGCGAATCGGTTTTTCCAAACTAAATTCTCGGCACGGTCGCGACCTCGAAACAGAACTATGGTTTTGGGGCGGCTGCGGCCGGCGCATCTGGCGCTTGTACTTCGGACGGATTCACCCAGTTCACTTTGAAGGGTCCCGCGCCATGGACCTGCACGATCGTTTCGCCCTTCGCTAGTGCGAAATGCCGCATCTCTTTCGGCATGGCCACGAAGTTCCCGACGTTCATTGCTTGCAGTTTGCTCTCGTCGAACGTCTCTCCCATGCCCACGAGGAAGGTTCCCTTCAACACCGTCACATTTTCATCCGTGGGATGCCAGTGCGCCGGAATCTTGGCTCCGTCCGCACACCGAAGGCGCAGAACGAACGGTGCTCCATCGGCGTTCGGATCACCGGAAACCGGTGCAAGGTCGCAGCCCTTGATGATCGGTGTCCATTTTAGATCGCCGAAATGCACAATCTTGTGTTCCGAGTCACTCTCTTTTTTCTCTTGGCTGTGACTCGCCACCGCGAAAACAGCCAACGCCGCTGCGAGCGTACAAAACCTCTTCAAGAAGTCCTTGTTCATTTTCGTTCCTCCGCCGGAAGAATCGAGAGGGCCAGTAACCGTTTTTTTCGGTGCTGCGCCCTCTGCGTTTTTTCCGTCAAGTCTCTCTTATGCTGCTAGTTCTTCGGGTAGTTGGGGTCGGCTTTTACTTCCAGAATCTGTTTCGTGTGGCGTTCGCTGTGTGCCGCTATGAGGAGCACAAATTCGTATCCGTCAAGTTTCGATCCCATCGGACTATCGACAGCGTGGTCGCGCAATCCGGGAGTTGTCTTCAAGAAGTCTTCGGTTTTGGCGCGGCTCTCGACGAAGTGCTTCACGGAGCCATCGGGCGAGCCGAAACGGTTCGTGGGGACTAGCGGCTCCGGAGCCTGCGCCTTTTGCGAGCGGTCCGGAACCATGGCGATTACGGCGTCATCCGTCTTTTTCACGTCACGGCCGGGAACTGCAGGTGCCATCATCACCTTTTCGGCGTCCATCTGACGGATGAAGTCTTCCGCGGCGGCGATGTGTTCCGTCACTTGCGCGATGGACCAGCGATCCGGTCCGGCTTTGAAGTTCCATTGGGCATCCGAGAGCCCCTTTGTGGCGTCGAGGACGCCTTTCTTGGTGCTTTCGAGATATTGCATCGCCCGCTCTTTTTCCGCTTGGGTGACTTCTTGTGCTCGAGCAGCTGCCGCGCCCACGCATGCGAGTATGGCGATAGCTGCTGCTGCCCTCAGTTGCTTGATCATGTTTTGGCTCACTTTCGTTTTGTGATTGGTGAGTGAAACGGAAACCCTTCGAGGCCTCAGCGTGAGCCCGCCCGGACGGCTGGGGCCGGCGGATATGCTCGAGGTGAGAACCTCCGTCTGACAAGCAATGTACCAGCGATTTCGTGCCGGGTCCATGGTCTCCGCCCCAGCCCGAAGCTTGGCTGAATAGCTTGCTTGTGGCCCTCAGAAGGGAGTACGGGCGCAGAGCGCACAAAGTAACGGTCTTGACGAAATTCAGTCCGTCCGAACGCCGCCAGAGGTCCGAACAGACGCTAGCGGCGGATGCGGCGCATCCAGTCGCCCCAGCTTAGGCCAATGCGGGTCATTAGGATGCCGACGGCGAGCGCCAGGAGCATGCGCAGCGCAAATTGAATGGGGGTGGTTTCGGTGGGCAGCCAGGCATTTTGGGC
>Ga0210410_10004542_pt1 | contig 12155 bp, 12 predicted proteins | sample IncBWC4MmetaG_FD_161058 | JGI IMG/M metagenome (GOLD analysis project Ga0210410, IMG submission 161058) | Forest soil microbial communities from Barre Woods Harvard Forest LTER site, Petersham, Massachusetts, United States - Inc-BW-C-4-M | ecosystem: Environmental > Terrestrial > Soil >... | reverse complement strand
GTGCGTGATTACCACGGCGGCAACGCGATCGTTCAAGGCGCCGCGCCAAATGGTAAAATCGCACGGATCGCCGGCAACCAGCTGACGTTTAAATCCCCCGGCGCGATCCAATGCAAAGCCAATGGAGGGGAAACTCTCCTCGTGCGCGACTAAGGTGTCCCTTCCCGGCCTTCGCGGAAGCGCGGATAGTAATTTCGACACGGCCGAGGAAAGATTCACCTGCGGCGAGAAATTGGCCGCCTGACCGCCCAGAAGTTTTGCCAGCGCTCCTTTAAATCGATCGATCGCGCGCAGCCATTGGGTCCAGGCCTCGCCGCCGTGGTCTTCCCACGGTTCGAAGAATTCCGCCTCGAGCGCCGCGCGCGCAGTGCGCGTCAGGCAACCGACGGAATGGCTCAAGGCGTAGACGCCACCGGGGGGAGGTAGAAAATCGGAACGATGCGGGTTCATTGCGGCGTTGGAAGGATATTTTATTGCAGCAGGTTCCTAAGCTTGGCCAGATCCTCGTACCGCGTGACCAGATCGCTGCGTTTCGCCGCAACGCGTTGATCGCGCAGGATCTCGAGTGACCGGAGTAGCACCGGCAGCGGCGGCCCGCTGGCAGTGATTCCCTGCAACTCGGCCACCTCGAGTTCAGCAGCCGGCCTCTCGATGAATCGACGCACCAGCAAATCATGATGCTGCGCTGCCGTTTGGCCGAACAGATCGCAGACGTGGAGAAATGCGCGTGCGTTTCGTTGAAACCAATCGTGAGTCGAGTGTTTGTCGGCGAGCGCAAGCAATTCATCGAGCAGACTTGTTCGGCTCATGCAGTCTCGTAGGCGAGATTGGTCGGCCGGCAACATGAACAGCATTTTGTCGACCAGCAACTGTGCATAGTAGGGATCGCTGGCGCGGCATAGACCGAGCAGCAAGTCTAGTTCATTGATTCCAGAGAAGTCACCCGCATTGGCGCCCCGGTATTCCTGACGACCGACCCGATACGGTTTGTAATAAGGCCGCACGCAGTAGAAGAAACGCTCGACATCAAGATTCTCCGCCAATCGATGGTTAGACCGCAGCACTTCTCTGAGTGCAGTAGCTGCCGTCTCGAATAAAATGTCGGCAACGGGGCTGGAAATGCCCAATGGCACAATTCTCATGAGCGCATGCGCCGCCGTTTGCAGGGATAGGATTCCACGCGTGTTTTCGTCGATGAATAGGAACTCGTCCCAAAGCGTGGTGAAGCTCTTGCGAACCCCAGCCACCGCCATATTGTGCGTCGCAAGGTGTCCGGTTGCAAAACGCGGCGCCATGCCAAGTGACGCGCCGACATGCAAGGCCAGCGAAGAGGCTTCCGGAAATGGAGATCGTTCCTCGCGCGCCGGGTTTGTCAATTCATGTCGTCGCAACGCGCCGAGATACAGTCCAACGTTGCCGAGCACCCCAAACGCACTGTCAAAGCCATCGCCCGTGTTGCCTTCGTCACGTAGTTCGATGACATGGACGCGTCCTTCATCGCGCAGTGCGGCCTTAATGGAATCGCCGATTCCTGTCACTTGGGCACGACGTTCCTGAGCGAAGTAAAGATTCTCGAGCTCGGTGTTCATCTGAACGAACGCGGTGCGGATCCAATGATCGAATTGTTCCGCGCGATGGCCCATACGTGCTCCGCATCTGCGTCAAAGCCAAGAATATCGCCCAGATCGCGCAGAACATTGATCTGTTCGTACCTGAAGAGCGGCAATGTTACAGAACGATGCCCATTCTCCGTTGAATTGAGGACGATGGCCTGTGGCGACAATGCGACGAAACGCGCCGCGCTCTATACCGCCAACTCAGCTCTTCGCCGGTTGGTCAACACCCTGCCATACACCAAGCCGACGGCCAGCCAGACGAGTCCGAGCGTCATGGCGAGAGCACTCATGCCGGACAGGACGGCCAGCACGACGAGGCTTCCGGCCACCGGAACCAGCAGGTGAGCAATCCATCGTCCCGAGCGCTCCTTGAACCAGAACTTGACCATGACCGACACATGGAGAAGCAAGAATCCGGTCAGCGCGCCGAAATTGACGATGGATACCAACTCATCCATTTTGAATCGCATCAGCAGCGCGACCGTGACCGATATCGCGGTCGTGACCAGCATCCCTACATAGGGGGTGCCATGTTTTGGGTGAATCCTGGCGAGCGCCACGGGCAATTGGCGGTCGCGGCCCATGGCGTACATGACGCGCGCGACACCGATCTGCATCGGCAACGCATTGGTGACTCCAACGACGGTGGCCATGACCCAGGCGGTCAACAGGGAGACCCAGTGGCCCATGCCCCAATCGGCCACTTCGTAGATGGCTGCGGCCGGGTCCTTGATGGCGAATCCGCTCATGAGATCGCCGAGTATCCACGACGTCACCGCCAGCATCGCCGCCGCAAGGAACAGCACACCGACGATTGCACGGCCCACGATGCGCCTGTCATTGCTCTTGACTTCTTCCGCGAGCGTGGAAATCGCATCGAACCCCAGGAAGGACATCACGCAAATCGCCGTCGCCGCAAAGATGCTCTGGGCGTGAAACAACTCCGGCGCATAGAGCGGCCGCAGCGTGAGGCCGCCGTTGCCCTTGCCGTGGTGCAGCGCGACCAGTGCAAGCACCAACAGCAGAACCAGGACCACGACCTGCACGGTGACCGAGAATAGATTGACTGCCGAGGTGACCCGCACGCCGAACCAATTGATGCCAAGAGTCGCTCCGGCCAGCAGCACGATCCACGTAGCACGATCCACCTGGGGTATCAGCGTGCCCAGCGCCACCGCCATAAAGACATAGACGTACGAGGGTATCAGCAGGTAGTCGAGCAGTATCATCCAGCCGGCGACGAAGCCCGCATACGGGCCGAGCGCATGCCGCGCAAAGCCGTACACCGATCCTGCGTTCGGCACGGCGTCGGTCATCAATGCATAGCTCTTCGCGGTAAAGTACATGCACACCGTGGCGAGAATGTAGGCAAGGACGATGAGGCCGTTGGACGCTTCCCATACGAACCCCAGTGATTGAAATATGCCGAAAGGCGCCACATAGGCGATTCCGTAAATGACCAGGTCGTAATAGGACAGCGTTCGCCGCAGCGATTGCACGCCATGAGGGCCGTGGCCCGCGATCGGCACATCACCGCCGGCACGCGTCCCCTCGGAATCTACTGTCTTGGTGTCCATCGTCCCCTCGTAGCTCAGCGGCCCAGGGACTTCAGGCGCGCCGGCTCGACGATTTCGATCCAGTAGCCGTCGGGGTCTTTGATGAAGGCCACGTCCCTCATCTTTCCCTGCTCGGGCCGTTTGACGAAGGGCACCCGGTGCAGATCGAACCACGCTATCGCGGAATCCAGGTCGGGTACCGAGAAGCAGATATGGCCGAATCCCTGTGGCTGCGCATTGCCGTCGTGGTAGTGGAACGCGGCGTCGAGTTCGGTTCCCCAGTTATGCGTGAGTTCCAATATCCCGCGCTGCGAGAACATCCAGGCGGTGCGCTCGCCGACCTCCTCGGGCACGGTATCCGAGGCCGACAGCCGCGCCAGGAAGTACAGCGAGAATTTCATTTCCGGAAAGTCGAGCTTGCGCAGTACGCGCAAGCCCAACATCCGCGTATAAAAATCCAATGCCACGGCCGGATCCTTGACACGCAACATCGAGTGGTTGAACACGAAGTCCAAAGCGGCCGGCGCGGGCTCGACGCAGACTCCGGGGTGGTATTCAGTGACAAAGCTCATTATCCATGACCCCCATGAGCGTAAGCTCGCCCGATATCAGTATTACACCACGCTCCGAGCCGCAGGTAATACTCTGTTACGTACAAACGATGGACGGGCCGAGTGCCGTTTGCGATGGAAATGCTAATATCGAACTGCCGGTGTAATTTTCCGATACTACCCAGGGATGTTGGCTTGCTGCTAGCTTTCATCAAGCGCTACAGAGTCGAGAAGGTACCGCCATTCATCGGAGGCCGGGAATGATCGTCAGAATACTGGCCGCAATCGCCGCCCTGTCGAGTCTGACCACCGCCGCCGGCCAGGACAGAGACGATCTGGATGCGGGCGCGAAGCTGCCGGTTGCCGAGCCGCACGTGACGGCGGTGCTCTCCGCAACTCACGCCCGGCGTCTATTCGTCCTCGATACTGCATTCCCCGCCGCCGAGGCGGCTAAAACCTACATCATCGACGGCGAAACCGGCAGGCTCGAGGGCATGTTCAGCCAGGGGTACTGGCCGAATTTCGCGATCTCGCCGGACGGCTCCGCCGTCTATGCCGCGGATACCTATTTTGAAAAGCACACGCGCGGCAAGCGCCAGGATTTCGTCGTGGTGCGCGATGCGCGAACGCTGGATGTGCAAAAAGACATTCCGCTGCCCAACGGGCGTTTACTGATAGTCACCAAGAAGTACAACTTCGGCGTCACCCCGGATGGGCACTACGCGCTGTCGTACAACCTTGCCCCCAGGACGGCCGTCAGCGTGGTGGATTTGAAGCTGCGGGAGTATGTGGGGGACATCGACATCCCCGGCTGCGGTCTGATATTCCCGCAGTCAGGGAATCAATTCACGACCCTGTGTGCGGACGGTTCCGTGGCAACGGTGACTTTCGACGAAAAGCTCAAGGCCGCGACCGAGCGCGTAAAGAAGGTGTTCGACGCCGAGAAAGATCCGGTCTTCGAGCATTCCGGTTGGGACAAACACGGCCGAATGCTGTATTTGGTGTCGTATTCCGGGATTGTGATACCGCTCGACCTGTCGGGCGGCTCGGCGCAGAAACGTGAATCATGGTCACTGACCAGTCCCGCTGAGAGGACCGCCGGCTGGTTGCCGGGCGGGTGGCAAGTGACCCATTTTCACGTCCCGAGCAAGCGCCTGTACGTTCTGATGCATCGCGGGCACGAATGGACCCACAAGGACTCGGGAACCGAGGTCTGGGTGTTTGACGTACAGTCCCAGAAGCGACTGCAGAAACTCAAACTCAGCAAACCCGCGCAAGCGATTGCCGTCAGTCAGGACGATTCGCCCCTACTGTATACCATCGTCGATGGAGCGGAAATCATCACCTACGACAGCTCCACGGGGAAGGTACGCAGCGAATCACAGAACGTAGGCTTTACTCCCCAGATTCTCACCGTACCCGGAGAGTAGTCAATTGAACGCGCTCCTGACCGAATCCCTAGCGCTGTTGATTGCCATGGTATTTGCCGTCGCAGCCATGTCCAAGCTGTGGGCGTGGAGCGAGTTGCCCGGAGTGGTGCGCAATTTCCGCCTCCTGCCGAGCGTGCTGGTCGTGCCGGTGGCGCTCGTGCTGCCGCCGCTGGAGATCGCCATCGCCGCCGGCGTGTTGATGCCGGGAGCCCGTTCGCCCGCGGCGGCGTGCGCGGCGCTTTTATTTTTGGTTTTTGCCGCGGCCTTGGCCCTGAACTTATATCGCGGGCGTCGCCAGATCGATTGCGGATGCTTTCGCTCGAATCTCAAACAACCCATATCGGTGGCCGTCGTGCTGCGCAATCTACTGCTGGCGGCGGGCGCACTGCAGCTGATTCCGGCCGGCGCGATGATGAGGCTTTCACCGCTGGCCTGGGTGGTGGCGGGTAGCGGCGCGGCGACGCTGTTTTTCTGTTATTTGTCGGTTGGCGTCATATTTCAGGCGCCCCCGCCATCCTATGAGGATAATTTTCATGCAGACAGAAGCGTTGCCGATTAGGAACCGGTCATGAGCGACCTTCTTCCCTACGTCCTGGTGCTGCACACCGTGCTCATCCTCGCGCTGGCCGTGATGGTTTTCGGACTGTCGCGACAGATCGGCATCCTGCACGAGCGAGTGGCGCCGATGGGCGCCATGATCAACGATCACGGTCCGGAAGTCGGTGAAATGGCTCCCGCCTTGAGCGTCCGGTCGATCGCGAACCAAGCCATTCAAATCGGCGGCCCCAGCGCCACGGGCCGGTCGACGTTACTCATGTTCGTCTCACCCACCTGCCCGGTCTGCAAGAAGTTGCTGCCGATTGCCAAGTCTTTTTCGAATGGGGAAAATCTCCAGGTGGTTTTGGTCGGCGATGGGGACGCCGACGAGCAGCGGCGAATGATCCGCAAAGAGGGCTTGGAGGCGCTGCCGTACCTGGCCGGACCGCAGGTCGGCATGGCCTTCCAGGTCGGCAAACTCCCCTATGCGGTATTGATCGATCGCGAAGGGGTGATCCGCGCCAAGGGCCTGGTCAACAGCCGTGAGCATCTGGAGAGCCTGATCGTCGCCGAGGAAACCGGATACGGCTCGATTCAAGCCTATCTCAAGGCCCGGGATCTGGCGAAGTCGCGCGCACAGAGCGGGGCGTCCGTGGTCTCGCGGGAATCGACGGTTCCGGCGGAGCGGTTCGAGGGGGAGAGTTACTCATGAAGATGCTGTCGAAGAATCTTTTCGACCGGTTGTTCGAGTCCAGTTCGCGCTTCAGCGCGCAGCGCATGTCGCGCCGCTCGCTCATCGCCATGATAGGCAGATCCGTCGTGGCTTCGGCCGCGCTTCCCCTGCTGCCGGTGTACCGGAAGGCACAGGCGGCCGAATTGAGCTCACGCTTCGCCAAGCAGGCGCAAACCAAGGACCCGACGCAGTGCAATTACTGGCGATACTGCGCAAGCGACGGCTACCTCTGCGCCTGCTGCGGCGGAGGCCCGAGCACTTGCCCGCCCGGGACATCTCCGTCTCCGACCTCGTGGATCGGCTCGTGCATCAATCCGGACGATGCCAAGACCTACTTGATCGCCTATCGGGATTGCTGCGGAACCGATTCCTGCGGCCGCTGTTCCTGCCTCGGCCAGGAAGGCGATATGCCGAGCTACAGGCCGCAATTGAACAACGACATCGTCTGGTGTTTCGGTTCATCGAGCATGGTGTATCACTGTTCCAGCGCGGCGCTTGTGGGTTTGGCCAACTAGGCGGCACGGAGAAATCCGAACGTGAAGCGAGTGTGCAGCGCGATCGCGGTGTGGTGTCTGGTTGCCGGCGCGGACACGCATGCGGAGGCCAATGCCATGGACATCGTTGCGCCGCCGGATGAACAAGCGAAGGCTCACAGTACGGCGGTACGGCATCTGTCGAAACCCGCGACCACTTACGCCGCCAACTGTGCGGGCTGCCACGGACATTCCGGTCGCACGGTCACCGAAATTCCAACGCTGGTCGACCGAATCGGATATTTCGCGCGGATTCCCGAGGGGCGCGCCTATCTCGTGCAAGTGCCCGGTGTGGCGATGTCGGCGGTCCGCGATGCGGACTTGGCCGAGATGCTCAACTGGCTGCTGAACACCTATAGTGCCGCACAGCTGCCCCGCGACTTCAAGGCCTATACGGCGGCCGAAGTCATGGAATTGCGCCAGGTGACGGTCATCCCCTGGATGCGGCGAAAGGAGCTGATCCAAGCCTTGCTCGCGGCCGGACAGATTCCGTCCGCCGCCGTTCTGGAATGAGGCGCGCGGATGCCGAATGCGAATAGTCATGGCGACGGGTATTTTTGGAATTTTCAGCTTCGCGGAATCAAGGTCGCCGCCTTTCTTGGCGCCGCAATCGTGCTTGCGGGAACCGCCGGGGCCGCCGATCCCGATGTCGATGCAGGCCGGGCGAAATTCGTGCTGTGCGCATCGTGTCACGGCGGCGATGGCAGATCCGGGGCGCTTCCGGAGTATCCAAAGATCGCTGGGCAGAATCAGAAATATCTCGTGAATGCCCTCAAGGCATACAAAAGCGGCCGGCGCGTCGGCACGTACGCGGCATTGATGGCTGTGACCGCCGACACTCTTTCCGATGCGGATATAGAGAATCTGGCCGCATACCTGGCCAGCCTCGACGATTCGAAGTGAGAAACCACAGGAGGTGTTGCATGGCCGAAGGCGCGCTGTGGCCGCCGGACGGCAGAAGCCCCGCTAACCTCGTTCGGGGCGACGCAGCATCGCGTCGAGTTCCACATCCGAGCCAAATCGGAGTCGCCGGTAGGTCACGATTCCGCCCGCTGCTCCGAGGGTTGCGAATAGGCCCGCCACAATCACGTTGTAGTAGACGATCGCGATCAGAGAAACGACGGCGATGACGAGCGCCGTCATCGGAAACAGAGGGTAAAGTGGTGCACGAAACGGCCGCTCGAGCTGAGGTTCCGTGCGCCGCAAACGCATGAGACTCAGCAGGCTCATGATGTACATCACAATCGCCCCGAGCGCGGACATCGTGACGATGCTGGCGGTGAGCGGCTGGCCCTCAATGCTGATGAATCTGTCGGAGTAGATGGCGGCGATACCGACTACGCCACCCGCAAGAATGGCCAGGTGCGGCGTCCGCCAGCGCGGATGGATGGCGGCGAGCACTTTCGGCAGCAGGCCCGCCCGGGCCAGCGCGAAGATCTGGCGGGAATACCCCATGATGATGCCGTGGAATGATGCAATGAGGCCGAGAAGGCCGATCCAAACCAGCAGATGCAGCCAGCCGCTCTTCGCGCCGACGACGATTTTCATCGCCTGCGGCAACGGATCGTTGATGTTGGCGAGCGCTTGCCAGTCGCCGACGGCTCCGGCGAAGATCATGGTGCCCAATGCGAGCACTACCAGCGTCAGGATGCCGCCAATGTAGGCGCGCGGGATGGTTCGCGTCGGGTCTTTAGCTTCTTCGGCTGCCATTGCCGCACCCTCGATCGCGAGGAAGAACCAGATCGCGAATGGGATGGCGGCGAAAATGCCGCTGAACATTGCCGGAGAGGGCCGATCGGCGCCGGCCCAACCTTGGTTCGTGAAATGCGACCACGCGAAGCCGCCCGAGACCACGCCCATGAATACCAGCAACTCGCCAATTGCAAGCACAGTCACGACGAGTTCGAAGGTTGCGGCGATCGTCACACCGGCAATGTTGAGCGCCATGAAGATGAAGTAGGCGCCGACCGCGGCCGTGCGTGCGCCGAGTTCCGGGAACTGCACGTTGAGGTATGCGCCGATCGCCAATGCAATCGCGGGCGGCGCGAACACGAATTCGATCAGAGTCGAGAAGCCGGCCACGTATCCGCCGACCGGCCCGAAGGCGCGGTAGCTGTAGGCGAATGGTCCGCCGGCATGAGGTATCGCGGTCGTGAGCTCGGTGAAGCTGAAAATGAACGTCGTGTACATGACGGCGATGAGCACCGTCGTCACGAGGAAGCCGAGCGTCCCGGCGAGCGCCCAGCCGTAGCTCCAGCCAAAGTATTCGCCGGAAATGACGAGCCCGACCGCGATGCCCCACAGATGCACACCACTCAGCGTTCTTTTGAGACCTAGGGCGCTTTCAGACATGTGATTTCGCGCGAGGACGTACTTGGGTCTCCAGCCAGTTGCGGATTTCGAGCAGGCGCAGCGCCGCGGTCCGCATGGCGGGACCCAGCCCGTGCTTCCAGAGAAGCGTCGTATCGGATGGGTTCGCCTGCAGGGCGCGAAGTTCGCCGGCGAACGCGGCGAGTGCCGTCGCGTCGCCGAACATTCCCTCCCTCACCAGCGTCTCGCCGTAGCGCTCGGCCGCCGCCGCAATGTCGACATAGTCGTACTCCGGGCGGTACTGCACGCCCCAGAAAGTGCCGCGTCCGTGGGTGAATGACGCGGCTTGCACGCCGAAGTCATTGGCGGCCAGTAGCGCTGCACCGGCCGGGAGCGAGGCGATCTCATCGCGATGAATGGCAGGCGCCTCGAACGCGACCGGCTTGCCGGCGAACAAAGGATGTTCCCGGCCGGCCTCGCTCAGCAGTATGCGCCGGGCAAACCCGAACTCGCGGCCTCGCGGATTTGCGCGTACTTCGCCGCCTGCGGCGGTGACGGCGACCTGCAGACCCCAGCAGCTGCCGAAGAAGGGAACGCCGGCAGCGAAGACGGCCTTGGCGAGGTCGATCTGGCGGGTCACGGGAGCGCCGCCGTTGTAAATGTTGAGCGCCGATCCTGTCATGGTGACACCGTCGTAGCTCTCGAGGCTGACTCCCTCGGCCAGCGTAGCGCCGTCCGCGGCCGCCAGAATGTCGATGCGCAGCGACGGATCAAGGCGGTGCAGTACCCGCGCGTAGCCGGTGCCCGAGTCATATCCGAGCGCTGCCGCTTGCCGCGCGCGAATCTCGGCGACATTGCCGTCGACGATGAGGACCCGCGGTCCGGTCACGCGGGGCCGTCCACTGCCGTGAGGCTCCCATCGACCGCGGCCCGGAAAATGCGTTCGAGCTGCGCGGCATCCACCGGGATGGGGTTGCCGCCGGCCGATGGATCGATCGCCGCCTCGCGTCCGATGATGGCGGCCTTGTCGGCGCTGACCCCGAGGCCGGCCAGCGTAGGCGGTATTCCCAGGTCGCGGCGCATCGAGATCACCCAGTCGAAGAAGCCATCGAAGCCGGGGGCGGGCAGGTTCAGTACGCGCGCGATCACCACGGTCTTCTCCTCGATGGCGCGTCGGTTGAACCTCATGACGTAGGGCAGAATGACCGCATTGGTCAACCCGTGGTGGGTGTTGAACCATGACCCCACGGGGTGTGCGATCGCATGCACGGCGCCCAAGCCCTTCTGGAAGGCTGTGGCGCCCATGGAGGCGGCGGCGAGCATCTGCGCGCGCGCCTCGATGTCCGTGCCGTCCGCACAGGCGCGCGGCAGGTATCGATGGATGAGCCGCATGCCCTCGAGCGCGACCCCGTCGGCGAGCGGATGAAATCCCGGTGCACAGAAGGCCTCGAAGCAGTGCACGAAGGCGTCGATGCCGGTGGCCGCGGTCACCGCGCGCGGCAGCCCGACGGTCAATTCCGGGTCGGAGATGACGAGGCGAGGCATCATCTGCGGGTGGAAGATGATCTTTTTCTGGTGCGTCTCCTCGTTGAGAATGACGCCGGCGCGGCCCACTTCGGAGCCCGTGCCCGCAGTGGTCGGGACGGCGACGACCGGCGCGATGCCGGCGGGGTCCGCCCGAGTCCACCAGTCGCCGATGTCCTCGAAGTCCCACAACGGGCGAGTCTGTCCCGACATGAACGCCACGACCTTGCCCGCGTCGAGCGCCGATCCTCCGCCGAACGCCACGACCCCGTCGTGGTCCCCGGCGCGATAAGCGTGCAGGCCCGCCTCGACGTGACTCAAGGCGGGGTTTCCGCGGACGCCGCCGAACAGGGCCGCGCCTTTGAGCGCGGTCAGTGCGTTCTGGATCATGGGTGCGCCGATCAGTCCTTCGTCGGTGACTATCAGCGGCCGCGTGATGCCGGCCGAGGAGCACGCCTTGGCAAGCTCGGCGATGCGGCCGGGACCTGCCCAGATCGTGGTCGGATAATTCCAATTGCCGCGCAGATTCATGCTCATGTCTCGATCCTAAAATGATAAGACTTCGGCCGCGTCAGCTGCTCGAATCCGATGCGCGACAAGGTGCAGCCGCGCCCCGAATTCTTGACGCCGGTCCACGCGAGCGCGGGATCGAGATAGTCGCAGCGGTTCAGGAACACGGTGCCCGTCTCGAGCGCATCGCCGAGCACCTCGGCGCGCGCCGAGTCGGCCGAAAAAATCGCGGCCGTGAGGCCGAACTCGCTGTCGTTCATCAGCCGCACGGCTTCCTCGTCCGAAGCGACCTTCATGATGCCCACCGCGGGCCCAAAGGTCTCGTCGCGCATGATGGCCATCGAGTGGTCTACATCGACCAGCACCTGGGGCGCGAGGTACGGAGTTCCCCGGGCGGAGGCCGCGAACCCCGCCTCGTCGATCAGCTGGCGGGCTCCGTGAGCGATGGCTTCCCGTACTTGCGAGCGCACGGCCTCGGCGGCCAAGGTGCGCACCACCGGACCGATCGTGGTTTCCGGATCGAGCGGGGAGCCCAGCCGGTACTTCTTCGTGAGCTCAACGACGCCGGCGACGAATTCCTCGTAGCGCGATGCCGCCACATAGATCCGCTTGATGCCGCAGCAGGACTGGCCGGCGTTGTAGAAGGCGCCGTCGGTCAAGGTCTCGATGGCGTGCGCCAGATGGGCGTCGCCGCGCACATAGGCCGGATCCTTGCCGCCCAACTCGAGCCCCGAGGTCGCAAACCCGGCGGCCGTCGCCTCAACGACGGCGCGCCCGCCCGACACCGAGCCCGTGAAACATACGTTCGCGACCCGCGCATCGCCCATCAGGCGGGCGGTATTCGCATGCGACAGG
>Ga0210410_10004541_pt1 | contig 12158 bp, 8 predicted proteins | sample IncBWC4MmetaG_FD_161058 | JGI IMG/M metagenome (GOLD analysis project Ga0210410, IMG submission 161058) | Forest soil microbial communities from Barre Woods Harvard Forest LTER site, Petersham, Massachusetts, United States - Inc-BW-C-4-M | ecosystem: Environmental > Terrestrial > Soil >... | reverse complement strand
GCGGATGATCGCCTGGTGAAAGGCGATGTTGGCATCGGAGTATTCGTCGAGGTGCTCAGCCGGCGGCGAGCTCTGGAACTCGTCGAACAGGTGGCGCAGCTTGCCGATCTCGGCATCCGAGGCCGTGAGCGTCGCCAGCCGCGCCGCCATGCACTCGAGTGCCGCCCACATCTGGATCATCTCGATCATCTCGCGCTTGGACTTGCGGACGATGAAGATCCCGCGGCGCGGCACCGTCTTGACGAAGCCCTCCTGCTCGAGAATCGACAGGGCCTCGCGCACCGGCGTGCGGCTCACGCCGAGCGCCTTCATGAGCTCCCGCTCATCGAGCCTCAAGGGCTGGCGGTCACTGTAGATATCGGTGTTGGCGATCGCCTCCTTGATGCGCACGTAGGCCTGGTCCTTGAGGCTCATCGGGTTGAGCGGCCGCAGCCCAAGACCCCCGGCTCCCCGGCGGCTACGCGCCGTTGCGATCGCGCTCACTCGAGGTTGCTCCCGCCGGAATGCCCCACTGATTCCTCTTCAGGCCTTGTCCCGGGCAGCTGATTCATTAAAAGGAGTAAGCAGAGCGCCCCGGGAGCCGTAGCGTACGTGGTACGTCGACCCTGTGTGGCCCCCGAATGGTAACTCAATGTGACTGGCATATCACATATCACCAAGGTGCCCAACGCACGAAATTGGTGCAGCTACTCGGCCGTCCCGCGAAGCTGACGGCTCAGCAGTGCCGGCGTTCGCCCCTATTCAGGGCAGTTCACAGGCCACTGCATTCTATTGACAAGCCGAAGATATATCACATATGGTCGGCCGCCACTTCAAGAACAGCACGACCTATGCACCATTCGAGGGCTTTGCGGAGCGGTCGAATGCCAGCGGGCTTACCGGCCGAAAAGTCCACGGTTGATTCAACGACGCGATTCGCGGGACTCAAGATCTGACCTACCGGCCGATAAGGCTCTTTCAGTCATAGGGGAGATATCGATGGTCACCGATTCGAAACCACAATCGACCTCCGTCTTTGCCCATCCCTGGGCGCAACTGATCATCGGCATCATCTGCATGGTGATGGTCGCGAACCTCCAGTACGGCTGGACGCTGTTCGTCGGCCCGATCGGGGCCAAATTCGGCTGGACCAAGGCAGCCATCCAGACCACGTTCTTCCTCTTCGTTCTCTTCGAGACCTGGCTGGTGCCGGTCGAGGGCTACATCGTCGATCGGATCGGCCCACGCTGGATGATCGTGGGCGGCGGCGCGCTCGCCGGCTTCTCCTGGGTGCTCAATTCCTACGCGGACTCGCTCGCGATGTTCTATTTCTCGGGCATCGTCGGCGGCATCGGCGCGGGAGCGGTCTACGGCACCTGCATCGGCAACGCGGTGAAATGGTTCCCCGGCCGCCGTGGTCTTGCGGCGGGATTGACCGCCGCGGGCTTCGGTATGGGGTCGGCGGCGACCATCATCCCGATCGCCAACATGATCAAGAGCTCCGGCTACCAGCACACCTTCATGACCTTCGGCCTGTTCCAGGGCATCGTCGTCGTCGTCGTCGGGATGCTGATCCTGGCCCCGGCGGCGGGTTTCTTCACGGCGGCGCCCAGGATCGCTCCGGGCGCAAGCCGCTACCAGGCCACGCCGTGGGAGATGCTCAAGACCCCGGTTTTCTGGGTCATGTACGTCATGTTCATCCTGATGGCCGCGGGCGGCCTCATGGCGACCGCGCAGCTGGCACCGATCGCCAAGGACTACAAGGTGGCCGAGATCCCCGTGAGCCTGCTCGGGCTCACCATGCCCGCACTCACTTTCGCGCTGTTCCTCGACCGGATCCTGAACGGCCTCACCCGGCCGTTCTTCGGCTGGGTATCCGACCAGATCGGCCGTGAGCAGACCATGCTGATCGCCTTCCTGCTCGAGGGCATCGGCATCATCGCGCTCGGCAACCTGGGCAAAGACCCGGTGATGTTCGTACTCCTGAGCGGTCTGGTGTTCTTCGGATGGGGCGAGATCTACAGCCTCTTCCCGTCGACCGTAACCGATACCTTCGGTGCGGTCTACGCGACCACCAACACGGGTCTGATGTACACGGCGAAGGGGACAGCCGCAATCCTGGTGCCGTTCACCAGCGTGTTGGCGGCCAAGGGCGACTGGCACGTCGTGTTCTACGCCGCCGCAGCGATGAACATCATCGCGGCGCTATTGGCCATCATCGTGCTGAAGCCCCTGCGCAGCGCCTACACGAGCCGCCCCGCCAAGGGTGTAGGTGCCGCGACACCGGCGCCGGCGCACTGAGGAACGAGGAAAAGGACGATCCCGCGAGGGCGCGGGCGCCACGGCTGATCGCGGCGCGCCGCGCCCCCCTCGCGGGCTGCTCATGAGAGGTATGGAGGCTGACATGCTCGAAACGACGACCAAGGCTGCGGAACGCAGCGCGACCACGACCGCGGAAGACACGCTCAAGCGCAAGACGCGCGATGCGGGCGTGATCTCCGGCGGCCATCTGGTCGCGAAGGCGCTGAAGAACGAGGGGGTCGACACCATCTTCACCCTCTGTGGCGGCCACATCATCGACATCTACGACGGCTGCATCGATGAGGGCATCCGCATCATCGACGTGCGCCACGAGCAGGTCGCCGCGCATGCCGCCGACGGCTACGCCCGCCAGACCGGTCGCCTCGGCTGCGTGGTCACCACCGCCGGCCCCGGCTGCACCAACGCCGTGACGGGCATCGCCACCGCGTTCCGCTCCGAGAGCCCGGTGCTGCACATCGGCGGCCAGGGAGCGCTCACCCAGCACAAGATGGGCTCGCTCCAGGACCTGCCGCACGTCGACATGATGTCGCCGATCACCAAGTTCGCCGCCACGGTGCCGAGCACCGAGCGTGTCGCCGACATGATTTCGATGGCGGCGCGCGAGGCCTTCAACGGGGCCGCGGGGCCGGTGTACCTCGAGATCCCGCGCGACGTGCTCGATCGCGAGGTCGACGTCACCAAGGCGGTGGTGCCGAAGCCCGGCCATTACCGCGCCTCGACACGTTCGCTTGGCGATCCGCGCGACATCGAGAGGCTCGCCGACATCCTGGTCGATTCCGAGCGGCCGGCCATCCTCTACGGACAGCAGGTCTGGACGGCGCGCGGTCACGAGGAAGCGATCGCGCTGCTGCGCGGCCTCGATATCCCGGGTTACTTCAACGGCGGCAGCCGCGGACTGCTGCCGCCCGGCGACCCGCACCACTTCGACCGCACTCGCGGCAACGCCTTCGCCGACGCCGACGTCATCGTGATCGTCGGCACCCCGTTCGATTTCCGCATGGGCTACGGGCGGCGCATCAGCAACAAGCTGAAGCTCGTGCAGATCGACCAGGATTACCGCACGGTCGGTAAGAACCGCGATATCGATCTGGGTCTCGTCGGCCACCCCGGCACCATCCTCGGCGCGGTACTGCAGGCCGCCTCGGGACGCCTCAAGGACGACAAGCGTCAGCTGCGGCGCCAGTGGATGAAGAAGCTCGGCGAGCAGGAGGCCACGGCCACCGAGAAGCTGATGCCGCTCTTCAAGTCCAACAACCGTCCGATCCACCCCTACCGGGTGGCCTATGAGCTCAACGAGTTCCTCGCCGACAACACCATTTACATCGGTGACGGGGGCGATGTGGTCACCATCTCGGCACAGGCCGTGCGCCCGCGGCGCCCGGGCCAGTGGATGGATCCCGGCGCGCTCGGCTCGCTCGGCGTCGGCACCGGCTTCGCGATCGCCGCGGGGCTCGCCCATCCCGGCAAGGAAGTACTGTGCTACTACGGCGACGGCTCCTTCGGCATGACCGCCTTCGACATGGAGACCGCCAACCGCTTCGGCGTGCCTTATATCGCGGTCGTCGGCAACAACTCCGCGATGAACCAGATCCGTTACGGACAGATCGCCAAGTACGGCGAGGAGCGCGGTAACGTCGGCAATCTCCTCGGCGACGTGCCCTTCGGCAAGTTCGCGGAGATGCTCGGCGGCTACGGCGAGGAGGTGCACGATCCGGCGCAGATCGCGGGAGCCTTGCAGCGTGCCCGCGAGTCGGTGCGCAAGCTGAAGAAATCGGCCGTCATCAACATCTGGGTGGACCCGCGCGAGTACGCGCCTGGGACCAAGAACCAGACGATGTACAAGTAGCGCCGGGGAGAGGGAAACCCGCAGATGGCAAAGGCACTTGACGGAGTGCGCATTCTCGACTTCACCCACGTGCAGTCGGGCCCGACCTGCACGCAGCTGCTCGCGTGGTTCGGCGCGGACGTGATCAAAGTGGAGCGCGCCGGCGCGGGCGACATCACCCGTGAGCAGCTGCGCGACATCCCGGACGTCGACAGCCTGTATTTCACGATGCTGAACAGCAACAAGCGCTCGATCACGCTCGACACCAAGAACGCGCGCGGCAAGGCCGTGCTCGAGCGTCTGGTGAAGCACTGCGACGTGCTGGTCGAGAACTTCGCCCCCGGTGCACTCGATCGCATGGGCCTCACCTGGGAGCGCATCCAGCAGCTCAATCCGCGCATGATCTACGCCTCGGTCAAGGGCTTCGGCCCGGGGCCCTACGAGGATTGCAAGGTCTACGAGAACGTCGCCCAGTGCGCCGGCGGCGCCGCCTCCACCACTGGCTTCGACGACGGACCGCCGCTCGTGACGGGCGCCCAGATCGGCGACAGCGGCACGGGGTTGCACCTCGCGCTCGGCATCGTGGCGGCGCTCTACCAGCGCAACACGAGCGGCCGCGGACAGCGGGTGCTCGCCGCCATGCAGGACGGCGTGTTGAACCTGTGCCGCGTCAAGCTGCGTGACCAGCAGCGCCTGGCACGCACCGGCGTCATGAAGGAGTATCCGCAATACCCGGACGGCAAGTTCGGCCGCGCGGTGCCGCGCGCCGGCAATGCCTCCGGCGGCGGGCAGCCCGGCTGGATCATCAAGTGCAAGGGCTGGGAGACCGATCCCAACGCCTATCTCTACTTCATCACGCAGGCGCCCGTGTGGGCCGAGATCTGCAAGGTGATCGGCAAGGAGGAGTGGATCACCGACCCTGACTACGCCACGCCCAATGCGCGGCTGCCGCGCCTCAAGAAGGTGTTCGACACCGTCGAGGCCTGGACCAAAACTAAGACCAAGTTCGAGGCCATGGAAGAGTTCAACAAGCACGACATCCCGTGCGGGCCGATCCTCTCGATGGAGGAGCTGGCGGCGGAGCCCTCGCTGCGCGCCACCGGCACGGTCGTCGAGGTGGAGCACCCGACGCGCGGCAAGTACCTCACGGTGGGCAATCCCATCAAGATGTCGGACAGTGCCACCGAGGTGAAGCGCTCGCCGTTGCTCGGTGAGCACACCGAAGAGGTGCTGGCGGAGCTTGGCCTCGGCGCAACGGACATCGCGGCGCTGCGGGCCGAGAAGGTGATTTGACGGAGAGACCATGGCGTACGACAAGAATGCGGTTCGGAAGATCCTTGACCAGGCCAAGGCCGCAGGCCGCGGCGCGCTGACCGCGCCCGAGGCCAAGGGCATCTGTGAGGCGTACGGCATCGCAGTCCCGAAGGAGGCGGTCGCCGCCACCGCATCCGAGGCCGCGCGGCTCGCCGCCTCGATCGGCTTCCCGGTCGTGATGAAAATCGTCTCGCCGCAGATCCTGCACAAGACCGAGGCCGGCGGCGTCGTGGTGGGCGTCAAGAGCGCCGCCGAGGCCGAGCAGGCCTTCACGACCATCGTCGCCAACGCGCGCCGCTACGACGCCCAGGCGAGCATCGACGGGGTCCAGGTGCAGCAGATGCTCTCCGGCGGCCAGGAAGTGATCATCGGCGCGGTCACCGACCCGGCCTTCGGGAAGCTCGTGGCCTTCGGCCTGGGCGGCGTGCTGGTCGAGGTGCTGAAGGACATCACCTTCCGCCTGGCCCCGGCCACCCGCGAGGATGCCCTCTCCATGCTCGACGGCATCGCCGCGGCGCAGATCCTCAAGGGGGTGCGGGGCGCGGCGCCCGTTGATCGCGAAACACTCGCCACCATGATCGTCAACGTCGCGCAGCTGGTCGCCGACTTCCCCGAGATCAGCGAGCTCGACCTGAACCCGGTGTTCGCGACGCCCAGGAGCGCCACCGCAGCCGACGTGCGCGTGGTACTCGATTTCAAGCCGCAGCCGGCACGCTACCGGCCGGATCAGGCGACCATCGTCCGGCAGATGAACCGGATCATGAAGCCGGATGCGGTCGCCGTCATCGGCGCTTCGGCCGAGAACGGCAAGATCGGCAATTCGGTGATGAAGAACCTCATTAACGGCGGCTACCAGGGTGCGATCTATCCCATCCACCCGAACGCCGAGGAAATCCTCGGCCGCAAGGCCTACAAGAGCGTCAAGGACGTGCCAGGGGTGATCGACGTCGCGGTGTTCTGCATCCCCGCGAAGTTCGTCGCCCAGGCGCTCACCGAGGTCGGCGAGAAGAAAATCCCGGGCGCCGTGCTGATCCCGTCGGGCTTCGCCGAGACCGGCAACGTCAAGGGCCAGGACGAGATCGTGGCGGTCGCGCGCAAGTACGACGTTCGCCTCATGGGGCCGAACATCTACGGCTTCTACTACACGCCTAAGAACCTGTGCGCGACCTTCTGCACCGCCTACGACGTCAAGGGGGGCGCGGCGCTCTCCTCGCAGTCAGGCGGTATCGGCATGGCGATCATCGGCTTCTCGCGCTCGGCGAAGATGGGCGTGTCCGCGATCGTCGGGCTCGGCAACAAGTCCGACATCGACGAGGACGATCTGCTCGACTTCTTCGAGCAGGACGACAATACCCAGATCATCTGTCAGCACCTCGAGGACCTGAAGGACGGCCGCGCCTTCGCCGAGGTCGCCAAGCGCGTCTCGAAGAAGAAACCCGTGGTGGTCCTCAAGGCCGGCCGCACCAGCATGGGCGCGCGCGCCGCGAGCTCGCACACCGGCGCGCTCGCCGGCAACGACAAGATCTACGACGACGTGTTCCGCCAGGCAGGCGTCATCCGCGCGCGCACGCTGCGCGACCTGCTGGACTTCGCGCGCGGCATTCCGGTGTTACCGACTCCCAAGGGCAATAACGTCGTGATCATCACGGGCGCGGGCGGCTCGGGAGTGCTGCTCTCGGACGCCTGCGTCGACAATCAGCTGCAGCTGATGGCCATGCCGCCGGACCTCGACGCCGCCTTCCGCAAGTTCATCCCGCCCTTCGGCGCCGCGGGCAACCCGGTCGACATTACCGGGGGGGAGCCGCCAACGACGTACCAGAACACGGTCCGGCTGGGGCTCGAGGACCAGCGCATCCACGCGCTCATTTTGGGTTACTGGCACACGATCATCACTCCACCGATGGTGTTTGCGCGGCTGATGGTCGAGGTCATCGAGCAGATGCGCGCCAAGGGGATCGTCAAGCCTGTGGTAGCCTCTCTCGCCGGCGACGTCGAAGTGGAGGAAGCCGCGGAATACCTCTACCAGCACGGCGTGCCGGCTTACGCCTACTCGACGGAGATTCCGGTCGCGGTGTTGGGTGCAAAGTACAAATGGGCGCGCGGCGCGGGACTCATCCCGCCCGCGTGACCGCTGGCAGAGGTTTCAGGAGTTCGTAGGTCGGATCTCGTCACCACACCTGGGGAGGGGGACACATGGCTAAGTTCAAAGCGATCAGGCTGCTGGTCGCGTTGCTCACGGCGCTACTCGTCGTCGGCGCGTGGCCGAGCCGCAGCATCGCGGCAGCGGACCAAACCAACGAGCAAATTCGCGCTCTGCAGCAGCGGCTCGATGAGTTGAGCAAGCAGATCGATGAGCTCAAGAAGCAGCAGGCCGCCGCTGCCAAGGCGGCTCCGGCGGCTCCGGCGGCTCCTGCAGCTGCAACGGGACCGGTGAAGCCGGCCAAGGAAGCGCCGCCCCCGGAGCCGGCATTCGAGAAGTTCATGAAGGGGTTCTTCGGGACGCTGGATGCCTCGGTCGACTATACGACCAAGGGCATGAGCGACGAGGAGGCGTTCCATTGGGGCTATGCCCCGGGTGTCGTGCCCGCGCCTGGCCTGGGGCCGTCCGCATATGTGAATAACGGTCTGAAGGTTGGCCCCGTGGGCCGCGTCGGCTGGCTGGGAGCGATGTCCACCAACGGATCCAACATCGGCTACCGCGGTACCCACAAGATCGGCACCTCGGACGTGGACTTCATCTACCAGGTGTCGACGGCTTTTTCGGTAGACGCCGCTCCGGGCCTGCAGAACACCTGGACCAAGCAATCCAACACAGTGCTCGGTGCCATCGGCCTCGGCGACACGTACATCGGCTTCCAGAAGAAGGGCTGGGGCCGGCTGCGGTTTGGCGAGATGTACATGCCGTACAAGACCGCCACCGATCGGCTGAATCCCTTTGCCGGCGAGCTCGGCAACTACTCGGTTGTCATGGGCAATTCCGGCGGCGACAACCGCGTCGAGTTCGGCACCCGGATCGATCACGTCGTGAGCTACAGCTCGCCCGATCTGAGCGGATTCAGTTTCGATGCCGCCTACGGATTCGGGCAGCAGATCACCTACGACAACACCACGAGCCCGCTCGGCTCGGCCGATTGCTCGGGAGCCAACGTGGGGGGCAGCGGCAACCTGCTGCTCAACTGTGATGACGGCGCCTGGGATGATTCCTACAGCGTCGACTTCAAATACGAGACGGGCGGCTTGTATCTGGTCGGGGCCTACGAGATGCACAAGCGCGTCAATCGCAACAGCGACGGCATCGGCTCCAACGATCCGTACTACGGGTACCTGGCCGGTCTCGGCTCGGGCAACGCGCTCAGCGCCTCGATCCTCGACTGGGGAACCTACTGCACGCTGGTCGGCAGCCAGGATCCGGGCAACTGTCCAGGGGCAGCCGCGGGGACCCCCGGCCTCGGCGTCGCTCCCGGATTCTTCGCCGACGGAGGCTCGCCGCCCTACCTGCATGACATCGCCGACGAATGGGCGGCAAAGATCGGTATTCAGTACCGCTTCGCCTTCGGCCTGACCGTGAGTGCGATGTGGGAGGAGATGCATCGCAACCTGCCGGCGATCCTGATGTGGCAGAACGAGCGCCAGCGTACGGGCGACTGGCTGGCACTGTCACAGGAGCTCAACGGCGGCGCCGACCTCGTCTCGATCGGCTGGGCACACGCGGGCGCCACGGTCGGCGATCCGGGCGGACAGCACAACTTCGATCCGACCAAGGCGGGCAACGACCAGGCGAACATGTACACGATCTCCTGGCATCACAAGCTCGACAAGCAGTTGACGTGGTATCTGGATGCGGCCGAGACCGTTAATGACGGCAACGTCCACTACGACATTGGCGCCGGCGGCCACGGCATCAAGACCGACTGCCACGACGGGACTCATAACATCGTGATCGACTACAGCAGCTTCGGTCCCACTACCTGGGGTGGCTGCCACGAGATCGGAGTATCGACGGGAGTCAACTTCAAGTTCTAGAGTCGGTAACAGTGACGGGGCGCGGGAGCGGAGTCGGGCCGAAGCGCCAGCGAATCGGGCTACCCCCGGCGGCGACGCTGGGGGTGGCCCTGGCCGCGATGGCGACGCCCGGTCATGCGGCCGATCGCCCCCCCGAACCGAAACCTCTGGCGGAGGTCATCGTATCCGCGTCACGCCAGAACGACGCAGTCATCACGGCGCGAGTCGAGCGGGCGCTGGCCGATGATCCCTACATCTACGGTGAGCACATCACGGTCTCGACCAGCAACGGCGTCGTGACGTGCGAGGGGATCGTAGGAGACGTTTTCGAGCTGTTCAGGGTCCTGCGCCTGTGTCGAAAGTTCTCGACAGGGAAGCGTATGATCAACGGCCTGGAAATCAACGCCGTGCTTCCTGACGGCGGCTAGCGCTCCTAAGGTGAACCTCGTGTCGCAACTCAAGAATCGCGTGCCGCATGCGGCTCTGGCAATGCTCTTGCTCAGCGGCATCACTGCGTGCGCCACCGGACCGGCCAAGGCTCCGGCCGAGGAGCAGGCGGACCGGGAGACTGCTGCGCGGGTAACGGCTGCACTCGATGCGGACAAGCTCCTGTACGCACGTCACATCACCGTGCGTGCAGACAACGGCGTGGTACGTCTCGGCGGCTTTGTCTGGACCAACACGGACCTGCAAGAGGCCGAGCGCATTGCAGGTCTCGTTCCCGGTGTGACCAGGGTGATCGACGCCATCGAGCTCGATCGCAACAGCAACGATAACAACGGCGTGACGCGCTAGGTCACGCGCCGTCGGCCGGGAACCGGCCCGGGCCGGCGCACTGGAACCGGCACTACCTCAGCGTGTCCAATGCGCAGTGCCGGGCGCGCATGCCCGATGAGGAGGTCGCATGGGCATCAAGCCCGTGACTTGGTCACTCGCCGGCAGCGGAGGTCTCGCGCTCCTTGCGCTGGCGTTGGCCACGTCAGGCTGCGCCACGGCGCAGCCGAAGCCGTCGGAACAGGCTCGAGCAGATGAAGCTCTGGCGGGGCGCGTGTCTACGGCTCTGAATGCCGACGCGACCTACTTCTTCCGCCACGTCAACGTCCAGGTGGACGACGGCGTGGCGGTCCTCAGCGGCTACGTCTGGGGTGCGCAGGCGCTGTACCGCGCGCGGGAGATCGCCCGCGGTGTGCCGGGCGTCACGCGCGTTGCGACGAGCGACCTGGAGCTCGAGCGCGACGGGTTGAACACGGGCCGCTCGCGCTGACGGGCGCAGGGCGCCGCAACGCGTTTACCGCGAGGCGGTCACCACCGGCAGGAGGATCCGCGAGGGGTGTACCGGGTCCAGGAAGATGGAATTCTCGGCCACTCGGGAGCTGCGGTTGTCGTTGAGCGGCTCCCCGGTGTTGGGATTGACGTCGAAGCGCGGAAAGTTGCTGCTCGAAATGTCGAGTCGGATGCGGTGGCCGCGCTTGAACACGAGCGAGGTCGGATAGAGCTCGATGGTGAGCTCGTAGGGCTTGCCCGGCTTGAGCATCTCGGCCGCTAACAGCCCGTTCCGGTAACGCGTGCGCACGATGCTGTCGCCAACGTTGAGGTCGATGCCGCGCGGAAAGTCGGCGTTGGGCGGATAGACGTCGATCAGCTTGGCGGTGAAATCCGTATCCGGCCCGTCGGATGCCGCCCACAGCTTGACCATCAGCCGCCCCGTCACCTCCATGTCCTCCTTGAGCGGCGCTGTCTGAAACACCAACACGTCGTTGCGCGCGGACAGCGGGTTGGAATCCGTGCAGGTCCAAAGATCCGTGTGGCAGCGCTGGTCGGTCGCACCCTGGCTGGCGAGCGCGCCCTGGGACGAGAGGTTGCCGCCGAGCGTCGGCACCGGGTGGCGCGGATCAAAGCGGTACTTGAGCGGCGCGCGCGGCACCGGGCGCTCCGCCGACAGGACTCCGCCGCCGTGCAGGTAGTAGGCCGTGGCGCGCGCGCGGCTCAAGGGCCACTCCTCCTCGTCACGCCAATGCCCGCCGACGAACACCCGCCCCTCCGGCGTCTTATGCGCATCGCCGCCGCCCATGACGTAGAGCCGCACGGGAGCTTCGCGCTCGACCCCGTTATCGGCCCCCTTCAGCCAGTGGTCGAACCAGCGCTCCTCGAAGGCATTCAAGTCGATGGCGGCATCGGGCGTGAACTGGGCGTCGCCGGCGAAACTCACGCCGGGCCGGCTGTGGATCCAGGGCCCGACGATGAGTCGCTGCAGGCTCTTCTTGTGGGCGCGCAACCCGGCGAAGTTGAGGTTCGCCACCTGCAGCGTCCAGGAGTCATACCACCCGGTGACGTGATAGACCGGCATGTCCTTGTAGTCGGCCATATGGTCCGGCACGTCGATGCCCATCGCGGTATACACGGGATCGCCGCCGCCATGGCTCAGGGCTTCGATCAGCCACTTCTCGTAGTCAGGCGCAAACTTGAGCGGGGTCGTCCCGGCGCGCAGTGGTAGCGCGGCAATGTACTCCGGCACGTGATTACCCAGCTCGGCAAGCGCCGCGGCCGCCGCCGGATCGCTCGCGGCGCGCGCCCCGGCCGCGAGGCTCTCCTCGCCCGTCGCATTGCCGAGCGTGAACACCCAGTTGAACCAGCGCAGCTCGAACGCGCCGTTGTGGCGCACGCCGTAGCGGCCCGGATCCGACATGGAGAAGAGCGGAATCATGGTCTTCACGAA
>Ga0210410_10004540_pt1 | contig 12159 bp, 8 predicted proteins | sample IncBWC4MmetaG_FD_161058 | JGI IMG/M metagenome (GOLD analysis project Ga0210410, IMG submission 161058) | Forest soil microbial communities from Barre Woods Harvard Forest LTER site, Petersham, Massachusetts, United States - Inc-BW-C-4-M | ecosystem: Environmental > Terrestrial > Soil >... | reverse complement strand
ATCATTCTTGGCCGGGCCGAGATCGTTGAAGTGCGCCAGTTTCATCAAATTCGCGTTGAGCCGGAGGCTCGGCACCTGGCCGTTGCGCACAGTCACGTGTCCGGTCCCGTGCATTCCCGACAGCGGGTGGAGTGAGTGCGCGATTTCCCCCGCTAATTTTACGTCCCCTTCCATTTTCCCGGTCATTTTCCCACCACCGTTCGGGAAGGCCGCCAGGAGCTGGGCCAGATTGATTCCGCCTAATCGCGCGTTGGCTTTGTAGTTCACGGTCTTCCCTGTGAAATCAAAGGTCAGGTCACCCGCGGCTTTCCCGCCGTAGATTTCCGCTTTAACCTCCGTGAAAAAAACGCGCTTCGCCTCCAGCCGCAATGCGGATTCCAGGTTTCTGGCCTCGACCGAGCCGAAGCGTAAAATGCCCGCATTCAGGCTACCTTGGCCATCCTTCGAGGAGGACGAAGGATTGATAATCCCCATCAGGTTTACCTGTTTCAGGTCGCAATAAACATCGTGGGCTTCGAAGAAAATGGGGCCCGCTGCGTCGGAGGGCAATAAATTCGACGCAATCAATTGCCCGCGCTTGATTTGTACCCGGGAAATCACTTCGAGAGGAAAAGTAATCTGCGACGCCTGCGCTTGCGGATTCTCGAAATTCCAAGGACCGTCGGGATCCGAAGTCATATTCATGACCGGGTCCTCAAGTACGAGGGACTTGATAACCACCTGACGGCGCAGGAGCGCGCCAAGAGCAAGTTCAGCATCGATGCGCGCCACCTGGACGACATAGCCGCGGGGAAATATAGGAGGGTTCTTCACGCCGAAATCTTCAATGTGAATGGATAAAGGAAACAAAGTTAGTGAGAGCCGCCCGATTTCGACCTGCTTCCCAGTATTCTCCTGGAGAAATGAGATCACTTGGGGCCGATAGCGATCCACTTTAATGAGTGCGGGTAAAACGAAAATCAGAGCCAACAGAAGCACCGCGGCGATTCCAACAATTATAAGACCGGTCTTCCGCCGAATGGCCACAGCTACCTCCAGAAAACAATTGTTTCTTATGTGACGAGGGGGGCTGTAAGCTACTCGTCGTTGTACAACTCTTGCGATCGAGTACTTTCGACCGTCTTTGTTGGATTAAAACCGGCCCGCAGGAGAGGGTGCCTATCCAGACCAGTTTGGCGCAAATAACAGCGTGTTCAATGTCCTCCGCGCAGCTGTGGGCCACGGATATCCAAACTAAAGAGGATTTACTGGCCCGCGCAACAATACTTTTTCTGCAAGATGATCATAGTCGTCGCCAGTAAGCGAGTCTGTGCACAAGTAGACAGTTTCGCAGTTTGCCCGCGCAGGAAATTATTTTCGCCGGGCAGTCCCGCGCGGGGAAGCTGTGCCGGGCTTAACCTTCCGTCGCGGGAGGAATAGTGGCCAGTCAAAATAAGGCGCATCGTGCGCAAACTTTTACTGTGTGGCTAGCGGTTTTTCCAGTTGGGTTTGCGCTTTTCGCTCAGGGCGCGGAGGCCTTCCTGGGAATCTTCAAGGCGGTAGAGTTCGTTGAGGAAGATGCTCATGGAATTGCGGAGGCCATCGCGGAGAGAAAGACCCATGCCGCCGAGAATTGCTTTCTTGGCCATGGTCAGGACGGGGCCGGAATGGCCGGCGATGCGGGCACAGAGATCGTTAACCGTGGATTCGAGTTGCGCTTCGGGGACCAGGCGATTGACGATGCCGAGGTCGAGGGCGCGTTCCGCGGTGACGGGTTCCCCGAGGAGCACGATTTCGAGCGCGACCTTGGGGCCGACAAGGAACGGAAGAATTGTGGACGCGAGCGGCGGAAATACGCCGAGCGTGATTTCGGGTTGGGCAAACCGCGCTTTCGGCGTGGCGATGACCAGATCGCCGAACGCGGCGAGCTCCGCGCCGCCGCCGATGGCCGGGCCGTTGACGACACAGACGACGGGCTTCGCGGTTTCGAGAATGCGCATGAAGACGGAGTGAAAAGCATCGAGCATTTGGAATACACGATCCGTAGTGTATTCGCCGACGTCAATGCCGCCGCAAAACACCTTGCATGCGGAATCGAGGACGATTAGCTTCACGTCGGGCCGCTCGCCCGCATGGGCGATGCCATCAATCAGTTCGCGGAGCATGAATTCGTTGAGGAGATTGTGCTCGGGGCGATTGAGGGTCATACGCGCGACGCCGGCTTCAAGATGGAATTTCACAAATTGAAAATCGGCGGGATTGCGGCGGGTGGGATCGGTACGAACCTCAACGTTGCGATCGGCAATGGTGGTGCGACGGGTTTCCACGGGAGTTTCTCCTTCGGGAATGGGTCCAGAGCGGATGTTAGCATGCAGAGATGTGAGCGGTCGGGCGGCGCTCTGGCGAAGTGCGCAAAGAGTTTGCTGGCCGAGAGGCGGGGCGGGAAGGGAGTTGGCGGCTGGCGTCCGTGGATGGAAGCATGAGAAGAACCAATGGGTGGTGGACTACACTATTTGGACGATGAATCGGGGGATTGGTTCAAAGTTCAATGAGCTGCCGACGGCCTATGCGCTGCTACTGAAAGAAAGCGTGGGGACGGATGCATTCCCGGAGGCGGCTTGGTGGGGAAGGGCGCCGGCGATTCGATTTGAGCACGATTGGAAAGGAGATCAAGCGGACCCGCAACGTGCGACGGAGGTACGTCTGCTCTGGAATGAGCGCACTCTGTTTCTCCGGTTTTTCGCTCGGTACCGGGAGTTGCATGTGCTTCCCGATGCTCGGGCGGATGGATGGCGCGACGGATTGTGGGAACGTGACGTCGTGGAAGCATTTCTGCAACCAGACGTGAGCGATGTGCGCGTATATAAGGAATTGGAAGTGAGCCCGAACGGGTTTTGGATTGACCTGAATATTGCGCACGGCGAGAAGGAGGAGATGCGCAGCGGACTGCGGCGGCGCGTGGTGCAGAATGCGGCGGCGCGAACGTGGACGGCGGAACTGGCGGTGCCGATGCGAAGCTTGACGCCGGCGTTTGATCCAAAGCGGAGCTGGCGGGCAAACTTTTTTAAAGCGGAAGGGAAAGCGGAACCAAGGTTTTATTCGGCGTGGAGCCCGACATTCACGCCGGTTCCGAATTTTCATGTGCCGGAGGCGTTTGGGCATTTGGTATTTCGTGAGAGTTGAGCAAGGGAGAGAGAATCTAGCGTTTTGGGCCGGGAAGATCATGAGCGAGAAGACTAAAGTCTGGCGGCGGGCGTTGGTTCGGGCGGCGCTGTTCCTTGTTATTTCTGTTGCGCTGGGGGATGGAATTTCCCTGTGGGCGCAGGCGATTGCGAAGCCGGACGCGCCCGTTGTGAAGAAGGTGGAGCCTCCTAACTGGTGGGTGGGGCTGACGCCGGAAGTGATGGTGCTGCTTTCCGGGACAAACCTGCGGGCGACGCATGTGAGTTGCAATCTTCGGGATGTGGTCGTCGGCCGGACACAATCGAGCGGGGAAGGTGATTACCTGTTCGTGTGGCTGAAGCTGGGCCCGGAGCTGCACAGCGGCACCGCCGTTTGCCGGATTACGACGACGCACGGGGAGGCCACGTTTGAATTGCCCATCGCGGCGCGCCAGCAAATTCTAGGCAGAAACCAGGGGATTTCGCTGGATGACGTGATCTACCTGATCATGCCAGACCGCTTCGCCAACGGCGACCCGCTGAACGACGAGCCGGTGGAATTTCCGGGTACGCACGACCGCAGCAAACCGCGGGCATACCATGGCGGAGATTTGCGCGGCGTGGAACAGCACCTGGATTATCTGAAGGACCTGGGAGTGACAACGCTGTGGCTGACGCCGATTGTAAAGAACGGCGCCGCGCAGGACTACCACGGGTATGGCGCGACGGATTTGTATGCCGTGGACCCGCACCTGGGCACGCTGGCGGACTATCAGGAACTGGTGCAGGCGGCACACAAACAGCACATGAAAGTGTTTTTTGATGTGGTGCCGAACCACGTGGGGCCGCGGCATCCCTGGGCGGCGCATCCGCCGATGTCGGACTGGTTTCACGGTACGCCGGAGCAGCACTTAACGGCTGCCTCGCCGCTGAAGGGATCGTTTTACGGGGTGCCGGACAAAAAGGAAATTACCAACGACGCGTTTGAATCGCTGGTGGACCCGCACACGCCGCCGCAGTTGCGGCGGAGCTTGACCAAGGGATGGTTCGCCGGAATTTTGCCAGACATGAACACGGAAAATCCGGCGGTGGTCGAATACCTGGCGCAGAACAGCATCTGGTGGGCGGAGACGACGGGACTTGACGGCTACCGGATTGATACTTTTCCCTATGTTTCGAGGGAGTTTTGGGAGCAGTGGCACACGGCACTGAGGAGAATCTATCCGCGCCTTACGACGATTGGCGAAGTGTTTCATCCCGATCCCACGGTGACCTCGTTTTACCAGGGGGGAAGAAAAGGCTGGGACGGCATTGATACTCAACTGACGACGCCGTTTGACTTCCCAATGTATTTCACGTTGCGCGACGTTTTATTGAAAGGCGCACCAGTGGGAAAACTGGCCAATATTCTGCGGCAGGATTCGCTGTATCCGCATCCGGAATTTCTGGTGCCCTTTTTTGGGAATCACGATACGACGCGCTTGTCGGGAACTCCGGAAGGAACGACCGTCCGGTTGAAACTGGCGTTTGGATTGATATTCACGGTCCGCGGAATTCCGGAAATGTATTACGGCGACGAAATCGCTATGCCGGGCGGGCGCGATCCGGACAACCGCCGCGATTTTTCCGGTGGATGGACAGAGGATCCGCGGAACGCTTTCACGAAGATCGGGCGTACCCTCGAGCAGGAGGAAATGCATGCCTATGTGACGGAGTTGCTGGCGGTAAGGGCGCAGCATCCCGCGCTTCGGCGAGGAAAATTGTGGAGCCTTGCGGCGGATGACACGACATTTGTTTTCATGCGGGAAACCGACGAGGAAAAGATCGTGGTGGCGTTTCATGCGGGGGAAAGAGCGCGGGAGATTACTGTGCCGCTGCAGGACTCTCCGGCAGAGGCAGCGACGAGCGCGACGGTGATTTTTGGGCCGGGGCAGGCGGAGATGTCGGGGCAGACGATGAAACTCCGCGTGCCGGGGCAAAGCGTGAGCGTGTTTTTGCTGCAATAGCGCGGAATTCTTCCCAGGTAAACAATTTACCTGGAATTGACAGACTCGAGAGTGGGCATCGCGGCGCAGGTAGCCTATGATTGTTCCGGGCCATGGGTGGGAAGAGCGGCCAGATCTATATTTGAAATTTCTCAGCTTCCGCGCAAACTCAATTCGGGAGACGAAAATGAAAAGGCTGTTTGTGCTGCTGGCACTCTTGGGGACAACGCTTATGGCAGCCGAAAAGACGGTGTACGACTTTACCTTGAATTCGATTGAAGGGCAGGCCACGCCGCTGGCCTCGTTCAAAGGCAAGTTGGTGCTGCTGGTGAATGTGGCCAGCCGGTGCGGATTTACACCGCAATATGCGGGGCTGGAAGCGCTGTACGAAAAATACAAAGACCGTGGGTTCGTGATCGTGGGAATTCCCGCGAATAATTTTGGCGCGCAGGAGCCCGGATCGAACCAGGAGATCAAAACGTTCTGCACGTCGAAATATCACGTGACGTTTCCGATGATGTCGAAGGTTTCGGTCAAAGGAAGCGACATCACGCCGCTTTACGCATTCCTGACGGACAAATCATCGAATCCGAAGACGGGCGGCGATATTGGTTGGAATTTCACGAAGTTTCTGGTGGGGCCGGACGGCAGGGTGATTGCGCGGTTTGATTCGGAAGTGGAGCCGGATTCGAAGGACCTGACTTCGGCGGTCGAGAAAGCTCTCAGCAACCTGAAATAGCGGCCGCACGGGCGGCGGTTCGACGCATGGCGATTCTCTCCCTCCAAGACGTCAGCAAAGAATATGCGAGTGACGGCCAGAGCGTTCGCGCGCTGGAGGGCGTCACGCAGGACGTCGCGGAGGGCGAGTTCGTTGCGTTGGTTGGGAGAAGCGGGTGCGGCAAATCGACGCTGCTGCACCTGGCGGGAGCGATGGATTTTCCGACGTCGGGCACGGTCCGGATTGAAGGCCAGCCGACGTCGGATCTGAATGACGCGCAACAGACGCAATTGCGGCGGGAAAAAGTCGGGTTTGTCTTTCAGTCCTTCCAACTGCTGCACACGTTAACCGTGCAGGAAAATGTGGAGTTGCCGCTGCTGCTGGCGGGCACTGCCGGTGCGCACGAACTGGCGCTCGAGCGGCTGCATTGGGTGGAGCTTGACGGGCTGGGCGCGCGCTATCCACACCAGCTTTCCGGGGGGCAGATGCAGCGGGTGGCGATTGCGCGGGCGCTGGTGCATTCTCCGCGGATTCTGCTAGCCGACGAGCCAACCGGAAACCTGGACACGACGACGGGCGGCGTGATCTTGGAATTACTGCTCCGGCTGACGCGCGAACAGAAAACGGCGACGATCCTGGCCACGCACAGCTTGGAAGCGGCCAGCGTGTGCGACACGCTGGTGAAGTTGCGCGACGGGCGCGTGGAAGAAGTGACGCGGCGCTGACATGCCTCGATGGAAACTCTTTTACCGATTGATGATGCGGCCGCTGTTCCGCGAGCCCGTGCGGCTTGGGCTGATGGTGCTGGCGGTGGGGCTCGGCGTGGCGGTGGTACTGGCGATTGAACTGGCGGGAAACGCGGCGGCGGGATCGTTTCACTCCTCGATGGAGAGCCTGGCCGGGGACAACGACCTGGAAGTGGTGGCGTCGGGCGGAGTGCCGGAGGCGGTGGTGGCGACGCTGGCCAGTCAGCCTTCTCCATTGCGGCTTTCCCCGCGGATGGAAGATTTCGCCGTAGACACTCGCACACGGGAGACTCTGCCGCTGATCGGGCTGGATCTCATTGCGGAAGGCAGCCGGTACGCCTCGCAACTTGACGCAGGCTTTACAGATCCCAACAACAAGTCGATGGAAGAGACCGTGCGCAATCTGGAAAATCCGGAAAGCGTTTGGGTCAGCGCGAGCCTGGGGAAGAAGACCGGCGAGCATATTTCACTGCTGATCAACGACCGCGTTCTGGATTGCCTGGTACGCGGGGTGCTTCCGGGTGCATCCGCAAGCGAAAGCGCAATTTTGATGGACATTGCAGGAGCCCAGCGCGCCTTAAACCGGTTTGGCCGCGTGGATCGCATCCTGATCAAGTTGCCGGCGAACAGCAATCTGGAGGAATGGCAGAAGACACTGAGCAGTGTTTTGCCGCCTGGAGTCGAGGTGCGGCCGCAAGGCACGGGGACGGAAGAAAACCGGAAAATGCTTGCGGCATTTCGGTGGAATCTGCGGTTGCTAAGTTATATTGCGCTGGTGGTCGGGGCGTTTCTAATCTACAACACGATTTCCGTTTCGGTGGTGCGGCGGCGCACCGAGATTGGAATCGTGCGGGCGCTCGGCGCGGATCGCAAGGATGTGTTGGCCGCATTTCTGGGAGAGGCGGCCTGCCTCGGTCTGGCGGGCGCGCTGGTGGGCCTGCCGCTGGGGCGAATCATGGCCGGCGGAGCGGTGAAGTTAATGGCGGCGACTGTGGAATCCTTGTATGTGAGCAGCCGACCGGGAGCGGTTTCGTTGACGTCGTATTCGGTGGCGCTGGCGTTGCTGATTGGAGTGGGCGTGGCGGTCGTTTCCGCGCTTTCGCCCGCGCGCGAAGCGATGCAGGTTTCGCCGGTGGATGCGATGGCTCAGGGGCGGCGGGAATATCTTGCGCGTGCGCACAAAGGGCGCGACCTTGCAATCGCCGCGGTGCTGGCAATGCTTGCAGCGCTGGCTGCGCGGATGCCCGCGTTTGCGGGGAAGCCATTTTTCGGATATTTGGCGACGATTTTGTTGATTGCGGCGGCGGCCTATGCAATGCCTGCCTTGGTGAATTTCATTTCGAGAATTGCCGCCAGAGTTTTGGGAAAACTGTTTGGAGTAGAAGCGATGCTGGCTTCGCGGAGCCTGGCGGCTTCACTGCGGCGCACGTCGGTGCTGGTGGGGGCGCTGGCGACGGCGGTGGCGATGATGGTGTCGGTGGGAATCATGGTGGGAAGTTTCCGGCAGACGGTGGAGAGCTGGATGAACAACCAGTTGCCGGCGGATTTGTATTTGCGCCCGGCGGGCGACGCGGCGGCGGACCGGCATCCGACGATTTCGGTGGAATTGGTCGAGAAGATTGCCAAGTTGCCGGGCGTTGCGGTGGTGGACCGCTTGCGGGCGTACGAAATCAGCTACGACGGAATGCCGGCGACGCTGGCTTCAGTGGATTTGCGGGTGCTGCGCGCTTACCGGAAGTCAGATTTTTTCTCTGGCCGGCCAACGAGTCTTGTGCTTGATCAATTGCGCGGCCAGAACAAGATCATCGTTAGCGAACCGTTCACCTACAAGCACAAGGTGAAGTCCGGCGACACGATCACGCTGTCCCTCGGAGGAGCGCGGGCGAATTTCCAGATCGTGGATGTTTATTACGATTACGCCAGTGAGCGCGGCTACATTTTGATGGACCGGGATGTGCTTCTAAAATATCTGCCGGATGAGACGCCGACAAATCTGGCGGTGTTTGTGGCGCCCGACGCACGGGCCACGGAGGTGCGCAAGGAAATACAGGAAGCTGCTGTGGGACGCCGTATCCTGATTTTCTCAAACCGCGATTTGCGGACGGAGGCGGTGAGGATTTTCGACCGGACCTTCGCTATTACCTACGCACTGGAGGCGATTGCAGTAATTGTGGCGGTGATGGGGATTGCGGGCGCGCTAATTGCGCTGGTGATTGACCGGCGGCGCGAACTGGGCTTGCTCCGATTTCTGGGCGCGTCTTCGGGGCAGATTCGGAAGATGATTCTTGTGGAAGCGGGGCTACTGGGATTCTTGGCGAATCTGGCGGGATTTGTGTTGGGGTATTTTCTTTCGCTGATTCTGGTGTTTGTGATTAACAAGCAGTCGTTTGGATGGACGATCCGGTTTCACTGGCCGGTGGCGGTGCTGCTGGGGGCGCTGACGGTGGTGTATGCGGCGACGATGTTGTCGGGCCTGTATCCCGCGCGGGTAGCGGTGCGGCTGAATCCGCTTGAGGTGATTCATGAGGAGTAGGCGGCTGCTCTTCGTGCTTCTGTTTACTTGGCTGCCGGGCGCGATGGCGCAGTACAAGACGGCGCTGCCGGGTTACCGTTATGAATTCCCGCGCGATCATTTCAATCATCCGGATTATCAGACGGAGTGGTGGTATACGACCGGAAATTTGGTTGCTGCGGACGGGCATTACTACGGATTTGAACTGACATTTTTTCGCCAGGGTGTGGACAGGGATCCCGGCAAGACAGAACCCTGGGATATTCAGGATCTGTATTTGGCGCATCTGGCGCTGAGCGACCTGGACGGCGGGAAGTTTTGTCACTCGGAGCGGACAAATCGCGCGGGACCCGGGCTGGCGGGGATTGATGCCAAACAGAAGCGTATCTGGAACGGCAATTGGGAGATTCGGTGGAACGGAGAAGAAGAGACTTTAAATGTAGAGGACGAGAAATTCTCGCTGTCATTTTCGCTGCACAGTGAAAAGCCGCCGGTGATTCACGGGGAAAATGGGGTTAGCCAGAAGGCGGAGGGCGTGGAGCGGGCGTCGCATTACATTTCGTTGACACGCTTGCTGACGAAGGGAACGATTGTGATGGCGGGAAAATCGGTCGAAGTGCACGGGACGTCCTGGATGGACCACGAGTTTTTCACGCATTCGATGGACTCGGCGCAGGTGGGGTGGGACTGGTTGAGCGTGCAGCTTGAAGACAATACCGAGCTGATGTTGTACCAGTTTCGGCGGAAGGATGGATCCACGGATCCATTTTCCTCGGGAACCTATGTGGATGCTCAGGGGAAATCGGTGCATCTGACGGCGGCGGATTTCCGGCTGGTTCCGACAGGAGAGACGTGGACCAGCGGCATCACTGGGGCGAAGTACCCTGTGGCTTGGAACATGGAGATACCGAGGCTGGGGCTGAAGCTGGCGGCGACTACGCGGCTGAAATCGCAGGAATTGGCAGGTGGGAGCAAGATTGCGCCGAGTTATTGGGAAGGCGCAATTGCGATTGTCGGGACGCGAGACGGTGCGAGCGTTCGCGGAGTGGGGTATTTGGAGATGACGGGGTATGGGCGGCCGTTGGAGATGGGGAGGTAGTGCGGAGTATGCGTGATCCGTGAGACGAAGAACCCAGGTGCAAAACCGGCACCTAGGGCACCCGCGCGGGTTTGGTTGCACGTGGAACGTTTGTGTGGCGGGGTTGAGTGCGTAAAAGCCGTGGCAGAGCCACCGCACTCCAAAGTAAGGACCCCAGGTGCAATAGCGGCACCTGGGGTTCCTTCAAGAACAGAAACAGGGAACCGAAACTAGCTTTCCATTTGGGCTTGCAGGATTTCTCCTGGCAGGCGGGTCATTCTGGGACCCGGTGCAGAGGAAGTGCGATCCGAGTGGAAAGAGCCGCGGTCGTGACTAACGGACACCCGGTCGGAGTGTGTGGAAACGTGATCCGAAGTGGCCGGGGCGCGATCCTTTTTGGGAGCGGCGTGGCCGTTCGCGGAAACTCTTTCGATCTTGATCCCGAGTTGGCGTTCGAGTTGGAAGAGATCGGTGCGCTGTTCGCGCAGAAAGAGTGTAGAGGCGACACCGCGTTCTCCGGCGCGGCCGGTGCGGCCGACGCGATGGATGAAGTTTTCGGCGACGTCCGGAAGATCGTAGTTGATGACATGCGCGATGTCCTGGACGTGGATGCCGCGAGCGGCGACGTCGGTGGCAACGAGGACGCGATACTGCCCGCGCTGGAAGCCGGTAAGGGCCGCGGTCCGCTGCGATTGCGAGCGGTCGCCATGTATCATGGCGGCGTTGATGCCCTGACGGTTGAGGCTCTTGGCGATGCGTTCGGTGCCGCGCTTGGTGCGCGAGAAAATAAGGCAGCGGCCGCTTTCGTTGTCGAGCAGGCTGCAAAGCATATCGGGTTTGCCGTTTTCGGAAACTTCGAAGGCCTGGAGACGAACACTTTCGGAAGGCTTTGAAGTGGAGCCGAAAGTGAGGCGGACGGGATTTTTTGTGTAATCGCGCACGAGCTGCGCCATACTGCCTTCCATCGTTGCGGAGAAGCAGAGAGTCTGGCGCTCGCGCGGCAACACGCCGACGATGCGGCGGATAGCCGGGAGGAAGCCCATGTCAAGCATGCGATCGGCTTCGTCGAGGACGAGCGTTTTGACACCGCTCAAAGAGATAAGTCGGCGGTCGAGATAATCTTCGAGCCGGCCGGGCGTGGCGACCACGAGGCGCGCACCCTTGCGGATTGCGTCGAGCTGCCGGCCTTCGGGAAGTCCACCAACGACGAGACCCGCGGGCTGCGACTGCTTTGAGCGCAAGGCGTTATATTGCGCGACGACTTGCATGGCGAGTTCCCGGGTCGGCACAAGGACGAGCGCCGAAATTCCGGGAGTATTCAACTGCGCCAATCTCTCCATGATGGGAAGGAGGAACGCGAGCGTTTTGCCGGTTCCTGTCTGGGCCGTAGCGATAACGTCCTTGCCTTCCAGTGCTTGCGGAATTGCCGCTGCCTGCACAGGGGTGGGCGTGGAAAACTTCGCCGCGATGAGTCGCTCCTTCAAAGAAGGAGATAGATTGAGTTCTGAAAAACTTTGCATTTTGCTTTCTTGCTGGCGAGAGGGCGGCGACACACACGAATAGTCGAGTGAGCGCGGCAATCTGCATTGCCAGTCTTATTTTAAATTACGCTAAGAACGAACGGAGGAAACGTAGGGCGGGTAGTCTCAGAAGGTCTAAACCAGAGGGACCGCACAACACAACCGATGCATTAAGCGCAAACCCAGTGTACCACAGTTCCGGCAATCGAGCAGGGGAGAATTCCGGAACGGTTGTGGCGAAGTAGTACCCGAGAGAAAGGATTTACACGTTTGACGTTTTGAAATGGAGCGAGGGCTGGACTAACTCGCGCCATTTTTCTTTTTCGGCCCCACTCGACCTTCCTCCAAGCAGCCACTCCCGTACGCCAATGGAGAATGTTTGCCCTCAGCTTTTTCGATTGGTGGTGGTTGAATATTTGATGGGAAAAGGCTTGACGGGTGGCTGTTCACGCGGATACTT
>Ga0210410_10004539_pt1 | contig 12159 bp, 8 predicted proteins | sample IncBWC4MmetaG_FD_161058 | JGI IMG/M metagenome (GOLD analysis project Ga0210410, IMG submission 161058) | Forest soil microbial communities from Barre Woods Harvard Forest LTER site, Petersham, Massachusetts, United States - Inc-BW-C-4-M | ecosystem: Environmental > Terrestrial > Soil >... | reverse complement strand
CCCGGGCACAGCATCGATCATCACATCGGCGTCCTGCCCCATCTTGACCGCGACAATGTCCGTCTCGTCCACTTTGACTTCCGCGGTCACCACGGACATATCCGAAAGCGTCATCAAGAAGCTGCCATTCGAGTTCTGGATTCCCGGCACCACATAGTCGCCGACGCGTTCCGGCAAATAGCTCACGATCCCGTTAATCGGCGAAGTGTAGACCGTCTTGTGGAGAATATCCTGCGTGTGCACCAGCACGGCCCGCCCCTGCGCCACTTGCGCGCGCATTTGGTCCAACGAGGCTTTGAGCGACAAAACCCGCGCTCTCGAGGAGTCCACCTGCGCGACGGCCGCATCGTAGCCGGTCTTGCGCTGGTCGAAATCCTGCTTCGGAATCAGTCCGTCTTTGAACAAACCTTGGCCGCGCTCCCAATCCAGCTTAGCTTTCTCAAGGTTGGCCTGCTGCATTATCAGATCCGACTGCGCCGCTTTGTAACTGGCTTCCGATGCCAGTACCCCAGACTCCGCGGAGTTGATCGATGCGGCCTGTGCCTGCACGTCTGCGCTGGCCTGAATGTTTTCCTGCAGCAGCAGGCGGTCGCCTTTCTTGACGTGATCGCCTTCCTTCACCAGGATGTCGGTAATTCGGCCAAACCCTTGCGCCGTAACATTGGTGTACGTTGTCGGCTTAATCTCGCCGGACGCAGTCACTTGCGATACCAACGTTTCTTGCGGTGCCACCTTCGCGGTTTGCACCGTGACAACCCCCTTGTTCGCTTGGTTGATACTGAACAGCACAATTCCGCCCAGCACAACCGCCGCACCCACCCCGATGCCCACCTTCTGCCAGGTCTTCATTGCATTCCTCTTTGTTAATTGCGTTCAGACGATTGACACAACTAGACGAAGCCTGATGTCCCGTCGCTACTCTACATACGTCCGGACACCCTAGAATGTTTCGTGTTGCGGACTAAATCCTTCGCGGTCTGACCTTTGGTGGCCGTTCCAAGGTCAGTTTTGCGACTGCTGCGGCCGCCCGTTCAGCCAGCATCTGCTGGCATTCACCCAACCTTTACCGGTCATATTTTAGTTTTAAATGAGCTCAAAGGAAATGATTCGTTTTCGCGGCCTAGGGATGTCTACCGTCGATGAGGTCCGATGGCCAGTTTCCCGCTCGATAGTACCCGTGCGCGAACGCCTCGCATCATAAGTATTGAGGACGATCAATGCGCGCAACTGTCGCTCTCCGGCCCGGGTAGAGCTTTCCGTTACCGGCAAGGAGATTTGAAATGGCAACAGAAAGAATTCGCAATCGCTGGGGCATTGCGGCCGCCGCCGTCCTCATGCAGATTTGCCTCGGCGCAGTCTACGGCTGGAGCGTATTCAAGAAGCCCATCATCGCGAGCGAACACTGGTCCGAAACTTCCGTCCAACTAACCTTCACGCTCGCGATCTTCTTCCTAGGTATCGGTAGTATCGTCGGCGGACTCTGGCAAGACAAAGTGGGCCCGCGCAAAGTCGCATCCATAGCGGGCATTATCTACGGGCTGGGTTACATCGTTGCTGGGTACGCCGCCGCCCATGACTCTCTCCGCAGCATGTACTTAGGTTACGGCGTGCTGGGCGGGTTTGGAATGGGCATGGGTTATATCACCCCGGTCGCCACGCTCGTAAAATGGTTTCCCGATATGCGCGGCCTTATGACCGGCGTGGCCGTATGTGGCTACGGATTTGGCGCCCTGATTATGAGCCCATTTGCCGCATGGGAGATGTCCAGAGCGGGGATACCTGCAACCTTCGACACGCTCGGCGTCGTTTATCTCCTCTTGGTTCTTGCCACCGCGCAGTTCTATGCAAATCCTCCAGAAGGCTGGCGCCCTGCCGGCTGGCAGCCTCAAACCGCAGTGGCCAAGGAGGCCACTGCGTACAATTTCACGGTTCGAGAAGCTCTGCACACCTGGCAATTTTATTTGCTGTTCGCGATGCTTTTCCTGAATGTTTCCGCCGGAATCATGATTATCAGCCAAGCTTCGCCCATGGCGCAGGAAATCGTGGGCATGTCTGCATTGCAGGCCGCCGGCATCGTCGGCCTGATTTCGTTGTGTAATGGTCTGGGTCGGGTATTTTGGGCCTGGGTATCCGACTATATCGGCCGCGCGCGCGTTTATTTGTTGCTGTACCTAATTTACGCGATTGTTTTTTTTATGCTAACGCGCACCCACGGCGTCACGGCGTTTAGCGTAGCCGTCGCCCTTGTCGGACTCTGTTATGGCGGCGGATTCGGTGTCATGCCGTCGTTTACGGCCGACTTCTTCGGACCAAAATTCATGGGCGGCGTTTACGGAATCATTTTGTTGGCCTGGGGCCTCGGCGCTATCCCGTCCCCCATCATGATCGCGCGCATCCACGAGACCCAAGGAACGTACGCGCCGGCGATTCACGGCGTCGCCATCCTAATGCTGTTCTCGCTTGTACTGCCGCTGATCGCGCGCCCGCCGAGGAAAAGAGAAGCGCCGCGCGCCCAAGCTCGCGCCGCCGCTTAGCTTTTGCCGCGAAGCCGGTACGTTCACAATCTCAACTTCCATTGCGCCCAAAAAACACGCGACTAATGGTATTGCATTACATATCAAAGTATAGCTCGAAGTAATTTTACTGATGCTTTCGCATCTAACAGTGTGGAGGCGAAAATTTATGAGGCAGTCAAGGTTGATGGCATTTGCAGGCGTCTTCCTGGCTGCAGCTCTCTCTGTACCCGCAAGGGCCACAGACCCAGCTGTCCCAGGAAATACTAAAGCCAATGCAGCACGTCCAGGAAGTTTGAATTACATCGAGGGCCTGGTTTCTATAGATGGTGAAAAACTTAGCCCGGAAGCGATTGGGAGAACAGAATTACAGCCCGGTCAGTCGCTAGAAACGCAAGCAGGGAAAGCGGAGCTTCTCTTGACGCCGGGCGTCTTTTTCAGACTCGGCGACAACAGCTCCGCAATGATGATTTCGCCCGGCTTGACCGATACGGAACTGCGGCTGGATAAAGGCGAAGCTACCGTTGAGGTCGCGCAATTGCACCCGCAAAACAACATTGTCATCGCGCAGGACGGCGCGAAGATTCGACTCACCAAGACCGGCTTTTACGATTTTGACGCGGACGACAAACTCGTTCGCGTCTACGAGGGTGAAGCCAAGGTCGAAGTGAACGGCCAGACTGTTGAGGTGAAGAATGATCATCAACTCGCACTCAACGCTGGGGGCTCGATGAAGCCCGAGAAGTTCGACAAAGATGTCCAAAGCGATTTGTATGGGTGGAGCAGCCTGCGGTCTTCTTACTTGGCGGAAGCCAACGTGGACAGGGCGCAAGTCTACCAAATGGGGAATTGGTACGGGGCCGGTTGGGATTGGGATCCGTATTACGGCGCCTATACGTTCATTCCAGGTGACGGAATCTTCTACAGCCCATTCGGTTGGGGTTTCTACTCACCGTTTGATGTGGGCTTCGCGCCGTTTATATTCTACGGCCACTTCGACCATGATTTTCGTCACTTTGAAGATAGGGAGCACTTCGCCGACAGGGGGCACTTTGGTGATAGGGGACACTTTGGAGATGGCGGCCATCTCGAAGCTCACTACTATGATCACGTAGATCACGGCATCTACCGAGGTCCTGGCCATGCCGATCACAGCGGGTTCGTCGCCGGCGGATTCCATGGGGGCGAAGGCTTCCACGGAGGACATGGTGGCGGAGGCTTTCATGGAGGCGGCGGCTCAATAGGAGGCGGCTTTCATGGTGGAGGCGGAGGTCATGCGGGAGGGGGAGGCGGTGGTCACCGCTAAGCACTAAAGTCTGCCGACAATCAGACGATAAGAGCGGAGTGCCAAAAGCGCTCCGCTTTTTTTCTGAAACGGAGCGATAGAGAAACGGTCCCCAATGAGGTTGTAAGCGATGATGTTCCGTCCGGTTTGCAACGGAGGGGTGGCCGATAGGCTGACGGGGGAACTATCCGCAGAAAACATTCCCCCCGACTTCCGAAAAGTACCAGATTAGTACTTAACGTAATTTTTTACTTGTCACGTGTCATCATTCATGCCATTTTGTGTTCGCTCTTCCGTTCCTTCCGGAACCAACGTAGGCGCGGACGCCGTTCGCAGTCCTGCTCTTTGATGTCCAAGCAGAGATTCCCCGGTTCGCGAGCGACTCCAAGGCAACCAGGTGGCAGTGTCGATAGACGTGACGCTGTTTGCGAAACATGTGACCCGCATCACTGACGCAAACACCAGAGCGCTCTTACGATAGTCTCAAATTGGGTCGGATACATGGAAAGCTGATCGGAGAAGGAGAGACTCATGGGCTTCCTGAGGCCACGTGTACGAGTGCTTCTCCCGGGGCTCTGTATCGTCGCCTTATCGGCAACACTCTGGGCAATCGCCGACGATAGCGCCAACAAATCGGGTAAAACGAAGACGAAGCAGGAGGAAGCACAGAAATATGTGCGGCCGACCGATCCCTCCTTGTACGTCGGCTCCGAAACCTGCAAGACCTGCCACGAGGACATGCCAGCGAAAGATTTCTATAAAAACTACGAGGGCTCGCCGCATTTTGCGACGACTCTGGATACGAAAAAGGGACCGGAGTGGCATGGGTGCGAGTCTTGCCACGGGCCGGGCAAGGCGCACGTGGAAGGCGGCGGGGACAAGACGAAGATTTTCACCTTCAAGAATGTATCCGCTGCGGATGCCAGCGCGCGCTGCCTGGGCTGTCACCAATACGGCGAAGAGCACAGCAATTTTGGCCGCTCGGCACATTTGCAGAACAACGTCGGATGCACCGACTGCCACGATCCGCATCACGCCAGGGAAAGCCAGTTTCTAATGAAGGAAAAGCAGCCGCAGCTCTGCTACGGCTGCCATCAGGAGACCAAACAGCAATTCACGCGGACCTTTCATCACCGAGTCAACGAAGGAATGGTGCAATGCAGCGACTGCCATAATCCGCACGGGGGTTTTGAAGCCCGCCAGTTGCGGGCAACGGCGTCGCAGGACTTAGTCTGTTTCAAGTGCCACACCGACAAGCAAGGTCCGTTCGTTTTCGAGCATGAAGCGGTGAAGATTGAAGGCTGCGTTGCGTGCCACATACCACACGGCACCTCAAATCCGCGGCTGCTAAAGCGTGCGCAGGTGAACTTGTTATGCCTGGAATGCCATGCCTTCAGCGTGGACGCAGGCGGCCCGGCAGCAACTCCCACGTTCCACAACCTGGCGCAGAAATATCAAGCCTGCACCCTCTGCCACACGGCGATCCACGGCTCAAACACAAATAAGTGGTTCTTCAAGCCCTAAGGAGTGCGGCGATGCGAGACGCGAACCGGACGCAAAGAGCAACATTCGCGGCGAGAGCTATCGGGCTGCTTTCCATAGCTCTGTACTTGATGGCCGCACCCTTGTTGCAAGCACAAGCAGTCGAAGAGGAGCAGAAGGGCATCGATCAGGGCAATTACAACATCAAGCAATCGATTGAATTTGGCGGCCGGTTCACGAGTATCTCCGGCGACCCGCAGGCGTACGACACATTCGTCAATCTGCAACAGGGGCCACGCCTTTTGGGGTTCACAACCGAGATGAATTCGCTGAACCACCACGGCACGTTTTTTGACCGCCTGTACTTCAGCAATTTCGGGTACGGCGGCGACCCGAACGAAGTGTCGCGGCTCCGAATCAACAAGAACAGGTGGTACGACTTCGACGCGTTGTTTCGCAAGGACGAAAATTTCTGGGACTACTCGCTCCAGGCCAACCCGACGAATCCCATCACGCCGTTCGCGAATGGGCCAGCGGGTTTTGGACCACCGGTTTGCACAAGCTGCGTCCTGACAACTTCGCCTCATCTTTTTAACACTCGCCGGAAGCTTGGAGATTACAGCTTATTGATGATGCCGCAATCCAAAGTCAGATTCCGCGTGGGGTATTCGAGGAACATCGTGGAGGGCCCGGGCCTATCCTCAATTCACCAGGGCACAGAGCAGATGCTATTTGAAAATTACACGAGCACCGTGAACACCTATCGGCTCGGCGTGGACTTCAAGGTTCTGCCCCGGACGAACATCAGCTACGACCAGATCTGGACTTATTTCAAAGGGGATACCGGTGCGACCGATCCTTTCGAGAACCCACAATTTAGGCTTTCGAATGGAACGCCCGTGGACTTGGGCTATTCCTTTAATGCGGCAGCGAACCAGCCGTGCGGCGGAACGTTCCTGGCGACAGGTTTCGTAAATCCAACCTGCAGCGCCTATTTCAGCTACCTAAACCATAGAAGGACGCGGACGAACCTCCCGACCGAACAGCTCAGCCTGCAATCGAACTATTGGCGGGACTGGGATATCTCCGCACGCGTCAGCTATTCCGGCGGAGACTCCAATGTCTTCGGCTACAATGAAGCGGTTTTCGGCCGTGAGGCGCGCACCAATCTGCGGAATGACAACGGGACCGGGCCCATACAGAATCGCCGTGTGGCGGCCAATGCGGATTTCGGGGCCACCTGGCACATCACAGACAAGCTCAGCTTTGTGGATTCTTTCCACTACTTGAATTGGCACGATCCCGGCGAGTTTGACGTCGGGGACTGCTCGTTTTTCAGTGCCAACCTGCTGACTCCCGCGAACGTGTTCACGCCAACGGCGACAACCCCGCTTGCTTGCGTCGCGCCTACGGGCACCAACCTCGGCACGCCCGTTCACTCGGCCAGTTCTTTGGCGGACATTTCGGTCATTGTGGATAGCAATTTCCTGAAACAGGATGTGAAGACCAACCTCGCCGAATTCGAATACCAGTTCAACCGAAAGATCGGCGCCAGATTGGGATTTCGCTATCGGCATCGCGCGATCGATGACAATTTCTTCGAAGCCAAGAATGAAATTTATTTTCCGAATCTCGCGGCGCGCGGCGACTGCGCGCTGGTCAATCCCACGCAGCCTCTCTCGCAGGGTAATCTGCCCGCGGGCTGCACGCTGAATGGCGACAGCTCGATCTCCTTTATAACGCCGCCTTCCGGCACCAGCTTCGCCGCCGGCTTGGGCGAAACACTCATCAATGAGTACGCCGGCGTTTTTGGGCTGTGGGCGCGGCCGACCCCCAATTGGCGAATCAGCTTTGACACCGAGCTAACGAGCGCGGACAACGTCTTTACCCGCATCAGTCCGCGAGAGTCCCAGGAATATCGCTTGCGCACTACGTACAAACCGATAGGGTGGCTCAACGTAAACGGCTCGATCACCATTTGGGAAGGGCGCAACAACGTAACCACTGTAAACAACCTGCAGCACAACCGCGTGTACGGAGCCTCCGCGCTTTTCCAGCCCACGGAGAAGTACGGTTTCGAGGTGGGCTACGACTATAACGACGTCTTCTCTCAGATTCTCATTTGCTTCACCAGCAGCGCTGCGCCCGTGGGGCCAGCCACGGTGAATTGCCCTGGAGTGACCGGCCTGCAACAACAGCTTTCCACATACACGAATACATCGAATTACGGTTATTTCGATTTCACCGTAACTCCGGTGCACCGCCTGACCTTGCGCGCAGGCGCAAACCTGACCGGCACCAGCGGCACTGCACTTCTCGTCATCACGCCCACGGTCCCCTCCGGCCCGCTGAACTCCAAATGGCTTCACCCTTTCGGCGGAGTGGATTATCATTTCGCGAAAGATTGGACCGCCAAGGCGTATTGGGATTACTACGGCTATCATGAAGATCCCACGCCTGGGATCGTGCAGGACATTTTTGCGCCTCGGAATTTTCGGGCGAATCTGGTTACCCTTTCCATGCGCTATGCGTTCTAGGGCGGAACAAATCGTGCCGACGGTAAGAAAATCCGGTTAGGAGGAAACGATGTCGATTCACTCGATGCAGAGAAAGGTAACGGTCGGAATATTTCTGAGTGCGGCGCTATTCGTTCTTGGCGTCCCGGTCCGCGGGCAAGATCCGGGGGCGGCGTTATTCAAAACGAAGTGCGCCGCGTGTCATGGTCCCGACGGAAAAGGCGAAACGGCCATGGGAAAAGCCAACAAGTTGCGCGACTTAAGCTCGCCCGAAGTACAAAAACAGAGCGACGCGGAGCTGACCATTATCATTGAGAACGGCAAGGGGAAAATGCCCGCCTACGGCAAGAGCCTGAAGCCCGAGCAAGTGAAGGATCTGGTCGGCTACATCCGCTCATTGGGTAAGAAGTAACTCGAAGCGGAACCTCGCTTGACAATGCCCCTACAGACCACGCTCATCATCGCGCTCGTGTTATTCAGCATCGCGCTCATCGCTCTGCTGGTGGTACGTCCCGCGATCACGGCAACGCACGGCGGCAAGGTTATGGCTTTTTTGGTGTTGTTTCTGTTGCCGGTACTCTGCGCGACCATGGGCGTTTCCAGCGAACTCGAACGCTCCAAGACCACGAAGTTCTGCCTGTCCTGTCACATCATGGAGTCATACGGGCAGAGCCTTCACGTCGATGATCCTAGCTACTTAGCCGCCGCGCACTTCCAGAATCATCGCGTCCCAGCGGACGAAGCGTGCTACACGTGTCATACGAATTACGCGATGTTCGGCTCTTTCAAGGCCAAGATGGGCGGGCTTCGCCACGTTTACGCCTACTACCTGACCAAGCCTCCCGCGCCGGAGAACATTCAACTGCACGAACCCTTCAACAATCGCGAATGCCTGCACTGTCACCTCGGGGCGCGCTCGTTCGAGCAGGGTGCGGTGCACAACGCCGATCCCGACCTGCTGCCGGCGGTAAAAGCAAACAAAGTATCGTGCATCTCGAGCGGTTGCCACGAAGTTGTTCACCGAGTCGGCACACTCTCAAAAGTTAAGATGTGGAGCGGACAGCCATGAACGGCGCGACGAACCATGTGGAGCGGCGACTCCAGCTCGCCGGCACACTCCTTATTCTGGGGCTCCTGACAGAAGCGGTATGCCTGCTGTGGGCCCGGCCGCTTTCCTTCCTCACGTTCATCAGCATTGGCGGCGCGTTTCTATTTTTAGGAGTGGTCGTATATCTGCTTTCCCTTCTTCCCTCAGAGTCTCGGCCGGAGACCGGGGCTGAATAGCAGCTCTCTTTTGTTCGGCAGCCAGGCAAGTATGAATGTATGTCCGGCTGGGAATTGCGGTTTCTCATCCTCGGAATCGCCCATCTTGATCAGACCAGCGTTGGAAGGCCCGAGCTGGCGTCGCCGAACATGTAGGTGCGCACGTGCAGAAGATGATTGCGCAGCAAACGATGTACTAACGGCTGATCGCGATTGCGGAACGCGGCAACTATGCCAACATGCTCGGCTTGGAGCTTGGCTTTGCGCTCAGGAGTCATGCTGCGGGCCTTCAACATTCCCCACTGTGCTTGCTGCCGAACTCTGGCCAATGAACGCGATATTGAAATTGCCGCGTGATTGTGAGTGGAAACTGCGATTGCGTCGTGCAACGCGGCGTCCCAGCGCTCAAATTCCTGCAAACTTGTGGACACTTCCGCCTGTTTCAAACACTCGGTCATCCGGTCCAAATCCGCTTTGGTGGCGCGGGCAATGACCAGCGGCACCAGGCCTGGCTCAAAAAACAGCCGGCACTCGATAACATCGGCGGGGCTAAAAGCCTCGATGCTGTCGATGTGGAACGGGTCCGTACGGATGGGGCTGCTGCCGTAGGATTTGAAAGTGCCGCGGCCTACGTGCCGGGTAATAAGCTTTCCCTCTTCGAGGGCTTCCAGCGCGCGCCTTACCGTGTTTCGCGCGACCCGATATTGCGTGCAGAGATCCCGCTCCGTCGGAAGTCTGTCGCCCTCCTGCCAGCGACCCGAGCGCAAATCTTTTTCGAGCAAGGCACGCAAGGTCTCCGAATCGCCCCGCCGTCGCGATAGCAATCTCTGTGCTGGCACTCTGGTTGTTGCTCTGGCACTCATAACCGTCTTCCCCTTGTCGTCCCGCCCCAGCGTCGATGTCACCGCGAGCCACACAGTATAGTGCACATTGGTATAGAAAGGTCCACTCGCGTCAGGCTGGCGAATTCCTCCCTCGCAGGCCCTGTTCCCTCAGAGCCGCAAATTAAATCTTCTTTTTCACTTGACTCAAAAAATTAATGCGAGGATATTGGCCACAAATTGGTACCTGCTCTTCGAGCATTGGTACCTATTGGTTCCTTCGCCCCGCGTTTCTCCCTGCAGCTGTGCAGGTCGAAACCCGGCGGGGCAAGAACCGTACCGGGGTGGCTCGTTGTGACAGGGGGGAATCTCGATGAATTCCAGAACCTTCCGATTGCTTCTCGGTTTCTCAGCACTTATGTTTCTCAATGCCTCGCCGGTGCGGTCGCAGGTATCCGGAGCGGCGCTTACCGGCACCATCACCGACGCAACTGGTGGGGCCATTGCCAAGGCCCAAATCTCCGCCAAAAATCTGGCAACCGATCTGGTAACTTCCACGACCACCAACTCCGACGGTTTCTACAGCATTCCGAATCTGCTGCCGGCAGATTACCAAGTTACGATTTCCGCGCCCGGCTTTGGGACGAAACAGACCACGATTACGCTCACCGTGGGCGCCAAGCAAGTATTAAATCTTCCTTTGGCCGTCGGTCAGGCGCAACAGGTCGTGCAAGTAACCGAACAGGCGCCCACCATTCAACTGGCCACCTCCACGCTCAGCGAGAACGTGGAGGGCGCGGAAGTTCGCGAACTGCCGCTGAACGGACGCGACTGGGGGGCTTTGGCGACCTTGCAACCGGGCGTTGCTTCGGTTCGCACTCAGGAACAGGTGACCCAGGTGGGCTCTCACGCGCGCGGCTTGGGCATGCAGCTAACCATTGGCGGCGCCCGACCTACGCAGAACACTTACCGACTCAACGGCGTTGTGATCAATGACTACTCCAACGCGGGGCCCGGAAGCGTGCTCGGTCAGAATCTCGGCGTAGACGCCATTCAGGAATTCTCCGTACTCACCAGCAACTACACCGCCGAATACGGGTACACCTCCGGCGGCGTTATCAATGCCATCACGCGCTCGGGAACCAATCAGTTCCATGGGAGCGTGTACGAATTTCTCCGCAACAGCGCGCTGGACGCGGCGGACTTCTTTGAGAACGCCAACGGTTTGAAGAAGGCTGAATTCCGTCGTAATCAATTTGGTGGCTCGGCGGGCGGCCCGATCTGGAAAGATAAAATCTACATTTTTGGCGACTATGAAGGCCTCCGCCAAAGCAAAGGCATCAGCCACACGGCGCACACTCTCTCGCCGAACGCGCGCCTTGGCATTCTGAACGACGGTGCCGCGGCGCCAGCCAGTTGTCCTGGTAACTCCGTACTGCCCACACCACAGTCGAATGCCTGCGTGGATCCCGTCATTGCCAAGTTCTTTACGTTTTACCCCGTCCCCAATGCCGGGTTGATCGGTGCGGGCGACACCGGTAATTACGCTTTCTCCGGCGCCCAGATTGTGCCGGAAAACTATTACACGTTCCGCGGCGATGTGAAGCTCTCAGACAAAGACAGCCTGAACGCCAGCTATTACTACGACCGTTCCAGTTTCACGCAGCCCGATGCGCTAAATCAGGTACAGGATCAGTTCATTGTCGGCCGCCAGGGCGGCGCCATCGAGGAAACGCACATCTTTAGTCCGCAGCTCAGCAATACCGTTCGTCTCGGATATAGCCGAAGCTACGGCGATGGCCAATTGACTCCTAAGGCCATCAATCCCGCAGCCGCTGATCCTGCTTTCGGAATGTTGCCCGGTTTCTTCGCCCCGAGGATCAATCCGGTTGGCGGGCTCACCGGTTTTCAGGGCGGCCTGCGCGGCCAGTCCGTGCAGAACTACACGCAGCAGACCTTTCAGGAATATGACGACGCGGTGCGCAACATTGGCACGCACAATCTCAAGTTTGGCGGCTCGCTGATACGGCTGCATGAAGACTTGTTCGCGCCATTCACCGAGGACGGCAACGTGACGTTCAGCTCCATGCGAAACTTCCTCGCGAACATTCCGCTGCGCGCCAGCCCGCCTCCAGATATCGCCGCGCTTTCTCCGCATTACAATCGCGATTGGATTATCGGCCTGTACGTCCAGGACGATTGGAAGATGCGTCCCAACCTAACCCTAAATCTCGGTTTACGCTACGAAATGGCGACCATACCTTCCGAAAAGTATGGAA
>Ga0210410_10004537_pt1 | contig 12161 bp, 13 predicted proteins | sample IncBWC4MmetaG_FD_161058 | JGI IMG/M metagenome (GOLD analysis project Ga0210410, IMG submission 161058) | Forest soil microbial communities from Barre Woods Harvard Forest LTER site, Petersham, Massachusetts, United States - Inc-BW-C-4-M | ecosystem: Environmental > Terrestrial > Soil >... | reverse complement strand
CGGCGAATACTCGATGCCGAGTTTTGCGGCGAGGCCGTCATCGCCTGGCGTCAGCGGAATGCCGAACAAGCTCGGCCGCGGGATTCCCGAGACGCCGTTGGGGCCGCCGGTCAGGCTCTGCCAGTTGATGATGACGAGGCGGATGATCTCGCCGAACGCCAGGGTAACGATGGCGAGATAGTCGCCGCGCAGCCGCAGCACCGGAAAGCCCAGCATCACGCCCCAAAGCGCGGCGAGGATGCCGGCGAGCGGCAGGCAGATCCAGAACGACAGCCCGAAATTGGTCGCCAGCAGCGCATAGGAGTAGGCGCCGACCGCATAGAACGCGACGTAGCCGAGGTCGAGCAGGCCGGCGAGGCCGACCACCACGTTCAGTCCCCATCCCAGCATCACGTAGGTCAGCACGAGAATGCCGAGATCGAGGATGTAGCGCTGTTGATAGAAGATCACCGGCACCAGGAAGGTGAAAATGAGGAGTAAGGGCGCGATGGCGCGCCGCGCCAGCGCCAGCGCGCCTTGTACCTTCGGCGGGACGATCATGACGGTGCCGACCGGACCCCACCACAGCCGCAGCAATTCCACCGCGATGCTGCCGGCGAATACGGCGGCGACCATGCCCGCGAGTTCCGGAAATCGCGTCCAGTAGATCAACTGCCCGGTGGGTCCGGCTTCGGTGCGGATGCCGATCATCAGCGAAAACAGCCCCAGCGCCACCAGCGCGCTGATCAGGGCTTTCTTGAAGATGAAGGCGGCGACCGGGCCGCGCGACGCCGGCATCGGTTTCGGCGCGGATGCTGTCACGCTGCTGCCCGTCAAACTTTTTCAACTTCGGGCCGGCCAAGCAGGCCGGTCGGCATGAAGATCAGGACCACGATCAGGATCGAGAACGCGGCGACGTCCTTGTACTCGACGGAGAAATAGGCCGACCACATGGTCTCGATCAGGCCGATCGCGAGCCCGCCGAGCATCGCGCCGGGCAGCGAGCCGATACCGCCGAGCACGGCCGCGGTAAACGCCTTGATGCCGGCGACGAAGCCCATGAAGAAATCCACCAGGCCATAATAGAGAAGGTACATCATGCCGGCGACGGCGGCGAGCGCGGCCCCGATGACGAAGGTCATGGAGATGGTGCGGTCGACATCGACCCCGAGCAGCGCCGCCATGGTCTGGTCCTGTTCGCAGGCGCGCATGTCGCGGCCGAGCCGCGTGCGCGCCACCAGCCAGGTGAAGATCGCAAGCAGCACGATGGTGGTGATGACGACGACGATCTGCACGTTCGACAGCCGCACCACGAAACCCCTGTTGTCCAGCAGGGTGTAGCCGCCGGTGATGATCGGCGGCACCGGCTTGACGCGGGCGCCTTGCGCGACTTGCGAATAATTCGACAGCACGAACGACATCCCGATCGCCGACAGCATCGGCGCCAGGCGGAACGAATGCCGCAGCGGCCGATAGGCGATGCGCTCCACCGTCCAGCCGTACAATGCGGTGATCGCCATCGACACCAGCAGCACGATCAGGAGGATCAGGGGGACCGCGGTCAGCCCGAACGAAACCAGCACCAGGAACGAAATCAGCGCGATGAAGCCGCCGATCATGAAGATGTCGCCATGAGCAAAATTGATCATGCCGACGATGCCGTAGACCATGGTGTAGCCGATGGCGATCAGGCCATAGATCGAACCGAGGACGAGGCCGTTGATCAGTTGCTGGGCGAAATAATCCATGCGCTGCCGTTGACCCGAGCCTTTTCCGGCAAACTAAAACCGGTTTTGCCGCGAGAAGATGCTCGCGCCTGTAGAGGGACGACGCGGCGATGGCCCCGGCAGCCGGAACGACGCATCGTGGCGTTTTCTAACAGTGGGAACCGGGGGCGGCAACAGCGCGGGGTGCGGCTTAAGCGGCTTGTACAGAGCTCATTTTACCGCCGGTTCCAGCCGCCATGGTCGCGACAAGCCGCCGCCACGGAATGAGCATCGGGGAACCCAAGTTCCTCCGCAACCAATCGCGGCTCTCCCGGTTAGCTCGGACTTAGGCTCAACAAGGGAGATCCCGATGACCAGCCAAAACCAGAACCCGGGCCAGCAGAACCAGAACCCGGGTCAGAAGCCCGGCCAGCAGCAGGGCGGCGGCCAGAAGCCCGGACAGCAGCAGCAGGATCCGGGCCGTCAGGGCCAGAGCCCCGGTCAGCCGGGCAAAGGCGAGCGCTAATCCGGTCCCCAAGCCCAAGCGAGAGCAGGAGGGTCCCGCCGAAAGGCGGGACTTTTCTTTTGGCGTCGGGATTTGACGGGAGGAGAGGGTACCGGTTCCGGCCGTCCCGGCAATTAAGGTAAACAAAGGGTTTAAATTGCCCGTCGCAGTTTAAGCGCGTTACCTCGCCCGCAAAGCCGTGGGCTCCCTGGGAAGCCCGCGGGACAACAGCGGGAAGCGGCAATGTCGACCAACTGGCGGATCAGTTCATTCAATGGCGCGCTGCTCGCCGCCTATTTCATTCCGACCTGGACCATCGTCGCCTACAGAATCATCGTGGCGCCGGTCCACGGGCTGTATGAACGGCCCAACATCGCGGTCGGATTGTTCATCAGCGATCATCTGCAACTGACAGGGATCACCGCGGTCCGCATCGCCTGGCTGCTTGCCTTGGGCAAGCTCACCGTGGTCGCGTTCTTTGCGCTGTTTCTGGCCTTCATCGTCCGCGCGGCGATCCGCAAAGGCGGTGCCGTCGACGAACCGCTCGCCATCGCGCTCGCCATCGGCAGCGCGATCAGCTTCGGCAGCATGCTGATGGCGTCGCAGGTCGGCGAGACCCAGGCGCTTCGGCTGCATGCGACCGAACTGTTGATGCTGCTCGGCACCGCGATCGTGTTGCTGGTCGAACGTCCCGCGCAGCCTCAGAGCGATGGCAGCCTCACGTTGGACGCGCTCAGCCCCGATCGGCGCCAGCTTCTGAACAATCGCTGACGTTCTCCCGTCATTGCGAGGAGCGGAGCGACGAAGCAATCCGGCTTTTCCTTTTCAGGCAAAGCTGGATTGCTTCGCTTCGCTCGCAATGACGGCAATGGAGCGCTGCGGCGTGCCTAGCGCTGCGTCAAAAAGCCGACCACGGCGTCGGTGAAGGCATGCGGCTGTTCGACGTTGGAAATATGGGCGGCGTCGAGAATCGTTAGGGCGGCACCGGGAATCTGGCTGCGGATGAATTCGCCGGCTGCGATCGGCGTCGACATGTCATGGCGCCCGGCGATGACCAGTGTCGGGTTTTTGATCGTCGGCAGAAGCGCGCGCTGATCGAGCGTGCTCAGCGCCTCGCAGCAGGCGAGATAGCCCTGCACCGGCGTTGCCAGCAGCATCGCCTTCAGATTGGCCGTGATCTGCGGCTCGCGTTCCCTGAAATCCGCCGTCAGCCAACCGGCAATGACCGTGTCGGCGACGGCGGCGATACCGCCTTCCTTCACCGCCTTGATGCGGTTCAGCCAGTTGGTCGGATCGGGATAATAGCAGGCGGTGTTGGAGAGGATGATCTTGCCGAAGCGTTCCGGCGCATTGGCTCCCAGCCATTGTCCGACCATGCCGCCCATCGACAGTCCGCACCAATGCACCTTCTCGATGTTGAGGTCGTCGAGGATCGCGAGCACGTCGCGGCCGAAGCGCTCCATGGAATAGGGGCCGGGCGGCACGCTGGATTTGCCGTGGCCGCGCCGGTCGTAGCGGATCACGCGGAACACCTGGGTGAGCGCCTTCATCTGCGGCTCCCACATCTGCAAGGTGCAGCCCAGCGAATTCGACAGCATCAGGGTCGGTCCGCCGTCGCGGCCCTCGACCAATACGTTGAGCAGGCAACCGTCGGCATCGATCATCGGCATGGGCTTGAACCTTCCGTCATGCGCGGACCAGGGCGCCTCATCGCGCCGGATATCCGCGCATCCATCCAGAGACTCTATTCAAGAGGTTGGATTGCCGGGTCAAGCCCGGCAATGACGTTACGGGGGCGAACCGCCGGTTTCCATCAACTTATTTGCACTCCCAAAGCACCGCCGCAGGCCCGCTGCGCTGCGAATATGCATCGCTCACCCTCCATCCGTCCTCTTCCTTTTGGGCCAAGCGTGCTTTACTTGGAGGCAACAGACGACCAATCCGGGAGGCACCCCAATGGCCATGACGATGAATGGTGAGGTTCAGCTTGCGGCACCGCGCGAGGCGGTGTGGGCCAAATTGAACGATCCGGAAGTGCTCAAGGTCTGCATCCCCGGATGCGAGGAGCTGGAAAAGACCGAGGACAACGGCTTCCGCGCGGTCGCCAAGATGAAGGTCGGGCCGGTATCGGCGCGCTTCAAGGGACGCGTGACCCTGAGCGACCTCGATCCGCCCAATGGTTACAAGATATCAGGCGAAGGCGAGGGCGGCGTCGCCGGCTTCGCCAAGGGCGGCGCAACCGTGGCGCTGGCCGACAAGGACGGCGGCACGCTTCTGACCTACAATGTCGAGGCACAGATCGGCGGCAAGCTGGCCCAGCTCGGACAACGGCTGATCAACGGTTCGGCCAAGAAACTGGCCGACGAGTTTTTCGCGAATTTCGCCAAGGCGGTGCAAGGCTAGCTATCAGGCTGACCGCGAGCTTTTCCGCCGAAAAGGCCAATCCTGCCAGGGGCCGTCAGGCCATCGGGCCGTGCCGAAGGTGAGGTTGCTCATTGCCGGGATGGCTCATATTATGCCCCTGTAACGATTTTAATGACTGCGCTGCCGTGCAATGCGGCGGTGCAGATGAAGAGAGTGCTGAATGGCCAAGATTTCCTTGATTGTGAACGGTAATCCCGTCAACGCCAATGTCGACCCACGCACCCTCCTGGTGCAGTTCCTGCGCGAGAATCTGCGGCTGACCGGCACCCATGTGGGTTGTGACACCTCGCAATGCGGCGCCTGCGTTGTGCACCTGGACGGCAAGGCGGTGAAGTCCTGCACCACGCTCGCGGTCATGGCGGACGGTCACGAAGTGCGGACCATCGAGGGGCTGGCTGCCGACGGCGCGCCGCTGCATCCGATGCAGGAGGCATTCCGCGAACATCATGGCCTGCAATGCGGCTTCTGCACCCCCGGCATGATCATGACCGCGGTCGATATGGTCCACCGCAAGGGCCATGATCTAAGCGACCACACCATCCGCGAAGAGCTCGAAGGCAATCTCTGCCGCTGTACCGGATACCAGAACATCGTTCAGTCGATCGCGGCCGGCGCCAAGGCGATGGCGAACTCCGATCTCGCGTAACCGATATCAGCGCACGGCGACCAGGAATACTTCATGTACGAATTCAAATACCATCGTCCGGCGACCGTGCGACAGGCCGCCAATCTGCTGATCAAGAATGAAGACGCCAAGGTGATCGCCGGTGGCCATACCTTGCTGCCGGTCATGAAGCAGCGGCTCGCGAGCCCGCCGCATCTGGTCGACCTCTCCCATATCGAGGGGCTGGACAGCATCGAGATGAAGGGCCGTTCGCTGGTGATCGGCGCAACCGCGACCCATCACGCGGTCGCAACCTCGGCCGTCGCTGGCGAGGCGATCCCGGCGCTCGCCGAACTCGCCGGCCTGATCGGCGATCCGGCGGTACGTCACAAGGGCACCATTGGCGGCTCGCTCGCCAACAACGATCCCACCGCCGATTATCCCGCGGCCTGTCTTGCGCTCGGCGCCACCATCGTCACCAACAAGCGCCGGCTTAAGCCGGAAGAATTCTTCCAGGGGCTGTTCACGACCGCGCTGGAGAGCGACGAGATCATCACCAGGGTGATGTTCCCGGTGCCGAAGAAGGCGGCCTACGTGAAATTCCGCAACCAGGCCTCGCGCTACGCGCTGGTCGGCGTGTTCGTCGCCAAGCGCCCGTCGGATGTGCGCGTCGCCGTCACCGGCGCCGGCTCCGAAGGTGTGTTCCGCGTCGCTTCGTTCGAGGAAGCGCTCAAGAAGCGCTTTTCGCCGAAAGCGCTCGACGGCCTGACGGTGCCCGCGGACGGGCTGAACGGCGACCTGCACGGCAGTGCCGAATATCGCGCCCATCTGATCGCGGTGCTGGCGCGCCGCGCCGTCGAAGCCGCGACCGCCAAAGCCTGACATTGCCAGTTTTTGGTTCATCAAGATTGGTTCTTCCATGACCGCAGCGGCGCTTCCCAATTCCGTCGATGCGATGCTGGAGCTTCTCGGCTCGCGGGGCTACCTCGCCGAGCGGTCGCTTGCGACGGTCACCTATCTGTCGCTGCGCATGGGCCGGCCGCTGTTTCTCGAGGGCGAGGCCGGCGTCGGCAAGACCGAAATCGCCAAAGTGCTGTCGGCGGCGACGGGACGCAAGCTGATCCGGCTGCAATGTTATGAGGGACTGGACGTCGCTTCCGCGGTCTACGAGTGGAACAGCGCCGCGCAGATGATCGCGATCCGGCTTGCGGAAGCGGCCGGCGATACCGACCGCGAGCAGCTGTCATCCGACATTTTCGCCGAGCGCTATTTGATCAAGCGGCCGCTGCTGCAGGCGCTGGAGCCGGATGTCGCGGGCAGCCCGGTGCTGCTGATCGACGAACTCGACCGCGCCGACGAGGCGTTCGAGGCTTATCTTCTGGAAATTCTCAGTGATTTCCAGGTGACGATCCCCGAACTCGGCACCGTGAAGGCGCCGCAGCCGCCGATCGTCATCATCACCTCGAACCGCACCCGCGAGATCCACGACGCGCTGAAGCGCCGCTGCCTCTATCACTGGGTGGATTATCCCACCGCCGAACGTGAACTCGCGATCGTCAAATCGCGCGTACCCGGCATCTCCGCGAAATTGTCGCAGCAGGTGGTCAAGTTCGTGCAGCTGCTGCGCAACCAGGATTTCTACAAATCGCCCGGCGTTGCCGAGACCCTCGACTGGGCTACCGCGCTCACCGAGCTCGACGCCCGCTCGCTGACCCCGCAGGTCGTCGGCGACACGCTCGGCGCCTTGCTGAAATACCAGGATGATATCGCGCGGATGCAGGGCGACGGCCTGCAGAAGGTTTTGAAAGAGGCGACGGGCGAGGATTAGCTCGCGTCGTACAGCCGGGGCGCGCGTGAAACGCGCGAACCCGGAATCCAGAGGTTGCGGCGCGAGATTCTCAGATGTGCAATTGCACATCCTAGTTCGCGCTTTGCGCGCCCCGGAATGACGGGAGTGAGCTATCCGATGGCCATCAATCATCTTTCGCCGCCGACCGGCCAAATGGCCGACAATGTCATCGGCTTTGCCCGCGCGCTGCGGGGCGCCGGGATTCCGGTAGGTCCCGGCGCCATCATCGATGCCATGAACGCGCTGCAGGTGATCGAGATCGGCAACCGCGCCGACGTCTTCACCACGCTGGAGGCGATCTTCGTCAAGCGCCACGAGCACGCTTTGATCTTCGCGCAGGCCTTCGACCTGTTCTTCCGCGCCGCAGAGGAATGGAAGCACATGCTGGATTCGGTGCCGCTGCCGGATCACGCCAGGAAAAAGCCTCCGCCGGCCTCGCGCCGGGTGCAGGAGGCGCTGGCGCAGCCGCAGATGACCGAGACGCCGCAGGCCCAGGAGCAGGAGCTCAGGCTATCGGTCTCCGACAAGGAAGTGCTGCAGAAGAAGGATTTCGCGCAGATGAGCGCGGCCGAAATCGCCGAGGTGACCCGCGCCATCGACAGGTTGAAGCTGCCGCAGGCCGAATTGCAGACCCGCCGCTACCGGCCGGATGCGCGGGGCTTGCGGCTCGACATGCGCCGGACGCTGCGCGGCAGCCTTCGTACCGGCGGCGACATCATCGACATCCACCGGCTGGGGCGGATCGAAAAGCCGGCGCCGATCGTGGCGCTGTTGGACATCTCGGGATCGATGAGCGAGTATACGCGGCTGTTCCTGCATTTTCTGCATGCCATCACGGATGCGCGCAAGCGCGTCTCGGTGTTCCTGTTCGGCACCCGACTGACCAACGTGACGCGCAGCTTGCGGGCGCGGGATCCCGACGAGGCGCTGGCGAGTTGCTCGTCGTCGGTGGAAGACTGGGCCGGCGGCACCCGCATCGGCACCTCGCTGCACACGTTCAACAAATTGTGGGGCCGGCGGGTGCTGGGCCAGGGCGCGATCGTGCTGCTGATTTCCGACGGGCTGGAGCGCGAGGCAGACGCCAAGCTGGCGTTCGAGATGGACCGGCTGCACCGGTCCTGCCGCCGCCTGATCTGGCTCAATCCGCTGCTGCGCTATGACGGCTTCGAGGCCAAGGCGCAGGGCATCAAAATGATGCTGCCGCACGTTGACGAATTCCGCCCGGTGCATAATTTGAGTTCGATCGAGGGGCTGATAACGGCGCTGTCCTCGGTGCCGCCGGTGCACCACCGCAGCCTGATCCGGTCCGCAGCTTGAAAGAGGCTCCCATGCTCAATCGCGACGAAGACATCCTGAAGGCCGCTGAGGACTGGCAGAAGGCCGGTCACGGTGTGGCGCTCGCCACCGTGGTCGAGACCTGGGGCTCGGCGCCACGGCCGGCGGGCTCGAGCCTCGTCATCAACGATGACGGCACGTTCCTGGGCTCGGTGTCCGGCGGCTGCGTCGAAGGCGCGGTCGTCACCGAGGCGCTCGACGTGATCGCCAGCGGCAAGCCCAAGATGCTTGAATTTGGCGTCGCCGACGAGACCGCCTGGAATGTCGGGCTGTCCTGCGGCGGCACCATCCGGGTATTCGTTGAGAAAGTCGGCCAGTCGTGAAACTCGAGACGCTGCATCAGCTCAATGCCGAGCGCGCCGCGCGGCGGCCGGTCATACTTGTCACCGATACCGAAAGCGGCGAGCAGCGACTGGTCAAGGCCGCCGACTTCGCCTCCGATCCCTTGCGCGCGGAACTGGCAAAGCAATTGCGCATGGGCAAGAGCGGCACGGTCGAGGCCGGCGGCAGGAAGCTGTTTCTCAATGTCTATGCGCCGACCGCCAAACTCGTGATCGTCGGCGCGGTCCATATCAGCCAGGCCCTGGCGCCGCTGGCGCGTTCGCTGGACTATGACGTGACGGTGGTCGATCCGCGCACGGCCTTTGCCAGCCCCGAGCGGTTTCCCGACGTGCCGCTGATCGCGGAATGGCCCGACGTGGCGCTGCCGCCGCTCAATATCGATCATTACACCGCCTTCGTCGCGCTCACCCACGATCCCAAGATCGACGACCCGGCGCTGCTGCATGCCTTCGAGCGCGACTGCTTCTATATCGGCGCGCTGGGGTCGCGGAAGACCCACGCCAAGCGCGGCGAGCGCCTGAGGGCGCAGGGCGCGAAAGACAGCGACATCTCGCGTATTCACGCGCCGATAGGCTTGCCGATCGGCGCGGTTTCGCCGTCGGAGATCGCGGTTGCCATCATGGCCGAGATCACCGCGCAGCTGCGGCTGCCGAAAGAGGCGAAAGAGGCCGCGGCATGAAGTTCGGCCCCGCCAGTCCGATGGAGGCGATCGGCGGGGTTACCGTCCATACGCTCCGTCAGGGATCGCTGGTGCTGAAGAAAGGCACCACGATCGGTCACGCGGAGGTCGAGGCGCTGACCCGCGCGGGCGTCAGGGAAATCGTGGTGGTACGGCTGGAGGAGGGTGACGTCTCCGAGGACGTGGCCGCCGCCAGCATCGCGCAGGCCGTCGCCGGCGATGGCATCAATGTCGAGCGCGCTTTTACCGGCCGCGCCAATCTGTTCGCGGCCGAGGCCGGCGTGCTGGTGGTGGACCGCACCAAGGTCGACGGCATCAACGGCGTCGATGAAGCCATCACCTTTGCCACGCTTGCCGCCTACAAGCCGGTGGTTGAGGGCGAGATGGTAGCGACCGTCAAACTCATTCCGTTCGGCGTTGAAGCAAAGCTGCGCGATGCCGCGGTTAAGGCCGCCAGCGGCGGCGCGCTTCGGATCGCGCCCTATGTCATCAAGCGGGTCGGCATCGTCTCGACCCTGCTACCGGGGCTGGCGTCGAAAGTGGTGGAGAAGACCCTTCGCGTGACGGCGGAGCGGCTTGCGCCTGCCGGCGCTACCATCATAGCCGAGCGCCGCGTGCCGCATGACGAGACGGCGCTGAAGGCCGCGGTCAAGGAATTGCTCGGGTTGGGTGCGGAACTCGTGATCGTGTTCGGGGCGTCCGCGATCGCCGACCGTCGCGACGTGATTCCGGCGGCGATTTCCGGCATTGGCGGCACCATCGAGCATTTTGGCATGCCGGTCGATCCCGGCAATCTGCTTTTGATCGGCAGCGCCGGCGGCGTGCCGGTGTTGGGCGCGCCGGGCTGCGCGCGCTCGCCGGTCGAGAACGGGTTCGACTGGGTGCTGATGCGGCTTCTGGCCGGACTGAAAGTCACCCGCGCCGAACTTACCGGTATGGGCGTCGGCGGGCTGCTGATGGAAATCGTGACACGGCCGCAGCCGCGCGAAAGCCTCGCCGCCGACGACAACCGCAACGTCGCCGCGGTCATTCTCGCGGCCGGACGCTCGACCCGGATGGGCGGCCCGAACAAGCTTCTGGCCGAACTCGGCGGCAAGCCGCTGGTGCGGATCGTGACCGAGCAGGCGCTCGCCTCGAAAGCCCAGGGCGTGATCGTCGTTACGGGCCACCAGGCCGACGAGGTGCAGAAGGCGCTGCGCGGCCTTAAAGTGACCTTCGTGCATAATCCGGATTTCGCCGAGGGTCTCGCCGGCTCGGTCAAGGCAGGCATCGCGGCGGTGCCGCAAACGGCCGACGCCGCCGTGATCTGCCTGGGCGATATGCCACTGATCGATGCGCACCTGATCGACCGGCTGGTCGAAACCTTCGCGCCGGATCGCGGCAATTTGATCGTGGTGCCGGTCAGCGACGGCCGCCGCGGCAATCCGGTGTTGTGGTCGCGCCGCTTCTTCAACGAATTGATGACGCTCGACGGCGACATCGGCGCCCGCCATCTGATCGCGAAACACAGCGAGGCGGTAGCGGAGGTCCAGGTCGAGGGCCACGGCGCATTCCTGGATATCGATACGCCGCAGGCGCTGGAGGCGGCGCGGCAGGCGTAAATTCCGCGCCCGTCAATTTTGAATCTCCTGTTCACCAAGTTGAAACGTCCTCTCACTTAAGTTCGCGCCCGCTTTGCCTCGGGGGAGGGGATCTTGATCGTTTCGACTGCCGTCGCGCAACGCCGCGCGCTGTTTGTGTTTGCACTGACCTTGGCGATCGCCGGCACGCGATTCGTGACTCAAACCTGGGCGGCCGGTGCTGGCGCTGATCGGTCAGCCGATCCTGATCTACGGCGCCGACCGGCCGGCGCTGACCCGCGCGCTCGAACGCGCGCTGGCGCGCAACGTCACGCCCGCAGTCTATACCGAGGACATGTTCAGGACCACGCATGACGCCGCCAACCGCGAGGCGGTGAGGGCGGTTGCGCGCGCCGATCTCAACCTGGTCGGGCTCGCCATTCGCGCCGAGCGCAAGGTGATCGACAAGATCGTCGACGGGTTGAAGTTTCACAGCTAGCACGTTCCGCGCGTCACGGAGCGCTAACAAATTGCGTCATCGGCTTGTCATAAAGACTTGCCGCGCCGACATATCATCGCCGTTTTGACGTCGGTCAAATGCCCCCAGGCTTGCACGCTAGTCTAGGCTCTACACAGGAGCAGACAAGATGCAGATGATGAAAGCGGCCGTGGTCAAGGCCTTCGGCAAGCCGCTCGTGATCGAAGAGGTGCCGGTTCCAACACCGGGTCCGGGAGAAATTCTCGTCAAGGTCAAAGCGTGCGGCGTTTGCCATACGGATTTACATGCGGCGTCCGGCGACTGGCCGGTGAAGCCAACGCCGCCGTTCATTCCGGGCCACGAGGCCGCCGGCGTCGTGGCGGCGCTCGGCGCAGGCGTTACCGATTTCAAACTCGGCGATGCGGTGGGCGTGGCGTGGCTGCACGATGCGTGCTTGCGCTGCGAATATTGCGAGACAGGCTGGGAAACATTGTGCGAGCACCAGCACAATACCGGCTACAGCGTGAACGGCGGGTTCGCCGAATATGTGATCGCTTCGGCGGCATTTGCCGCGCGCCTGCCGGCCGGCGTCGACTTCGCGGCGATCGGGCCGATCCTGTGCGCCGGCGTCACCACCTACAAGGGATTGAAAGAGACGGAAGCCAAACCCGGCGAGTGGGTCGTCATCTCAGGCGTCGGCG
>Ga0210410_10004535_pt1 | contig 12163 bp, 7 predicted proteins | sample IncBWC4MmetaG_FD_161058 | JGI IMG/M metagenome (GOLD analysis project Ga0210410, IMG submission 161058) | Forest soil microbial communities from Barre Woods Harvard Forest LTER site, Petersham, Massachusetts, United States - Inc-BW-C-4-M | ecosystem: Environmental > Terrestrial > Soil >... | reverse complement strand
AGCAAGCACTGCGCTACAAACCGGACCTCTCAGAAGCGCTCCTGGAACTCGCCAATCTGCGCATCGAGAAAAAACAATTCGAAGAAGCGGCAGAGCTCCTTCGTAAATACGTCAAGCTGAGCAAGGATCCCGCATCGGGATACTACAAGCTCGCGATGGTGGAGCGCAGCCTTCATCAAACCGAAACCGCGCAGCGAGACCTAAATGTGTTTCAGACTCTTTCGAAGAACGCGGCTTCCGGCCCTTATCCTTACCAGCATCTTCTCGACTACGTGGACAACCGCTCCAGCCTCTCCGAGCGGGACCGGGCACAGCTGGACGTCACGCAGTTGACCGAAGAGGTCGGCAAACATCCGGAGCAACCTCAAAATCTTTACTTGCTGGCCGAGGCCTATCTCAAAGTCGGAAAGCTCGCGGAAGCTCGGCAGACGATCGCGCAACTGGATCAACTCAGCGGCGGCGACTTTCGCACGCAAACCGGGGTGGGCGTGCTGCTCGCGCGTTACCGCTTATACGACGATGCCATCCAGCATTTCCAAGTCGCGTTGCGCGCGAATCCGGATTCGGACGATGTAAAATTCGACCTGGCGGACGCCGATTTTCGAAAAGGACTCTATAGCGAAGCACTGCAGATTGCCGACCAGGTATCGGAAAAGGGTCAGCGGGACGATGCCGTCCTGGCGCTAGTCGGGGATATCCACGCGCACCTCGGCGATGCATCCAAAGCCTCGGAAATATTTCGCGATGCGATCCGGCGAAATCCCGACAACGATCAATATTATCTTTCACTCGCGTTGGTCGAATTGCGCGGCAAAGATATCGATGGCGCGGCGGCGACACTCCGGCAGGGCTTGGCGCGTATTCCCGGCTCCGGCAAAATCCTGTGGGGCTTGGGGGTCGTCTCCGTCCTAGAAGGCAAAACGCCGCAAGCAGAGCAGCATCTGGAGCGTGCCGTGGATTTGTTGCCGGAGTGGCCGGGGAGCTATTCCGCGCTGGGTATCTTCTACTATCAAACGGGAGAAATTGCCAAGGCGCGCGAAGTGTTGAATCGCTTCAAGGGCAGCAATGCCAATGGCAGCCTGGACGTGAATCGGATTGAGGAAGCGCTATCGAGAGCGCCCGAAAGACCCTCTACCGTGACCGAGCCGATGCCCATGGTGGCACGGCAACAATTTTTGCAGATGGCGCTCTCCCTTGCGGACCGCACGCTATGACCGGGCGGAGGAATCCGCGAACGAGTCGAGGCCTTGAGTGGAGAGCCGCGTGCGCGGCGATTCTGTCGCTCGGCGTGCTGGTGCTCGTCGCCGTGCACGGCAAGGCGATCGGGGCACAAGCATCAAAAATGCAAGCTGCTGGCATCCCCGTCCGCTACACCGACGTTCGGCAGGCTGCGGGCATAACTTTTTTGCAGGACTCCACGCAGACCGAAGAAAAATATTATCTCGAGACCATGGGCACCGGGGTGGGCTGGATCGACTACGATCAGGACGGCCTGTTGGATTTGTACTTCGTCCAGTCCGCCGCCACGGATATTTACAAACCACCGCATCCGTTGCGCTCCGCGCTGTTTCACAACAATGGCGATGGCACCTTCACCGATGTCACCGACAAGGCGGGCGTGGGAGGCGCGGGCCACTACGGTCAGGGCGTCGCCGTCGGAGACTTCGACAACGACGGCTATCCTGACTTGTATGTGACCGGATACGGACGCGCGATTCTTTATCGCAATAACGGCGATGGAACGTTCACGGATGTAACCGCGAAAGCGGGCGTCGCCGATGAAGGCGGATGGTCTACCAGCGCAGGTTGGTTTGACTACGACAAAGATGGGTGGCTTGACTTGGTGGTGACCAACTATATCGAGTGGTCGCCAAAAAACAATCTGTGGTGTGGTGAGCGCCGGCCGGGCTACCGCTCGTATTGCAATCCGGGCAACTACAAAGGTCAGAAGACCAAGCTCTACCACAACAACCACGACGGAACATTTACCGACGTAAGCGACTCTTCCGGCGTCGGCAAGCCTGAATCGAAGGGCATGGGGGTAGTGCTCGCCGATTTCAACAACGATGGCTGGACCGACATCGCCATCGCCAACGACACCTGGCCGAATTTTCTTTTCCTCAACAAACATGATGGAACGTTTCAGGATGTTTCGTTGATCTCCGGCATTGCGGCGAGCGAAGACGGCCGCTACGAAGCGGGAATGGGCATCGACGCGGCGGACGTGGACGGCGATGGCTGGCAAGACATTTACGTCACGCATCTGGATTTCGAGTTGAACCGCCTGTACCACAACAACCAGAATGGAACCTTCGACGACTACACCTACCGCTCAGGCATTGGGAACAAAGCGATTTTGTTGAGCGGCGTGTCGATGAAGTTTCTGGATTACGACAACGACGGATGGCCGGATATTCTGCAGCTGAACAGCGCGATGCTGGACAACGTAAACCTTTATCACGGAGAGGTATCGTACAAAGAGCCACTGCTGATGTTCCGGAACCTGGGAAAGGGCATGTTCGACAAGGTTTCGGATTCGCTCGGACCAGACTTCGTGCGCCCCATTCCTGGGCGGGGCCTCGCTACCGCTGATTTCGACAACGACGGGGACACCGACTTCGCCATCAACAATCGCGGCAGCTATCCGGAGCTTTTGCGCAATGACGGCGGTAACGCGAACCACTGGCTGGAGATTTTGTTGATCGGAACCAAATCGAATCGCGACGGCATTGGCGCTTCGTTGAAGCTAACCGCGGAAGGCGTTACGCATGTCGAACAGGCCAAGGGCGGCATGAGCTACATGTCGGCCAGCGACCCGCGCATCCTGTTTGGTCTGGGAAAGCGCACGAAAATCGAGTCACTGGAAATCACTTGGCCGAGCGGGCAAGTGGATCGTCTCGCCAGCGTGCCCATCGATCGCATTATTGCCTGCAAAGAGGGCGCGGGAATTGTTCCGCGCGCGTTTCCGAAGATAACGTCGAAAGCAGCGAAGCCGTGAACGTTCCCCGCCGACGTTTTCTGGGATCTTCGCTGGTCGTGCTCGGCAGCAGCTTGCTGGAGGCACTGGCGACTCCGCTTTGGAAGTGGAATCGCTCCGCGGTGCTGCGCGCCGCGTCCATTCCTCAGCCGACGGCGCCCTCGCCGGTGCAGTTTATCGACGTGGCACGCGAAGCCGGCTTGAATGTGCCGAACGTGTGGGGTGGCGTAGATCACAAAAAATATATCATCGAAGCGAAGGGCAGCGGCCTCGCCTTTTTCGATTACGACAATGACGGCTGGCTGGACATTTATCTGACCAACGGCACGCGCTTCGACACCCAATGGGAGCCCGGCAAAGCGCCGGCATCGCATCTGTACAAAAATAATCGCGACGGCACGTTCACCGACGTCACCGCGAAATCCGGGCTGGCGCGCACCGGCTGGCAGACCGGCGTATGCGTGGGTGACTACGACAACGATGGGTGGGACGACCTTTTCTGCTGTTTCTGGGGCCACAACATTTTGTTCCACAACAATGGCGACAGCACGTTTACCGACGTCACGCAAAAAGCCGGTGTCTACGACGAAAACATCCGCTGGGGCGCGGGTTGCACGTTTCTGGATTACGACCGCGACGGGCACCTCGATCTTTTCATTTGCAACTACATCAAGCTCGACCCGGAGAACACTCCATCAAAGACCTCGCCCGCCGTCTGCCAATGGAAGGGAATTCCTACGATGTGCGGCCCGCGCGGTTTGCAGGGCGACACCAACGTGCTGTATCACAACAACGGCGACGGAACGTTCACCGACGTCACGGAGAAGGCCGGCATCCTGAAGCCCGGCCCGCGCTATTCCATCACCGCGGTTTCTTACGATTTCGATAACGATGGCTGGCCCGACATTTACGTGGCGGTGGACTCGCAGCCCAGCATATTGTTCCGCAACAATCACGACGGCACGTTTCAGGATGAAGCTGTGATTGCCGGCGTCGCTTACAGCGAAAATGGACACGAACAAGCCGGGATGGGCGTGGGCGTCGCCGACTACGATTGCGACGGCTGGTTCGACATTTTCAAGACCAACTTCGCCGACGACACCTGCAATCTGTACCACAACAACGGCGACGGAACATTCAGCGATGTGACGTTTTCATCCGGGATCGGAATCAACAATCAATACGTTGCCTGGGGTTGCGGCTTCGTGGATTACGACAACGATGGCTGGGCCGACATTTTTCAGGTGAACGGGCACGTCTATCCGGAGATCGAAGGGCACGACACCGGCCAGACGTTCAAGAATCCGCGGCTGGTCTACAGGAATTTAGGCAACGGCCGGTTCAAGGATGTTTCTTCTGAAATGGGGCAAGGCATCACCGAGCGATTCTCGAGTCGCGGAGCTGCTTTGGGTGACTATGACAATGATGGCGACATCGACGCGCTCATTCTGAACATGAACGACCCGCCATCGCTGCTTCGCAATGACGGCGGCAACGCGCAGAATTGGATCAAGATCAAGCTGATTGGCACCCAGTGTAACCGTACCGCGATCGGAGCTCGCGTGCGCGTCGTCACCGGCAATCACGCCCAGATGGACGAGGTGCACAGCGGATCGAGCGTGATGTCGCAATGCGACCTGCGGCTGCACTTCGGCCTCGGGAAAGCGCAAACGATCGATGTGCTGGAAGTGAAGTGGCCCACAACGCAGAAGATCGAGAAGTTCACGCAGGTGAAGGCCAACCAGATCCTCACCATCCGGGAAGGCGCCGGCATCGTCGGCACCTTCAAACCTAAGACCAGGTAGGCTGCCAAGCGTAGCGACGGCTCCAAGAGCTATGGGCAGGATCTCCGAGGACCGCGGACCGCGCGACTCATCGTTGCTATTGCGGTGCGGAAGCGGCGGGCTGGTTCTTCAGAATAATCAGAAATTGCTTCAGCGCGCCGCGCTGGCGTTCGACGGCGGCCGTCTCGGTCTTTTCCGCTTGTTGATAGGCTTCAAATTCTTCATGCGCTTTGGTTTCCTCACCGCTCCGTTTGTATGCGAGGCTCAGGCGATAGTGAGCTTCGCTTAGCTGCGGGGTCACTTTGATAGCCTGCTGAAACGCTGGAATGGCTTGAGCGAAATCGTTGCGCGCAAAATACAAAACCCCCAGTTGCACGTAGGCTTCCCCAAGATTGGGATTGAGCCGAACGGCTTTTTCGAGCAGCGCCTCGGCTTGGCGCGCGTCCGTCGAACTCTCCGATCCGCGCTGTCGCTTCCACAGCGCTACCGCGTAGTAGTAGTTCGCGATAGCGTTGGCCGGCTGTTCCCTCGCAAAGCGCGCCAGCTTTTCTTCGCCACACGGGAGCGTGGCCGACACAGTCTTCTCCATTTGCCCGAGAAAGAGATAGGGAGCGGGGTCAGCCGGCCTCAAGTCGGCAGATTGGCACAAGCGCCGGGCCGCGTCGTCGTACGAGCCCACGCCGTACAGAGCCGCGCCGAGCCCCGCCAGCATTCTTGCCGAATCAGGATGCAACGCGGATCCCTTGGTGAAAATCTCGACAGCTGGTTGCGCGGCTTTGTGGAGCAGGAGTTCGGTCCCCCAGTCGAAATAGTTCTGCTCGCTCGGGTACATACGGGCGGCGCGCTCGTACTCGCGTACCGCTTCGAGGGGCTCGCCCAAGCGCTCGTCGAGATCGGCCAATAAATGATGCCCTTCGGCATCGTCCGAGGTTGCCAGCCCTTTGCGCACCTGTTCGCGAGCTAGCCCAAGGTCACCCTTCGCTTCGCATTCTAAGGCCGCCTGGTACTTGGCATCGGAAGGGAGCCGTGACGATTTTTCAGGCGCGCCGGATTTCAGCTTCGATGTTTCGGTGGCGAGCGCCTCCGTGGTTCGCGAAGTTGTGTCCGAGCCATGCAAGCCCACAGTGGACCAATCCGTGACACCCGCTACCGCAAAATCGGGCTCGTCTTTGAAGTCCATTGCTGCGGATGAGGACTGGGGAAAGAGAACCAAATCGAGATGTTTTTTTTCTCCAGCCGATAGAACCACAGGCTCTTTGCTGCCGCCGCCTAGGCCGGCCGTTTGCGCACGCACTGTGTATGCACCGCCATGATCGAGAAACACCGCGAACGTTCCGTCAGCGCTCGTTTTCGTCTCGATGGGTTTTGCGGAGTTTTTTTCTTCCAGAAACACCGAGGCGCCGGCGACTGGTTCGCCCGCCCGGGTGCGTACCGTTCCGGTGACCGTGACTGCACGAGACGCGCCTTGCGCTGACGACATACTTGCAGGCCAGCTCAGCAGCACCACAACGAAAACGATGACCGTCGCGGAGGGTCTGGTGCGATGTCTCCGCAGTCGCGATAAAGATGTCATTTTCATGTTCATTGCATTCTATTCCCTGCATTGGCCTGGCGGCAAAGCCGTTGCACCGCAGATCAGCACAAACCGCGGCATGTTTTGCGGTAAACGATCTTGTCGCTTCAAAACAATTGTGGTGAAGTGTCTGCACACAAAATGCACGCAAAGGACTGAGCATGAAACCTTGCCGGCTGGCAGCCGTTTTCTTGAAATGCTGTGGAATTCCTACCGCCTTGCTGCTGTATTCCTTGCCAGTTTTGGCGCAGAGCGCAGCTTCAACCGGCCGCCAGCCATTCGCGGCTGAGCAGCGCACCACACGCGCGCTCGAGAATGCGCGAGCGAATCCTCTCGAGCTGCACGCGTTTCTCGTGGACATGCCGAAGGGCGCGGACTTGCACAATCACTTGAGCGGAGCGGTCTATGCGGAATCGTGGATTCGCGCCGGGGCCGAGGACGGGCTTTGCGTCAACCTCGCTTCACTCTCTTTCGTTAAGCCGCAACAGGGGGCGGAAAACCCGCCGTCTAAGGCGGCGTGCGATGACGGACGGGTTCCGGCTGCCCAGGCGTTCAAGGACCAACATCTTTACGACGCGCTCGTCGATGCTTTCTCGATGCGTGGCTACGTGCCTTCGCCGGGGACTACCGGCCACGACCAGTTCTTCAGTACATTCGACAAATTCGGTGGCACCGAGCGTCGCCACAAAGGCGAGTGGCTCGATGAAGTCGCTACGCGTGCGGCTGCTCAAAATGAGCAGTACCTAGAACTGATGGAAACGCCGGATTTCACGCATATCGGCGGGCTCGCGCATGAGATCGGGTGGCACGACGATTTTGGCCAGATGCGCGAAGCGCTGCTGGCGCGCGGCCTGGACGGCGACATCAAAGCCGCCAGAAAGCATTTCGCCGAAGCCGAAGCTTTGCGCGCAAAGCTTGAGCATTGCGGCCAGCCTGACGCTGCGCCTGCTTGTCGCGTGGAGATTCGCTTCATCTATCAGATATTGCGTGGCTTTCCGAAGGAGATCGTCTTTGCCCAAACCTTGCTGGGTTTTGAGACTGCTTCGGTCGATCCTCACGTGGTAGGCCTCAATTTCGTAATGCCCGAAGATGGATACGTGTCGATGACCGACTACGCGCTGCAGATGCGCATGGTCGGATTTCTTCATGAAAAGTATCCGAAGGTTCACATCACGTTGCACGCTGGCGAGCTTGCACCCGGGCTGGTCACCGGAGAAGGGCTTTGCTGCCACATTCGGCGGGCCGTCGAGCAAGGGCACGCGGAGCGCATCGGACACGGCGTCGACGTGATGTACGAAGACCGGCCTTACGATCTACTGAAGGAGATGGCGGCGAAACATGTGATGGTCGAAATTGCGCTGACCAGCAACGACGTAATTCTTGGCGTCAGCGGCAAAGATCATCCGTTTCCGATCTACCGGAAATTCGGCGTGCCCGTGGCGCTATCGACCGATGATGAGGGAGTGTCGCGGATCGACCTTACACACGAGTACGTCCGGGTGGTCGAGACCTACCGATTGCGCTATGGCGACTTGAAGCTTTTGGTGCGCACAGGACTTGAACACAGCTTTTTGCCAGGCGCTTCGCTTTGGAGCGATGCGGACGTGTTCAAGGGTCCGGTGGCGGCTTGTGCGCGGGAGAACTTTACGCAGGATAAACCGTCTGAGAACTGCGCGCCGTTTGTTCAGGGGAGCGAGAAAGCCGGGCAGCAGTGGGAATTGGAGCGGCGGTTCCGGGCGTTTGAGGCCAGCCACTAGGGCGACGTTTCGAAAATTCGGAAGAAGTGATCGTCGCTTTTTCAAGGGTCTGCAAGCTGCCGGAATTGTTGCGGTTACCGCCCAGAAACAGTTTTAGAGTTTCGCGCGGTGTCTGCATTTCATTGCCCCTGCGCGTTTCCAAAAAATCGGAAATTTGTGGGATAGGAAACCGACGGGGAGAGTTTACCGGCGCCGGTCCCTCCTGCGCCTCCCGCCGGTTTGCTTTGTGGCTACTTCGGTTGGAGAAACTGGAGGGTGTAGGCCGTCGCTGGGTCGAAGGGCTTGTCGATGACTTTCAGGTCTACGAGTTGTTTGTACATGATGGTCCAGCGTTCTGTGGTCATCTGACCGAGTTGGGCGCCGCCGGGATCCTCGCCCGCTACGAAGTGACCGTCTCGCATTCCTTGCCAGCTGAATTTCATCCATTCCGGGCTGAGGGCGGGGTTTAGTTTTGCGATCACTTCGTGCGCGGGAGTGGGATCGTTCAGGTATTCGCGCCAGCCGCGGATGGAGGCGCGCACAAATTTGCCGACTACTTCGGGATGTTGCTGCAGAAAATCGCGGGTGGTGAACATCACGCGGTAGGGGTTGTAGCCCGCTTCTTTGGTGAGCAGCACGCGCGTCTGAATGCCTGCCTGTTGCGCGAAGAACGGCTCGGAGGTGGCGAAAGCTTGCTGGATGTAATGGGGATCGGCCACGAAGTTCGCAACGCTCATGGTGGCGGGGATTTCGTGGACGTCGGTGAGCTCGTAACGCTTGACCAGATATTGAAACCAGGTGGAACCCGGTTTTACGGCGACCGAGTGGCCATGAAGGTCGTTGAAGGTGCGGATTGGAGAATCTTTGCGGACCATGATGCCTTGCGGGTCGGTTTGCATCGTGGCCGCTATGGCTATGAGCGGGTGGCCGTCGGCAACGGACTCGAGGGTGCGGTCGGAGGAGCCCATACCGAATTGCGCAGCGCCTACGGCGACTTGCTGGTCCGGGATGGCGTATTGGCTGCCGGGTTGAATGGTGACGTCCAGACCTTCGTCTTTGTAATAGCCCTTCACCAGGGCGGTGTAGAAGCCGCCGTGCTCGGGTTGCGGGTACCAGTCTGCTTGCAGGGTGATTTTCGTCAGGCCTGTGGTCTCGGTTGTGGACGGCGAATGGTTGCAACCGGTGGCAAGCGCCGGGACAGCGAGAAGTAGGAAACCAAGGATGTGTACAGATCCGGCGTCGGCGCGCCGTCGGCCGCACGGAAGCGCGCCCCTACAAGGGGCTGGTGGCGCGATGCGGTGGGCGGGTTTGGCGTCAGTTTTCACGCAAGGCTCCGAGTTGGGCGGCATAGGCGAGCACGTGCGCGTCGGCGCCTCGAGCTGCGGCGAGTTGGATGCCCGCTCCGCCAGGGGTTGGCAGAGTTACTACCGGCACTCCAGCCAGGCTGAATGGCGTTGTATAGCGCAAGATCGCTTTGCGGGTATCGGTGTGATCGGCTCCTGCCGCGAGTCGAGCAACCGGCGCGCAGGGAACGATCAGAAAATCGTGGCCGCGGAGCAGGGCGTCGGTGTTTTCGCGGAACGCGGCGTGGTGTTTGTGAAGTTGCAGGATTTCTGCCGGGCGCAGCGAGGCGCCCCAGAGCAGACGCTCGGCTATGGTCGGCTCGAAGTGGGAGAAGTCGCCGTTCGTTGTGGCGATGTGTATTGCGGCGGCTTCGCTCGCCTGGATTGGGGCGTAAATCGCCATGGCTTGTTCCCAGAACGAGCTCTCGATCGGGACTAGCGTCGCGCCCTGTTCGCGGAGGCGTTCCTGCCATTGCGAAAATGCGCTGACGACTTCGGGTGCGCAATCGTGCAGAAATTCTTGCGCCACGACGCCGATGCGCACCTTTGTTTCTGCGGTTGCGGGGACGTCGAGACCGAACAGCGCTGTGCCAAGCAGCGGGGCGTCGCGCAGGTCGCAGCACAACCAGCCCAGCGTGTCGAACGAGGGAGCGAGATGGACTCCGCCGCGCCAGAGGCCGCGCTCGTGCGCGAGCTCAATAGACGCGCGGTACCCTGCCAGGCCGCAAAGTGCTGCCGGGGCGCGGATTGAGCCACCTGTGTCGGTACCAATGGCGGCTACCGCCGAGCCCTCCTGCACGCTCGCGGCGGCACCACTGGAGGAGCCTCCGGTCAGGAACCCGGCATGACAGGGTTGCGTGCAATCACCATAGTCGGGATTTTCACCGGTGATGCCGTACGCCAACGGGTGCATGTGGGTTTTGCCGAGGATGATTGCTCCTTGGGAGCGCAGGCGAGCGGCCACGGCGGAGTCTTCGCGGGCGGGGGCGTTGCGTTCCGCGTAGAAACGCGAACCGGCGGTGGTGACGAACCCTTCGAGGTCGAAGCAATCTTTTAGAGATACGGGCAAGCCGTAAAGCAGCGGCTTCGCGGCGCCGGGAAATCGCTTCGGGAGTTCGTCAGCCTCGCGCAGCGCCAGTTCGGCACCCAGGGCCAGGTAGACGTTGTGTCCGGCGTTGCTGTTGGCGCGGGCGAGCGCCTGTTCGACGGCCGTGCGCGGCGTGATCGACCCGGAGCGGAGGGCTTCGCGCAACTGGTTTAAGGCACTGGAGGGGGCGGACATCCCGTGCATTCTAACCGGATCGGAGGCGCGACACGTGCGGCGAGTTTGATTTGATCGATTCAATTTTCAGCTTGTGACCGCCGTCCGGCATCGTGTTAGATTGCGCCCATGCCAGCCACGGCTGCCGGACGGATTGGTGTGACCGCGCTCGACCAAGAGCGCATGCGCGAGCTTTTTCGCTTCACGGCACGCACGATGAACACCCCTCAGCCAGCGCCGTTTGGAGCGCTGATCGTCCATACGAAGACCGGCGAGCGCCTCGTACGCGCCACCAACGCGGTGATGCGCGAGAATGACCCCAGCTCGCATGGAGAGCTCCGCACGGTCCGCCTGGCGTGCAAAAAGCTCGGGAATACGTCGCTGGCCGGATACACGATGTACTCCACCTGCGAACCCTGCGCGATGTGCATGTCCAATGCGTTGTGGGCCAAGTTGGATCGCGTCGTATACGGCGCGACGATCGCCGATGCCAACAAGCACTGCTTGCAGATCTTGATTCCGGCGAAGGAAGTGGCGCGGCGGTCGGATATGACCTGCGTCGTCGACGGCCCGGTGCTGCGCGAGCTTTGCTACACGCTTTTTACGCATCCGATCATGCTCAAGGCCTTTCGTAGTTGGAGTTCGCGCAAGTAGATGTAGGGCACGCGGTAACGCGTTCGCGGAAGAAGCTGCTATGGATCTCACTCACGCTTATGGACTTGCCGCTGCCTTGGGCGATTCCGCACGCGTGCTGACGCAACGCGAAATGGTGGAGCAGCTTTCGCGCGATTTTTACTGGTACTCGCCGGTTTTGCGTAAAGTGCTGGACGGCAAGGTCGCCGACATCGCGGTGCAAGCGCGAACCGCGGAGGAAATCCAGAGCGTGCTGCGCTACTGCTACGCGAACGATCTTGCGGTGACGGCACGCGGTGCGGGTACGGGGAACTACGGGCAAGCGGTGCCGCTGCGTGGCGGCGTGGTGCTCGATTTGTCGTGCATGGACCGTCTGGAATCGATTCAGCCGGACGGCGTCGCGGTGTGCCAGCCTGGGGTGCGCTTGGGCGCGTTGGAAAACGAGGCGCGCAGGTCTGGGTGGGAGTTGCGGTGCTATCCTTCGACGATTGTGAAAGCGTCGGTGGGCGGATTTCTTGGCGGCGGATCGGGGGGCATCGGCTCGGTGGCGCACGGGAATCTGCGCGATTTCAATACTGTGCGTGCCCTGGACGTGATTACGATGGAAGCGGAACCCCGGGTGGTGCGCCACGAGGGAGAAGCGGTGCACGAAATCCTGCACGCGTGGGGCACAAACGGCGTGATCTCGCGGATCTGGCTGGCGCTGGCACCCGCAGTGGAGTGGTCGCAATGCGCGGTCGCATTCGAAAGCTTTGATGCGGCATTCGATTTCAGCGAGCGGATCGCAAACGACACGGCCTGGACCAAACGACTGGTCACAACATTCGAGTGGCCGATACCGTCTTTCTTTACGCCG
>Ga0210410_10004534_pt1 | contig 12163 bp, 22 predicted proteins | sample IncBWC4MmetaG_FD_161058 | JGI IMG/M metagenome (GOLD analysis project Ga0210410, IMG submission 161058) | Forest soil microbial communities from Barre Woods Harvard Forest LTER site, Petersham, Massachusetts, United States - Inc-BW-C-4-M | ecosystem: Environmental > Terrestrial > Soil >... | reverse complement strand
CGCGGGTCCTGCGCTCGATAAACACCCTTACGTGCGGCTTTTTCAGCGCCTCCGACAAATAGCCTGCGTTCATCCCAACGCGCTCTGCGGCTGCTTTCCGTGTCTTGCACTCGCCTGTGAGCAGCAACCGCACGACTTCGGCAATTCGCGTCGATACCCGACGTTCCCGGACCGGTTTTGCGTCGGTTGGGGTCAATTCCTGCTTTGGTTTGTCGCGAATGTCATCGGTCATGAGGCTCTCCTTTTCAGGCGTAGCGAGCACGTAACGAGAGCGCAGCGCCAGCGGAGCGAAGTTACGGGTCGAGCGGAGCAAGGTGCCGCGCGCGAGGGGCGTAACCAAATCGCCCTCTCCCTTAAGGGATTGGTTATGGTGGTTAGACGCGCGCCGACGCGCCCGTGAGGGATCGACTACCTATTGTTTGTCAGCCGGGGGATTTGCTTCCGGGGTCGGTGCTGGCGCTTCGGGCTGGGGCGCGGCGCCCCGAAGTTCTGGCGGGGCCAAACAGTCGCCGGCCCAAAGCTTGGTCCCCTTGACTATTCCCACGAGCTTGCAGGCCAAACACGGACACAGTCGGCCGAGATGGTTGGCACTATCAGCTGCAGGCGACCATGGCGGCAGCTATCGAGGCAATCTTGAGCCCGCGTCCACCGGCGAAAATCTGATGTTCATGTTTCAACCCGCGTCCGTTCGTTTCGTGGTCGAACTCGAATGACGAACGACTCGATGCGGATTCAATGACTTCCTCGCCCGCACCTTTTCTCGAGGATGAACGGGTGCGAGCGAGATCAACGGCTTAGGTGGGATTCAGCGCTCACAGCCCATGAGTGCACTTTCGAGAACAAAATGTGGCATGAGCACCACCCGCCAAACCTGTGAATATGATTCCGAAAAGCAGTGCAGCGTCGACGCACAGGCGTAGCCTTCACCCCGGCGAAAGCGAGGAAGCCATGTGGGAACCGCGGCGACAAAATCGCAATCTTCAAAGAGGCCCTTATAGCGCGTCAGGCACTGTCCGAATTTGGAATAAATTTAGACCAATCCTGAATCCGAAACGAAATTCTGCACGGGACCGCCGCCACACCGCGGTCCACGAAGCCAGTCATGCCGTGATCGGGCGGGTGCTGACCCATCCGTGCGGCGGGGCAACCATCGTGCGCGATCACGTCGCGGGAGACACCGGCCACGCCATCGCCGACGACCCATGGGCTTGCATCTACCAATGGGAGATGCGCGGCAAGGTTCGCGGGTCCGCAAGCGCGGTTTGGCATGCGCGGATCATCTCATTTATGGCGGGCGCCGAGGGAGAGTTGCTGTTGCTCGGCGCGACGCGCGGCGGCAATGGCGATGGCGATGATCGGTATCAGATAGATTTGATGGCAAACGAGCTCGACCTTGAGCCTGCAGACTGGATCCGGCGCGAAGCTCGTCTCCGAGCAATTACGCGAGCCCTTATCCGGCGTCACCGGACCCGCGTTGAGCGCGTTGCCGAGGCCTTACTCGATCAGGAAACCCTCGGCGGCGAAGCGATCGACATCCTTGCCGGCCGAAGCGTTAACGACGTCAAGGTGAATGCGCCGTGGCTGTTGGAGATGGCGACGGACTATCCATAGGCTCCCACCCGTGCGCTGGCGCCGGATGGCCAGAAAGCGTAACCGGCAACGGCTCGCCGCTCACGCAAGGCGGCTGCGGCAATAAGCGCTCCTAGTCCAACGCAACCTTTGCAGGCCTCAAAGTGTATGCCTGTGCTGGGGTATTGCAATTTCCAGCTCCTAGTGCAGCGCCACCAAGCATTATTCAGCTCGGGGGCGCTGTGCTTTTCTGGGCCCGAACGATCGCGGCTCGTTCGGCGCTGACGCCGCGGCTGGCGCGCTACGGAGTGCAGCCCATACAAGACGGCTTAGGCGGTAACGGCCAACAGGGGCGCGGGGTTTCGGTCCCGCGCTCGTTCACGCTTCGTCGCCGATCTGTGCGGCCAGCCTGTGGATAACCCGTGCAAGACTGCAGCACGAGAACAGATACACGGAAAGCCCGCGCCGGCGCCGGACAGGCAGAAAGCGAAACCGGCAACGGCTGGCCGCTCATGCAAGACGTTTGAAACGCTAAGAAAGAAGGGCCGCGCCACTGCCGAGTGCGGGCGGCCCTCAAGGCTTGGGGAGTAAACCGGGTGAGCTCTGGACCCTCCCAGCGCAGTCAGCGCCACCGGAAGAACAAGCGGGGCGCTTAAGTCCACCGCCGTTGGTACGTCCGCACAGCGGCCAAATATTTCCTGCAGGAGTGCTGATAAATAAAACCGAGGATGAGTGCCAGCATGACCGCACCTCGTTGTTTGATCACGGCCATTGATGCAGATTTTCGTTTCAGCCCGACTTCGCGGTCCATGCGGTGGCCGGAACTGGGCGGCATCTGACAGCCCGCAGCCCCGGACTAACCAGCGGGCTTCCTGGACTCAGTATCTAGCAACCGCGGCAAATGCCTTTGACCATGCGGTTGAGCGCCGCGTTCTCGCGATTGATTGGATCGTTCGGATCACCCATCAGATCTTTCTCCGACGGCACTTGATCGGCCCGCGGTTGGCGGTGGCCGACCGGTGCCTCCGGCAGCAATTGCTTGTCCCGGTTCGTCGATGGAGGTGGTGCGGATGGATTTTGCGAACCAGCCGTCTGCGCAATCGCCACCGAAGTGCCGATAAGGGCCAGCAACGCTATCATCGTGATCAGCTTTCGCATGATGGAACTCCCGAGTTGGGGGCTCCGGTCCCGCGTTCACACCGCCGGGGCAGACCTCAAGCCCCCCGACTTAACCCGGCGGGCCTTTCCTTTGGCTTTGGCGGGCTCGGAAAGCTGCTGTTGTTGTTGTTGAGGCTGGCTTTGGGGCGCCGCGGGCGGAGCCGGCCGACAAAATCTGGCGGCCCACCGCTGCTCGCACCTTCTTTCAAGGTCCAGGGGGATATTGCTCATAACCGGAACTCCGGGTTCGCGGTCCTACCCCAGTGTGACGACCTCAACGCTCACCGCGTCCGAAAGGTTCCCGCAGGGAATCAGAATCGGCCGCCTGTGCGCTGGCGCCGCGCTCAGGTGCCTGACTTGAGTTCGCTTCGGCCAAGGCGGTCTGCGCCTCCACGGCGCACTTAACGGCATCCGCAGCACTCCCGAACTCCGCAAGGACACTATCGCCCGCCGTGTTCGCTATGCGGCCCCTGTGTTCCCCAATGATCCTGTCGAGGATCGCGCGCCGTTCGGTCAGCCCCTTGAGCGTGCCGACCTCGTCAGCGCCCATGAGGCGGCTGTAGCCTTCGACGTCCGCTGCGAAGACTGCGACGGGGCGTCGGCTGACTGCCATAGGGTCTGACATGAGTGCCCCGATGCCAACCTGTGGTGAACAGTCTGAGCGGGGGATGCGCCCTCGTCAACCTAAAGGACATTGGCTGCTCAAGGCTTCAACTGCGAACCTCAGCCCTCGGGCACCCCAGCCAGCCGCATCCCCTCAATGGCGCGCTCCCGCCCGGCAAGGAAAGTTGGATTGTCGCTCCGTGCACTGGTAGCATCACGAAAGCGGCGAATGGTGAAGCTTGGATCGAGCGCAAGTCCCGCTTTCACTGCGGCCCGCGCTTCGTCCAGCTCACCGAGCCGCGCCAGCGTAGCCGCAAGATGGAAATGCGCGTAGGAAGAGTTTCGGTTTGCGTCGAGGCCCCGGCGCAGCCAAGTGACTGCTTCGGCATCGGCATTGAGGTGCACCTTGGTAATGCTGGCCCATACCATCCATCGATGGGTAAGACTGTCACGAGGAGAAAGGCGGAATGCCTCTTTAATGTGAGCTTCGGTTTCTGCACCTAGACCAAGAAGAACCTTGGCAAACCCGATGAGAGCATGGGCGTTGGCCAAATTGCGGTCCAGCGCCAATGCGTGTTCGCATTCAGCGATGCCCTGAGCAGCGCGTTTCGTATAGATCTGAACGTAGCCAAGCAAAAGGTGGGCGTAAGCGTGCTTCGGTGCGAGGGACAATATCTTCGTCAAGGTACTCTCTGCTGCTGCAAGCTTTGCTGACCAATCGTCGGTCATAAAGGCAGCTGCAACTGACACATCGACCAGTGCCAATCCGACCATAGCCTCGACATTTTCTGGATTGAGCGCCATGGCCTTCTCGAAAAAACTGCGCGCTTGTGCCATGCAATCGGGGGTCAGCCCCTTGTTGAACCAACTTCTACCCTAGAACACCAAGTCCATCGCGTCGGGATGCAATGAACGCTCCGCTCGGCGGGCCTCGGCAGCGATGAGTTCGGCATCGAGCGCGTTGGCGAGCCTCGATACGATTTCGTCCTGCATGTCAAAGAGGTCGGCAACGGGCTTGTCAAAACGCTCGGCCCAGAGGTGGTTGCCGGTTTCGGCATCGACCAACTGCACGTTCACGCGGAAGCGATTGCCAGCACGTTGTACCGAGCCCTCCAGCACATAGCGAACGTTCAGCTCGCGTCCCAGCTTCTTTACGTCGATAGGCTTGCCCTTGAACGTGAACGCGGTGTTGCGCGCAATCACGAACGCGCCACTGATGCGCGATAAGTCCGTGGTCAGGCTCTCGGTCACCCCGTCTACGAAGTACTCTTGCTCGGGATCGCCCCCAATATTCGCAAACGGCAGCACCACGAGGGACAGACGCGGGGCAGAAGATGGCAGCAGGGTGGACTGGTGAGCATTCGCGCTCGGGCCAACCGCATAGGCACGTATCGGACGGGCTATGTTCTTGAGGGTCTGCTCGCCAAGATCAGTGAACTCGACCGCGACCTTGCCGCGAACCTGATCGTAGGCTGAAGATGAGATGCAAATGCCACCTGGTTCGGCGATGCTCTCAAGCCTTGCGGCCACGTTGACGCCATCTCCGAGAATGTCGTCGCCCTCGATCAGGATGTCTCCGAGATTGATGCCCATCCTAAACAGCATACGCCGGGCCTGCGGGATACCTTCGTTCCTCTGGGCCATCACCGCTTGCACGGCAACCGCACACTCGACCGCATCGATCACCGAGGGAAACTCAAGGAGCACGCCGTCCCCCGTAGTCTTCACGAGGCGACCGCCGTGTTTGGCCACAAGAGCGTCCATGACTGCGCGGTGTTCACGGAGCGTGCGGGCTGTGCCGACCTCGTCGAGACCCATGAGCCGCGAGTAGCCCGCCACGTCAGCCGCGACTATGGCCGCCAATCTGCGTCCGACCCGAGCTGGCTGCTCCTGCTCCATGGCCAAGCTGCCCCAGCGGCATCATCAGTGCCCGGATGCCGCTTGCCGCCAGTCTGGGCCTAGGGGCGGGCCTCGTCAACAAATGGAGCCCTCGGCTCCCTGAGAATAAGCGCCTCGGGGCCGCCCTGCGTGCCCCATAGCTCACTGGCACCGCCTTTGCTCGACGCCGAAGTGCGCGGCGAGCGCGTCCCAAAACGGACCAGCGCAGAGGCTACCAATGGCAAACTCGTATCTACTTGAGACGCTCCGGGGAACCGCAGCGGTCAACGGGCCACAAATCGCGACACTAATCGGGAGCCTCTCGCGTTCGGTGGAGCTACTCACGGTCGACATCGAACACGAGGAAGCGCGCTCAGGAGTTCGCGACTTGTCCGACCCGGCTCTATCTTTCGGGCGGCCTTTGCTTCCAAGGATTGGTGCACAAAAATGAAACTCAATTTAATTGTGTCGGCAGATTGCGAACCTACATCAGCTTCATCACGCATTCGACGTTCTACTGAAAGCTCCACTATGGATTGTCACGAGGCCAAGCTCAACGGTACCGCGTTCGGCACTCAGGATTGGCCTGACAATCTACGCGTGCATGCGGCCATCTATCGGGAAATTGCTGAGCGGACCGACGACCCTTTCATCAAAAACGAGCTGCTTGATCTGGCGTCCGTCTGCGAGGAGGTCGCCGGTAACATCGAAGATCATCTAACACGCCACTAGGCGTTTCCCTCGCGCTCGGTCGAGCTGCTCACGGTGGACATTGAACACGAGGAAGCATGGGCAGGAGTGCGCGACCTGTCAGACCCCGCCTATCCGATGTTGGCGCGGAGCCTGAGGGCGCGAAGGGAGAACATCGGGGCTACCATTGCTTCTCTGGAGGCGTTGGTCCAACAGACAGCCGAGGCTGCCTGATCGTAACGAGCGACGCCCCCGGCCCTCGGCAGCAACTGCGGGCTTCCTACGCCGCCGCCTTGTCCTCTTTGTCGGCTCCTCGCATGACTATTTTCAATACGTCGTCCGGTAGCTGGCGTTGGAGCGCCTTTGCCTCGTCCCACGGCGCGCGCATCCACACATCGCGCTCCCCGTCGGTCGTGAGGATCACAGGCATCGCCTTGGGATGGATTGGTTCGACCACGGCATTCGGTGCCGTTGTCAAGAAGCCGTACACCTGATGTGGCGCCGGTATCGGCTTGGACTTGGTGCCTCGGTCACCGTTGAAGGTCGTCCAGATGCCCGCAAAGCAGAACAGCGGGCGGCTCTCATCCAGTGCGAACCACACGACGTCCTTTTTCTTTGTCTCAGGGTTCGGCTCTGGGGAGTATTCGGCGAAACTATTTGCCGGCACGAGACAACGGCTTTCCGGTTCAGCCATCCGCGCCAATGCGGGTGACGACGTGTTGCGAATGTTGGTCACAGGAGGTCTACCGGTTCGCGGTGGAGGAGGCATACCCCAGCGCATCGTGACAAGCTCGGTGCCTGTGTCAGTGTTGCGGATCAAGGGAGCCGAGTAGTCGGGAAACACACCCGGCATTGGCGGTAGGTTGCCCACGTAGCGATTGACCACGCGGAAAAGCGCAATGATGGCGGCTTGGTTGGTCGTGATGCTGTAGAGGTTGCACATATTGGAGATTTACAAGAATTGCAGAGATTGAGTTATAGTTCTTAAGGGCTGAACGCGCGCGGCATTCCAACGGCACGCGGCGGACAGTGACACGCGAAGTCGACGGCGAATATTCTCGAAAGAGCTTAAGGACATAACCCAAGAGGAGAGGCTAACCAGCGAGTTTCATTGCGGCGTCATCGGCACCCGCTAACGTAGAGCGGATATCCCCACCCCCCAAGTCCGGCCCCAAGGGCAAAGCCGTCAGGCGATCATGTTCCTCTTGGCGGCTTTGTTTTGGCCATGTCATTGAACCATTTGGCCAGTGCCGAGACATATATTTGTCCGGGACGATCATGCCCGGCTCCCCAACCTAAAAACCGCCGGCGAAATCCTGCTGGCGGTTCTTTGTAACCGGCCGACTATGAGTGCTCAGATTATTAAAGCATCAGTCTCGCTGGTAGCAGTCGCAACGTCGGCAATATCAATTTTGGTGATCAGCTGGATTGGCCGGGCGCTGCTCGGGTTTTAGCTGCGACCAATTTCCGGCGCTCTGAGTGCGCCAGGACAAGCGCCCCTATCAAAATCAGAACTAGCGTTGCGCCAAAGCTTCCCGGCGCTATGCAGTTGATGCAGGTTCCGACGATTGCCGGTGCTTCGTACACGGCGTGATCTCCAGCATCTAGCCCGGCCGTGAGATGGCCGCACTATCTTGTCGGTGCGAAATGTGCCTGACGGTTGTGACGGCTGCAAAAACAAACGCCGCGCAAAATGCTCCGATCAATGCTGAAAAAATAAAACGCGCTCCCACATTACTCACTCCAGCCGCTCCTCAAACCGCGATTTAGCCCGTGAAGTCCGGCGGGAGTCAATCCTCGATCTTTCGCGCCGGACGCGATCAAGCGCCCTCGACCAAAAATGCAATGCTACGTTTCGTCGCGCGCGTTTTGATCGCGCGGCAACATGACTTCTGCCAAACCGCTGTTGAGGCCGCTATTGGCGCGGAGATTGAGATAGGGCGAAGCTCTGGGGCTGAAGGGAGGAAAGGGAAATGACTGGGCAAACCTCTTATTTGACGCGCTATCTTGTAAGAATGGGAAGCAAGGGCTGGATGGTTTGGGACAGACATGCCCGAGCACCCGCAAGATTGGAAGGAGGCCGTCCGGTTATTGAGCTGACCGAAGAACAGGCACGAGAAATCAGAGACGAATTGAACAAAAATCACGTTGCAGATGGATAGGCTACGGCCCCGGTCTTTGGTGTGGCCTATTTTGATTTTCAGAGCGGCTCATTTCGGCTTCCACATGGGCGATGCTGCTGATCGGATTCGCGGGTTCTCTGGAACTTTATCGGTCGCTAGGCCTTGTGAGGCAACCGGCGAGGAGCCCATGAGCGACGACCCGGATTTTCCGAAGGCCAATCACGCGCTGCAGGTCCTGCGGCAGGCCCGCTTTTCGCGCAACGAAATGGCAGCAAGAATGGTTGAGCATCTGACGTATGTGACGGTCAACACCGGGTTGCGGACCCCCGAAATAGAGGAAACTCAGCAAGCCGCCTGGGTCGCAATTTCCGAGTTGGCGAATGCTCTCAAAGAAGGGTTTGCCGGGACCACTCTTTGGAAAGCCGCGTTTGGAGCGACGGAAACTTGGATAAAACTACTCGACTAGCCGCTCAGATAGGGCTTTCCGCGTTTGGGCTTATCGACCTTATGCCGCCGCTTGGACGGCGCTGCCCGCTTCAAGGACCGCCGACCCTTGCTGCGCCGGCAGTCGTTGTTCAAGCGAACCTGCGAGACGTCGCGCTGAGGGAGTTCTCCGCGAGCGGCTTTGAAGGGAGCCGGCCCGAGGACCTTGCTTAGATATCCATCGGCCAAGCCGCTTTCGGAATCCAAGGTTTGCGGCGAGACGTTCAGCTGCTCCGCGCGCGATCTCAGCGCCGCGTGAAGTTGCGGATAGTCGGTGGCCGCGGCGAAAAAAAGCTCAGTCGACATCCGATTTGCGAGCCTCCCCCGTCGGGCACGGGCGGCCGCCAGGTCGATCACGTTCGGAACTTCCATTCCACTGACCTGGACGATCTGAACCATACCGCCTTCAGCATGGCCCGCGGCCGCGTATGCTGCACGGACAGCGGCGTCGGGAAGCGTGAATGCCTGGTCGCTCCGCCTGACCATCCAACAGTGCTTCGGCCGCCAGACTGGCTGCATTCCGCGAACCCCTTGGGCGGCCGGACGGGTTACCCGATCTGCCCTTCTGAAATCGGCCCGGTCGGATAGGAACCGCGCCTACGCGGGCCGAAATCGCGCCGATGGTCTCGCTATTTAGGCCTCGGGAGCAGGGTCCCGTTAAGAAGCTCATGCCAGGATGCTCGATGTTGCGTTTAGCGTGGGGACATCACCGATGGCGACGAACGATCTTATTTCCCTTCGTCTCTCCGTTCATGCCGAAGAACCCCAGCAGATGGGCATCTTGAAAGCTTGGGACAGAGCGGTTACTGCGTCACAAATCATGAAGATGAGTATTTTGGTCGTAACGACGGCAGGGATCGTCTTCGCAGTTCTATCGGTGGAAAATCCAATCGTGCTTGCGAACGCCACGGCTTCCGTAGTCGGCACATCGGCGCCTCAGGACGGCACCCAGTCGATGCCGAAAATTCAATCAACCGCCGACGCCCCGGCTTTGTTGCCGACAGCAAGCGAAGCGCCGACGGGCGACGAAATTGCTGCCGCTTTTAAAACTGCTAATCAGAGCCAGACCGAAATCAGTCAGCCACCGGCCGAAGCCTTGTTGAAGCAATTCCAAGCTTGGGCGGCCGAGGAAGATACGCGCGACGAAATTACCGGCGCTATTGAGCCTGCCGATCAGAGTCAGACCGAAATCCGTCAGCCGCCAGCCGAAGCCTTGTTGAAGCAATTTCAGGCTTGGGCGGCCGAGAAAGATGCAAGGGCAGAGGTCCGGCCCGTGAAAAATGCCCGCGAACATGTACGGTCCGAGCATAATGTCCGAGCAAAGGTCCGGCGCGTGCATAATGCACGGGTACACGTCCGGCCTGTGAAAAATGCCCGAGCAGAAGTCCGCCAAGAGCAAAATTCTCAGGCACAGGACCGGTCCGTGCAAAATGTCCAGACATCGTGGCCCGAGCGAAAGTTCGGTTGGCTCGATTAGCCGACTCTTAGATTCTCCGCAGACGTTTTGCCCCGGTTCTCCGTTTCTTCGTAGCTCACCTTGGCGCCCTCGCTAAGGTTGCTCAGCCCGGCTCTTTCCACGGCCGAAATGTGCACGAAGACATCCTTGCCGCCGTTGTCGGGTTGTATAAATCCATAGCCCTTGGTCGCGTTGAACCACTTCACAATACCTGTCGCCACGTCCGAACTCCCTTTTTAAACAATGGCAACAACTTAGATCGGTCGCTTAGTACATCGCAAGAAAAACCCGCCGGCTTGACCGGCGGGCGCTCGCTCTAGGTCTTGTCCGACGAATTTCGTTTCGCCCGGGCGTCTTCATGGAGCTTCTTCATCAGGGTCTGGAGCGGACTCCAGCAAACCCCGCATAGGTCACGATCGTCGTCCGGCATCAGCTGTTTGCCGCCGGTGGCGCCGTTGACGTGGACGTGCCGCCCATCCCAGGTCGTTGTGCGCCTCGCCGAAATGCGGAAACAGCTCCTGCTCTCGGCTGAGAGCCATGAGGTCCCAGCGAATTGCGATGCCGGCCATCCTGGCGGCTCCGCTGGTCCGGATAGCGGTTTTGGCGACGACAGGACAGCCACGCAGCACGAAGCTCGCCACATTCACTGAGCCGGCCGCGGCTAGAGCCGCTGATGGTGTTGTGGCTGACGTTGTACGACCGGCCAATGTCGACCAAAGACTCGCCGGCTTCCTGGCGCTGGAGGGGCGTCAGTTTCAGCCCCGCCGACCGCGTCAGGCGGCCGCTTTCAGACGTTTGGCAATCTTCGCGATCGTGGCCCGGCTGCAGCCGGTAGCGCTCTGGATCGATCCCCAGGATTGACGCGCGGCCAGCATGCGCGCGATGCCGTCATTGCGCTCGGCATCTTCGGGACGGCCCTTGTAGCGGCCCTCCTGCTTCGCCTTAGCTTGGCCCTGTGCCTGCCGGCGGCGGCGGTCGTCATAGTCCTTGCGGGCGACCGCGGCGAGCATGTCGAGCAGCATGCCGTTGATCGCCTCGAACATGCGGCCCGTGAATTCGTCGGTCGTCTTGGTCGCCATCATCCACGACGTCGGCAGGTCCAGCGCCACGACGCGGATCCGCCGCGACGTCAGCTCGGCTTTAAGCCGTTCCCAATCGGCCTCATTCAGACGGGATAGGCGGTCAACCTGCTCGACAAGCAGGATGTCGCCGGCTTGCGAGTCGGCGAGAAGCCGAAACAGTTCCGGCCGCGCCAGCTTGGCGCCGGATTCGTTCTCGGTGTACCAGGCGGCGATCTTCAGCCCGCGCTCGGTGGCGAAGGCCTTCAGCTGATCCCTGGCGCGGTTGGCGTCCTGGTCGATGGTTGAAGCCCTAAGGTAGGCCCGAACGAACATCTGAAAACCCTCCGGTTCAATATGGATGGTTCACAGGATAATGGTTCAGTTTGGTTTGTCAAAACAATTATTGAACCAGCGTTTCGGGTCGCGCGGAACCGGCCGAGCCTGAGCGTTGGGCGATCATGGATACCCAGACAAAGCGTGAGATTTGGCTGTTGGCCATCGGCACGGCCTTGGTCGAGCTGCCGATCGCGATCGCCGCCTTTGCGATCTTCAGCCACTGAACGCGCGCGCGGGCTGGCTGGCGCCGGCCGATGTCCGCACTGTCGCGCGGGGCTGGGCCGACGCCGCGGCCGGATTTCTTTCCCCACGCGTCTTCGTGCGCCCAGCTACAATTGCACCACCTGATTCACGCCCCGGGATGCCGACCATGACCGCGATCGCACTTCAGAGACCCAAAAGACCGATTGACCTTATCCTGCGGTGGGTCCGCGCCGGATTGATCCCAGCGCTGGTGTTTGCCCTATCTGGGGATGTCATGCAATTTGAGGCGTCGAAGGAATGTCGTGGTGGCGGCTTTAGTGCTGAGTTTAGCCGCAGCTTCGGTGTCCGGCGCTGCGATCTCGTCGTCAGAACGTTCGGCCGCGATATCGGAGTCCGCGTCCCGCTTCCACGGTTACTGAGTGATGTCCCCTAAGCCGTTGGGACAGCTCATCGTGGCGGCAGCAACGGTTTCGGCAGTAGCCCAGCGTGCCGGTCTGCATGCCCCGGCACTCTTCCGACTGGCATGCAACCTTGTCTGCAGCCAAAGTCCGTTGGTCGGGTCCAGCGGATCACGGATATCTCTCGACGACGCTGCTGCGTTT
>Ga0210410_10004533_pt1 | contig 12166 bp, 15 predicted proteins | sample IncBWC4MmetaG_FD_161058 | JGI IMG/M metagenome (GOLD analysis project Ga0210410, IMG submission 161058) | Forest soil microbial communities from Barre Woods Harvard Forest LTER site, Petersham, Massachusetts, United States - Inc-BW-C-4-M | ecosystem: Environmental > Terrestrial > Soil >... | reverse complement strand
TCCTGCTGGCAGCGCCAGCAGAAAAAATGGAAACGCTGAGGCAGTTTGTGTCAGCGCCACAAGCAGCGGCCCAGCCCCTTGCGAGACCATCAGCCATGCGGCACCCACGCCTTGCATAAAGGTGCCCACATCTGAGACCAGGTCGGCAACCAGCAGATTCCGAAACATAGGCAGGTGCAGCGTCCGCCATGTACTCCATTCGGTTCCAATCTCGCTCGGGTGCGTCTGGGACACACGTATGGCATCTTTGTGCGTTTCAAGACGCTGTTCATGGTCGGCCATGGCCGTATTGATTTATAGCATTAAGGGGAGAAGAGTGCTTGTAGCCGAGTAAGTGCCTGGACAATCTGGTCGATGGCTACGGTATTCACGTCTACCCCAATTCCAATCCAGGTACCCCTGCGGCGAGGTGATGGGAAGCTTCAGAGCAAGAAACCTTTGTGAAGGAGTGCCAACCGGCAGGAAGCGCGGTGGGCAAGCCATGCTGGCTCACAGAATGTGGAATCCAGAATATGGCTACGTCCTGCCCGGCGCATGAGGATGGTCGTGAGTTGGTTATTCGCCAGGTGCGCGACACGTTCCGTCCATACATCCGGCAGGGCCGTATCGGCGGCCTGTTTTATTATACTTGGGGATAAGACGCCAAGCAGCCCGACCCCTACAGCGTGTATCGTTGCGGCGCGATCACTGAGGCCGGCAAGCTGGCCTAAAGCCCGATGCAATGAATTCAACTTCAGCAACTATGGCCAACCTGATGAAAAAGCTTGTATACCTTCTACTCCTTCTTGGCTGTCTGCTGGTCGCCCCTATTGCTTGGGCACAGGGCGTGGCTGTCGGAGTGAACGTCACGAACAATGACGGTTCTCTTTCTGCATCATTTCAGGACGAGGAGATTAAACAATTATCGGAAAGCCATGTGACAACGATTCGCGTCGGATTGGTGTCTTACAACATTGATTTCATAATCAAAGCTTACCAGCATGGCATCAGCTCCGTGGTCATCGTGCTCCCTTTTCTTGGTTTAAAAGGCTGGTCAGATGTAGTTTATTCCAAAACTACACCGGAAGATTCCTGCGGCGATGTCGTGTCCCACTTCATCCTGCAAGGTCAGGATGTCTTTCAGATCCCGCTCATAGCTCTTGACCCACAAATGACGATCGCTTGGCGCTCCCAATGCAGGAGCGCGGCTTTCAGTCCGCGTACCATCAGTTCAGCTTAGCTAGACCAAGGGTTCAGGATCAATTTTTGGTCTTGACAGGGAATAGAGTACTCACGTACTCTTACGTCATGCGATATTCGCGGGAACACAAAGCGCGGAACCACGAGAAGATTCTTTCTATGGCGGCTCGCTCGATCCGGGAGCACGGCGGGGATACGAGTGGCATCGGCACAGTGATGAAGAAGGCAGGCCTGACAAAAGGCGGTTTCTACCGGCATTTTGAGAGCAAGGATGATCTTTTCGTTGAAGCAGTAGCGCGAGCGTTCGATGAGATGGGATCGGGCATGCTGGAGGCTGTAAAGTCGGCGCCCAAAGGTCAAGCCCTGCGGGCCATCATCGAGCGCTATCTGAGCACAGGCCACGCGAATTCTCCGGGAATGGGTTGTGTGCTCGCCGCTCTCGGGCCAGAGTTCGCACGAAAGCCCTTGTCGGTGCGAAAACGGATTGAGGCCGTGCGAGAAGCGTATCGTGAGCGGCTGCTGCCGTTTGTGCCTGGCCGGACGCGCGAAGAAAAACTGACGAAATTTCAATTGCTGTTTCCCAGCATGGCTGGAGTGTTGACGAGTGTCCGAATGACTTTGTCGCCTGAAAAGCGCGAGCAGATGTTGACGGAGGCGAAGGGCTTTTTCGTAAAGCAGTTCGCTGAAACGTAAAAATTTTTACCCATAAAGAGTACTGTCGTACTCTTTGCGGGTGAATAGGCCAAATAAACAGACTGAATCGAAAGGTTAACCCGATGAAACTCATGATCCCTTTTCTTATGGCAGCAGTGCTTCCCACAGCGGTTCTGGCGCAATCACAGTCCGGGGCGCAATCACAGTCCGGAGGCGGCTCAGGCGTGCCCAGTGTGGCTATACCTAAAACGACGGAAGTAATCGTCATTGAGACTCCCAGGCAGGGCGTAACTCCTCAACAAATCATGGCAGTTATCCCGGAAGAGATTCGGGCAACCGTGAAGCTCTACCTCGACGGGAAAATTCGCCAGTGGTATTCGCGCGGCGATGGCAAAGGCGTCGTCTTTGTCGTCGACGCGAAGTCCGAGGACGAGGCGCGAACCATTATGGAAACGCTGCCGCTTGCCAAGGAACATTTGATGGATCATCAGTACATTCCAGTCGGACCACCAATGCCACTGAGGGCACTGAACCCCGGAGCGCTGCAGTAAGTCTCATTTCTCCTGAAGGAAACGAACGTGTCAATGGTTGGAATTCAAAAAAGGAGATTTTCATCATGCCACAACAAATGATTTGGTTTTTCGTGAGCATCGCATTCAGCTTGATCGCGTGGGGGATCGTCGCCGCGCGATATATCTGGCCGGAACTCCGCGTCCTGCCGCAAGCCGATGCGTTGCGGCCTCTGCTTGTCCTGCACAGCTTCCGCTTCATCGGGTTAGCATTCTTAATTCCCGGCGTGGTGTCACCCGATCTGCCGGCTGCTTTCGCCCATTCCGCCGCCTATGGGGACATCATTGCTGCGATACTCGCGTTGGTTGCACTGCAATTGTTGCCCAGCGGGTCTGGCGTTGCCGCCGGATGGATCTTCAATCTGTGGGGCTTTGCCGATATCCTGAACGCCTTCTACCAAGCCAACCACGCCGGATTATTGGCCGGGCAGTTGGGAGCCGCATTCTTCCTTCCGACGTTGGTAGTGCCGCTGCTGCTGATTACGCACGGACTCGGATTCCGAATTCTTCTGCAACATCAACCTGAACCCGCAATGCAAGAAAGCCGGCACCTAACATAAGAACCCTCGGCCGTCGCGAGGAGCTGTTGTGCTGCATCAGCCGTTCGATAGCCGCCGAATTGGCGTGAACCGGAAGGCACTTCCAACTACCTTATTGGCGCTGCCTCCAAAGGGCGCATTTCACGTTCAACCTTATCGGCAATCTCCTTTTCGGCGACTTCCAGCTCATAACGGGTTTGGAGATTCATCCAGAACGTCGGACTGTTGTTGAAGTAGCGCGCGAAACGCAGGGCCGTGTCAGCAGTAATTGCGCGTTTCTCGTTGACGATATCAGCGATCCGCGTTACAGGGACGCGCAAGGCCATGGCAATTCTGTTCATACTTAGTCCCAGAGAGACCATAAACTCTTCTCAGAGAATTTCTCCTGGATGCACCGGCTTAAGTTGCTTCGTCATCCTTGTGTCTCCTAGTGATAATCCACGATCTCAACTTCACAGGCATGCCCGTCGCGCCATTCAAAACAGACGCGCCATTGGTCCTTGCCGCGAATGCTGTACTGCCCTTTCCGAGTGCCCTCTCAGGCTCTCTAGCCTGTTTCCTGGCAGCGTTGAGAGCGTCCGGATGTCCTGCGCCGCATCTAGCATGTCCAGTTGCTGTTTCTCTGCAGGTTTCAGTCTAGGCACGGGCCTTGGGTACGTTGGGTACATCTGAATGCGGGCGGGAGGGCAGGTGCCTGGAGCGTCCTTCTGGCTTCACGAATCAGGGAGTTCTATTCACTCCTTGGATGGCTCCCAAAGCTCGATCGGATTGCCATCTGGATCTTTAAGCCACGCGAAGGTCCCCATTGAAGGATATTCCTCTGTCTTTTCGATTGCCACGCCTTTACTTTTAAGATGGCTGAGGACTTCTCCCATGTTCTTCACTGTGTAATTAATCTTACCCGTTCGTGGCTTATCCTTGATGTCTTGTTCCGTGGGCATGATCGCCCACGCTATCGTCCGCTTGATCTCCGGGTTTAGAAGGTCCCTATATTCGAACGATGCATAGATTGAGCTGCACTCAGCATCTTCGCCCTGAGGAACTATTCCGAGGCAATCGCGATACCAAGCTGCCAGTCTCTTTGTATCGTTAGAAAACAGAAAAGCGCCGCCAATTCCGTCGATCATAAGTTCCTCCCTTAAGCAGTGGCTCGTTTGTTGTCCTTCATTTCGATCATCCCAGATTTTCGGCTCCCCAAGTTCAAACTCCTCATCTCTGCCAGTTTCCGAACCGGCAGGCATAGTTCCAATTCAAAATGCGACCAATCCGTCGCGTTTTCTTTGTCTAAGAAAATCTCAAGTGCTGGCGCATGCTCGGGCTCGTGGACACTATTGATAAGCCAATCTCTGTAAAGGTAGTCCCAAGCCGTCGCTACCTTATGTATATCGCCGGAAACCTTTATGACTGCGTATCGCATCGCTGGCATTTTCAATTTCGACATCCCCTCCATGCACTCGAAAGGAAAAGCCGACGCAAGACAGACCTCATATCGATAAAGATGCTTTGGGGTCACGTGCGGATCGTCTACCGTCATTCCGAAAAGAATTCCTTGCGAAAAAATATCCTGGGATTTGGCCCATTCGATCACCGTCTTGAGGGCGGCAAGTACTCTGTCCAGTTCGAAGGCATTCGTAACCCGAATATAGGCGACTTGCCTTTCGGGAAGGTCGATCAATCTCACAGGAAAAGCAGCTCTCTTTTCTTCCCCGCTCATGGCGATACCGTATTCCTCTTCCGGGAAGAGTTCTTTGCAAATCTTGCTCTTTTTGATCTCGCCATTTTTTCGAAACTGACTGGGCGAAGTGCCGTAACCGGATCGGAAGGCACGTGAAAACGTGGCCGACGACGAAAAACCGCAATCCAAGGCGATGTCGGTCAGGCTTTGGTCGGAATAACGAAGAAGACGAGCGGCCTTTTCGAGACGAAGCCGATTCGTAAAATTGTTCAAGGTTTCGCCGGAAACCGCTCCAAAAATCCGATGGAAGTGAAATTGCGAGAAGCAAGCAACATGAGCAAGCTCACCTAGCTTCACCGGGCGATGCAGATTCTCGCGAAGATAGTCAATGACTCGATCAATTCTTCGGGAATATTCGCTGCTGGCCCGTATCTTTCCATTTGGCACGGACTCTACTGGCATTGTGGCATAGGAATACCACAATTGGGGCCATCTTGGCACGACCCCCCCGGTTTTATGGCCGTTTCCAGTTGGTTGAATGGCGTACCTACAATGGAATCATCGTGAGTTGTGGAGCGAGCGATGGGAATCGAAACAAAGGCCGAACCACTCCGATTCCTTCACACCGCTACCGGCCGAACTATCTCCACGCGCCGTGAAATTGATGGAATCTTGAGTACGTCGTGAGCCCCCGCAACCAATTGTAGATTTACAAGCCGGGCACAAACGCGTGGCCTTTTTGTGTTTGGGGGCGGGAAGGCGAAATTAAAATCAACTTGTCCAGTTACGCGACGCAACTTTCCAGGACGTAAACCAACCTGTGGTAGAAATGGGAGACATGGAACACTCGCGCGCGCCAAGAATCGCTATGAATATCCACTGGATTTTGTTTTTCGCCGTCGTCATCCTTGCCGGTTGCAGCGGCCAGAAGACAGCCGGTGGCTCTAGCACGATTAGAGATCGAATCGACCTTAAAAGAGTGCTCTCATGGCTTCCGCCCGACACCGAAACCCTTCAAGTTGCAAATGGACCATTCTGGATGTCGAATTTTGCAATCGGAGAGCAAGAGGACAACAACCATGAGGTCACTACCGAAGAACTGGAAAAACAGTTCGAGGGCCTAACGCTCGGCTTATTCAATTCTGGCAAGGGCCTTCTGGAAAAGCACCTCGATGGTAAGAAGGTCTTATTCGCGCTTGAGGGGTCTCGTCACTTTCGACCTCCAGTGGGATTGGGTGGCTTGCCTTTTGAAGGGTGCGCCGTAGCTGTCTTTCCAGATGACCTTGAAGACCAGCGTGATGCCTTCATGAAAGATGCTGCGGGAGTCGCTGTCAGAATTGAGGAGATTGAAGGCCAAAGGGTCGCCGAATTTGAAGAGCAAATGGAGCAGGACAGATGGACCTTTTTCATTACGTTCCCCGAGAAGGGCGTGGTATTGGTGTCAACCAGCAAACAATTTTTGCTAGAGATGTTAGCAAGGAAGCGTGGCGTGCAAGGGCAAATAGCTTTGCCTGACAGCCTCCGCGAATGGGCGTACGTGAACAAAACAGCCAAATTTTGGGGTTTGAGGCATTACGACAAACTGCAATCAAAATACGACCCCACCTCGCCATTTGGAGGCAAAAAGTCCGCCAACTCCCCGGACGAGGAAGCAGTCGGTCTGACTTACCAATGCGACCCGAAAACAGGGCGACGACCGACTGTCATCTACGTCACTGGTGCAAGAGCGGAGAGTAGGAAGATCGCGGCGGACAGATTTGCAGATACTGGCGACCCTGAACGGATGGCAGGCCTGCATATTCAACATCGCGAGTTGTCGCTTGGAGTGATTCAGAGCACTTTTGATCTAAGCCATTCCCAACCCACAGCCTTATTCTTCTTTATCTTCATGGACCACTTGGGCCATGCGCTTTACCTCTGACGATGCCTGAATAAGCGCTAACCGGTCAGCCACAGTACCGAACTAAGGGACCAAAGGCATAGGCTCTTTTGGTCGCCCGCTACTTTTTATCTATCCGCACAATCAGGTCGAGATCAGGGGCGGTAGCAGCTTTCAAATACTTGGCAAGAAATTCCTCGACCAGAGATCGGGTTAAGATGCTCGTGAGCAGAGCCCGTTCAAATGCACTGTCGTCTGGTTTCACGTCACGCGTAAACCTGCTCGAAATCAGGTTCGCGTCGGTAAAGCTCATGTGATCGGCCCCGGTCACCACCACGTAGTACGTATTAGATTCGCTGCCGATGTACTCACGGGCTCGATCCTCACCCGACGCGTGTTCTTCGGTAGCCAGAAACAGAAACGGCTTGTGTACTGGGACGGGACGAATGTCCCCATTCATGCCGGGATAGGTGGAACCGTCCAGATTGACGCCGGCCAGAATTCGGCGCTCTTCCTGTGTGGCCAGAGCCGCGGTCGTTCCACCCATCGAGTGACCTACGATTCCCACCTTGGACAAATCTAGGTGGGCATGCCAGAAATGATCATGCGAATTCATTTCATGGAGCTGGTCGAGAACGAATCGCACGTCCGCCACCAAAACCTCATCCGCGAATTTTCCAATGGCCACCCCTTGAGTTCGTCGATCGGCTTCAGCGGGCCAGTAGGGCGTGAATTTCAGTTCATGCCCGTCCGGAAACACCGAAATTAGGGAGTCAGGAGGATGATTGGTCGCAACTACGATGAAGCCGCTACTCGCCAGGCCCTCAGCCAGAATTGTGTACAGAGCGGGCACGACACCGGATCCGTGTTCGAGAAGCACAACTGGAAAGGGGCTGCCCTCAGCGACAGGTCCCAGGACTCTGGCGTGCGTGCGCACGAGGCGTTGGAAATCCGGTTGCAGTTTCCACTCTTCGGCCAGCGCATCCGCAGTCTTCTTGTCCATGTACGGCGCAGGTGCGGAAGCGCCCTGCACCGACGGATACCATATCGTGACTAGAAGATCCCGGCTTCGCCGCGAGTCTCTCAACACAACCGTTCTAGTGCCTACTGGCTTGCAGCCATTGGGTTGGGGAAGGTCAAATCCTGCCTGGCCTGCATCAGAAGCTTGCGAGGACATGGTGAGAAAGGCCAGACCAAGAATCGGAAGGAACGCAGATTTGTTGATCATCGCTTCTTTCTCCAACGGCAACAATTTCGCTCTTTATAGTCGCACAGGAGCCAAGGTCGTCAGTCGACGGATATTCTGTGATACGGAGGAATTGGCGCAGAAGTTCCTTAGAGGCATTTGTTTAGTTTGCACCCCTGTGCATGGAGCTGTTTGCGGTCATGGCTCTTCTAGGAGGGCCGAACACCACCACATCTCACCATTGCTGATTTCGCAGAACTAGGCTAACTCCTTCCTTCTGATAAGTCCGCACGAGTGTGGTGTCCCGAAAATAATTGAGTTAACGCCGCTCTCCCAATCACCTGGCGGGAATGACACTTATTGCGTTTCGCGCAGCGAAGAACTTTGCGGGACACCACACTCGTGCCAAGATGCTCTCTGCTCGCGAATTTCACAGAGCCCTTCCCGGGCGATAATCTCGTCGTCGCCAGGCAATTTGGATATTATCGCTGAAGTGCCGGATTGACTCACGAGATGAGGCCGCAATGAAACTGCAGAGGCGGTTTACTGTTCCACAAATTGAGATCGATCTGTCAAGAATCCAACAGCTTTCACAAGCGCACAACGACGAAAACTGGGAATTCCGATCGTGGCTAAAGCACTACGCCCCAGCGAACATCGATGGCCTTGTCAAGACATTAAGCCAGAAATACTTCTCCCTCATCGACTCCACGCAGTGCGCAAATTGCTGCCGATCATTGCAGGTGGAATTCAAGAAAAGTGAGCTTCACGCAATTGCGAAAACAGTTGGCCAGTCGATAGAAGCATTCCAGAAGCAATATATGTCAGAAGCATGGTGAACCCGCCCTGCCCGATGCTAAACGGGAAGCTGTGTTCCATTTACGAGAATAGACCAGACGTTTGCAGGTCGTTTCCTCACCTAGAACAACCAGAATTCACATCCCAGTTGATGGGCGTGATTGACAATGTTGCCGTTTGTCCGATCGCGTTCAATGCTTTTGAGGAACTAAAAGCGAAACTTGCATGGCGCCGCCCCTAGTGTGGTGGGATCCACGATGCTCCTCGAAATAAATACGACCTTGTAATGCGCTCCAGGGAGGAAGGAAGTGGGTACTGGTGTGCTGCCCCGTAACTAGCGGACCGGAGCAGCAGATGGGATTGAGTTGATCTTGCAAAACTCGGACTGTGGAACCGAGCGAAGAAAATTTCGGAACACTCCACTAGAAGCAAATTTCCGGCCATCTGAAATATCAGGAGTCACGACGCGCCGCCAGCGATAGCTTCCCGCCGCGCTATGTCCGTGATGATAGTGCGCGAGCCCATGTAAAGCACGAACGCGAGCGCTATACAGAGTACCGGAATAATCAGCATGGCTTGCTGAAGACCAGTGGCGCGGAAGGTTTCCGTGACCGTGGCTGAACCCGCCAGCGCCGCGGCGCGATGCGCCAACACATCGCTCAACTTGCCAGTGAGCAGCGGTCCGAGGGACGCGCCGCACATGTACATCGCCATAAAATAAATCGCCATCGCTGCACCACGCTGGTTCGGAGCCACTATATCCTGTATCGCCGAGTAAACCAGCCCGTAGTACGTCGTGAGAGCAGCGTATGTCAGCGCCAGGAACGCCATGGCCACAAACAAAGAGCCAGCGGACTGAAGAATTCCCGCGCATGCAAACGGAATGGCCACTAAAGCCATGAACGCGGCGCAAAGCATGCGGCCGTCTTTACGACGCTGGACGATGAAATCGCCTAGACAGCCCGCAAGAGTTCCTCCGCTGACGCCTCCGGCTAGATAGACTACGCCTGTCGCAATGCCGGATTTCGCCAGCGACAGGCCGTGGACTCGGCTCAGAAACGCCGGCAAGAAAGTTCCGATTGCATACATGCTGAAATTCAGCAGCGCACCGGAGGCGATGATCCACCAAACCGTGGGGATGCGCAGCACATTCCACATCGAGTCAAATGCCCGCGGCGCGCGTTGACTCTCGCTGGCACCGCGCTCCGGTTCTTGGAGCATCAGTAAAGCGGGAACCAGTAGCAACGCCGGGACCGCCGCAAATACCATTGCGGCTCGCCAGCCATACGCTTGTGCTATCGGGCCGCTAAAGAAAAAGCCCAGGGCGCCGCCGACGGGCACCCCAAGCATGAAAAGCGCAAGCACACGAGAGCGTTTGGTCTGCGGAAACAGATCGCCGAGCCAGCTCGTCGCGGTCGGCGCGCAGGATGCTTCGCCGACTCCAACGCCTACACGGGAAAGGAACAGCATCGCGTAGGTGGTAGCGAGCCCTGCCGAAGCTGTCATCACGGTCCATATGACGACTCCCCAGGCCAGGAGCTTTTTGCGGCTTGCAGAATCCGCGATGCGGCCGAGTGGCACGCCGAAAATGGCATAGATCCAAATGAAAGCGCTGCCGAGAAGGCCGATCTGGCTGTCGTTGAGATGGAACTCCTTGCGCATGGGTTCGACGAGCGCACCGGGGACGTGGCGGTCGTAGAAATTGAGGATATTGATGGCGAAGAGCACCGCCACGGAGAGCCACAGGCTCTGCTGCTGGGATTTCTGTGACAAAGTGCGAGCATGCTACCACAGGCGGCTTGAGTTGTGGTCAGGGACTGTTGGCTAGCTGGAGACTCCAAGTCCCAACTCGTGAAGAAGCCCAACATCATCGCGATATGGTCGAGTCTGATTAACGCTTACCAGACAATCAAGCGGAATGAGCCCCCGGGGGCCAGGCGCAGGTGGCCAAGTTGGCGACACGGCGCTTTGCGATGAGACCGTTCCTACCGGGGAGAAAACAAGGCAGCCCAGAATGCGCAGTGATGTGCCGCGGCGAAGTCGGTTTCCTGCACAGGCGACGGCGGAATCAGCGATTGGAAATTGCCGACGCTCGGGTTGAATTCATGCCAGACGGGCACGCCACGACCATTGGGGTTTCCAAATTTGGCGAAGTTGGTCCAATAGTGCTGCATTGCGCTGGAAAGTTGCAGTTGTTGGGTGTTGAGCGTCGGTCGCGGCACAGTAACGGGCAGAGCGAAGAGATATTGAAGCTCCGAAGCGTGGGCCGCGGCGTACGGGAAGGAGACCGGAGGCAGAAAATCCTGCGGCGCATTCTCGTCGTTGAACTCATACGTGGAGAGCGGGACAAACTGAGACATCGAGAGGTCGGCGCCGAAAGCTGGGCACGCGAAGACGACATCAGTACCTGCCGTGGCGAAGGCAATATCCGCAGAAGGAAAACTGGCGAGGGGATACTGCGCGGCGACGAGCGGAGCCGCGGGTCCGACCAGGGTGGCGAGGGCTGCCTCGTAGCCAGCCTCGTTGTTGGCAATGGGCCCCGCGGGAGTGAGATCGAAATCGAGCGCCGTGAAGAGCCGCCATTCATCGTGATTGCTGCCCTGGATCACCGGCACATGGTGGAATTGTCCGGTGGCAAGCGCGGTGTTCAGGGAGAGCGGGAAAAACTCCCCGTCGATATTGGGCGTATACCCGGCAAAATCTTCGTTGGCCAGGATGTTGGTGACCGGAAGTGCACGGAGGCAGGCTGCGGTCTGAGCGCTACAGCCAGCCGCGGCGGCGAATGCCGCGCCGGCAGCTTCAGCGGCGGCAAGAGTCTGGGTGTTCAGTGCATACGCGCCGCTTTCGATGATGGCTTTGTGAAAGAAGCCCTCCGAGGAAGGCGAGACGAGCTGAGAAAAGACGCTGAGGCCCCCCGCAGATTCGCCGAAGATGGTCACGTTCAGCGGATCGCCTCCGAAGAAACGGATGTTGTCGCGAACCCAGCGGAGGGCGAGTTGCTGATCCATGAGGCCATAATCACCGGCGGAATTGGGATCGCTGTCGCGGTCCCGATCCGGATCCGTCTTTTCCCCGGCAAAAGCGGAATGAGCGAGAAAGCCGAGAGCGCCGAGACGGTAATTGACGGTCACGACGACGACCCCGTCCTCAACGAGAGCCGTGGGATCGTAGTCGTTGCTTTCACCGAACACGAGGGCGCCGCCGTGGATCCAAACCATCACCGCGCGCGGGCGGAAGAAATCGTTGGAGTCGGGAGTGAAGACATTGAGGAAGAGACAATCCTCGGTGACGGACGCGATGCCGAAAGGCGAGGGCGGCTGCGGACAGTGGTTGGCAAACTGCGTAGCCTCGAGCGGCGCGAACCACGGAGCGTGAGGAACCGGCGGCCGCCAGCGCAAATTGCCCACCGGAGGCGCGGCGTAAGGAATGCCCAGAAATTCACGGACGCCAGCGGAGGTGACCGAGCCGCGGACGGGACCACTGAAGGTGAAGACCAATGGTTTTTGTTCCTGCGCATGAATGACAAGAGGCATCGACGAAAGCGCGACGGCGGCGAAGAGAACGAATGCCAGCAGGGTGAGTTGTTGCGAATGACGAGGCGTCATGATTTCCTCTCTGACCGGGGAACCACTGCGTCCGGAGCGCGAGGAGTTCCCCAATTACCCACGTACGGGCGCGGCGGCAGGG
>Ga0210410_10004532_pt1 | contig 12166 bp, 39 predicted proteins | sample IncBWC4MmetaG_FD_161058 | JGI IMG/M metagenome (GOLD analysis project Ga0210410, IMG submission 161058) | Forest soil microbial communities from Barre Woods Harvard Forest LTER site, Petersham, Massachusetts, United States - Inc-BW-C-4-M | ecosystem: Environmental > Terrestrial > Soil >... | reverse complement strand
TAGTAGTATATTCAGCCTTCGTACTCACGGGCGCTTCCTTCCCTTCGCGGTGGTCATTCGCTGCCCCACTCGTAGTCGCCGTAAACGTTAAGCACAGCCCATTTAATCGTTTCCACAAGGAAAAATAGGATCGCCAGCGGAGAGACAACAATCAGTCCCGCCACTATAATCGGCCATCCAATACACCAAGCTACAAGCTTCCTCACGCTAATCGGGCGCGTGGTTGGGGGGATCATAGCTTCGGCCTCTTGGTGCTAAATGTATTCCGGCATGTAGCGCACTCCCACAACAAATCCTTATATATGCCGATCCCGCGCAACGTCACCTTGTCATCGGAATTACACTTCGGACATGCAGGAGTGTTCGGCTTATCACTCATTTCTCCTCCGTGGCGCTGCGCTCCTGGCTGGCGGCGAGGGCGCGAAACTTTTGGCATTTCTCGCAAGGATCGCCGTCGCAACTCAATTCTTGATGTTCAGCGTAATAATCTTTTGCAAGCTCCATTGCTCGCAGTTCCGTGGATTCGCCTGCCGCCGCGCGTTCTGGCCTGATAAATTCAGCGAAGCATTCGTTGCAAAGTTCTAGCTGATGGAATGCCCCACTGCCGCATTTGATGCATGTGGGCGGCGCTGCCTCGGCCCCCGGCTCCCGCAGGGCTTCGCGCACGGCCTTGAGTTCGTCGGCGCAATCGTCACGCTCATCCATAAGAGCCAAATATCCAGCGGTAACTTCACTCTGTCCAGGGTCTCGTTGCTTCGCTACGTGGGCCAAACGTTCGTATTCTCTTGCTGATTCGCGCCACTTCGTCTCTAGTTCCAGTAACGTGCGCTTTACATCCATTGGCTTGTCGGTCATGGCTTGCCCTCAGCGTTCTTGATGGCCTCATCTAATGCCGATAAGATACGCACAATCGGTATCTGTTTCATGGCCCAACCATCCTCGTGGTCTTTGCTTATGTCGCGCACTAAAGCCCCATCCTCGAGTAGTTTCCATACGCCCTTAGCTGCCGCCAAAAGTTGAGTGGCGTTCTTGTGTAAGGGACAACTTTCCTGCGAGACGACCTTGCGCTTCGCCGTCCACTGAGCCACATGGATTTTGCATCCACAGGGTGCTTTATATTCTCCTGCCATCATTTCTCCTTCCACTGCTGGCGCACATCCATTGGCTCCTTCGATGTCGTCATGGCCTCAAAATTCTCCCATCGCAATATCTTGCTGCGACAAACGCACAACTTCTTCTGCTTGTCCGTAAGTCGCTCGTAGCGCGTTCGATTCGATTGCTCGTTCGTCCCCTGCCTGATAGCAGCGCATCGCGTCTCTGTAGGCCGAGCACATCTCTTCAAGTGCGGACAGTAGTTTTTGCTTTGTCATCGGTTCCTCAATTCTTTTTGCGCTTTCTCGATGCAATCTTTGCAGGTATAGCAACTTCCAAACTGTCCTTCTACTCGCGCTCGCTCAAGAATCATCCGTGCCCCTGCTGGTTGAGTCATTTTGCCTTCGTGCATAACGCTCACACATTTCTGCGGAAACCGCGTAACTACCCAACGAGCCGACCAGCAGACAATTTCCTCATCACCACCGCCATAGAGATAAGCAAGGGCCTCATCCTGAGGGATTGTTAATTTCTCGCTCATCCTAGCCTCCTCGACTTGAGCCAATGAACTGCGGACATTTCGCTCCACCAGTTCTCGCGCCTGTAAAGCATCCCAATCCACAGGCAGGGCCAAATCATCAGCCAGTGATACCAACGCGTCACCTGCTCCCCGCTCTCTTGGTAGTACGGTGGGTCATGCGCCACGCTTCCTGACCGGCAGAATGCGAATCCGCGTTGCGTGATAGCCTTTGCAATCATCGGCGGAATCATCCATGCCTTCTATGCGCCCCTTTGCGGCGTTGTAGAGATGCACCCTCATCACGACGTAACTGCCCGACCAATGAGTAATTGATTTCAGGGCATCCGACTTCTTCACGAACGCTTCAAACTGGCCGTTGTGATAGACGCCCACTTTGTAGGGAAAGTCCAATATGCCGTAAAGCCGCTCGCCGTCCTTTCGCAAGAGCTTCCAGCCAACGACTGGCCCCTTCACTCGCTTACCTAGATTAATCACGCACATTATTTCCCTCTCCCACGAGGTTTGCGCTTGGATTTGCGCTTCGGCTGCGCCGAAAACTTCACAAGCAAAACCTGCTGAAACACGTCGCTGACCATCCCGCGAATCTCGCCGCACTCTTTGAGCACCGTCCCATGCGCCAAGTCTGCCTTGATTTGATTCTTGCCTTGCTCCACCTGCATCGCTGTCAGCTTAGTTTCGAGCGCGTTCAGCCCTGCCAGCAATACCCCTTGCGCCTGCGCCACGCTCTTCAGCAATACCGCATGCGTCTTGTGCCATTCCTCGCTCATTGTGGCTCCCTAGAATTTTCTGGCGTTCCGCTCGGCTCGTTTGATATTGGCGTTGTGCGCCCAAAAGTAATTCTGGCCGGGGTACTGTTCGCGCCGAACGGGTCCCCATAGAGGGTGTCTAGTACTAAGGGCACGACGGCGATTGTGATTGAACAGTGGACAGCCTGCCGCTCGGAGACGCCTCACCCACGCTATTTCATCCTCAACCATCTCTTTCTCATCTTGATACTCAATCAGAATTTCCATGATGGGTTTCATGCGGCGTGCGCGTAGCTCCTGAACCCACTTGAATTTAGGCGTATTGACACTTTCTGTCACATGCACCTGATAGCGGGTCTTAGGACTTTTGCTTCCGCCAACGTAGCGAATCTCGCCGTCACGCGGGTCAATCAGCAAGTAGACATACCAGCTCATACCTGAGCCTCTTTCGCATAATGAGACTCAATGATAAGCCTAATCTTTCCAGATAGTTCCCGGCCTTCCTTGTACGCTTCGTCACGCAATCTCTTGCTGACACGCTCAGGGAGCCGGACATAGAGTATTTCGGTCTTTTCCTTCTTTGGTCTTCCAGCCATGTGCGGAGATTACAAGAGTCGCCCGGAGGTTGTCAAGAGAAATCGCTAAAAATTATTTTTAGGTCGTATGTCGATTTTGCTTGACAACTATTCAGCGATGCGCGTACACTTTGAAACATGGAGGGCAAGCAAATGAGCGTTGCCGGAATAGACCTAGAAGGAAAAGTGGTGCTGATTCGCAAGTCCTATTTCAAGCCCGAATATGCCGATGGCGACAGGCGCTTCAAGTGCGAAGGTGGCTTCGGCTGCAAGCCTTACCTATCAGGGACGGCGGTATTCGGCACGTTTCTCAGCGATGGCGAACAGGCAAGAATCAACCGTGGCGATGTGGAAAGCGTAGTCGAAGAAGGGGCAGCATAGCTAGGGCGGGGCCGCACAAAGGAGCAACGCCATGTTTAATCAAGTCGAAGTGGAAGCCTATCAGGAAATGAAGAAGATGGAAGCCCAGCGCGATGCCGCTCTTGCTGCGCTGCAAGCCCTGTACAATGCTTCGCCAACCTCCTGCGAGGACAAAGCGCTGATTGACGCGCAAAAGCTCGCAGAGAAAGTGCTGGGGATAAGCCGATGAGCAAACCTACAATTGAAAACGCTGGAAACTCAGTAGCTTTTGAGTTGCATCGCTTTGCGGAAACTGTCGAAGAACAGTACCGCGAGGACTACTTCCATCCCTGCAACCGGGATGCGTGGGTGGCCTCGTTTTGCGAATGGCTGGCTGCCAAACAGCGCAAGTCAGCGGAAGTGAGAGCCTCCAATGACTGATAAGCCGAAACTCACAGGCCATATCAGTACCGCAGAGATTTATGCACGAGCAGGGGTGCCGTTTGGCGAGTCGTTGCGGCGCTGCGCTGACGCGCTAAAACAAATCGAAGCCTCGCTGGAACCACACTTGGAGCAGGAAGAATTGCTGGATGAACCGGGGCCGCAGATTGAGAACTTCTGGGGCTGTGAGAGGAGCATTTGATGCTGGAATTCCCGATGACGAAAGCTGAGGCCGTAAAGTATCGCTACAACACTTGGGCTGGGAACCCCAAGGGATATTCCTATCAGCCGGAAAGGTGCGCGATGGAAGTCTATGAACAGGGCCGTGGAATGATGTTTTACCAGTGCTCCCGTAAGCCGGGGCATGGGCCTGATAGTCTCTATTGCAAGCAACACGCAAAAAGGGTGGTGGGAGCATGAACCTCATGGACAAGCGTAAACAACAGCCCTTCTATTTAACCAGCGATGCTCGCGTCTACAAGCCCCAGCCCAGCGGGAAAGCCCTGCTACGCGCGGCGGGGATATGGTTTGGCTTTTTTCTGCTTGGTATTTTGCTGGTGCTGCGGCAGTTGAGGTTGCTCTAATGGACGCCTTCTTTCAAGCGCATGAAGCGTGGATTCTAGTTTTCATAATCGCTGGCAGCGTCAAGTTCGTCTTTGACGTATTCGACGTGATGAAGTGGTGGAGCAAAGAATGACCAGCGCGGAAGTGACCTGGAAATCCATCGGCAAGTTCCTGCTCGCGGTCTTGGGGGCTTTGGCCTATGTCTACGGTCTGCTGTGGCTGCGGGGGCTGGGCCAGTGAAAAAGCTCTGCCTGTTATGCAAGAAGCGTTTCTCTGATGGCCTTTTCTGCGCTCATTGCACGTTTGAGAAACACATGAAGTCTATGAATCTCACTATCGAACCGGAATTTCTTTTTCACCCGCAACGCAAGTGGCGATGGGACTACATCCTTTCCGGTCATAGAATCGCCGTGGAAATTCAGGGCCAGATTTGGCACAAAGGCGGTCACACGTCCGGCAAGGGAATGCAGCGCGATATGGACAAGAGAAATGCCGGAGTCATGCTGGGCTGGCGCGTGCTTACGTTTTCGACTGACGATGTAATCAGAGGCCGCGCAAAAGCGTTTATCTACGAACATCTCTTCACCTAAAAGGAGCTTTTCAATGGCAAATGAGCAACTGGAAATCCCTAGCGAGAAGCACCGCTTCAGCAACACAAAAGAAGTGCGAGACGAAATCAAGGCTCTTGCCGCGAATGGCGAGACGAAAGAGCTTCCTAAGCTGAACCTGCTGCAAAAGCTCGCTGCCATCGTTGCGGAAATCGACAACGTGGACAAGCGCGGGCGCAACGAGTTCCAAAAATATGCATATGTCAAGGCCACGGATGTCGCTTGGCTTGTCAGGAAAGCCCTGTCCAGCCGGAATATCTACCTGGTGGCCGACGTGGTGGAAGTGCGGAACTACGAAATCCCTGCTAGGGAAGGCTCCATGCAAGCCGTGGACGTGAAGATGCAGTTCAGCTTCTTTGATGGCGATGTGGTGGATGGCATGCCCGTTGTGCTCCATGCCTTCGGTACGGGCACCGACAAAGGCGACAAGGCCATCTACAAGGCCATGACCGGCGCTTTGAAGTATGGGCTTCGCCATGCTTTCCTCATCCCAGATGAGTCTGACCCCGAAGGCGATGCCAGCGTGGACAAGCTGACCGCCAATGCCAAGAAAGTCGGCGAAGAGAAGGCCAAAGCCATCAAGGAAGGCAAGAATCCACCTGTCCTTAGCCTCTTCTACATCTGGAACGATGAGAACCAGACGGCTGAGATTGTGGGGGCCGAAGAGCTGAAAACGGCCAACAAGGACATCCTCAAGCAGTTCTGGAGCAACGCGGCAAAGGCCATCATCGTCACTGGGGAGCAACTGGAAGGGCTGAAATATCAGTTTGAGCAGCGGGAAGTGCCGTTTAGTCCGTTAAAGGCGGCGAAGTGAGCAGCGAGACAGTAGACGCGGTGTTTGAGAGGTGCGTATTCTTGCGCGGCAAGGGGCGAGGGTCAGAAAAAGCCCTGCTTATCCTGCCAGAAGTCGAAGCCAAGAAGCGGGTTGAGAACTCTGGGCCGAAACCCAAGACGCGTTTCATCATGGAAACCGACGACCCGGAGATGTACTCCCGCTTTAACGCGCAAAAGGACAGATGGTTTCGCCTGATTCCCAATAAGAGCGTGGCTGTGGACATGCTCTGCCGGATGTGGGAAGAGCCTACGGATGGCGTGATTCAGGCTTTTGGTGAGGATGATGCCCAAGATTGACCGCGAGAAAACGCAAGCTGCTGAGTTCCTAGACCATCGCTCGTACTGGAACCAGAATGGGCACGTCTACCTTCATGGGAAAGATGTGGAGATTGTGCGGCTGCGAATCTACGAGCGGGATAACGGGATTTGCCAGCTACGCTTGCCGGGCTGCAAGGGCCGGGCGGATTGGGATTACGGTGGCGAGATGCACCACATCAAGGGTGGATTAGGCTTGCAGCGTTGCTCTTGTGACCATAACCTGCAATGGGTATGTTTTTCTTGTCACAGAAACAGTCATGTGAGGGTTAAATGGCGTACGCAAACACCAGTTCAAAAGCAATCCTAGCAAACAAAATACGGTGGGATAGGCACCGGGCACTCGACCCGAATGTTATCCGAATAAGGGATTGGATTCGTTTTTGGAGCAAGGTCGAAAAGACTAATTCTTGCTGGCTTTGGCGGGCGGAATCTGTCCACAAATTTGGGTATGGCCGATTCAGTTTGAGGGGTAAGCACGTGGAAGCACACCGTTACGCCTACGAGAATTGCATCGGCCCAATCCCGAAAGGTCTACAGATAGACCACCTGTGCCGCGTTCCTGCCTGCGTCAATCCCAAGCACTTGGAAGTTGTCACCAGAAAAGAAAATCTCCTACGCGGCTTTTCTCCTATGGCAATCCTCGCTCGCAGAACGCATTGCCTGCGCGGGGGTCATCCACTAAGCGGAGAGAATCTTTTCATAAACGCTCATGGGCAGCGGGAGTGTTATATCTGCCGACGAGAGATAGCGAGGCTCCGATGGAAGTCGCAATCTTCGCCCGCTATCTAGGCTCAACCTGGAAGCCGGACATGAAGAGCAAAAAGCTTCTGTTTGAGCCTATCATGCGCCCGGAACTGAACTTCTGCGACAAGCATCCCAAGCGGCTGTACTTCGATGATAAGACTTGTCCCTGCTGTGGGTTGATGGCCGAGCACAAAGCAGGGAAGCTGCGATTCGTGAGCAAGGCCCAAGCAGAGCATGAGTTTCTGGCCCTCACGGAGCGCAGCTAGGGGGCGCGGATTTTGCTTGCAAAGGGAGCGAAAAAAGCTCTTGTAGAGAAAGGAGTTTTGCTCTTGCGCGACGAACAGAGACAGTTCTTACAGGCTTTGCTTGATACGCGCGGCGATGGGTCTAAGATTTGCTCGCGGTGCGGGTGCTGCGAGATGGTCACGGAAGAGTGCGAGATGTGCGACGAAGGGCTGGACGGGCACGATTGCGGCGATGATTCCTGCTGCTGTGAGTTCCCTGAGCCGAATCTGCCTTGCGAGTTTTGCCGAGGGCGAGGCTACTTTGAGGTCTGCCTGGGCCGATGCGACAGCGAAGGAAAGCACGCGGCGCGGCCCCCGGAGCGGTGAGGGGGAGCCGGCGTTTCGCTATTTCTTCTACCGTAAAATAGTTGGAGAATTAGCTTGACAATCCCAAGCGCTTGAGTTATTCTGCTTTCAGAAAGTGAGGGTGCCATGACAAACAAAGCCAGTTATGCAATGCCGCTAGAAACGCTCCGCGAGTTGCGCGAATCAGGGAAATTCCATCATGCCACGTACCGCAACTTTGGCACCCTCTGGGAAGGGCTTTGGATTTACGTCAAAGAGGCTGACGGGTTTCGTGGCTATGCTCCCGCTGGCTGCTTTCCGAAAGATGACCCTGAATTGAAAGCAGCAGAGGATATGGTGCGCGGAACCGGCATTTCGGTTGGCGCTTATGGTCAAGGCTGATGGCCTGCGAATGCGTGCGCTGCGCTGATTGCAACGGTCAGGGGACTTTGTGGGAGACGCCTGACGGTGAGATACACCTAATCAGGTGCGATGACATGGGCGAGCTAGTAACTTGCGAGAGTTGCCGTGGAAGCGGCATCGGAGAAACCTGCATGGAATGCGAAGATGCGATGAGGGACGAGGACTACCGATGACTATTGAAGAATATCTACGGCAGCCGTGCGTGATTTGCGGAGATGGCATAAAACGGCATATCGGCAGAGTTAACGCATGTTTTGGCGGGCTTGGCACTAGCTGGTCTCCGCAATTCCACCAAGACGGTAGCGAGACAATTCAGAGCAGAAACAAACGGCACCAAGAGACTAAGTATGTTCCTGCTTTGGATGATGACCGTGGTTGCGATTGCCAGCATTGCCAGACCCGTAGGCATAGCGCAGAGCATACAGCATTTAACTGTGCCCCTTGCCAATCAATACGATGCAAATTGCCGGAGAAAGGCAAGACATGAGCGACGAACAACGACAGGAAATCATTGATGCGCTTCACAATGCTGGATTTGAGGATATGGATATTACAGTTATCGTGGCTATTTTGAATGACGTGCTAGGAGACCAGCCATGAATCCTCACACTATTCGCTTTCAAGAAGTGAAACTCAAAGCGGTGCGCCGCTGGAAAGAGAACGGCAAACCACACCAAGAGACGAAAGTGTTCATGCAAACCATCAATCCGTTAAACAAAAACGCCGCTGGTGAAGTAAAGCAGTGGGATGAAATCATGGCCGAATTGAAAGTGGAGCGAGACGCATGGCTAAGAACCCCGCAGCCGTAGCCCTCGGCAAGCTCGGTGGAGCAAGCAAGAGCGCAGCCAAGCAAAAGGCCAGCAAGAAGAACGGGCGTAAAGGCGGCAGGCCAAAGAAAGTAGTTGACAAGGCGGCGCAATGAATTACAATTTCCGCAGATATCTGTGGTCGGGCTTGTGGCGTACCCCACTTTGCCGTGAGCCGTTGCAAGCCCACCACGCATATCTGGAAAGACTCACGGCAAATGTCCTCAAAATTGACCACGTACTTTGTGACCATCACGAGAGAGTCATTCGCCGCGTCGCGCTCCTGCCTGAAAAAGATTTCTGTTGAAGTGAAAGGAAAAGTGTTTTATGCTTTGCTCGGGAAAAGTCTCTGCTGGCGCTGCGCCTTCCCACCTGACCCTCAAGGCCAGAACAGGGCGCAGCGTTCAGCGAGCCTTCTGTTTCACTCCTGAGGGAGAATGTCACCAGACGAATGCTATTGGATTGGCGCTAAAGGCGGTCTCGTTAGAGAGAAACATCGGCGCTGTATGGGCGATGCCGTGTGGCTCTTTCTTTGGTTTCTGCTCAAGCAAACTTCCGTCAGTGAATCGGAAGAGGGTATCGTGAGTTACGGACACCCGCAGACCCGCGTGGGGATAAGCGAGCAAACGGGCTTCCCTGAGTGGCAGGTCAAGAAATGGATTTCACGCTTGCGAGCGACAGAGTATATCCGCACGGAGCAGAGCGGCACGGACGGCTTGATTATATTTATTCAGAAAGCTAAAGACAAAACCCGCAAGCGACCCGGTACGAATCAGCACCGACCTGAGGCCCAATCCGGTACGAATCAGCACCGGGGGTACCAGATAGCACCGACTCAACATGCACAAGAGAAACGAGTTAGCTTAGTCGGCGGTTCTCCTATTCCTAAAAGTCTTTCTTATTACAATAAAGATGCGGCTATCGCCGTAAAGACTCTTTCTAGGGAGAAGCAAATTCCAACCCCAAAGTCTTGGGAACAACAGAAGGCAGAGCTTCGGCAGAAAGGCTTGATGTGAATGGGGGGGGCAAGAAACGCCGATGCAAAAGCAAGAAGCAGGCTTGGTTCTTGTCGAAGGACGGCATGCCCACGTCCAAGGTTCGGGCGATACTCCGGGCGCAAGGGAAGATTTGCCTTCGCTGTTTGAGCAGGCCAAGGACGCGGCAGAGCCGTTGCCTGTATTGCTGGGCCGAACGGGAAGAAGCCAATAAAACGAGGAAGCGATGAAATGGCCAGCGACAAGAGATGAGTTGAGAAACGACGGCTACGGCTTTGAGAGGTATACGGCCTGCCGCTCGATGAACTGCCGGAAGAACATTGAGATGTGGCGCACGCCAACCGGGAAGTTGATGCCGATGAGTCCTACGGATGCGGAGCACTTGCAACCGCACTTTGCTGACTGTGTGGACGCCGCAAAATTCAGAAAGACGCAGCGGTGACTGTGCACAGCGTAGAGATAGTCTTTGATGAGCGGTTCCTGGCTAGACCTTGGGGCCTAGTTTGCCAGCAATGCGGTAAAGTGGGAGCCGGGGCGAGCCGGGAAGAAGCGGAGCGCGTCGCTGCGCGACATCAAGAGGTGCAGAATGAGTTTGATGCCCTTCGGTGAACAGAAACGAGAGCCGATTACGAAAGCAAAGGAGCGGAGGTTTACTTTCACCGTTGAAGATAAGAGTTTCTGGAAGTCTTGGAGGATTTTTAGCCACTCCAACCCAGAAAAGGGACGCAGGACCGGGATTAATTGTTGGTATTGCGGCGTTCCGACAGTTCCATTGCTTGGGAGTAATTGTGCGTTCGCTTTGACGATGGACCATGTGTTCCCGCGCTCTCGTGGTGGAAAAAGGAGCTATAACTTGGTGCCTGCGTGCGTATACTGCAACAGCGTGAAGTCCAATGCCACATTAGAGGAATTCCGTTATTTTCTCGCTGGGAGGTTTGGAATCCCGGTAGGAGAAATGCTTTTTTACGGAGAAGTTCATGGCGATACATCGCGGCCAAGCAATATCAGGGATGTTCTTTAGTGGGCGGCGCGGGCCAGAAGTGAGGTGAGCGGGTGAGCTGGCTACTATTCAGGATTTATAAGCTGGGCTGGCGAGCACCGTACATTCGCTGGCGGATTTGGATGTACTGATTTTGCTTGTAATGGGCCAAGCAGGGTGTAGAATCGCGCAGCAAGGGAGCAACTATGAAACATCGAAGGGCATTTCCGACCATCGCTTTGCTGATTCCGCTGATGCTGGCGGGGTGCGCGGCGCGGCCAATCCACCCAGGTTCTGCGAATTCCTACGACAGCAACGCCTATGACGCGCTGATTGTGGCGCACAGCGTTATCGAGACTACCAAGACCGACCTGGCGAATAATGCCTTCCCCGCATCCATCGCTGGAAACATCAAGACGGCCCTGAACGACCTGATACGCGGCTATGACGTGGCGCAGACGGCCTACACGACCTACCATGCCTCAGCCGTAGTGGGCACGGCGACTCCCGCGCAATCGACAGCATTGACCAACGCTCTCAACGACGTGAACAGCAAGACCGCCGCGCTCACAGCGGCAAAGGCGGGCAAATGAGCACCACTGTAACCGTTACGACACCTAGCCCGAATCCTCCCGGCAGCAAGCTCCAAAGCATCCTCAGCATCATCTCGCTGGTCTTGCAGGCGCTCACAGCCATTCCCGGTCTTGGGGTTCCTATCGCCATTGAGCAGGCGTTCCAGAAGATTCTGACCAACGCGCTCGCGGCGTATCAGGCAGAGACGGGCCAGCCGTTAGACTTGAGCAAGATTCCGCAGGAGAGTTTGGTTCCTTGATTTTGGCGCAAGAGCTTGGGCGGGAGCCTGAGGGGGACTTGCGCTATAAGGGGCGTCTGTAGCGCCCCTGACTTTTGCGCTCGACACGATGGGCGCGGGAAGGTGGAACGTACCCCGATGTGTAGTTTGCCTGGGAGCGGTTAGTCTCAATGGCGCTACTGCTCCTGGGCCTCCTCTTATGCTAGAACTCACCATGCAACGGCTTTGGTACACGGCGCGGTCAACCTGCGGGGAACTGTCTGTGGCTGGCAGGATAGGCCCATATACCCTTGAATTGCCTGTCAGGGACGGTTTGCCGGGCTCTGCGATACCTCCAGGACGCTTCCAGGTCGTTTTACAGCCATCCCCCAAATTTCAAGCCTCTGCCGACCCGTGGGTTCAGAAGTATGCCTCAGCGATGCCACATATCGTTTGCCCTCCGCGCACGCTCATCATGTTCCATTGGGGGAACTTCCCTACCGAGACAGATGGTTGCGTACTAGTAGGACTAAGCCACGATGTAGATGAGATAGGCGGGAGCCGTGAGGCGTTCGAGAGCCTTTACGCGCTGGTTCACGACTCAGCAGCGGCAGGGGAGTGTTGGGTCAACGTGCAAGGCGGGATACCCATGCAGAACAACTCAGGCAGCGTAGCCGACGCGCTGGCGAGCGACTAAATGGAATGGGTACTAGCAGGCGGAGCAGGACTATTGCTAATCCTGCTCGTGTACCTGCTCAACCGTGCCCGGAAGCCTTAGGAATTCTGAACGAACGCAAACCCG
>Ga0210410_10004531_pt1 | contig 12167 bp, 14 predicted proteins | sample IncBWC4MmetaG_FD_161058 | JGI IMG/M metagenome (GOLD analysis project Ga0210410, IMG submission 161058) | Forest soil microbial communities from Barre Woods Harvard Forest LTER site, Petersham, Massachusetts, United States - Inc-BW-C-4-M | ecosystem: Environmental > Terrestrial > Soil >... | reverse complement strand
CCATTACCGGTTCTCCCATCGCGTTTACCCGTCAGGTACGCGGTCGAGCAATTTATGGGCCGGCTGTGGGGCGGACAAGCGTCGTCAGGCCGCTTACGCGTCGTTCAGCCGCCGGGCGCGGCCCCCGCCGGAACCGCGCTCTCGGCCAGCCCATAAACCGGTTCCTCCGAGATGTCGCGGTTGGTGTAATCCGGCAGTGGGATCGTCGCAGCGATGCTGATGACACAGCTAAACAGGACATACAGCGCGACCGAATATCCCGATCCGGTCCAGGCGAGAAGCGCCGTTGCGATCAGCGGCGCTGGGCCACCAGCGATAATCGAGGCCAAGTGAAAACCGAGCGAGGAGCCGCTATAGCGCAACCGCGGCGGGAAGCACTCGGCGATTAGCGCTGCCTGCGGCCCATAAGCCATGTCGTGCGGAATGAAGGACAGGATGATAGCGACAAAGATCACGACAGGAATGGCTGTATTCAACAACGCGAAGTAGATGAAGGTGAAAACCCCGATTGCTGCGATGCCAATGATGTACATCCGCTTGCGGCCGAAGCGGTCGGACAAGTGCCCAGCGAGCGGGGTGGTGATCGCCGACAGCGCAGTGGCGCACATCACCGCAGCCAGCAGCAGGTTCCGCGAACTGTGCAACACCGTCGTGCCGTAGGTGAAGATAAAGGCGGCGAAGATGTAAAACGGGCCCTGTTGACCCATCCGGGCCAGGGCTGTCAACGCGACGAGCTTGGGCTGCCGTTTCAGCACCTCGATGACCGGCGCGCGCTCGACGCGCTTTTCCTCGACGATGCGGGTGAAGGCCGGCGTCTCGAGAATGCCCAGCCGGATGTAGAGTCCGATCCCGACCATGACGATGCTGAGCCAGAACGGCACGCGCCATCCCCAGTCGAGAAACTGGTCGCCGGAGATCCAGCTGAACAGCAGCACCATCACATTGGCGAGGAACAGCCCGGCCGGACCGCCCCATTGCGGCCATGAGGTAATGAAACCGCGATGAGCATTCGTCCTGGCCCATTCCATCGCGATCAGTGTCGCCCCGCCCCACTCACCGCCGATGCCTACGCCCTGGATGAAGCGCACGACGGTCAGGATCACCGCGCCCCAGATGCCGATCGAGGCGTAACCCGGGACAAAGCCGACCGCAAACGTCGATAGGCCGGTCAAGAGCAGGGTCGCGATCAGGGTCACCTTGCGCCCGATGCGGTCGCCATAATGTCCGAACAGCGCTGCGCCAACCGGGCGCGAGACAAACCCGACCGCGTAGATGCCGAAGGCCTGCAAGGTTCCAACCAGCGGGTCGGATGACGGAAAGTACAGCTTCGCGAAGACGAGCGGCGCGACCTGCACGTAGAGCAGAAAATCGTAGGCTTCGATGATCGTCCCGACGGTGCTTGCGACCACTGCGCGGCGCAGTTGCACGCTGTGTTGCGCGTCGGACAGACCTGTGGCCGAAGATATTGCCATTCCCGTGACCTCCCTGGTGGCGCTCTCTTTCCGGACGAAGCCGATCGGGCACTGTTCAGGAAGCCTGATGCTATCAGCCGTAGCCGCGGGCAAACAAGGTCCCCGAAACCATCGCGCGGGCAATTTTGATTCTTGCTTGCCGCCTACCTGGCTGACTCCGCCGCCGCCTGGTCGGGCAAGCAGCTATAAAGGGCCGGCTGTTGCTCCCCGCGCTATCGGCTAGGGCTGACCCAAGGGAGCGATTGAAGTCACGCGGGACGATCGGCCGATTATGACACCCAGCCGTCCTTCGTGCTGACGGCTTTGAATGCCTCCACTGGATGGTTTGCGGAAATGCGCTCATGCCCGCTCAGCTGCTGGCGATCATTGTGCCCTGAAAATGTTTCATGCCCTCCGGAAGCAGCGTCCAGGCGTGCTTCGTCGCCTCGAATATGGACGCCGATGGCGGGGGGAAGTCGGGATCGGCGAACGCGCCGACGGCCACGATGCGCACGTCCGGTCGGACCTCAGGCTCCCAGTACATTAAAAAGAATGATCCAGACTTGCCAGAATGCCTTCAAAAAGGTATGGCCTGCGGCTTGCACGATTGGCGTGTTAGGGCTTGGCTTCCAATTACTAACTCGTTTTCAAGGAGCGGAGATGGCTTGCACTCATGGGAGCCGTCCTCGGCAACTGAATGCCAGGGGCCGACAGATTCTCGCCGTCAACAACGAGATCGGCTGCCGAGCCGTCGAGCTCTTCTGCGAGCTCGGCCTCGACATCGCGCTGGTGTTGGCACATCCGGATCCGCGCCCGGGCGAGCTCGTCGCGTACGCTTCCGCGGCCGAGACCGCCCGCAGGCTCGGGCTTCCCGTACTGCAGCCCGCCAGCCTGCGGGACCCCGCCGTGCAGGCCCTACTGGCCGCCGTCGAGCCGGAAGCCGTCTTCTCGATCGGTTACGGAAAGATTCTCCCTCCCGCCGTGCTCGGCATCCCTCGCTTCGGCTGCGTAAATCTTCACGGCTCATACCTTCCCTGGTATCGTGGCAGGTTCTGTTCTGTCTGGGCTATCATGAACGGAGAGACGCACACGGGGGTGACGGTGCACTTCATGGATGAGGGCATCGACACTGGGGACATCATTGCCCAGGAGGTCGTCCCGATCTTCTTCGACGATTCGGCCAAACAGCTCTACGACCGGCAGATGCAGGCCGGCTACCGACTCTTGCGGACCGTCATCGTCCAGTTGCTCACCGGCACGTACCAGCGAACCCCACAGCCTGCCGGCCAGGGGTCTTACTTTCACCGCCGAACGTTCGCCGATAATCGGATCGACTGGGGTCAGCCTGCCGCCAGGATCAGGGATTTCGTTCGAGCCTGCAATTTTCCGCCATATCCCAGGGCATTCACGGAGATCGACGGGATCCGAGGGGACATCGCGAAGATCGACGTGATCACGGACCGGACGCGTCCGGCCGGAGCTCCACCCGGTACCTTGATCGTCGCATCTTCCGCGGCTCTCCTTGTCTTCGCCGCGGACTGCGCGGTCCTGGCCTGGCATCAGTCTTATTCCACACCAAGCGTGCAGTTGGAGTATCCAGCAACTGGAGCCGGAAGTTCGCGAAGATTGATTACTCATACGGGGGTCGATCCGTGACGCTCGTCAGTGTTGTAGTGCCGGTATACTTCAATGCCGCCAGTCTCCGATCGCTGGTTTTCCGACTTCGGAACGTCGCCACGTGCATTCCGGAAGTTGACTTTGAGTTCGTCTTCGTCGACGAGGGTTCCGGCGACGAATCCTTCTCGATCTTAAAGGAGGAGATTCTCGCGGACGGGCGGATCAAGGCGGTGCGGCTGTCGCGGAACTTCGGAAACAACGCTGCGGTCCTCGCAGGGCTCACGTATGCCTCCGGCCACTGCCTCGTCACGATGTCGGCCGACCTGCAGGATCCGCCCGAACTGATCCCCGACATGATCGCTCGCTGGCAGCAAGGGTTCGAGATCGTGGTGGCCGCGCGGCAGGGCCGACAAGACCCCTTCCCCACGAAAGCGTTCTCTTTCATCTTCAACCGCCTGTTCAAAAAGCTCGTCTTCCCGGAGTTTCCCGCCGGCGGGTTCGACTTCGTCCTCATGGACCATCGCGTAGCCAAACTCCTGGTCGAGATATCCGAGAAGAATTCCTACTTGTCCGGCCAGCTGATGTGGCTTGGTTTCAAGACCGAGGTCCTTCACTTCGACCGTCTCCGGCGCGAGGGCGGGAAGTCACGGTGGACGCTGGGCAAAAAGATCAAGTACTTCATCGACGCCTTCACGGCGTTTTCGTACCTGCCGATACGCCTGACCTCGCTCTTTGGCATCCTGCTCGCCGTGCTCGGTTTCGGATACGCGGCTCTGATCATCTGGCGCCGACTTACCTATGCCATCCAGGTGCCTGGTTTCGCGAGCCTGATCGTCGTCGTGCTGGTCTTGTGCGGCACACAACTCTTCGTGGCGGGGATGCTCGGAGAGTATCTCTGGCGCGTCCTTGAAGAAACCCACCGCAGGCCGCCCTTCGTCGTTGCCTCGACCCACAACCTGGATTGGCACGAGAGCGCGTCCCCCGGCGCCGATCGCCGGCGCGGCGAGTGCCGCAACTGCGGGAGCGGCTTCGTTTAGGCAAAAGGAGAACTCCGATGGCAGGAAGCCGCGGTCCGGCGACGTTTGAGGAGCTCCACGTTTCTTACCCGGACGAAAGCGTAACCGAAACGATCTGCCAGTACGCCTACGACGAGATCCTCCAGAGAATCCCGAAGGGCAAAGTCGTCGTGGACATAGGATGCGGCATCGGGACCCTCGCCAGCAGAATTGCGGGTTTCTCGAAGGAGGTCATCGGTGTCGACATAGCTCCCGAGAGGATCGAGCGCGCCAAAGCCGTCCACGAGGCAAAGAATCTCAGGTTCTATGTCGGCGAGGCCTACCACCTGCCGTTAGATCGACAGAGCGTGGACGTTGTAGTCTCGTTTGCCGTATTCCATCATCTTGAGCTTGCGAGAATGGTGCCAGAGCTGAAGAGAGTCCTGAGAAGACCCGGTATGGTATTCATCGTTGACATCTACGAAGGGTTTCAGAAACCCTCCGCTAGGATCAGGACCTGGCTTCGGATGTTCAGACGCGATGGAGTGCTGCTCACCCTCTCGACGTTCGCGAAGATGCTGCCGCTGTATATGCGGAAGAAGAATCGGCGACACAGGCGAAACGACTCGGAACGGATGAAGAAGATGAATACCTATACGTTCCAGGGCTTCCGCGAGCAGTACTCGAAGCATCTGCCGGGCTGTACCTGCGGAGAGGACATTGTCCCCTTCGTCTACTGTCAGTACGTGATCCGCGAATGACCAGAATCGCGTTTTGTCTACCGCGCTCGCCGTGCGATCGAGATCAGCCCCCGTCGTGGGGCGCATACCGCTCCCGCGACTGCTCTTTAACGAGTGCGGCGCATCCGCGGAGCATACACTCCAACGCATCGGGGTTTTCGGTCGGTCGGGCGGCCTCTACAGTGCACAGCTCAAGATTGAGAGCAACCGCGATACGGCTCGTTATCTCGTTTTGTAAGGCGAACAAATCGCCGATAGCGTGGTCGAACCGCTCCGCCCACAGATGCGCATCAGTTTCAGCGTCGATCAGTTGAGCGGTGACGCGGATCTGGTCTCACCGACGGACGCTCCCCTCCAGCACATAACGCACACAAAGCTCACGGCCGATCTGTTTCGTGTCGACCGGCTTGTTCTTATAGGTGAACGCGGTATTGCGCGAAATTACGAACATGTTCTCGATCCGCGACAGATCGGTCGTCAGGTCCTCGATGATCCCGTCCGCAAAATACTGCTGCTCCGGATCGTTGCCGAGATTAGTGAAGGGCAGCACGACGATCGACAGGCGCGGCGCCGCGGCGGGCTTGGGGATCGGCGGAACGGCCGGTGCACCTGGTGCCAGTGGGTCGACGAGGGCTTCAGGGCGCCACGCATACACCCGCACTGGCCGGGCGATGTTCTTGACCTGCTGCTCGCCTTGATCCACGAAAGCGTAGGGCTGCTTGTCGCGGATCTGGTCACGAACGGTTCGCGAGATGCAAACGCCGCCCGGTTCGGCTAATGCTTCCAGACGTGCCGCGACATTGACGCCGTCACCGAAAATGTCGTGTTCCTCGACGATCACATCGCCCAGATTGACCCCGATGCGAAACCTGATCCGGCGCTCTTCGGGCACCTCGGGCTCTCGATCGACCATCGCGCGCTGGATCTCCACGGCGCAGCGCACGGCGTCTACCACGCTCGGAAATTCCGCGAGCAAGCCGTCGCCGGTGTTCTTCACAGTCCGGCCGCGGTGCTCGGCGATCTTCGGGTCGATCAGGTCACGGAAATGCGCCTTCAGGCGTTCGTGCGTGCCTTCCTCGTCAGCCCCCATCAGACGCGAATACCCGGCCACATCAGCGGCAAGGATAGCGGCCAATCTGCGCGTCGAGGCCATGGCTTAGCGGGCCACCCTGTTCGAAGGTTTGGCGCCTTAACGGTAGCACAATTAGCGCATCACGACATGCGCCGAGCCCTTGCCGACATTGCCGTAACCGCACACCACCCGAGCTTGCCCGCCAGCATCACGTCGGTCGCGTCGCCGCCGTCGTCGAGCACCATGTTTGGCGTCCAGCCCCCCGGTGAACCCTCGGCCGGCCCGCGCAGGTCTGCTCGATGCACCACTCCCACTCCTCCTCCCTCTCGCCCTTCCAGGCGAAAAGCCGGCTCAGGCGCTCCACCGCTGCTCCAGGGCATCGGCGGCCGAGTGTTTGCAAGACCCGCCATGGGGAGGGCAACGAGCCCGCCGACAGACAGTATAGTCACAGGCCGAGAAGGAGCCTTGGAGCCAGGATGATCCCGGATGCTGGAACAGTTGCTGGCCACCGAGCATCTCGAACCCGATCAGCGCCGCTACGATAGCGAACACCAATGGGTTTCCCATACCGAGCGGCAGCGCGGCCCGCGATCGCCACGCCAAGGCCTCCAAGCCCCTGTGCGCGGGATCGGTCCTCCTGGTGGAGGCGATGGTCTTCGGTCCTCCGCTTGCCGGCAGGGATGCCAAACGCGCGGGTTCCGCCTATCGTCCACACATTGAAGCCGCCCAGGGAGGCTTGCCTCAACGTGTCGAGTTGCGCATTGTCGCAACAAGCGCGGTTCGATAGCGGGCCAATCGTCACCTGGCAGAGCGTGAGACGAGTAGGATGCGCAAAAGTCAGTGCGAAAGTAGGGTACAACTAACGGTAGTGTAATACACGGGAGAGCCGTAGATTTGTCGATCGACCTTTCATTTCTTTACCCGCTCTATTCGATCGATCCGCGAGCCGTTTGGAAGGGCCAGCTTGCGTTGCTGATTGCTGTGGCGGGTGCGGCAATCGTGATGGTCATACCCCCCAATCCCGACTCACGCGGTCTGCTCTGGCTCAAACGCTGCGGCGTCGCCGGCATTGCGATAATGGCTGTCCTGCAGTTTGCCGTTCTCATTCGTTATCTTTTTTTCCCGAGCTATCTCAATCACGCGGAGGCCACAGTTGCGGCAGTGTCGTGGCTGGGCTGGGAGCGCTACCCGCTCTATCCGCGGTTGGATACGGGCGACGTTTATGGCCTCACATATGGACCGGCCCTTTTCCAGGTAACCGGTTTCTTTCTCTGGCTTTTCGGGCCGTCCATCGGTGCATCGAAAATACTTGGTCTCACGGCTTTTACTCTGTCGCAGGTGCTGTCCTTCGTGACGCTTCGCCGTTCCGGCGCTGGTGTTGTGGAGGCGCTGACGATGACGGGTGTGCAATGTCTTGTGCTCGCCGGGTTTACCGATCAGGGTTTCGTGTCCGGTGTGCGCTCAGATGCACTTCTGTTTCTCGCTGCACAGACCGCTGTCCTCGTAGCGACGTCGGCGCCAACGATGCTGACGGCTGGTGCACTTGGTCTGCTCGGCGGTATTTGCGCCAATCTTAAAATCCATGGGGGCCTCTATATTCTACCGGTCTTTGTGTATCATCTGTGTCGATCACCGGGCACCGCGGTGGGCCTGCGGCTGACCTGCGTCGCCGGGTTGACAGCTGTTATCGCTTTCGCGGTCCCTTTTAGTCCGAATAACGTCTCATTGTTTGAATATTACGATTATTTTCAAACGTTGAAGCACGCTCCGTGGGTTCGATGGCTCTTTGAGCAGAACATCGTTTTCGAAGCGATGTGCCTTGCCCCACTCTTTGCGATGTATGCATTGTTCACCCCGAAACTTCCCCGTGAGTTCAATTGGTTTCTAGCAGCGGTAGTCGTGTGCATGACTATGGTTACATTTCCTGCTGCGGAGAGCGGATCGGGGCCGTACCATCTCCTACCTTTTGTTCCATCTCTCGTCTGGGGCTTCGTTGTTATGCGTAGAGAGGTCTCGGCCAGCTTACGAGACCTTCGATCTAGAGGCAGGTACGAAGGCGTCTCGTTGTGCTTGATCCTCGCCCTCCTTTTCGGTTACGGCCCGATCGTGATTGCCTCGTGGGGCACAGTGTTACACACGTTTTCCGCCACTCCGCTGATCAGCGAGGCGGTGGCCGAGATAGAAGGGGTCCTCGATAATAATCCTGGGCTCAAAATTGCCGTCGGGCCAAGCGTCGGCGCCGCGTCTTTCGATACCCAAAGTTTGCGGGTGATCCCCGTGTTTCGTGGAAGCCCGCTCCCGATCGACTCGGTTGCGTGGACTGCCTTCGAAGTGGTCGGTATGAGCGATGAGATCGTCAGGCGCGCGATAAGGGAATGTCGCGTCGACCTTTGGCTCTTGCCCGCGGGTGCACCGTTTGTCACATTAAGCCATCTCAATGGAAGAAATATCTATTCAGCGGAGGTGCTCGCGGACTTTGACGCTACCTACCTGAAGCAGATTTCAGGTCGGGTATACGATGAATGGAGGTGCAAGCGGCATGAGGACGGTTCTGGAAAGGGACGATGATCCAAGAGTACTGCTAACGCGGGAAAATATTTTCACAGAATTCGCCGAGATTATAGTGTCCGGCAAAAAATTCGGTGAACGCAGCCGACTTTGTCAGATGCGTCGGCATCGATGAAAAAAGGGGCGATTCGGACGACGGCGACCGGGAGACCGAGCGCTTGGCCGATCCGCGCCGCAAGGTCGTTGACCCGATGTCTCATCCCAGTCCCGACGTTGAAGACCTCTCCCTCGGCCCGCACCTCGATCGCCCCAAGGAGGGTCTCAGCAAATTCGTAAGGTAGTCGCGTGTCTGCTCGCCGTCGCCGTGGGATCCGCGCCCTCCCTCCTTTATGAGTCCGTATAGAGACCCTCTCGATGAAGATGAGTCCCGTGAACTCTCTTATTATCCCCGTGTATAAAAACGCCGAATCTTTGCAGCAACTGTTGTCGGAGATCGATGAAATCGCAGCCAAACTACGCGATCCTCTGGAAGTCGTGTTCGTGATAGACGGAAGCCCGGATGCCTCTTACGTCATCTTGAGACATCTGCTGCCAGATAGGTATCTGTTCTCCCAGCTGATATGTCTTTCCCGGAACTTTGGATCATTTGCAGCGATTAGGGCAGGGCTGGCACGGGCAAATGGGCAATATTTTGCTGTAATGGCGGCCGATCTGCAAGATCCGCCAGAAACAATAATCCAGTTCTTCCATACATTGGCTGCCGAACCGGTGGATATCGTGGTCGGTACGCGAGCCACGCGTGCCGACCCCGGGCTCTCGAAAGTTTTTTCAAATACCTATTGGTTTTTCTACCGAAAGTTCATTATCCCAGATCTACCTCCAGGGGGTGTTGATATCTTCGGTTGCAATGCTATAGTCAGGGAGGCTCTCTGTCGCTTGCCCGAGGTGGGCAGTTCACTCATCGGACTACTTTTCTGGCTGGGATTTCGACGCAAGTTTATCCTCTACGATAGGCGACTTCGCCCTTTCGGGGAAAGTGCCTGGAGTTTTGCGCGCAAAATTCGTTATATGTTCGACAGCATGTACGCGTTCACCGATTTGCCAATCAGCCTTCTCTTCTGGGCGGGCGCTCTCGGCATCGTCATCTCCGCCGTTTGGGCAATGATCGTTTTCGTGGCGTGGGCTCTGGACTTGGTCGATGTTCCGGGCTACACACCAATCGTATTGCTCGTGAGTTTCTTTGGAGCATTGAATACGTTAAGCATTGGCATCATCGGCTCTTACCTGTGGCGGACTTTCGAAAACACGAAAGGTCGACCGCAATCAATCGTGCTCATGGCAGAAAGCTTTGGGAGGTCACCATGAGCTATTTCGTTCATCCGAAGGGCCTCTGCGAGTCGGCGAAAGTCGGAGCCGGCACGCGGATCTGGGCGTTTGCGCATATCCTCGACGGTGCCGTTATCGGTCGCGACTGCAATATTTGCGATCATGTCTTCATTGAAGAACAGGTGGTCCTCGGTGACCGCATCACGGTGAAATCCGGGGTTCAGTTGTGGAACGGGCTGATTGTCGAAGACGATGTCTTTATTGGACCAAATGCGACATTCGCAAATGACCGTTTCCCGAGAAGCAACCAACATCAAGCGACATTTCCGGTCACGACCATTTGCCGGAATGCTTCGATTGGCGCGGGAGCGACGATCCTTCCGGGGCTGACAATAGGTCATAACGCGGTGATCGGTGCCGGGTCGGTCGTTACGAGCAGCGTTCAACCCAACGCCATTCTGACCGGGAACCCGGCACGTGTCGTAGGCTACGTCGACACGAAAAGGGTAGGTGTGACCTACCGCACAGTCCCGCCGCTAGGGGATGCATTCCCGAGCGTCGCTCAAACCACGGTAGAGGGTGTCGCACTGCACCGGCTGAAAAGAGTAGACGATATGCGGGGCAACCTTTTGGTGGGAGAGTTTAGGCGGGAGCTGCCGTTCGTGCCTGCCCGGTTCTTCACAATATTCGATGTTCCGGGGACGCGCGTTCGCGGCGAACACGCCCATCATCATTGTGAACAATTCCTTGTTTGTTTGAGAGGCAACTGCTCAATTGTTGTCGAGGACGGTCGAAATCGCGAAGAAATTCCGCTTGACAGCCCTGATTTCGGCGCATACGTACCGCCGATGACTTGGACTACTCTCTATAAGTTTTCATCGGATGCGGTATTGCTCGTGTTCGCTTCGGCTTATTATGATCCGGAAGATTATATCAGGGACTACGAGGTCTACCTTACATCGCTCAGAGGCGGCGAGCCGGTCGAGCGCAGCTCGTAGGTGGGCCTTCCAGGCGGTCCGCAGCCCGCCGAGGAACTCCTCGATCGTTGACGTGGGCACATCGCCGGTCATCGGCTTGTCCGCAAGCGTCACCAGCTACTGTTGAGCCGCTCGTATTTCGGCCAGCAGGCGCACCGGGTCGAGGCTGGCTTTCAGCGCCGTCACGCGATCGCGCACCGCGGCCGGGGTCCTCGGGTCGGCCAGCAAGCGCTGGCACGGTGTCGCCGGCGGGTGATGGCGCTTCCTCACTTGCTTTCCCAGAATTTTCCGAAGCAAGGGCCAGGGGTCAACCTAGCGGTGATGGACGATTTTGTGTATGGCGAACCGGTTTCAGCCGTGCCCGAGGCCGACACGCTGATGCTGCTCGCCGGGGCCCTGCTCGGCTTCGGGCTCCTGCGGCGGCGCAAGAACGCCTGAAATCGATGCGTTCTCGCCGCAACACGACTTAAATGCCCTCCACGATATGTTAGCGGCCATCTGGCAACTCTACCACAACGGCATCAAGCCGGAGTTGGGTGTCAGAAAATACGGCTATGAGGAGCGCATCGAGCGGAGGCTCATCCCGTTGTCCCAGGTTGATCAATATCTAGGGCTAGCGGGTCGAAGCCGAAACCGGGCTGAGTTCGACTTTTTCGGGAGGTGTTGATCGGTCTGCCTGCATACCGGTCGCTGTCTTGCGGCGCCGCGGCTGGCGCCGGACTGTCGGCGCGCCTTTGCGGGGATTGTCGCGCCCGATGATATCCCAGTAACTCGTCGGGTGATGGTGCGAGGCGAGCCCGAGCATCGTTTCGAACGAGATGTGCCGGTAGAAGCGCCGATTGTATCGGAAGACAAACTCGTTGAGATACGTGTCGATGTGCTTGCGGCGCAGCCCATGATAGGTGCCGAGCCCCCAACGCTTCATCAGCGCGAAGACTCGATGAATCCAGGGCAGCACGATATGGCCGGCCATCTTGCCGACCGTCCGCGGGTCGTGTCGGTAATCGGTGAGCCCGGGATACGATCTGTGGCCGTCGGTGAGCAGCGTCGTTCCGGTCTTCACGTTGGCCCGCACAAACGCCTCGATCGAAGCCGCGGAGTTGTCCGGGATAGCGGCGAGACGGATGCGACCAGACCGAGTATCCAGATATTTCGCTCGTTTCCGCCTTACCTTGGCCTGGTTTGTGCCGCGGTCGATCACCTCGACAGCGCCAGCGATAAGGATCTTCCCGGATTTCACGGGATCGAAAAAGCTGTTGTCGGCCCGGAAGGGAATTTCGGTCTGGTCGACCTCCACCACGCCCTCCAGCGGCTCGCGCTGGGGATCTCGATCATCGATCGTCGGAGCTTCTGTGCCAGCAACCAAGCAGTCTTGTACGTGATGCCGAGCTGGGCCTCGAGCTGGACTGCCGACATGCCATTCGAGTGCGTTGCCATGAGGTGCGCGGCCCAGAACCACACCGTCAGCGGCAACTTGGACC
>Ga0210410_10004529_pt1 | contig 12172 bp, 10 predicted proteins | sample IncBWC4MmetaG_FD_161058 | JGI IMG/M metagenome (GOLD analysis project Ga0210410, IMG submission 161058) | Forest soil microbial communities from Barre Woods Harvard Forest LTER site, Petersham, Massachusetts, United States - Inc-BW-C-4-M | ecosystem: Environmental > Terrestrial > Soil >... | reverse complement strand
GTAGGGGCAGGCTTTGTCACGTCATTGCGAGCGCAAGCATAGCAATCCAGCCTTTCGACGCGAGGCTGGATTGCTTCGTCGCGGCGCTTGTCATCGGGCCGGCCGCTTCGGGCCGAACCCGTTGGCTCCTCGCAATGACGAGTTTGTACAAAGCGGCGTCAGCTAGTTTCAACGTGCTCTCTCCCATCATATTGCTCACAGCCATCGTCAACGGCCTGATGACCGGTGCGGTCTATGCGTTGGTCGCGCTCGGGCTGACGCTGATTTACGGAGTGCTGCACATTATCAACTTCGCGCATGGCGCGTTGCTCAGCGCCGCGCTGTTCGCGGCTTTCTTCGCCTTTCAAAAACTCGGCCTTGATCCCTACCTCGCCGCATTTCTGATCGCGCCGGCATTCTTTGCGCTCGGCTATGGTTTGCAGCGTTTTGTGATCGGACCGGCATCGCACGGCGATGATCGCAACATGCTGCTGGTGACGCTCGGATTGGCGGTGCTGATCGAGAACGCACTTCTTTACGCCGTCCACGCCGACACCCGCACGATCGATCTTGCTTACGGCTTCAAAAGCGTCGATCTCGGCTTCACCTTCATTGCGCTGCCGCGGCTCATTTCCTTCCTGGCGGTTTTTGTCGTCGCGCTCGTGCTATGGCTGATCATGGCGTTGACTGATACCGGCAAAGCGATCCGCGCCGTAGCCAAGGAGAAACTCGGCGCGCAACTTGCCGGCATCGATGTCGCGCACATTTATGCGATCACCTTCGGGCTTGGCACAGCGTGTGTCGCCATCGCCGCCTGTTTGCTCATCCCGACCTATTACGCCAATCCGCGCGCCGGCAATGCGTTCGTGCTCGTCGCCTTCACCATCGTCGTGCTGGGCGGCATGGGCTCGGTCCCGGGCGCGCTCATCGGCGGACTGGTAATCGGCGTCGTTGAAAGCCTCGCTGGCTTCTATTTTGGTGAATCGCTCGGCCAGGTCGGTATCTTTCTGATCTTCATCGTCGTTCTTTTGGTGCGGCCGCGCGGGCTGTTTGGAGCCAGCGCATGAAGGCATTTTTGCCGATCATCGTCGTGGTGGCGGCGCTCGCCGTGGTGCCGCTGTTTGTTCACTCCAATGTCGTCCTGAACTTTCTTGTCGTCACGCTCCTGATCGCGCTTGCCGGCCAGGGCTGGAACATCCTCGGTGGTTATGGCGGTCAATATTCCTTCGGCCAGGCCGCCTTCTTCGGCACCGGCGCCTACGCCACCGCGATCCTGCAAGTGCATTACGGCGTCAACGCCTGGATCGGTTTCGCCGCCGGCATCGCGGCGGGCGCCGCGGTAGGCGCAATCATCGGCGCGCTCACGTTCCGCGCCGGCCTGCGCAGCTCCTATTTTGCGCTGGTGACGCTCGCCTTCGCCGAAGTGCTGCGCATCGTCGGCAGCGTTACGCCGATCACCGGAGCGGGCGTCGGTCTCCTGGTCAAGCTCGATCTGCGCGCGCAGGCGTTCCAGTTCCAAAGCCGGACGGTCTTCTATCTGGTCATCCTTGCGCTTGTCGCCGTGTCGCTCGTGATCGCCCAACTGCTCGAGCGTTCGCGCTTTGGCGCCTGGCTGATTGCCGTGCGCGAGAATGAGGACGCCGCAATGGCGCTCGGCGTCGACGCCTTCGCGGTCAAGCTTGCCGCCATGGTTGTGTCGGCCGCCATCACCGCAGCGGCCGGATGTTTTTACGTGCAATATTTTCTGTTCATCGATTCCGGCATCGCCTATGGCACCTGGATCTCGATCGAAGCGCTGCTGACGCCGATCATCGGCGGCGTCGGCACGGTGTTCGGCGCTTTGGCCGGTGCGCTGGTCGTGAAACTCCTGGGCGAAGGTATCAAGCTTGTGACCGGCGATGTGCCCGGTCTTGATCTGATGATCTATGGCGCTGTGCTCGTCCTGGTCATCCGCTTCGCGCCGCGCGGATTGGTCGGTGCCTGCGCCGACATGCGCACATATTTCGTGCGCCGCACCAAGCTATGCCCGCCGATCGGGGAGGTGGCCCGTGGCTGAGCCGCTTCTTTCGGTCGAAGGCGTTTCGCGCCGCTTCGGCGGCCTGCTGGCGGTCAACGCCGCTTCGCTGTCGGCTGACGCCGGCCGCATCACGGCGCTGATCGGCCCGAACGGCGCCGGCAAGACGACGCTGTTTTCCTTGATCTCGGGCTTCCTGAAGCCGAGTGCCGGAAAGGTTCGTTATGCCGGCCACGATGTCACCGGCGAGCCGCCCCACCGGCTTGCCCGGCGCGGCATCGCTCGCACCTTTCAGATCGTGCAGCCGTTCGCCGGCTTGTCGGTGCGCGACAATATCCTGGTCGGCGCGTACCTGCGCCATCCGGCTCGCGCCGCGGCGCTCGAACTTGCCGAGCAGGTGGGGCGCGACGTCGGCCTTGGCGACATGCTCGATCGGCCCGCGCACGCGCTGACCGTCGCCGGCCGAAAACGTCTCGAGCTCGCGCGCGCGCTCGCGACCGGGCCGAAGCTTCTTCTGCTCGATGAGGTCCTTGCCGGGCTCAACCCGTCGGAAATCCGCGACGTCGTGCCAGTGATCCGCGCGCTGTCGGCGAGCGGCATTGCCCTGCTGATGATCGAACATGTGATGCAGGCGGTGATGAGCCTCGCCGAACACGTGTTCGTGCTCGCCGAGGGCCGCATCATCGCGCAGGGCAGTCCGGCGCAAGTGGTTGCCGATCCGGTGGTCGTCGAAGCCTATCTCGGTCACGGCGCTGCCGCCAAGGTTGGGGACGCGCATGTCCATTGAGACGACGTCCCCTGAGCCGCTTCTCGACATTCGCGCGCTGTGCGCCGGGTATGGCGACACCGACGTGCTGCGCGGCGTCGATCTGAAAGTCGAGCCGGGCGAGATCGTCGCCGTGCTCGGCTCGAACGGCGTCGGCAAATCGACACTCAACCGCACCATCTCCGGCATCGTGCGTGCGCGTAGCGGCGCGATCCTGTTCGACGGCGCCGCGATTGAGCGTGAGAAGCCGGCGGCGATTGTCGCCCGTGGCCTCATTCACGTTCCCGAGGGCCGGCGGATTTTCCCGAACCTGTCGGTGCGCGACAATCTCGATCTCGGCAGCTATCGCCGCGCCGCCGCCCGCCGCGCCGTCAATCGCGATAGGGTATTTGCGATCTTCCCACGCCTCCATGAACGGCGCGCGCAAGCGGCCGGCACGCTCTCAGGCGGCGAACAGCAAATGCTCGCCATCGGCCGCGGGCTGATGGCCGAGCCGAAATTGCTCATTCTCGACGAGCCGTCGCTCGGCCTGTCGCCGCTTCTGGTCGAGGAATTGTTTGCGCTGATCGCGCGCATCCACGCGCAGGGCGTCGCCGTTCTTCTGGTCGAGCAGAATGTGGTGCAGAGCCTCGATATCGCCGCCCGCGCCTACATCCTCGCCGAAGGGCAATGCGTCATGTCGGGCCCCGCCGCCGCCATCGGCGCCGACCCGCAGCTCAGACGCGCTTATTTGGGACTTTGACCTCGGGAATCTCACGCATGAATGTAAATCCGCTATCCGCCCGTCTCGCTCGGTCACCAATCCTGATCGCCCCCGGCGTGTATGACGCTCTGACCGGGCTCATCGCCGAGCGCGCGGGCTTCGAAGCGCTTTACGTCTCCGGCGCTGGCATCGCTTACACGCGGCTCGGCCGTCCGGACATCGGCCTGGTCGGGATGAGCGAGGTGGTGCAAACCGTCGCGCTCATTCGCGACCGCGTCGGCGCACATCTCATTGTCGATGCTGACACCGGCTACGGCAATGCGCTCAATGTGCAGCGCACCGTGCGCCTTCTGGAACGCGCCGGCGCCAACGCGATTCAGATCGAGGATCAGGACTTTCCCAAACGCTGCGGCCATCTCGACGACAAGGTGCTGGTCCCGGCGGAGGAAATGGCCAGCAAGATCAAAGCGGCGGTTGATGCGCGCGCATCATCTCAGACGCTGATCATCGCACGCACCGACGCCGTCGCAGTGGAAGGCTTCGACCGTGCCTTGGCGCGCTCGGAGCTCTATCGGGAAGCGGGCGCAGACGTTTTGTTCGTCGAAGCGCCGCGCCAGCGCGACGAGCTCAGCCGCATCACCCAACGGCTCGGCAAAGGCGCGTCCAAATCCGTTCCGCTGATGGTGAACATGGTGGAGGGCGGCAAGACGCCGCTGCTGCCGGCCGGCGAGCTTGAAAGCTTGGGTTTCGCGCTTGTGATCTTTCCCGGCGCGATCGTGCGCACCCTCGCCAAATCGGCCGAGGATTTTTACGCCTCGCTCAAGGCCCACAGCAGCACCGAGCCGTTCCGCGCGCGCATGTTCGATTTCGATGCGCTCAACGGGCTGATCGGCACGCCCGAGATGCTGGAGCGCGGCAAGCGCTACGCCGGGACTGAGCCGGACCCCGGCCGCACGTCGGGCCGGCGATGAGGTCATCAAAGATTGCGCGCGCTGTCGATGCAATCTCCGTTGTTAGGAAAGTGAGAAGCTGCAAATGAAAATATTCGATCTGGTCATCAAGAACGCCCGCGTCGTCCGACCGAACCAAGCCGGCGTGGACTGTCTCGACATCGGCATCAAGGACGGCAGGGTGGCGCGGCTCGCGCCGGAAATCCGCGCGGAGGATGCCAACGAAGCGTTCGATGCCAAACGGCTATTGGCCTTCCCGGGCTGCGTCGATGCACACATGCATGTCGGCATATACCGGCCGCTCGCGCAGGATGCGGTGAGCGAAAGCAAGGCCGCCGCCATGGGCGGCGTCACGTCGAGCCTCAACTACATCCGCACGGGCGCCTACTATATGAATCGCGGCGGGCCGTATCGCGAAGTGATGCCTGAAATCCTGAAGCTCTCCGACGGACGCTTCTTCGTCGATTACGGCTATCACATCGCGCCGATCGAAAACCGCCACCTTGGCGAGATGGAATATCTCGCGGTCGAGCACGGCGTGACGTCGTTCAAGATTTTCATGTTCTACGGCGGTTACGGCCTGCACGGCAAATCGGCCTCGCAGAACGAATTCCTCATGCTTGGCCCGGACGACCGCTACGACATCGCGCATTTCGAATTCATCATGCGCTCGGCACGCGCGATCGTGGAGAAGCACCCGGAACTTGCCGACCACATCAGTGTCAGCCTGCATTGCGAGCTCGCCGATATTCTCAACGCCTACACGACGCTGGTCGAGCGCGAAGGCAAGCTCACCGGCTTGCGCGCGTATAGCGCTGCGCGGCCGCCGCACTCCGAAGGGCTCGCGGTGTGGATCGCGTCCTATCTCGCCAACGAAACCAATTGCATGAACATCAACCTGCTGCATCTGAGCTCGCGCAAGGCGGTCGATGCGGCCTGGACCATGCAGCAGGTCTTCCCGCATATCGCGTTCCGGAGGGAAGTGACCGTCGGCCATCTTCTGCTCGACACCGATTGCGAATGCGCCGTGCACGCCAAGGTCAATCCGCCGATCCGCCCGCGCGAAGATGTCGAGGCGCTGTGGCAGGCGGTGCTTGACCGCAAGATCGATTGGATCGTCAGCGATCACGCCTGCTGCTCGGCCGAGCAGAAATGGTCGAAGGACGATCCGAACAATATCTGGTTGGCGAAATCCGGCTTCGGCGGCACCGAATATCTGCTCTCGGGCGTGATCAGCGAAGGCAGCAAGCGCGGCCTTTCCTATAACCGCATGGCCGAGCTGCTGAGCTGGACGCCGTCGCGGCGGTTCGGGTTGCTCAACAAGGGCGACATAGCCCCCGGCTACGATGCCGACATCGTTCTGGTCGATCCGCATGAAAGCTTCACGGTGCGCGCCGCCGAGTCGGAATCCCAGCAGGGCTATTCGCCCTTCGAGGGCCAGGAGCTCACCGGCCGGGTCAAGAGCACATTCTTGCGCGGCGCCTTGATCTATCATCAGGGCGACGTTGTCGGCGCGCCGCGCGGACGCTATCTGCCTCGGCCGATCAAATGGAAATTCTCGCCCACTCCGGGGCGAGCGCCCACGCGATCTGAAACCGCGTAGAACACGCGCGAGGCCATTGCCGCCGCGGCGTTTTGCTGCTTAACCGACTACCGCTATACAATCGAGTAAGACCGGCGAAGCTTTAAGTGAAGCGTCTCGCCGCGGGAAATCTTGGTGCGACCGAAATTTGGGAGGCTTTGCAATGTATCGCGCGACGAAGGACATCATGCTGCCGACGACGATTACCGGCTCGCTGCCGCGGCCGAGCTGGTACACGGAAAATCTCGGTACCCGCATGTTCCTCGACGCGATGGTAAGCCGCCGTTACCGCGAGCAATATATCGACGCGTTGTCCTGCTATCTGCGCGAGCAGGAACTGGCCGGGCTCGACATCGTGACCGACGGCGATTGCCGTTTCGACGATGACGTCGGCGGCCAGAGCTGGACCAGCTATCCGCCGCATCATATGGCGGGCTATGAGCGCGGCGATCCGCGGCCGACGCCGGCCGGGCGCGGCGGTCTCTGGTTTCCGCGCGGCCACATTCTGCATGACTATCTGGAATCGCGGGTGATGCCGGTCATCATCGGCCCGGTCGGGCGCGGCGACCTGCAATACACCACTTTGTGGAAGACCGCGCAGCGGCTCACCAAGCGTCCGGTGAAATTCGGCGCCGTGTCGGCGGAGATCGTCGCGTTCGCGTCGCAGGACAGATATTACAAGACGCTGCCCGAGCGCATGCTCGCCATCGCCGGCGCCTTCAACGAAGAATACAACGAGCTCGCCGACGCCGGCTGTCCGGTGATCCAGATCGAGGAGCCGCAAATCCATCTGGCGGCCGCCCGGGGCATTCAGGACAAGGTGCTCACGCTCGAATTAATGGTCGAGGTGTTCAACCGCACGGTGAAAGGGCTGCGCGCCAAGACCGAAGTCTGGGCGCATTCCTGCTGGGGCAATCCTTCGCAGCAGCGCATGTTCGCCAAGGTGCAGACCTACAAGCCGTCGCTCGAGATCTACAACACCATCGATGCCGATGTGATCACTTTCGAATCCGCAAGCTCCGGCGGCATCGATCTGGAAGCGATCGGCAAGAGCATCACCGGGAAGAAGATCGCCGTCGGCGTCATCGACCATCACACGCTGCAGGTGGAAAGCCCGGACGAGGTGGCGGCGCAAATCCGTGCCGCGCTCAAATACATCCCGCCGGAGCGGCTGGTGATCTCGTCCGATTGCGGCATGGGCCGCGAGGGGATGAGCCGCCGGCACGCCTACTACAAAATGGTCTCGCTCGTGCTCGGCACCAACATGGTGCGCAAGGAATTGGGCTATCCCGAAGCCCAATGCCTGGCGGCCGACGAGCGCCATTCCCTGGTGGTGCCGGCAAAATAGGCCATCCACAAGCTCCGCCGGGGAGGTACCATAGCCGGAACCCGAAAGCGGCCCCAAGGGTTGGCCCCTCCGAGCGCCAGCCCGACCGGGTTGGGGCGCGCGGTAGCGGTAAGGCTGTGGAGCTTCTGTTCTCATCCTTATGGCTCGCGGTCATGGCGTGGCTGATCGCGAGGGCTGTCCAGCAGCGCGGGCTTCTCCCCCGGCTCGACCGCGCCGTGTTGCCGCCGGCTGAGCGTGTGCCCCACATCACCGTGGTCGTTCCGGCGCGCGACGAGGAAGCCAATATCGGCACGTGCCTTGGTTCGTTGCTCGCGCAGGATTATCCGGACGAGCGCTTGCATGTGGTGGTGGTCGACGATCACTCGGCCGATCGCACCGCCGCCATTGTCGAGGATCTGGCCCGCACGCATCCGCGGATCGCGCTGATCAGAAGCCCGCCATTGCCGCCGCGTTGGATCGGCAAAGCGCACGCCTGCGCCATCGGCGCGCGGGCGGCGGCGCCGGAAAGCGAATGGCTGTGCTTCATCGATGCCGACGTGACGGCGTCGCCTTACGCGCTGTCGAGCGCCTGGCAGGCCGCCTTGTGGCGGCATCTCGACCTGCTCTCGCTGATGCCGCGTCAGGAGCTGAAAAGCGTCGCCGAACGGCTCATTCTCCCCTGCGGCCTCATTCTCTTGTCCTTCCTGCAGGACCTGCGCCAGTCGCAGGCCCGCTCCGGCCGCGAGGTCAGCGCCACCGGACAATTCATGCTGGTCCGCCGCGACGCCTACGAAGCGGTCGGCGGGCATACGGCCGTCTGCACGGCGATTTGCGAGGACCTGGAATTCGCCCGGCGGCTCAAGCAGTCGGGCCATGCGGTCCTGCTGATGGGCGGCGACAAGATGCTGGCGACGCGAATGTATACCGGCTGGGGGACGCTGTGGCCGGGGCTCGCCAAGAATCTGGTGGATACATTCGGTGGTCCGGCCACGACCTTGGGCGTGGCGCTGGCGACGGTGATCGTCGCCTGGGCGGCTTACTTGCTCCCGCTGTTTGATGTGTTGGCTTTGCGAAGCGGTGCCGACGCCGCGCTGTCGGCAACCCTGCTCGCGTTGGCCGGCTCGGGCGCCGCCATTGGGCTGCACATTGCGGCGGCATTCTATTTCCGCATTCCTTTCTGGTACGGTTTCGTTTTTCCGCTCGGCTACACGGTGGGAGCCCTCATGGCTCTCGACAGTGTGCGCCGCCGGCTCAGCGGCCGGGTGACCTGGAAGGGGCGAATCTATTCATGAAATTACCGCGTCAACGCAGCGACGAGCAACGCGCGATCGAGCGCGCCCGTGCCGCCGGCCCGCTCGATTCCGGAGAGACCCGCGCCATCATGATCGGCGCGGTCGTCCTGACCATCTTTCTCTATTTCATCAAACTGATTTTGCTGCCCTTCGTGCTCGCCGGCATCGTCGCGTACATCTTGACGCCGGTTCTCGACTGGGCGGCCAAGCGGACCGGACTGCCGCGCGTATTGCTCGCGGTGGTGTTGTTCCTGCTTCTGTTCGGCGTGACGGCCCTGGTGCTCGTCTTCGCCAGCCAAAGGCTGCTGGTCGAAGGCCGCGGCATCGCCGCCGATCTGCAAAGCATCATCGAGAACTTTACCCGTCAGGCCATCGGCGACCAGCCGATCAGCCTGTTCGGCTCGACCGTGAATGCGCACGACATCGCTGAAGGCGCGCTCAACCGGCTGCGCGATTGGGCCGGCCAGTCCGACCAGCTCGGCCTGTTGACCGAGTACAGCCTGGCTTTCGTCATGGGAGCGTTCCTGACCGTCGTCCTGTTGTTCTACTTCCTGGTGAGCGGACGGCAGGTTGCACACGGCATTTTTTGGATCGTGCCGCCGCATCGCCGCCCCTTGGTGGCGCGCATCTGGACGCGGCTCGACCCGGTGCTGCTGCGCTATTTTATCGGCGTGCTTGCGGTCGTCGTCTATGCCACCATCGCCGCCTATGTCGGGCTTGGCGTGATCCTCGGGATCAACCACGCGGTTTTCCTGGCGCTGCTCACCGGGATCCTGGAAATCGTGCCGGTGATCGGGCCGACCAGCGCGGCCATCCTTGCGGGCCTCGTCTCGCTGCGCACAGCAACCGGCATCATCAACATCTTCGAATACGCGGCTTATGCGACGCTGCTTCGGCTGTCGATCGATCAGATCGTCGGCCCGGTCGTTCTCGGCCGGGCAGCACACGTGCATCCGGTTCTGATTATTTTTTGTTTCCTCGCCGGCGGCGTGGTGCTCGGCATTCCCGGCGTCATCCTCGCCGTTCCGGTTGCGCTCGTGGTCAAGAGCACGCTTGCAACCGTCTACGGCGACACGCCCAAATAGCGTAGGAGCGCGCGCCGCGGGGGCTCGCAAAGTTGGCGGAAATCCGGCTATATTGTGCATGCCCGCCGGCACCCTTTCGCGGGCGGGGAGTTTGTTTCGCGAGCTAGGCGGGGAGGTCCGCTCGATGGCGGCGTGCGATTCCGCACAACAAAAGCCGCGCGCGCCGTACAGCCGTCGATGGCTGGTTGAGGCGCTTTCCGCGTTTGACGTTCGGCAGCGCCGGCGTCAGGCGGTGTTTGAATATACCCGCAATCCGGCCTGTGTTTTCCGTCTCGACATCACCCGCGCGGCGTACGAACTGACATTGCGCGACGGCGCGCTCGTCCGCCCGGGCGATCGCGTGGCCCGTCTGCATTTCTGGAACGAGCAGATACCGACGTTGCCGGAAGATGGCGCGACCATCGCCTGGGCGCGCCGCATGCAACGGGCCATCGGCGTGTCGCTTGATGAGCTCGCCCATTATCTCGCCGGGCGGCCGGATCTCGCCGACATCGCCGTCGTCTGCGGCCTCGTTCCTTCCGCGACGAAGTCGCAGAGCGGGCAACTCGCCCGCATCATGGCTTATTACGGATTTGAAACGATCCCGGAGCCGCATCCGCTGCCGCTTCGCGAGCGCCTGCACCGGCTGGGCGAAAATATCTTGATCTCATTCATTGTTCTTGCGCACAACGCCGGCGCGCTCCGCCCGGATACGCTCATGCGCGTGCGGGTGCCGATCTATCTGTCGCGCCGGATCCTGGAGAGTGAGTTCGCGACCGGGGATAAGGCGGTGCTCGGAGCGTAGTTTCATGACGATCGCGGAGAATATTACCGACGCAATTTCATTTGCTCGTTCGGTGGGCGACGTGTGTCTGGTGGTTGCGATCATCGGCTGCATCTTCATGCTGATGGCGAGCGCCTGCGTGCTGAGTTTTCCGAACGAGCATCCGGACGGGTCGATCGCCGAGCCGCCGGTCACCGTGCTCAAGCCGCTGCACGAAGCGGAGCCTGGGCTGCCAAGCCGGCTGGTGGCGTTCTGCCAGCAGAACTATGGCGGTCCCATTCAGGTCCTCTGCGGCGCGCAAAATCACGATTCGCCGGCAGTCGCCGTCGTGGGCTCGATCAGTGTCAGTTCGCCGGATGCGACCGTCGAGCTCGTCGTCGACCCGCGCACCCATGGCGTCAATCGCAAGGTGTCGAACCTGATCAACATCATGCCGCGCGCGCGCCACGACACGCTCGTGCTCTCCGACAGCGATATCGTGGTCGGGCCGAACTATCTGCGCACGGTCACGGCGATGCTCTCCTCGGCAAGCGTCGGCGCCGTGACCTGCCTCTATCACGGCATCGGCGGGGAGGGCGTATGGACGCGCCTTTCGGCGCTCGCCATCAACTCGCAATTCCTTCCGCAGGCCATCACCGCGGTCAGTCTCGGCTTGGCGCAGCCGTGCTGTGGCGCCACCATCGCGCTGCGGCGGCCGGTGCTCGATCGTATCGGCGGTTTCAGCGCGCTGGCGGATACGCTGGCCGACGATCACGCCATCGGTGTTGCGGTTCGCGCCGAGGGATACGAAATCGTCACCGCGCCGTTCCTGGTCGGGCACCGTTGCTTCGAAACGAGCCTCCACCAGCTGGTGCGACAGCAGATCCGGGTCGCCCGCACGATCAAGAGCATCTATCCGCTCGCCTATGCCTGCACGGTGATAACGCATCCATGGCCGCTCGCGCTGATTGGGTTGTTGCTCGGCAGTCCGGCCGCGGCTTTGGTCGTCGTCGCGGCGTTACTTTCGCGCGTTATGCTCTGCGGCTGCATCGAATGGCGGTTCAATTTGCCGCGGCAGAACTATTGGCTGCTGCCGTTGCAGGACATTCTTGCTTTCGGCATCTTTGTGACGAGCTTCTTCGGAGCGACGGTGCATTGGCGGGGCGCCGACTTCCGCGTCTCGGCCGATGGCACCCTGCTTGAAGGCCAGGATTTGCGAGGATCGTCCTGACGGCCATCTGAGAGGGTCGCCATGCGCACGCTGTTTCTGCAGGCTCCTTCCTTCGACGGTTTCGATGGCGGCGCCGGTTCGCGCTATCAGGCCCGCCGCGAGATCCGTTCCTTCTGGTACCCGACATGGCTTGCTCAGGTGGCCGCGATGGTGCCGGACAGCAAACTCATCGACGCGATCCCGCATCGGATCGCGCTCGCCGACATTGTGCGGCAGGCGACGGGCTACGATCTTGCAGTGCTGCACACCTCGACGCCGTCCTTCGCTTCCGACGTCCGCGTCATCGAGGCGCTCAAAGCCGCGAACCCGCGGCTCAAGGCCGGATTCGTCGGCGCCAAAGTCGCGGTCGAGCCGCGGACCAGTCTGGAAACCTCACGGGCCATCGATTTCGTCGCCGGCAACGAATTCGACTTCACAATCAAGGAAATCGCCGGCGGCCGCGATTGGAGCGCCATCGACGGCTTGTCCTATCGCGACGCTGATGGCGCCATCAGTCACAAT
>Ga0210410_10004528_pt1 | contig 12173 bp, 6 predicted proteins | sample IncBWC4MmetaG_FD_161058 | JGI IMG/M metagenome (GOLD analysis project Ga0210410, IMG submission 161058) | Forest soil microbial communities from Barre Woods Harvard Forest LTER site, Petersham, Massachusetts, United States - Inc-BW-C-4-M | ecosystem: Environmental > Terrestrial > Soil >... | reverse complement strand
AATTTCATCCAGGGACAGCGATCTCTCGTTGGCAAAGTGCCCGTAACGAGGGTCGGCAAACCACGGCGGCATGATTTTTTGCGTGACCGCCATCTTCATCATCGGAGCCCACGGCCGGGTATCTTCGTACGTCAGCATCGAAAACGGCGCTGCTTCGCCAGGCCGATGGCAGGTCTGGCAATGCTTCTGCAAAATTGGCGCGACGTCCTTGGTAAAGGTCGGCGGCGGATTGTTTGGTTCCTGCGCTGGCACGCGAAGTGCACAGCAAAAAAACGTCAACAAAATCAAGCAAGCCTTCCATGCGTGGCGAATTACTTCCATTTGTCCTCACCCTCCACCAGAGTAATGTAACGATCGACGGGTAAATCCTTGAAGCGCTGCGTGCCCCCACCCAGCATCGGCCATTGCACTTCCAGCCAATCGATTTTCTCGCGCTTGCCCAGTCCCAACACCATTCGCGGATCGTGCGAAGAGAGATAGCTGCCTCCGCCAACTTTCAAACGGGATCTCTTCAAGTTCCCCGCCTGGTATGTTACGCGAGCGCCAACGGCATCGATGTTGCTCTTCTTTCCGACCAGGCGAACTCCCAGCCAATGATTCTCTTTCCCGGCGTTGTTCCGAAGCAGCAGCGGCGCGCCATTGTTCACCGAGATCAGAACATCCACCGCTCCATCGTTATCGAAATCGCCCAGGGCCAGTCCCCGCGAAGACCTGAGTTTGGCGAAAACGGGACCGCTTCTCGCGCTGACGTTTTCGAACGATTTGCCGTCATTGCGGAACAGCATGAGCGGTTCTTCATAAGTGACTTCGCCATGTAAAGAGCTGATCAGGTCATCCGGATTCCCGTTGGCCAGAAACAGGTCCAAATTCCCGTCATTGTCATAATCAAAAAACTTTAGCCCCCAGCCGCTCATGTATTTCGTGGCTTTGCCAATTCCGGTCGGGCTGGCTTGGTCGTCGAACGTTTCGTCATGATTGTTCCTGAATATCGCGAACATTTCCCGGTCCAGGTTCGAAACGAACAGGTCCATCCATCCATCATCATTGAAATCGCCAGAGTCCACGCCCATGCCGGACCGCGCACGGCCTTCCTCGCTGTACGCAACACCGGCAGTTGTGGCGATCTCCTCAAATTTTCCCTTGCCCCGATTGACGAAGAGAAAATTGGGCACGGTGTCGTTGCTCACCCATAAGTCCATCCGTCCGTCGTTATTAATGTCGGTCGCTACCACGCCCCAGGCCTTCCCGAGGCGACTGGCAATGCCGCTTTCCTTGCTGACGTCGGTAAACGTGCCGTCTCCGTTGTTATGGAACAGCCAACTGGGCATGGGGGAATAAATCTTTGGAATGCAGTAGTGATGGCGGCCGTCATCGTGGATTCCACAGGGTTTGTTGATTTCCTTGCTGAAATCCACGAAGCGCCCGACAAACAAGTCCAAGCGGCCATCGTTGTCGTAGTCAAACCAGACGGCGCTGGAAGCCCAGCCCGGGGCGGCGACTCCCGCTTTTTCGGTGACATCGGAAAAGGTGCCATCTCCGTTGTTGTGATAAAGAATGCTTCGCCCGTATTGCGTGACGTAGAGATCCGGAAAACCGTCGCCGTCGTAATCCCCAACCGCGACGCCTTGCCCAAACCCACCAGCCCCAACGCCGGCCTTTTCGGTGACGTCAGTAAATGTTCCATCGCGATTGTTCTTATACAGCGCATTCCGTAACGGCGCGCTCGGACTGAAAAAATCACACTTGCCACTGTTCACCAGGTACAGGTCCATCCAGCCGTCGTTGTCGTAGTCGAGAAATGCGCAGCCCGCACCGGTGCTTTCCGGGAGGTATTTTTCCGGCGACTTTCCGTTCGAGTGCGTCCAGCGGATACCACTGTTCTCTCGAGGGACTTCCTCGAACGGGAATTGCGATGGCTCAGGCGATCTAAATTCGAGCCATCGCGGCAGAAGCAGCGCTCCCGCCGAAAGCCTGAAGAGGAAATCGCGCCGAGCTAATTGCCGTAGCCGGATTGCACCTGGTATTTTCATCCGGTCTGTCCGAGCGAAGCCTCAAAATTTGCAAATATTCCCATTCGAAAATTAACAAGTCTATTGTGGCTGTTGAGGCGCCGTTGGCGCCGCTGAACTAAGTCTGCGGTGAATCGCAAATTCCTTTTCTGCTTCTCCTTTGTTACCGGAGCGCTCCAGCGCCGTGGCCAGCGTGAAATGCACCGCCGGGTTTCCCGGCGTCAGGCGTTCCGCCACGCGTAAGGGCGGAATTGCTTCTTCGTACTTTTTGACCGCGACCAGACTGGACCCCCAGCCCAGATATGCTTCCGCGAAGTTGGAATCGAGCGTTGCCGCCCGGGAGAATCCGGAGATCGCTTCATCCCATTTCTCATCACGCCGGGCCAGTTCACCCAGGATGTAGTGGGCGCCGGCATTTTTCGGGTCGATCTGGACTTCCTTCTGGAATTCCTGCTTGGCGCGTTCCATGGCGTCGGGGCCGGCATCCGGTCGCGAAAGCAGCAGCCTGCCAAGCAGAAAGTGAATGCCGGGCGCGTTAGGTTCCTTTTCGATGATGCCTTCATATTCTAGCTGCGCGGGTTCCCACTTCCCCTGCATTTCAAGGGCTTCGGCGTTCAGCTTATGAGCAGCAAGAGATTGCGGGGCTGTGCGGCCGAGATCCTGGGCGGTTCGCGTCGATAGGTCGGAGTAAGCATGCACAAGGACAAAAAGTACGTCCGGGTCGTGCCCAAACTGTTTGCTGAGCCGCAGGATAAAGTCAACGGTGGAGGCGCGATCATCCAGCGCCAACGAGCAGCGCAATCCGGTTATAGCGGCCCTTTTTCTGATTTCTGCCGGAGCTTGCCCGGTAATCGCACGTTTCAGCGCAGCAAGGCTCTCCCGACAGTGCCCTTGTTCCGCCAGGGCCAGCGCTGTGTCCGTGGACATTGCGGCGCCGGGCGAAGCGGCGACTTTTTCCTGCTGAGCCAAAATCACTGGATTGAGCCACAAAGACGCAATAGCGAGGACAAGCAGCGCAACCATACTGGGGTATCTAGACATTTTGCATTTGGCGATTCTGCTTCCAACGCACCCCAGGGAAGAATCCGCCGCAAAAAGAAAATGAGGCAGGCGGGGGTGTTCGCCTGCCTCATTATACGTTGTTTGTTTTTAGTAGTAGAGCTTCAGCGCCAACTGAATGTTCCTTGGGGGCTGAGCACCGGTAATCTGCCCCATGTTAGCGCCAATACCCGTGCCGGGCACGTTCAGCTGTACGTGGTTAAACGCATTGATGAAGTCCGTTCGGAATTGCAGCCTCAACCGCTCTGTCATTTGGAAGTTCTTCTGCACACCCAGGTCTATGTCCGAGAAATGCGGCGTTCGCAGCCCTGCTAACTGCGGGGCGCAATTGCCGAAAGTTCCCACGGTTGGGTTAACAAAGTTGTTATTGTTTGTAAACCACTGTATGCCGCCAGTGTTTGGAAAATTCGTCTGGTTGATCGGCGTCTCTCCAGTTGAGGGGAGACTATTGCAATCGGCGCGCGGACCGCGCCCGAACGTCCCGGATAGATCCGCTCCGAAAATAGGCAGCGGCCAGCCGGTGCGCCAACTGATGATCGGGCTAACCTGCCATCCTCCGATGACTGCGTTGATTGCTTTGTTTTCGCCACCGAATTTCTTGCCCTTGCCAAACGGTAGCTCATAAATCGCATACGCTGATATGACGTGGGTGGCGTCATAATAGCATGGTGCCCACTCCGCCTTTGGATCGTAGACGTTCTGCCAGTATGCCGATGCGCTGGACGCGTTATTCCAAGCGCCATAGTAACCGGTGCTATTGGACATGCACTTGGAGAAGGTGTACGAGACCTGGTAGTCCAAGCCATGTGACATTTGTTTTTTCAGGACCGCCTGCAACGAGTTGTACCCCATGGTTCCGTTGGACTGCGTGCCGGAGATGATTGCTCCGGGGCCGCCATTTCCCAATACGCCATAGAGCGTCGGATTCTTGGCAAAGAACGGGCTGGGAGCGGTGCACGGAGGTTTCGAGCAAGATGAATTGGGAAGCAAGACGCGCTGCGCGTAGTCGAAGGGCACCATCAAGTGAACAGCGCGCTGGCCGACGTATCCAATCTGGAAGGTAGTATCCCCCCAGAATTGGTGTTGGATCGTCAGATTCCATTGATCGTCGATGGCCGGCTGCACCTGCGGATCCCACACGCGGAGAAAGGCTCCGGCATAACACGCATACGCTGGCGCTGCGCAGGACTGCCCCGCTGCCGTGGTCGCAATGCCGTCCGTGGTGGTCGTAGCAGGCAACGCCAGGTTGTTATAGAGAGCGTTGATTTCGCTTGGGGAAAAAGGCGCGTTGAGGGGCAAACGCAAGTTGGTGCCTGTCCCTTCCAGGTAAGAAGAGATTGTAAACGCCCCACGCACAACGGTGTGGGCAAACCGTCCTCCGGGCGTGTACGCAAAACCGATACGCGGTTGGAAGTCCTTTCCGCCGTAGAAGCCGTTATAGAGAGCTCTGCTGGCTCCGCCCTGGCCGGCGAGGTCAATATTGCCGGTGGCGAAATTGTAATTAGCCTGGTGGTTGTTGGTTTCCTCCCAGGGAGTGTGCGCCTCATACCGCAACCCAAGATTCAATGTAAGGTGCGCCGAGACGCGCCAAGTATCTTGGCCGTAGAAGGCGAAGATATTACTCCACTGCTGCCAGGTTTGGCCGGTGCTGATACCACGGCCATATTGAAAGGGGAACCCGAGGAAGAAGTCCGCACCACCATCTCCGGCGCCGCTGCCGCCACTGCCGATGACGTTGCTGGTGAACCGGCCGTCAAAATCCATCAGGCCAAGCTCACCATTATTGCCTGCATAAAACGTCTTGATGATCTGGCGGAAGTATTGGCCGCCGAATTTGAAGTTGTGCACGCCGCGCGTCCAGGTTACGGAGTCTTCCGCCTGCCAGACGTGGTCATCGAAGCTCTGGGTCTGCTCCGCCTGCCCCAGACTCGTCTGGGCCGAATTGCTGAAGTTGAGCGCTAAGAGTCCATTGACGCCCGAGGGGTTACCATTCCCGATGCCAAGGGTATTGCCGAATGCCCCGACTTTCGGATCAAAGCTATTGCCGCTATTCAGAGTGACATGGCTCCAGCCAAAGCGCGCATCATTCAGCAGGTTCGGCCTGATCGCCCGGGCCCAATCGCCGACGATGTTATAAATGGGCGTCGTTGAAAAGCCGTTACCCAGCAACGCCTGAGAACTTGTAGACGGGTTATTCTGATAGGCTCGGGTATACCGGCCCGAAATGTTGTCCTTATCAGAGGCCTTATAGTCGATCTTAAGATCGCCCTGGTCTACGTTGAAGGCAGAGACACTGGTGTTAAGCGCGTTGCTTGCAGGCTGGGTGCCGATAGGTTTTGGATACAGCCCAGAGGCAAACAAAGCGGCTGCCACCGGGCTGATCATACTGTCTGCCGCGGGACACGGTGTCCCTATGGCCACCGCAATTCCGCAGATCTGGTTAAAAGCGAACGGTTGACGATTCCCGGGGGCGGGGGTGCATTTCACGCCATTGAATCCGGTATTGGCCGCACAGGGATTGTAGAGCTGGCCGTTTCCACCCGTGGTTGAATTGCAGACTCCGCTCCCGTTGAATCCAGCGGGGCACAGTGCGCTGAAGTCACCTAGCCGCTCGGCGGCCGTGAAAACGGTAAATGAGCTGGTTGAGCTTGGAATATCGAAACGCTGGCCCTGGTAGTCTGCGAAGAAGAACAGTTTGTTTTTTAAGATAGGACCGCCCACGGTGGCGCCAAACATATTCCAGCGCAATTTTGCTTTGGCAATCGGATCCCAGACTTCCTGATTGTTGACAGTTTTCGTGTTAAAATTATTTGACCAGCTGTTCGCATTCAATTTGTCGTTGCGGAAAAATTCCCAAGCGTCGCCGTGAAAGCTGTTGGTCCCCGACTTGATGGCCGCGCTGACAATCCCGCCCATGAAATTACCGAACTCGGCTGGGGCGTTGTTGGTGATGAGGTTGAACTCCTCGATTGCATCGGGAGACGGCGTATAACCCAAGAGGTTATCCGACACCTGGTTGTTGTCCATGCCGTCGAGCAGGAAATTGTTGGCTTGCTCGCGGTTGCCGTTGATCAGCGGACGCGCTCCATAACCGCCGGTGTTGTTGCCGCTGCTGAAGCTGCTGGGGTCGGTCGACACAGACCCAGGTGCAAGCAGAGTCAATTGGACGTAATTTCGTGACGCCAGGGGCAGGTTATCGTTGGTAGCCGCGTCGATAATCGTATCGACTTGCGTGCTTTCCGTCTTCAAAACTGGCGCAGCACTGGTGACTTCAATGGTCTGGGTAACCTGGCCGACTTTCAGTGCGACGTCGATACGCGCAGCCTGGTTCAGCACCAGGGTGAACGCAGAAATCACTGAAGTTTGAAAACCCTCTTTTTCAACACGCAGTTCATAGTTGCCGACCGGCAATTGCGAGAGGCGATAAAGCCCGGCCTCATTCGTCACCGCCGTATAGGTAACTCCGCGTTCCACGAACTTGGCGGTGACATTGGCGCCGACAACCGCCGCACCGCTGGGATCGGTAACTGTTCCTGTAATCGTCGCGGTCACATCCTGAGCCCATGCCGCACTAGCGCCACACAAAAGCGCGAGCAGCGTCACGCACAAAATAGTTAGCCCCACAGACTGCAGTTTTTTCATGTTAATTCCTCCGAAGCGAGGCCCCCGACCGCCATTCCGCCTCTACTCAACTGTCGAGATCTTCTGCATTGCTACCGGCACCCCGGCACTGCTATATGGCCGAATGGTGAATAGCTATATAGCACGATTTTGGGCTTGTCAAGCGAAAAGTTATGCTTTATAAGGATTATGGAAGTCGGGATGTATAGCACTGGGCGGTGGTGATGTATAGCAGGATTGATTTGCGCTCTATATCACTATGGAGCGGCCAGCCACTGCCCGTCAGCCGACCTACAAGGCTGCCCCCAGGCTTCCATGCCTGCCGGCGATGTCTGGCAATGGGCAGCGGGCCGCGACACTGGAATGAGGAAATCCAACGTTGGACAAGGGTTCCCCTTTTTTTAACATTCCATTGACTGTGAGAGCGCGTCAATTCGTTCTGGGCTGTTTGTAAATTTCGGGAGCGAGAATGCCTCCTAAAACTCGCAGTAACGGGTTGCCTGCCTACCAGAGAATTCAGGGCACTCTCCGGAAGCGCATCGATGCCGGAGACTTGCGCATCGGGGACGCTGTGCCCTCGGAGCGCGACTTAGCGAAGATCCATCAAGTGAGTTTAATGACCGCGCGTCACGCGCTGGCGTCGCTGGAGCGGGAAGGAGTCGTGGAGCGCCGACGCGGGATCGGAACGTTTGTCTCGACGCCAAAGATTCACTTCAACAAGCTGATGAGTTATACGGAACAAATGGCCAGCCGAAGTATGACGGCAGGCTCGAAAGTACTTTTCGCAAGGATTATCGACGACGAGCAAGAAGCTAACGCGAGGCTTTCCCTTTCTCCGAAGAGTGGCGTCATAAAGCTAGAGCGCCTGAGACATGCCGCAGGAGAGCCGTTTGCGCTTGAGACCTGCTACCTCTCCGCGGCGCAATTCTCCGGACTGCTCTCGGCTCCGCTACAGAGGGAATCGTTGTTTGGCATCCTGGAACGCGATTACAAGGTGGAAATCGGATATGCGGATGAAGAGGTGGATGCGACGGCGGCGGATCCCCGTACGGCGGATCTTCTGGATGTCCCGCGGCGTGAACCGCTCTTGCGAATCCGTCAGGTTATTTTTTCAACGAACGGAAAGGCCGTCTTGTACGTTTTGGGTTTCTACCGTTCCGACCGCCACAACCTCGTTATTCGAAGGTATCGATAAGTTGCCTGCGTTCGTTGCGGGGTCTTGGTAACTGTCGGTTCCTCACCCTGCTGCCCCCAAACGTTCATACGCGTCCCTCCATTCGCTTAGCATTTTCTGAGATAAGACATTGACAGGGAGGGGGTTAGGCGAGTTTTTATAGGCACATCCCATCTAAATGATACGCTATCGCCCTGACATGCTGGTTAGGCCTCTCGTTTGTTTGTAACAACCTTTCCGCACCGCCCGAGGAGATCTGGCGCGGCGCTAACCGCCCGACCCGACTCACGGCGAACCCCATTGCGAAACTGAAACCCGATCTGGCTAGAAACCCCGCCGTAGCGGCGTTCGGCGTCGCCCTCGGCTACACTTGCGGCATCGCTGGCGCCCAAACTCCCGTTGAAGCACGAACTACCGAGGCTCGCGCGAAATTCCTTTCATTCCACGCGTTCTTTCCTGTCTTCTGGCGTGAAATCATTCCGGAGCGAAAACAAGCCTAGAGGAGAAGCTTGACAGGCAACAAGCACGAGCATAGGGTGAGGGCGTTTCATGGGTTGAAACGTTTTATTGGGACTTCCAGAAACCGCTGGATGGGTATAAAAAAGCAGCACCCTGGCTATTGGAACTCCGCTGAACGGAAGGAAGCTATGAACGCATCCAAACTCGAGCTACTGTCGATCACCCTGGTTCTCTTCTTCATTGCGGGCACCTTGCCCAGGCCGGCCGCTCCCAACCCGGCGACCCCTGACTGGCAGGCAACGCTACAACAGCGGCTGCCGCTCTACGGCCACCGCAATTGGATCGTGGTTAGCGATGCGGCGTTTCCAGCTTATTCCGAAACCGGAATCGAAACGATCGTCGTGGATCAGGACTTGGCCTCGGTCCTACACTACGTGGCAAAGGCTGTCGCTTCATCAAAACACGTGCGGGCGGCCGCCTTCGTGGACCAGGAACTTCAATTTGTACCGGAACAGAGCTACCCCGGGGTCACACATCTACGCGAGCAAATCAAGGGCGAGTTCAACAAGAACAACCTGTCGAGCGTTCCGCACTCGGAGGCCATTTCCAAAATTGATGAAGCGGGGAAAACCTTTCGCGTCTTGTTCATCAAGACAAACACAACGATCCCTTACACCTCCGTCTTTATGCGCCTCGATTGCGGATACATGACCGATGAAATCGATGCCAAGATCAAGAGCGCGATGGCGGCAACGTCCAAATAGGCGAGGGGATGCCGGGCTCTCAAAGGAGCCTCACGGTATATGTTCCAAGAGTCTGCTGCTTCGAGCGTTCCCGCCTTCTAGTCTCACGGCCAGAAATTGCATTACTTTGGCTGGACTTTGCCATTTAAAACGTTTTATATTGGCGTTCGCTCGAGATTGTTGCCGGGGCAGCATACCAGGAGAATGCTATGACTTCCCGTTTTTTCCATTTTCTCGTGTTTGTGGGTATCTCTACCACATCTCTTTTGGCCCAAGATACAGCCTATGTTCCAGGCGGCGCGGCTGCGTGGGACGCCGAATGGCAACAGATAGCGGGCCCCAAATGCCTCGAAATGAGGGGCGCCTGGGAAGGCGGTTCAAGCGCTTGCACGCCCGAAGATCACGACAATTGGCTCGCCGATGTAACGCACTGGCGCATCGAGCGGCGCATCCGCATCGGTTACAGCGACTCCCGCTATGAATTGCCGGCCCTCAAATGGACACAATCCAGCTTCATCCAGCCTCAAATGATGGTCCAGGACCGTTTTCTCTACGATCCCGTTACGCACCGCTACACGGTAGATCGCTACGTCGACGACACGGTGAAACGTTACGGCGGAATCGACGCCGTCCTGGTCTGGCCAACGTATCCCAACATGGGGATCGATAATCGAAATCAGCACGACATGGTCCGTTCGATGCCAGGCGGCGCTGCCGGTGTTCGTCAGATGGTGGCCGATTTTCACCGGCGTGGAGTGCACGTGCTTTTCCCCATGATGATGTGGGATCAGGGCACACGCGACCCCGGAAAATCCTGGCCCGATGCCATTGCCACGTTGATGGCGGAAATCGGCGCGGACGGCATCAACGGCGACACACAAGACGGAGTCCCTCGCCCCTACGCGGAAGCCGCCGAGCGCATCGGTCATCCGCTGGCGTTTCAACCCGAAGGAGGTCCGCATGATGAAGCCGTGAGCTATGACGTGCTAACGTGGGGCCAGTACAAATTCCCTTTCGCGCCGCGCGTAGATCGCTATAAATGGCTCGAGACGCGCCACATGGTGAACATCTCGGATCGTTGGAACCGCGACAAAACCGATGACCTGCAGTTCGCGTTCTTCAACGGAATCGGCTGGGAGAGCTGGGAAAACATCTGGGGCATCTGGAACGGAATCACGCCTCGCGACAGTGAAGCAACGCGGCGAGTCGCGACGATCGAACGAGGAATTGCCCCGTTTCTAGTGAGCCAAGATTGGGAGCCATTTTTTCCCATGCTTCCCTTTGGAGTATTTGCCAGCCGCTGGCCGCTGGGAGAAGAAACGCTCTGGACGATCATCAATCGCAACGAATACAACATCACCGGCCCGGAAATGGAACTTCCCTTCCAGGAAGGAATGCATTACTTCGATCTTTACCACGGCGTGGACCTCATCCCGGAACGCCGCGGTGACAAAGCCGTCCTAACATTTTCGCTGGGCGCCAAAGACTACGGCGCAGTGCTGGCCACACGGTTGCCGCTCACAGAGAATAAGTCAAGCCTGATGGCCACCATGAAGACGATGACGGCCACGCCACTCTCCAGCCTGTCAGACAAGCGCACCATTCTTTTGCAGCACATGGTAGAGATCGCTCGAACGAAACCTGCGTCCGGGACACCCGAGGGAATGGTCGAAATTCCCGAGGCTGACTTTCTCTTCAAAGTTCAAGGCATCGAAATCGAAGGCTTCGACGACATCGGCGTTGACGTCCAATATCCTTGGGAAGACTCCGCGCGGCGATACCACGAGCATGTTGTGCACGTGAAGCCCTTCTGGATGGACAAATATCCGGTAACGAACGCCGAGTTCAAAAAGTTTCTGGACGCCACGCACTATCAACCCAAGGATAACTTAAACTTTCTGCGCGACTGGCAGAATGGCACCTACCCGCAGGGTTGGGGAGACAAGCCGGTCACCTGGGTTTCCCTCGAAGATGCGCGCGTCTATGCCGCCTGGGCCGGAAAGCGTTTGCCACGCGAATGGGAATGGCAATACGCCGCCGGAGGCACCGACGGGCGCCTCTATCCTTGGGGAAATCAGTGGGATGCTTCCGCAGTCCCTGCTCCGGACAAGGGCCGCACGATGCGCGGTCCCGATGCCGTTTCCGCGCATCCAAAAGGAATCAGCCCCTTCGGAGTGATGGACCTGGTTGGCAACGTGTGGCAATGGACCGATGAGTTTCTGGATGAACACACACGCGCCGGAATCTTGCGAGGTGGAAGCAATTACCGCCCGCAAGGTTCCATCTGGTATTTCCCCCAAGCATATAAATTGACAGAACACGGTAAACTCTTGATGATGTCGCCCAGCATGGATCGTTCCGGAGCATTGGGATTCCGCTGCGTCGAAGACGCACAGTAGCTTGCCGCGCAAAAAGAGACTCGCAAAAACGGCCCCAGCGGCTGAAACCCAGCTGATTCGCTCTATGACCAAACCCACCACGATGAAACAAATAGCCGAGCGAGCGCAGGTCTCCATCGGCACCGTGTCGCACGTCGTCAATGGAACCGCACCGGTTCGCGAGAAACTTCGGAAGCGGGTGCTCGATGTCATCACGAGCCTCGGATACCAACCAAGCCAGTTAGCTCGCGGACTCCGGCGCGACTCGACCAATATGCTCGGCATGGTGATCCCCGACATCACGAACCCATTTTTCCCGGGAGTCGTCCGTGGCGTGGAAGACGTTGCGTTCAACAAATCGTATCGTGTGGTGCTCTGCAATACGGACAACGATCCGGCGAAAGAGAAAGCTTACATCGACGAGTTGCGCTCCTATCGTCCAGCCGGCCTGCTGATCATACCTGCCTCCGAGCGCGGCCTCTCTTCCGAGCTGGGCTATTCGATTCCCCAGGGTATTCCGCTGATCTTCCTTGATCGCCGGCCGTCGGACTGGAAAGGCGACGCCGTCATGGTGGCGAACGAGGAGGGCGCATTCCAGGCGACGCAGTATCTGCTCAAGATGGGCCACACACGATTGGCGATGCTATCAGGCCCATCTCACGTGACCAACGCCGTCGAGCGTCTCGCGGGATTTCGCAGAGCCCTGGCAAAACACAAGGTGAACATCACA
>Ga0210410_10004527_pt1 | contig 12173 bp, 6 predicted proteins | sample IncBWC4MmetaG_FD_161058 | JGI IMG/M metagenome (GOLD analysis project Ga0210410, IMG submission 161058) | Forest soil microbial communities from Barre Woods Harvard Forest LTER site, Petersham, Massachusetts, United States - Inc-BW-C-4-M | ecosystem: Environmental > Terrestrial > Soil >... | reverse complement strand
AAAACCGCTGGCACAGCCGCATCCCACCTTGTATGCCGGAGGCGAATCGCCTGCGGCCAAGGATCTCATTGCCGAGAAATGCGACGCCTACCTGATGCACGGCGACGCGCCGGAGCGTGTCGGCGAAAAAATCGCAGATTTGCGCATGCGCCGCGCGCGGCACAATTTGCCGCCCATGAAGTTCGGCGTCGCGGGCTACGCCATCGTTCGCGAAACAGAGCGGGAGGCTCAGCAAGAGCTGAAGCGGATCACCGACGTTCAACAGTCCGCCGCCGGGTATGCCAATTACCAGCAGTGGCTTGCGGGTACGCAGCTCGAGCAGCGCGTTTCGCTGGAAGACTATTCCGTGTCAAACCGGGGGCTGCGCTCAGGCCTGGTGGGGACGCCGGAACAGGTTGCCGAGCGGCTCGCCCAATTCGAGGCCGCCGGTGTCCACCTGGTCCTCCTCCAATTCAGCCCGCAACTCGAAGAAATGGAGCGCTTCGCAGAAAGCGTCATTCGCCGAAGCGTCTCCGCAGCCGCGCCGGCTTAGACCAACGGCAAAACGTAGATCGACTTGGTTTCATAGCGGAAGTCAAAACGCATGGCAGATGGCTTGAACCTGGAGCTCTGGTGTCATGGCTAACGCCGGGTAAACGCAGTTGCCTGAAATGGACCCACCACCGGGCGTTGAATGCGCTAGGTAAATTGTGAAAATTTGGCTATAATTAGCGTTTGCCTTTGAAGAGCTGGCCCCGCCTGAGTGGGTCTGCAGGGAATACGAACATGAATCCGATTATCGCTAAACTGCATGAAGCGCAACTGCGCAAAGACCTGCCCGAATTTCGCCCTGGCGACACGGTGCGCGTCAACGTTCGCCTGAAGGAAGGGGAAGGCGAGAAGGAAAAGGAGCGCTTGCAGGCCTTCGAAGGGGTTGTGATATCGAAGAAGGGCCGCGCTTCGGGTGCTACGTTTACGGTGCGCCGCGTGAGCTTCGGCGTCGGCATTGAGCGCATTTTCCCGCTGCATTCGCCGTCGATCAGTTCTATTGAAGTGGTTGGTAAGGGCAAAGTTCGCCGCGCCCGACTCTACTATCTGCGCGACTTGCGCGGAAAGGCCGCTCGCATCAAGCGAGCTCCCCGCGAAGAAGTGGCTGCCGTGGCAACCGCTGGGTCGGAAACCAAGGCGTAAGCGCAACTCCCCGATGCGAAGCCCGATTCATCCCTTCAGGAGCTCGCTTCTTGAGGGGCGGGCCGTTTTTTTCTTTCCGCGATGTCGAATCAGGGCTGCACGTTCGTCACGCCTTCTGCGCCGGGTTTTGGAAAGTGTTTTTCATACCAAGCGATCGAGCGATCGGTCGAATCAATCACGTGCTTCGTTTCCCGGATTCCATGGCCTTCGCGCGGGTAGCGCACGAAGAGGGCCTCGGTCCCCACGTCTTGGAGCGCAATGAAGAACTGTTCCGCTTCGGCGATGGGCACATCGTTGTCGTTTTCGCCGTGCATCAGCATGGTGGGCGTATGGGCGGCGGCAACGTGTTTCAACGCCGAGCGTTCCCACGCCACATCCATCAAGTTGCCTTGGTGGAGGAATTGGCCGAACTCCATTTCCTCATACTGGTTGTAGTAAGTCATGTAGTTGTAGCTGACCAGGTTTGCGATGCCGGCAATCGGAATCGCAGCCTTGAATTCGTTGGTTTGGGTGATCAGCCAGTCGGTCAGTTGGCCTCCGTAGCTTACGCCTTCAATGCCCATGCGCTCGCGGTCTATCCACAAGTAGCGGCGCACTGCCGCGCTCACACCGTACAAAACATCCTGGCCTTCGTCGCCGTTCTGATCGCCAAAGACCGCGTCGGCGAACTTCTGCCCGTAGCCCGTCGAGCCGCGAAAATTCACGTTGAGAGTCGCCCAACCGTGCGCGGCATACACCTGATTCTTAAAGTTGAACCCGGGGCCATTCTGCCCGTGCGGGCCGCCATGAATGTTCACGATGAGCGGATGCTTCGAGGTCGCGGTCATTCCCACCGGCTTGGTGAGAAAGGCTTCCACATCAAATTTGTTGTCGTTGCTCACGAAGATAAAGGACTCCACCTCGGCGATTTGTTTTCCAGCGAGCGCTTCTCGGTTCAAGTCTGTGAGTTTGCGCGCCGCCGCGCTGCCGGTCTTAACGTAAAGCTGGGCCATATCGTGCGGGGACGTGAAGGTGTAAGCCAGCGTGCCATCCTTGCCAACGGAAAAGCCGCCAACGCCGCCGGTATCTTTCACCACATATTCCGGCGCACCGCCCCTAACCGGCAGCCGCACCAGATGATTGCTTCCGCGCTCTTGAACCGTGAAGTACACCGCGCTGCCGTCGGGCGCCCACTTCGGCGCGCCCTGCCGATTGTCAATGACCGCTCCGATTTCGCGGCGATCGCTGCCGTCGGCGTTCATCATCCATACGTGCGTGTCTTCCATGGTCGTCTCGCGGTCGGTCAAGCCGCGCTTTGTGCCGCGATAGACGATGTGCTTACCGTCGGGCGACCACAACGGTTCGTACTCGTTGTATTCCGTGGCGGTCAGCCGGCGGATGCTGTTGTCCGCCACCGTAAGAGCGAAAATGTCGTAATTGAAAAACTCGTCCTGGTTCGGTTCGCGGTTCGATGCAAACAGAATCTCCTTGCCGTCCGGAGACCAGTCAATGGAATGCTCGTCGTAGATTCCCCGAGTCAGTTGGCGCACCTGCTTGGTGGCCAGGTCCACGGCAAAAATGTGCAGACGCTGATTGTCGTTGAAGCGCGTCATGCCTTCGCCGGCGTCGGGCTTGTACAAGTAACGCGAAATCACCATGGGGTCGCCGCTGGCTTCGGCGGCTCTTTCATCCGGCGTTGAAGAAATGAACGCGATCTGTTTGCCGTCGGGCGACCACGTGACCTCCTGACCGCCGCCCGGCAACGGGCTGTTGGTGCCCTCTATCTTCTCGACCAGGGTCGTGATCTCGGAACCGTCCGGACGCGCCAGAAGCAATCCGTGTTTCTCCCCCACGCGGCCCTGAAACACGAGCCATTTCCCGTCGGGCGACCAACGTGGATTCCCGGCAACACCTCTTTCGTCACCGAGGCGCACGGGTTTTTGCGTGGCAAGGTCCATTATCCAGAGTTGTGGAGCGGGCCGACCGGGGCGATCGTACAGAATCACCGTGTAGGCCAGGCGGTGGCCATCTGGCGAGAGAACCGCGTCACCTGCGAACCGGAAACGGGAAAGATCGCTGCTGCTCAAGCCTTGAGCATTGCCGAACGGTGCCAGAGCGAGAAGCGCCGCCACAGTCAAGTAAGAGCTGGCGCGAAGCCAAGCGGACTGCCTGCGTGGATGCATGGAATTCTCCCGTAAAGCACATAGGTTGCTAGATTTGCCCGGCCATCCTAGGTCTCCTGGAGGGCTCCGGTCAACGAATGTTGTAAGAAAATTCTCCAAGGGCGAGTTTCTGGCGAAATTTGGCAGTAGCTCTTGCGGTAACGAAGAAATCTTCCGGACTTAAGGAACATTTCCTCCGCCGCTTCGTCTATACATGCAGGCGACCTGTTGACAATCAACAGGAGCAAGCGTAGCCTCCTGTTGAACGTCAAAAGGAGAACCTCGATGGCGCAGCCCCGCGGCGAAGTATTGCAAGGCACGCTCGACCTGATTGTGCTCAAGACTCTCGAGGCCCTCGGCCCGCTGCACGGGTACGGCATCGCCGTGCGCATTCAACAGGTTTCCGCCGATCTCCTCCAACTCAATCAGGGCACGCTTTATCCGGCTCTGCTGCGTTTGGAACAACGTGGCTGGATCTCCTCGAAGTGGGGCGTCTCTGCCAACAACCGCAAGGCCAAGTATTACTCGCTGACGCGCAGCGGACGTAAACAGCTTTTGGCGGAGACAGAAAGCTGGGAGCGCATGGCCGCGATGATGACGCGCCTGCTCGGACGCGCCGAAGGAGCCTGACATGGAGTGGATTCGCATTTTCGCCAAGCGGCTCCTGGCGATTCTCCATAGGCAGAAGCTCGAGAGCGATCTCGACGCAGAACTGCGCGGACACATCGACGCGCTCACCGAAGAAAATATCCGCCGCGGTATGAACGAAAATGAAGCGCGCCACGCCGCGCGGCGGGAGTTCGGCGGAGTCGAACAATTGAAGGAATGCTATCGCAATCAGCGCGGCCTGCCTTTCCTGGAGACCCTTGCGCAAGACTTGCGCTACGCGTTGCGTATGCTCGTGAAGAGTCCGGGGTTCACGGCGGTGACCATTCTGACGCTAGCGTTAGGCATTGGCGCAAACACCGGTCTTTTCTCCCTGGTGAACTCCGTTTTGCTCGCCAACCTTGCGGTCCGCAATCCGCAGGAACTCGTCGTTATCAAGTACACGGACAGCCGTTCTGAGCAGGCCCAGGAAGACTTCTCCTATCCGATGTACCGAGCCATCCGCGACAAGAACACGGTCTTCGCAAATGTTTTGACACGCTCTGGAGTCAACTTCAACGCGAGCTACGGCGGTCAGAGCGAGCGCGCCGTCGGCGAGCTGGTTTCCGGGAATTATTTTGAAACGTTGGGCGTGCAGCCGTTTCTCGGTCGGCTGATCGGCCCCGAGGACGATCGCACCCCCGGCGCTCATCCCCTCGCGGTCCTCAGTTATGGTTACTGGCAGCGGCGATTTGGCAGCGATCCCGCGGTCGTCGGGAAAGACATCATCCTGAACGACAATCCGATCCGCGTCATCGGAATCACGCCGCCGGGATTCTACGGCACAGAGATGGCGCGCAACCCGGATATTCGCGTGCCCATGATGATGGCCACGGTTTTCCGCCCGGTGCCTGCGAACCGCTTGCAGAGCTCGCGCCACCGCTGGCTGACTGTTCTGGCACGCCGCAAGCCGGAAGTTTCGTTCGCGCAAGCGCAAGCGTCGCTGGACATCCTCTATCGCCAGGTTCTCGCGGCGGAATTGCAGGAACTCGGAGCAAGTGTCAACGCTCATGAGAAAGAGCGCGCCCTCGCGAGCCGCATTCAACTTCAGCAGGGCAATCAGGGTTTCGCTCATCTGCGTGGAGAAATGGAGCGCCCGCTGCTCCTGATGTTTAGCGTCACGGGCATTGTGCTGCTCGTTGCGTGCGCAAACCTCGCGAATCTTCTGCTGGCGCGAAACGCAAAGAGGGCGCAAGAAGTTTCCGTGCGCTTGGCCATAGGTGCCGGTCGCGGACGGCTCGTTCGCCAGTGGTTAACGGAGAGTTTGTTGCTGGCGGTTCTCGGCGGATGCGCCGGAATCCTGGTTGCGTATTGGGCTAAGACCGCCTTGGTTGGCTTTTTGCCTGCGGACTTCAGCACAAATCTCCGTGCGCCGATGGATTTGCGAGTTCTGGGCTTTGCATTGCTCGCATCCTTCATCACCGGATTGCTCTTCGGACTTGCACCTGCCTTGCAGCTTTCGCGGACCGGTGTGTCCATCGCGTTGCAGAACGATGCCCCGGCGATCGCTTCCGGGGAGCGCCTTTTCAGTCTGCGCAGCGCGCTTATTTTTCTACAGCTAGCGCTCTCTCTGCCGCTCCTGATCGGCGCCGGCCTGTTTCTCCACAGCTTGCGAAATTTGCGCGGTGTGAATACTGGCTTTGTCAAAGAGAATGTTTTTCTCGCGACTCTTAATCCGGCCATGAATGGTTATCCGCAAGGAAGAATCAAATCGCTCTACGACGACCTCCTCGCGCGAGTTCGCACACTGCCCGGCGTGCGCGCCGCAAGCCTGACCACCAGCTCCGTCATTTCCGGAGGCTGGGATCAAGAGGGCGTTAAGGTAGAAGGCTACCAGCCTGGCCCAGACGAGAACATGAGCCCCAACGCCGCGGCCATTTCGCCCGGCTATTTCGCGACCATGGGCATTCCGTTTGTGTCCGGCCGCGACTTCACCGAGCAGGACAGCGCTTCGCACACGAAAGTCGTCATCATCAACGAAACGATGGCGCACTATTTCTTCGGAAACAAAGATCCGCTCGGCAAGAAAATCGGAACCGACGACGATCCGAAAGTGCCTCCCGACCGCGAAATCATCGGCGTCGTGAAGGACGCCAAATACGTCCGTCTTTCGGAAGCGCCGCGCCGCCATTTCTATGCCCCGATGGCGCAGGAAGAGCGCCTCTCGGACATGACCCTCCAGGTGTGCACCTCCGATGATCCTGAAAAAATAGGCGACCTGGTTCGAGCCCAGGTCCATGACCTGGACGCGAACCTGCCGCTGTATGCCACCACCACTCTGGAAATCCAAATTGACGATTCGCTCACGCAAGAGCGCCTTCTCACCTGGCTCTCCAGTCTGTTCGGCTTACTGGCCACCATGCTGGCGTCGCTCGGACTTTCCGGCGTCGTGGCCTTCTCCGTCGCGCGCCGCACTCGCGAAATCGGAATTCGCATGGCGTTGGGTGCGCAACCGGGCGACATTCTGCGTCAGGTCGTGAGTCCTATGGCTTTACTCGTCACTGCAGGCATGGCCGTCGGATTGGCTGCTGCATACGGGCTAAGCCGCTTACTTGGCAGCATGTTGTATGAGGTCGGCTCCGCCGATCCGCTGGCGTTTGCTGGGGCCTGTTTCTTGCTAGGTGTAGTAGCGGCCCTCGCGGCGTACCTACCGGCACAGCGTGCCACGCAAGTCGATCCAGTCGTGGCGCTGCGTCATGAATAGCCGCGAAACGAAGCCGCCGCGTCGACTACCAGGAGTACGACGATGAGTTGGCTGCGCATTTTGGCTTTTCGAATCAAGGGAATATTCAGCACGCGCCGCAGCGAAAGCGAACTCGACGTTGAGCTGCGTGCGCATCTGGAGGCCCTCACCGAAGAAAACATTCGCCGCGGCATGACTCCCGAGAATGCGAAACATGCCGCGCGCCGCGAGTTCGGCGGCGTAGAACAAGTCAAGGAACTTTATCGCGAGCGCCGCGGCTTGCCGCTGCTTGAAACGCTTTTCCAGGACGTCCGCTTCGGCACGCGCATGCTCGCGAAGAATCCCGGCTTCACCATCGTTGCGATCCTCACGCTCGCTCTCGGCATCGGTGCGAACACTGCCATTTTCAGCGTCGTCCAAGCCGTTCTGCTGCGGGGCTTGCCTTTCAAAGATCCCGCTCACCTCGTGCGCGTCAACGAAAGCGTCGCCAAAGGCGGGCGCTCACCCGTCGCCTATCCCAATTATCTGGACTGGCGCGCTCAAAATAGCGTCTTCGAAGAAATGGCCGCGTTCGGCGATTGCGAAATGATCCTCAACGGAAAAGACGAATCCGACCGCCTTGATTGCGAGCAAGTCAGCGACAGCTATTTTCCATTGCTCGGCGTTTCCGCGGTTCTCGGCCGCACGTTTACTCCGGAAGAAAACGCTGTCCCGATGAAGCACGCCGTGGCGCTCATCGGCTACGGCCTCTGGCAGCGCCGCCTTGGTTCCGACCCGCAGATTCTCGGCAAATCGATTCGCTTGAATGATTACGATTACACGATCGTCGGCGTGCTTCAGAAAGGTTTTCTTGGCTATTCGGATTCAGCCGAAGTCTGGATTCCGATGATGATGAGGGATGCCGCTTGGCCACAGGTCGCAAAGTACGACTATCTGCACACCCGCGACATTCACTTTCACAAAGTGCTCGCGCGCCTGAAACCGGGCGTGTCCATTAGAAAGGCCCAAGCGGAAATGGATACTATCGCCGCAGAGCTTGCGAAAGCCTACCCAAAGGAAAACAGCGAGCGCCGCGTCCTGGTAACTCCTGCAACGGAAGACTACGTGCGAAGTTTCCGGGCACCCTTACTGGTCTTGCTGGGTGCGGTCGTCTTTGTTCTTCTCATCGCTTGTGCCAACGTCACAAATCTCATTCTCACCCGCAGCGCGGCGCGCGATCGCGAGCTTGCGATTCGTCTAGCGCTCGGCGCGGGGCGCGGCCGCTTGATCCGGCAATTCCTCACAGAAAGCTTGCTGCTTACATTTGGAGGCACGCTGGCGGGCGTGACCCTGGCCTTCTGGAGTCTTGATCTGCTCGTATCCGTTCTGCCCGTAACCTTTCCATCGTTCACCCATGTTCGCTTGGACGCGGGCGTCCTCACCTTCGCGTTCTCTCTTGCGGCCGGCACGGCGCTGCTGCTAACCGTGTTTCCCGTTCTCAACTCGGCTCACACCGACGTGAACGAATCGCTGAAAGAATCTGTGAAAGGCTCGATCAGTCTGCGCGGCCGGCAGACCGGACGCCTCCTCATCGTTTCTGAGGTGGCGCTGGCTCTCGTGCTCATGATCGGGGCCGGGCTAATGCTCAAGAGCTTGGCGCACCTGCTGGCGGACAGTCCTGGCTTTCGGCCGGACCATCTCGTCACCCTGCGATTCTATGTGCCGGAGCGAACCTACGAAGGTGACGGTCGTAGTCGCTTCGGGCCAGAACTGGCCGGGCGCATCGCACAATTCCCAGGTGTCGAATCGGCAGCTGCGACTTTTATCGATCCATTCCTTTGGGGCGGTTTCCAGCGTGGGTTCACCGTGGAAGGCCATCCACCGATCTCCAACGCCGAGGCCGACACGGTCTATTACCAGGAGATCGGCCCGAATTATTTCCACACCATGGGGATTCCACTGCTCGCAGGCCGCGATTTTTCCACAAGAGATTCACTCTCTACGTCGGGCGTCGTTATGGTCAGCGAATCCTTCGCGCGCCGCTATTGGCCGGGCCAGGATCCCCTCGGGAAGCGCATCAAGTACGGCCCCGCGGATTCAACTAATCCGTGGATACAAATCATCGGCGTCGCAGGAAACGTCAAATACAACTCGCTGCGCCAAGACCCCGAAGTCGAGCCGGTTATCTACGGCGCGCTGCTCGAGAGCGAGGTCATCATCAACATGAGTCTCGTGGTGCGCACGCATAGCTCGCCGGAAGCGATGCTCGGTCCGCTGCGCGAAGAAATGCAACGCATCGATCCGGCGATCCCCGTCTACAACGTGGCCACTTTAACCGAGCGCATGCACCAGGATTCCGCCGGGACGCGTTCGTACGGTTTACTTCTTGCCCTGTTCGCCGCTCTTGCCCTGGCGCTCGCTGCGGTCGGCATCTACGGCGTCATGAGCTATTGGGTTACCCAGCGAACCCGCGAGATGGGCATTCGTCTGAGCTTTGGCGCCAGGCCCCGCGACCTTCACCGCCTCCTAATCGGTGAAGGCCTTCGGCTGGCTCTCGCGGGCATCGCCGCTGGCGCACTCGGAGCTGTCCTCGTGACTCGCGCCATGACCGGTCTTCTCTATGGCGTGAAGCCTTTCGATCCGGCTCTTTTTGCAGCGCTTGCCGCCGGTCTCACCGGCGTCGTGATCTTGGCGTGTTACATCCCCGCACGGCGCGCCACAAGGGTGGATCCAATCGTCGCGCTACGGTATGAATAGGGAGACTAAAATGTTCGCTCTTCGCACTCTCTTCGCACGTGTCCGCGGGCTCTTCGGCAAAGCAAGCTCCACGTCTGAATTGCACGCCGAACTAATTGCGCACCTCGAGGCTCTCACGGACGAAAATATTCGTCGTGGCATGCCCCCTGAAGAAGCGCGTTACGCCGCACGCCGCGAATTCGGCGGCGTCGAACAAACCAAAGAATCTTATCGCGATCAGCGCGGCCTTCCCTTTATCGAGACATTCCTTCAAGACACGCGGATTGGCTTTCGGAGCCTCCTCAAACGTCCCGGCTTCACTGCCATCGCCATCCTTACACTCGCCCTTGGCATCGGTGTGAACACGGCGCTCTTCACCATCGTTCACGGCGTGTTGTTCAGCCCCTTGCCTTTCCCTCAGCCGGAAAGCCTCGTCAGCCTGTGGGAGCGAAACCTGAGCGATGACTTCGCTTCTCCCTTTAACGTGGTCTCCGGCGGCGTTTTCGACGATTGGCAGCGTCAGGCAGCCAGCTTTGAACCTATGGCTGCCATCGGTGAAGATTCAGCCAATCTGTCCGGAGACGGCGGCTCCTTGCCGGAGGCCATCGGGACGCGGTTTTGCTCCTACAATCTGTTCGCGATGCTGGGCGTACAGCCCATCTACGGGCGCTCGTTCTCGGCGGAAGACGACCGCATCGGCGCAAGTGGGACGGTCATTCTCAGCTACGGGTTGTGGAAGCGCCGCTATGCCGGAAATCCTACGGTCATCGGCAAGACGATTCTCCTCAATGCCAAGCGCTACACCGTGATCGGCGTCCTTCCTGCCTGGTTTGATTACCCCGATACTCGCGTTCAGGCTTGGATGCCGGTGCGCCACGAGATCTCCGCCGGAGATATGCAGAATAGGGCAAATCATCGATTTCTTGTGACCGCGCGTCTCAAACCCGGTGTGAGTACAGCTCAAGCGAACAGCGAGCTCGACGCGATTCAACAACGCACTCATCAGCAATTTCCCGATACGCTCGCTGGAAAAGCCGCCACTGTCGTTCCGCTGTCTGAAACTCTCGTCCGCGATGTCAAAACATCGCTATTCCTGCTTATGGGCGCGGTGGGCTGCGTACTGCTGATTGCCTGCCTAAACGTGGCGAACTTGTTCGTGGCCCGCGCAGCGGCCCGCACCAAAGAGATTGCCGTGCGCGCGGCTCTCGGCGGCAGCCGGTGGCGTCTCATGCGCGAGCAATTGACGGAAAGCCTCCTTTTGACGTTTACGGGCGGAGTACTCGGCGGCCTTCTCGCTTACGCAAGCATTGGTTGGCTGGTCGCCTTTCGTGAGGACCTCCCGCGTGCTGGGTCAATTCACGTCGATCGGGCGGCCTTGCTGTTCACCACTACCGTCACCATACTCAGCGGTGTTTTCGCGGGTTTGCTTCCTGCTTTTTCTGCGACTCGCAGACAACTTCTCGACCCGCTGAAGGAAAATTCCCGCTCACTCGGCGGCGGGCAGACCCGCACGCGCCTGCGCAAGCTTCTGCTGACCTCCGAAGTGGCGTTGACCGTCGTCCTGCTGATTGCCGCCGGTCTCCTCCTGAAGAGTTTCGCGGAATTGCGGTCATCGAGAATGGGTTGCACTACCGATAATGTGCTGACGATGGGCCTTACTTTGCCGACGGCGAAATACGAAACATCCAACCAGAAAGTGGAATTTTTCGAGCAATTGCTCGAGCGCGTGCGCGCCATCCCGGGAGTGCGCGTAGCGGGATTTGTGAGCGTGCTGCCCGGCAATGGTCATTTTGAGGACAACACCTTCCACATCGCGGGCCGTCCGCCTCTGGCTCCGGGAATATACCTCGACGCTGTCGTTCGCGCGGCTGACGCCGGATATTTCAGCGCCATGGATATTCCCCTCCTCAGCGGCCGCATCTTCACTCCGGCGGAGCGATTGGAGAACGCCAAGTTTGCTGTCATCTCAGAGTCCATGGCTAGAAAATTCTTCCCAACAGAAGATCCGTTGGGCAAGACCTTGCTCATCGACTGGGGTGGAAATGCGCGCTTTGAAATCGTGGGCATGGTCGGGGACGTGCTCTCCGATCTCGAGCGCCCGCCGGAACCCACGATTTATTTCCCACTCAACTTTGGCCGCTTCAGCTATGGCTCCCTGGTGATTCGTTCCGCCTCTGACGTCACGACTTTCGCTTTGCCTATCCAAAGGGAAATTGCCCGGATGGATGCGGATCTACCTGTCTCCGACGTGCTCACCATGCGGCAACTCCTTGGCAGATCAACCGCCAGCGCCGCATTTGACGCAGCTCTGGTTCTGCTCTTTGCCGTCCTTGCACTGATTCTCGCCGCCGTCGGACTCTATGGCCTGCTTTCCTATCTGGTCACCCAACGCACAAACGAAATTGGCATCCGCATGGCCTTGGGCGCGCAGCCCGCGGAAGTAATGCGCGCAATGCTCCTCCAAGGACTGCGTCCCACAGCCATGGGCCTCTTCATTGGCTTGTTCGCCGGTATTGCCAGCGCGAAGCTTATCAGCCATATCTTGTTCGGGGTGCGCCCCTTCGAACCGGTCATCTTTGCCGCTGTCGCCTTTCTTGTCTTGCTTATCTCCCTCGGCGCGTGCACCTATCCCGCATGGCGCGCCGCGCGGATAGATCCTCTCGTTGCCCTTCGCTATGAATAGGCGCAACCGCCAGCGATTCCGCAACGAAGATTGTTAACCGATCCAACCGTATGATTCCATTCATGTTTTAGCCGAGGTCGCTCGGAGAGCAAATTCGCATTGTGTTTTTGTGCTTGACTTTTCTTTTTATCTTGTA
>Ga0210410_10004526_pt1 | contig 12174 bp, 13 predicted proteins | sample IncBWC4MmetaG_FD_161058 | JGI IMG/M metagenome (GOLD analysis project Ga0210410, IMG submission 161058) | Forest soil microbial communities from Barre Woods Harvard Forest LTER site, Petersham, Massachusetts, United States - Inc-BW-C-4-M | ecosystem: Environmental > Terrestrial > Soil >... | reverse complement strand
AGCAAAGCCAATGATGCCGACCACGCTCTCGCGCTGGCTAACAACTCGGTCTACGGTCTTTCGTCGGCTGTCCTGACCAACAACATGCAACTCGCTATGAAATTCGCTTTGGATCTCGATGTGGGAATGGTCCACCTCAATGGCCCCACGGTGCACGATGAAGCTACCGTTCCCTTTGGCGGCGTCAAAGATTCCGGCATGGGCCGCGAGGGAGGACGCTGGTCCATCGAAGAAATGACCGAAATCAAGTGGGTCACTATCCAAATGGGCAAGCGCTCATACCCGTTCTGAAATCGCGGCTTTTGCGGGCGTCGGAGCTTATGGGGAGAATGCTTTACTGGAAAGGACCTGAGAGAATATCTCGGCAATACGCTCCCTAGTGTGAAGAGTTCTCAAAACTCGTGATATCGATGGGCGCAATCCCTTCCTTCGTACAAAAATCGTGGTACCTCTTCAAAAGCGTCTGCCAATTCTCCACAAACGTTACATTCCCGTTAGCGTTCCGAAATTCCAGCGCCCCTTCAATGATCGCCAAAACGATCGTCTCTTCCTTCCCGCACATTCGCGGAGAATGCGTAGACCCTGCAACCTCGAAAACGACGTCGCCCGCTTCCGCAACCCATCCTTCGTCATATGTCCACGCACCCTGGATCGTGTACACCACGACTGTCCCCGGATGAAAATGCACGTCCAGCGAAACTCCGGTCACCGAGCGGATGAAGGTAATGATCTGGCCGGTGATCGGATTTAACTTGCACAGCTTCAGGTAGTGTCCAGGAAACCATTCGAACCACGGCAATTCCTTGGTGTTTATGTAGCTGGCCAGCGCCTTGTAGTTTTTTCCTGTGCTCGAAGCGTTGATCGTGGATGCCATGTTATTCCCTCCAAATTCGCCGGACCTCCATTGCTCAGAGGCCGATATCGAAGAAGACTGTCTCGTGTTCCCCTTGCAGAACTACATTCCATTCGAGTTTGTCGGGTTCCCCGGCGACTTGTCGCGCGATCAAGGTTTCTCGTCGTGACGGTTCGACGTAGTTCAGCACGAAGTCTTGCTCATTGGCGGCACCGTCGGGGAAATAGATGCGCGTTACGAGGCGCCGCAGCAAACCGCGCATGAATACCGAAACAACGATGTGCGGCGCTTGTTGCCTTCGGTCCGGCGCCGGCACCGTTCCGGGCTTGATGGTGGTAAAGCGGAACTCGCCATTCGCGTCCGTTGGAATCCTGCCAAACCCTTGAAATCCTGTTTCGGTCGCTTTGTCTTGCGTGTCTTCTGGATGCGCGTACTTCCCAGCGCTACTCGCCTGCCACACCTCTAACATCGCATCGGGAACACCGACTCCCTCGCCGTCAATCACCCGCCCGCGGATTTCGATGCGCTCGCCGGAAACACCCGGCCCTGCCAGTTCGCTCGTTCTCAACCGCTCACAACCGATCATGAAAAAAGGCCCGACAGTCTGTGAGGGCGTAGCGTGAAGACTCATTCATTTGCCCCCAGTGCGCGGCGATTCCCAGGGTGTTGCTTCACGCCCGGCGAGAACGAGGTCGAACTGGAATCCGAGCGCTTGTTCGGGAAGCGTCGTTTCCCAATCGAATTGGGAGATCAGCCGCTGGCGCGCCGCTTCATCGGCGGTGCAATTGAAAATGGGATCGAACGGTAGCAACGAGTCGCCTGGAAAATACATTTGCGTCACCAGCCGACTGGCAAACGCCGGACCAAACACCGAAAAATGAATATGCGCCGGGCGCCAGGCGTTGTGATGATTTTTCCAGGGATAGGCCCCGGGCCGGATGGTCACAAAGCGGTAGCGACCTGCCGAATCCGTTAGCGTATGGCCGCAACCCGTGAAATTAGGATCAAGCGGAGCATCGTGTTGGTCTACCTTGTGCAGGTAGCGTCCCGCAGCATTGCACTGCCAGACTTCGACAAGTGTCCAGGGAACGGGCCTTCCGTCCTCGTCGATCACTCGGCCGCTGACGATAATTCGTTCCCCGAGTGGCGGGCCGGAGTGCTGCTTTGTTAAATCGAAAGCTCTAACATCGACACGGCCGGGCCCAAACATGGGGCCGGTCGTTTCCGACAACGTGTGCGGTATCGCCACCAAAGGTTTCGTCGGCGCGCGCTTGATTGAGGAGACGTATGGCGGATGCAGATGATCGGGTTGCGTGCCGACCAGTGGGCGCCGATAGCCTTTGATGTTAGCCACGAGACCGCTTTTCACTGTTGTGTGCTCCCCTTGTGAGCGCGCTGCATAGCATCGGTTACTCTGCGCTCACCATACTTCCGTGCGCGACCGCTGTGCGCGAGTGCAGATCGCGCAACGCCGACAATTCGTTTTGTGTCGGTGGCGGGGTAACTTGCAGGTTTGGCGTCACTTTCAAAGCCCAACCAGTAGCTTCCTTTACACGACCAATCGAGACCCCCGGATGAAGCGCAGTCAGCACCAACTCGTGCGTACTTGGTTCGGAGGTGAGAATTCCGAGATCCGTGATTACCGTGGTCGGTCCGCGCCCCCGCGCCCCGCTCCCGTTCTTTCCGGAGGATTCCATGTATCCGGAAGACGTCACAAAATCAAGAGTCTCCACGAAAGCGCGCGTGCTGTGCTTAAGAATAATCGCAACTTCCTTTGCCGCGGTAGCTATCTCGGGCGCACCGCCCGCGCCGGGGAGCCTCACGCGCGGAGCGTCGTAGGTCCCGCCGATTAAGGTTGTGTTCAGATTTCCGAACTTGTCAATCTGCGCGGCCCCGAGAAACCCGACGTCTACCCTCCCGGCTTGCAACCAGTATCGGAAGATTTCCGGCACCGAAACCACCGTGTCCGCCGTGTCTGCTAGTTCTCCGTCGCCAATCGAGAGCGGCAGAACAACTGGTTTGGCGCCGATCGTCCCGGATTCGTAGATCAAGATCACATCAGGGGCGTGCGTGATCCTCGCCAGGTTGGCGGCTGCACTTGGCAATCCGATTCCGACGAAACACACGGTGCCGTTTGAAAGCTTACGAGCCGCCGCAACGGTCATGATTTCCGCTGGGGTATAGTGTGCGTCATGCATGGCAGCCAGCTTGTCCTGAGGCACGAATGCTTCGGCGGTACTCTGAAAAATCCGCTGTTCCAAGGACGTGCCGACCCATCCATGCAAGGAACGTTTCACGCTCGCGCGAGATTTCATCCCATGCTTTGCAGAAAGCGTTGTCTCGTTTGTAGTAGCCATGGGTGTACGAGGGGTGCGCGCCGCCAGGCACCACACTGATGTGGGAGATGACCCAGTAGGGCAGGATGCAGGCATTTTGCGGCGCCTTCAGATCGTCCACGATTTCTTCCACCGTCACGCCAATTTTTTTGGCTGCCAGCGCCGCCTCTTTTTGAACGCCGACGATGCCGGAAATCATGACGTTGCCCTTGCGATCCGCTTTTTGCGCATGGAGGAAAGTCACATCAGGATTGATCGCCGGGGTCGCGGTCAAGAGTTCTCCGGTAAACGGGCAAGTGATGGTTTTGATTTTCGCATTCTGTTTTCGAAGATCCGATCCAACGTAGCCGCGCACCACCGCGAACGGTAGCCCAGACGCCCCCGCTTGGTAGCGAGCGGCCATGTCCGCATGGCTGTGTTCCTCGATGGCGATGGGCCGCGGCCAGCGGTGTTCAATGGCATCACGAAAGCGATGCAGGGATCCCACCCCCGGATTACCACCCCACGAAAAAATCAATTGAGCAGCGCAACCCATGCCGATCATTTGATCGTAGATCAGATCGGGTGTCATTCGAATCAGCGTGAGGTTTCGGCGCTGCTGGCGAATGATTTCGTGTCCTGCGGCGAACGGTATCAGATGAGTGAAACCTTCCAGTGCGAGAACACCACCGTCCTGCACCAGAGCGGCGACAGATTCGCGCAATGTACAGAAAGCGGGCAAAACGGCTCCACGCGGCCCGGCAGCGATTAGTCGGGCCCGCATCTGCACGAAGCAAGTGAATCTGGCTTTGCGCCTTTCGGCGCGCAACCTGATTCGAGTTCGGTTGCGTGCAGACTAGCCTCGACCGGATGCCGGGGCCGACTCTAAGGTAAGCCATTCGACGAAGTCAAGGCGATTATCGGAATTATGTGCGCCTATCGGCCAAACCGGTGTAGGCTTTTGCCGCTGGGTGCCATCTCCGGGAGAAGCCATGCCTACCAACGAGGTAACCGCGACGACGAAACGGCAATCGCGACCTGCGCTCGCTCCGACAACTTCGTCGGATTCGCGGCCGACGCCTTCCACGCAAATCGAGGCATTGAGCGGCGATCCAAACTTCATGACCTCGCTCGCGCGAGGTCTCGCAGTAATTCAAGCATTTTCGCAGCGCAAACGGCAGCTTACCGTCTCACAAATCAGCAACAAGACAGGATTTTCGCGCGCGGCCGTGCGTCGCTGCCTGTACACGTTGTCGAAATTGGGGTTCGCAGGTTCGGACGACAGCCGCCACTTTTACCTGCGAGCCCGCGTGCTAGGATTGGGGCACTCGTACATTTCTTCGATGCCACTGGCGGCCGCCGCTCAACCAGTTCTTGAGCACGTGAGCCATGTCCTGCATGAGTCGTGCTCGATTGCAACATTGGACGGAATGGAGATCATTTACATTGCCCGAGCCAATGTCACCCGAATCATGTCCATTGACCTGGGCGTGGGCAGCCGGTTGCCGGCCTTTTGCACGTCGATGGGACGTGTATTGCTTGCCGATTTGACTCCAGACAAATTGGAAGAATATCTCGCGCGAGTGGAGTTCAAGCGCTTCACAGACCGCACCGTCGTGAATGCGGAAAAGCTCCGGCAGGTCCTGAAAGTGGCGCAACGCAACGGCTATTCCATCGTGGACCAGGAGCTGGAACTGGGTTTGCGATCGATGGCCGTCCCTTTGCGAAATCCGGAAGGAAGGGTTGTGGCGGCGTTGAACGTGGGCGCACACGCGCAGCGGATTTCAATCCAGGATTTGCAGACGAGATTCTTCCCGCAGTTGCAGGCGGCCGCGCAAGAGCTTTGCATGTTGCTGAGGTGAAGACCCCGGGCGGCGGTAGACCCGCCCAACAGAGTGGAGCACATGGAAAACTCCAAGCGATATGAGACCACGCTCGTCGCCATTCTGTTTTTCACGTGGGGAACGGTATTTCTCGACAGAACGTCGCAACACTATTTGGCGCCGTTTTTCGCTCCCGAATTTCATTTGAGTCACGAGCAGATCGGCCTGCTCGGATCGGTGGTGGCCGTTACCTGGGCGATTTCGACACTTTTTTTCGGCGCGCTGTCGGATCGCATTGGACGCAAGCCGATCCTGGTTCCCGTGGTGTTTATTTTTTCGTTGCTGTCCTGGGTTTCTGGCGCGGTGCACAGCTTCCATCAGCTTTTGCTGGTACGCGCGCTCCTGGGAGTTGCGGAAGGGCCAGCGTGGTCGATTATGACGGCGCTAATCGAGGAATCCTCCGCACCAACACGACGCGGCCGGAATATTGGGACGGTAGTGAGCGCAGCCGCGCTGGTGGGTTTGGCGGTAGCGCCGGTGCTGACCACCCAGGTGGGGGCGCGGTTCGGCTGGCGCTGGGGGTTCTTTGTCTCCGGTGTGCCCGGACTATTGCTGGGGTTCCTGATTTGGAAATTCGTCAAAGAGCCGGAGAAGAAGATCGTTCCTGGTTCGCACAACCAGCCCGTGAGGATTGGGGATTTCCTGTCGATCCTCCGTTACCGGAACATCTGGTTATGTTGCGTAGGGGCTGCGGGATTTTTGTCGTGGCTGTTTCTGGACAATATTTTTGCGCCCCTATACATCACGGAAGTAGCACATCAGGCGCCGACAACCGCGGGCTTCCTGCTGGGAGCGAGCGGCCTCGGCAGCTTTTTTCTGGCGTTGTTCTTTCCCGCGCTGTCCGATCGCATAGGCCGGAAGCCAGTTTTGCTCATCATGGCTGTCATGTGCCTGGCGGTGCCGCTGGCGCTGCTGATCCCGCAGCTGTACGCGTACCCGTGGCTCTTGGCCGCCATCATTGGTGTGACGAACGCCGGGCAAGGCATCGGGGCGCTCACCCTGGTTCTGGTTCCGACAGAAAGTGTGCCTCCGCAATTCGCCGCGACCGCCATCGGTCTTACCACTCTGGTTTCCGAAATCGCTGGCGCGACTGTCGCCCCAGTCATAGCGGGTACGGTCGCGCAGACGCACGGCCTGGCGGCAGCGCTCTGGATGTCCGCCGGGGGAGCTGCGCTGGTTTTCGTCGCCGCTCTATTCCTAAAAGAGACGCACCGGGCCAGAGCCGAGCAGGCAGTGCTGCGAGAAGCACTGGCGGACTGAGCGCGAAATGACAATCGCTGCACCGGTCGCAAGAAGCTAGCTGCGCCGGGCAGAGTACCGGACCGAATGCTTCTTGCCCCAGGCGGACATCAGTCGAAGGATGGGCCGAAGCGTTTCGCCATGGCGGGTCAGAGAGTATTCGACCCGAGGCGGTACCTGCGCGTAGACCTTGCGATTGATGATGTTGTCGTGTTCCAGTTCGCGGAGCTGCTGGGTGAGCATTTTTTTGGTGGGCCCGGAGAGAAGTCTTTGCAATTCGCTGAAGCGCCGGATTCTGGTTTGCAAGTAGTAGAGAATCGATGGCTTCCACTTTCCGCCGATAATGTGCGTAGTGAGTGTAACGGGGCAGTTCGACGAGTCCATGACGGAGTCACCCTCCAGGTACTTGGTTACAAAAAGGTGCCTACTAGCAAAAAAGACACTCTAGCCTAAACTCGCCTCGTTTGGTACACGCGGCCGCGTGGCGACGGAAACTTCAGAAACGGCGAGGAACGAGCGTATGAGCAACAAGGCTGTAGTGTTGTACGGCGCTAGTGGTTTTTCGGGGCGGCTCGTTGCGGAGTTTTTGCGCGAATTCAGTGTTCCCTTTCGTGCCGTGGGTCGTAACAAGGGAAAAATACAAGAGGTGTTGAGCCGCGTGCCGGGAATTGAGACGGCGGACTACGAGATTGTCGAAACGGGTGGCGCCACCGACGAGCTTGCGAGTATTTTCGATGGTGCCACGGTGGTCTGTAACACGATCGGGCCGCTGGTGTATTACGGGCCGCCGGTTATTGAAGCGAGCCTCCAGGCCGGGTGCCACTACATCGACATCAGTGGCGAGCAAGCCTGGGTGCGGCAAGTCGCGGAGACATGGGGGCCAAAGTTCGAGAAAAAGGGGCTGTTAGCGGCGCCAGCAACCGCGTACATGTCAACGGCGAGCGACATCGCGACGCGCCTTTGCCTGGAAATTGGCGGAGTCGATACGCTGGAGATCGTGTCGATGTTCAAAGGCATGCCGACGTTGGGGTCGACGCAAACAATTTTCGCGGTGATTCCCACAGAAGCGTATTACCTGGAGCAGAACCAATATAGGTCATGGCCTCGCGCGAAAGGCTACGACGTATTGACGCCGGGATCCCTTCAAACGCAGCTGGCCTTGCCGTGGGGTGGGTTTCCGCACCCAGTGTGGTTCAAGAATCATCCCCAGGTTGCGAATGTAAAGACGCTCGGAGGGTTGTTGGACCGGCAGATTATGGAAACCGTTGCCGCGACAGAAAAGCATTTCGAAGAGAACATTCGCCCGCTGCCGAAGGAAGAGCAAGCGAAGCAGCTCGCGGCGATGGCGAATTCCGTGCAGGCCGGGACGCCTCCAAGAGAAAATACGAGACAGCACAGAACGATTGACGTGGTGGTCGGGCGAGGGAGCACGAATGCCTTGCAGTGCACGATGCTGGGAACTTGCGCGTACCGCCAAACCGGATTGGTACAGGCTTTTGCTGCGCATCATCTTTCACTGGCGGCGCCACGCAAAGTCGGGTTTGCCTCGCCGTGCGAAGCATTTGGCCATCGGGAACTGTTGCAGGCTCTGGAGAATTACGGTTTGACGAAGGCGAAAATGGCGGCGTGAGCGGGAACAGAACTTCTCGATCCTAGCGACGCTTGGTGATGGCGCAAGAATAGGGGCGGAGAGCCGAAGAAATGCGCGCGATCGATTATTTCGACAAGGGGGCCGAGGCGTTTCCCGAGCGGATCGCAATCATCGACCGTTCCAAAAGATATTCCTACCGTGAAACTCAAGCGTCTAGCCGGCGGATTGCAAGCGCGATGCGGGCCGGCGGGCTGCGGGATGAAGATCGCGTGGCGATTTTTTCCCCGAATGACGGTCGAATCCTGCTCTGCATGCTGGGACTGATGCGCGCCGGCGGTGTCTGGGTGCCGTTGAATCACCGTAACGCGCTGGATGCCAACGTGCAGTTCCTGAATTATTCCGATACGTCCTGGCTTTTCTACCACAGCGGCTTTCAAGAGCAGGTGCGCGAGATCAAGGCGCAAGCGGCGTGCGTTCGCCACTACATTTGCATCGATACTGAGAATGAAGGCGATCCTTCACTGGAACAGTTCATGGCGAAGGGAAGCGAGAACGAGGAACTCGACTGGGGCGATCCGCGAGGGAATCTGGACCGCCTTGTTGGACTGGTCCCTACGGGGGGAACGACCGGGCCGGCGAAAGGTGTGATGGTCACCAGTCTGTCGTGGGGAACCATGACGGAGACAGCGAATCAGTGCCTGCGTTGCGAAGGGGTCGAGTCGGTGTGCCTGAGCGCGGCACCTCTTTCCCACGCGGCGGGCGTAGTGGCGTTCGCGATGTTCTCCCTGGGAGCAACCAATTTGGTACTGCCAGCATTTGATGCGCAAGCGGTACTTGAAAGCATTCCGCGCTATCGCGTAACACACATGTTTCTACCGCCGACAGCGTTGTACGCATTGCTGGCACATCCCCAGGTTGGAGAATTCGACTATTCGAGTTTGCGAAGGATGCTGATAGTGGCCGCCCCAGTTTCGCCGGACAAATTGAAAAAGTCCGTGGAGGTTTTCGGTCCCTGCCTGTGCCAGTCGTATGGACAAACAGAAGCACCGATGTACCTCACATGGCTGGATCCTATGACTTTGGCGGCGGCTGCTGCCGGGGATCATCCCGAGCGACTACGGAGTTGCGGAAAGCCGACGCTCGCCGTGCGGTTGGCCATCATGGATGACGCCGGGACCCTCCTGCGGCCCGGGGAGACCGGAGAAATCGTGGCGCGGGGTGCTTTGGTGTCTGCAGGTTATTACAACTTGCCGCAGGCGACAGTGGAGATACGTATGCACGGCTGGCACCATACCGGCGACGTAGGTTATCGCGACGAAGAGGGTTTTTTCTACATCGTCGACCGGAAGAAAGACATGATCATCACCGGCGGATTTAACGTTTTCTGTGGCGAAGTGGAAGCCTGCGTGATGGAACTTCCGCAGGTGCGGGACTGTGCGGTGATCGGGGTACCGGACGAGAAGTGGGGAGAAGCGGTTAAGGCGATTGTGGCAGTGCGCGAGGGCGAATCCGTAACCCGCGAAGCGATCATCGCCCACTGCAAAGCGCGATTGGGAGGAGTGAAAGCGCCAAAATCGGTGGACTTCGCGATCGACATTCCCAAGACACCGGCAGCGAAGACCGATAAGAAAGCTCTACGAAAACCGTATTGGGCAGGAGCCGAGCGGTCCGTGAACTGAGGAGGGCGTCGGCATGATCTTAGGAACGCCAAGTCTGAGGGAAGGACTGCTGGTGGGGAAGTGGCCCTTAAGCAGGTTAACGAAATTCGTGCGAGGTACAGGCGCTCGCGCCGCGCATGAACCATGATTTTGCAACTGAACCACCTTCAAGGGAAGCCTGCTGGAGTTACAACGCATGAGGTCGTGGATGCGTTATACGCGCTGCTCGAAGAGGGTCATCTAGAGGAGGACCAATTTGCGCACCTCCGCGTTCATCTTGATTGGATCCAGTACCGGCAGAACTTTCGGGAATGTGTGATGGCGATCAAGGCCAGCCCCGGACGCCAGGACCACTCTCCTGCTTTCGAACTACACATTGACGTGCGGCAGGCGACACCCGGAGGGCTGCGTGCTCGAATACAGCAAACCGTTGGGGAGTTGAGTGGGGAGTCGCAGACCGGTTCGGAGCCGGTACTCCTTGAGGAATTTCGGTCGTTTCGGGAAAGCGTTGCCTGGGAATTCAACCGGTTGTACTGGCATCGCTTGCCGGATTGGGAACAGTTCACCGGGCGTGGATATGAGCAGGCACTGCCGGGCGGAAAGTCGGATGCAAATCACCCGGCGGCGGTGGCCGACTGCGTAGCGGATTTTTGGACGCTGCTGAAAGACTTGGAAACGCGGAAGCAGTTGCCCGAGGAAATCTTCATTCTGGAAATAGGCGTTGGGATGGGAACGCGGTCGGGGTTGTGGCTTGATCGGTTTCGGGCGCTCGATCGTGGGCGTGGAACACAATACTATCCCCGGCTCAAGTTTTTGCTTGGTGATTATGCTCTTTCGACGCTGGAGCGCTCGCGGCCTGCGGTCCGCGAGCACCTGGACGTATGCAGCTTTGTTGTCCTCGACGCTCTCAACCCGATGAAGAATCTGGGGTTCCTGCGGCACAAGATCCTGCACATTCACTTGACCAACGTATACGACAACTTGCCGGACGAAGAGATCGCGCGCCGGGACGGAGAGCTCTACGCGGTGCAAGTTAGGGCCTATGTCAAAGCGGAGGACGCGCGGCGCATCAGCAAGGAGTGCCACATCGCGGTCGCCGATATTCCGCGTACCGTGAGTCGTTTGCTGGAAGGCGGACCCGATTACCTGGATGACCGTCACCTTGGCGTGGCATTTTGGCAGGAAATCTGGAGGGTCATGAGGCTGGAAGAGCGGCTTGTTAACCTCGATGACCTTTCCGACGTTGTGCTTCCCGAAGGGCTCGACCGGTCCAAGTTGGAAGAATTGGTGCGGAAAGCGCCCAGCGATGTCCGCTTTCATTTGAGTTCGGGAGCGCTTGAAAGTTTCCGGAATACGCTGCCCCTTCTGCATCCGCGCGGGTTCCTGCAAGTGCAAGACATTTTCGTGAAGAGCTTTCATGAGTACCGGTTGGGCTTCCACGGACCGGGGAAGTTGGATGGCTCAATCGTGAACTGGGTGAACGGGGTTCTGCTTCGAGAAGTTGGGGAGCGCGCCGGGTACGACGTCCATTTCGCACCGTTTCGTTACCGCGAGGGCTCGCGAACTTCCATTCTCTACACGACCCAACGGGAGTAACGCCGATGACGCTTCCTTTGCTTCCCACGACGGTGGTTGGCAGCTACTCGATGCCGGGTTGGCTGGAGCGGCTGAAGACGGAGTATTTCGCGCGCAGAATCAGCAAACGCGATCTGGACGAAGTTCATGACACGGCGGTGAAAGCCGCGATCAAGGATCAAGAAATCGCGGGAATCGACATCATCACCGACGGCGAGATGCGCCGAGACAACATGATCGACTACTTCGCGGAGCGGCTGCCGGGCGTGCAGATCGACCACGCCTCGAAGAGATTTCACTATGACTTGTATGAGAGCAAAGTGCTGGGAAAACTTCCGATGGCCCCTCTGGGGCTCGTGGACGATTTCAAGTTCCTGCGCGCGAACACGGATAGAGAGACGAAGTATTGCGTTACCGGCCCGCACTCGCTGGCGAAGCGCATCCGCAACGAGCATTATCCGAGCGAGGAAGAGTTTGCCGTGGATATCGCGAGAGTGATGAATCCGGAGCTCAAAGAGCTTGCGAAAGCCGGAGCGGAGTTTATCCAGATCGATGAGCCGTACTACTCGGGTTTTCCGGAGGACCTGCGTTGGGGAGTGCAAGCGCTGAACGTTCTCGTCGAAGGGGTGAATGCCAAGACTGGAGTGCATATTTGTTATGGCAATCGTTATGGGAAACCCTCCTGGGAAGGTAGCTATAAATTTTTGCTGCCCGGCATTCTGAACGCGAATGTGCAGCAGTTGACGCTCGAGTTTGCGCGCCGTGGCGGAGAGGATTTGGGCGTGCTGCACGATCTGTCAGCGCGATTCGAATTGGGCGTAGGGGTGATCGATGTGAAGACGCAGTCGATGGAAACGCCGGAGCTTGTAGCGGAGCGCATTCGAAAGGCGCTGGAAATCACGCCCGCCGGACGCATGTTTATCCTGCCCGATTGCGGCTGCTTGCATCTTCCTCGCGATGTTGCGTTCGCGAAGCTTTCCGCGATGGTCCAAGGAACGAAGATTGTGCGCCGGGAATTGCGGGGTTGAATTGAGTGCACCGAATACACTGCGTGAAGCTC
>Ga0210410_10004524_pt1 | contig 12182 bp, 10 predicted proteins | sample IncBWC4MmetaG_FD_161058 | JGI IMG/M metagenome (GOLD analysis project Ga0210410, IMG submission 161058) | Forest soil microbial communities from Barre Woods Harvard Forest LTER site, Petersham, Massachusetts, United States - Inc-BW-C-4-M | ecosystem: Environmental > Terrestrial > Soil >... | reverse complement strand
CTACGAAGGCGCCCCCGGCAATTTCGACGAGGGCACGACTGCCGCGGTCAAAGCGTTTCAGCAGCACCTCCACAACAGGGCGACCGGCGTGCTTGCCGCACCGGAGCGCGATGCGCTTGCCGCGGCCGCGAAAGGGCCGGCGGCAGCCGTCGGGTGGCGGTTGATCGATGATCCCAAGACCGGCGCGCGCCTCGGCTTGCCGGAAAAACTCGTGCCGAATTCCAGTGCCTCCCGCAGCGGCAGCCGCTGGACCTCGGCGCAGGGCCAGATCCAGATCGAGACGTTCCGCTACACCGAAGCGGCGCTGCCGGCACTGTTCGAGGATGAAAAGAAGACCTCGAAGCGCCGCGTCACCGCGAGCGTGCTCAGGGCGGGTTCCTTCGTCATTTCAGGCGTCCAGCGGCTGAAGAATTTCATTGTCCGCGCGCAGGCAAGCGGCAGCGAAGTGCGCGGCGTCACCATCCTCTATGATCAAGCGACCGAAGGCATCATGGCGACAGTCGCGACCGCGACCGCCGGCGCGTTTCAAGGCTTTCCCGACGCCAAGGCCGCGCCGCTGCCGGGAATGCGGCGCGCAGTCGAATACGCGACGGCGATCGTGGTCGGCGCGGGCGGCGATCTTCTGGCGCCGGGTCGGGCTACCGAGGAATGCCGCGCCATCGTCGTGCCGGGCCTTGGCCATGCCGAACGCGTCGCCGCCGACCCGGCCAACGATCTCGCGCTGCTGCGCCTCTACGGCGCCCGCAATCTCGCCCCGGCGGCGCTCGCCGGCGAGAGCAAGGGCGATGCCCTGACGCTCTTCGGTGTCGGCGATCCGCTGGCCCAGGCCGGGGACACCGCGGTGACGAACGTTGCCGCCCGCCGCACCGGCCAAGGCGTCGAGCCGGTGCCGAAGCTGGGGTTTTCCGGTGCTGCGGCGGTCGACGCCCAGGGCCGTTTCGCCGGCATGGTGGATCTAACGTCGCCTGTGGCGGCTGGCGGCCGTTCCGTGCTGCCGCAGGCGACGATCGTTCCCGCCGATACCGTTCGCAGCTTCCTCGCGGCGCAAGGCATCATCCTGGAAACCGGGGCCGCGCCAGCCGCCGATCATGCCGCGATCGAGAAATCCGTGATGCGCGTGATCTGCGTGCGGAAGTGAGAGTGCACTTGTCATTCCGGGCGCGCGCCTTCGGCGCGCCCCCGAATGACGATGTCACCTGTTCTCGAACTTCGGCGGCCGCTTGGCGATGAAGGCCGCCATGCCTTCCTTCTGGTCGGCGGTCGCGAACAGCGAATGAAAGATGCGGCGCTCGAAGCGTATGCCTTCGGCGAGCGAGGTCTCGAAGGCGCGGTTGACCGCCTCCTTCGCCGCCAGCACCGACGGCAGCGACATCGACGCGATCGTCTCGGCGACTTTCATCGCTTCCTCGACAAGGCTCGCCGCCGGCACGATGCGCGCGACGAGGCCCGCGCGCTCCGCCTCCTCGGCGTCCATCATGCGGCCGGTCAGCATGATGTCCATCGCCTTCGCCTTGCCGACCGCGTGGGTGAAGCGCTGCGTGCCGCCGATGCCGGGAATGACGCCGAGCTTGATCTCCGGTTGCCCGAACTTGGCGTTGTCGGCGGCGATGATGATGTCGCACTGCATGGCAAGCTCGCAGCCGCCGCCGAGCGCAAAACCGGCGACTGCGGCGATGGTCGGCTTGCGGGCGTTGGCGACGCGGTCCCAGTGCGCGGCGAAGTCGCCCATATAGGCTTCGATGAACGACTTATCGGCCATCTGCTTGATATCGGCGCCGGCGGCAAACGCCTTCTCCGAGCCGGTAATCACCATGCAGCCGATATTGCCGTCGGCCTCGAATGCGTCGACGGCGCGGCTCACATCGGCGATCAGCGCGCTGTTGAGCGCATTGAGCGCCTGCGGCCGATTGAGCCGGATCAATCCCACTCTGCCGCGCGTTTCGACGATGATGTTTTCGTAGCTCATGGCCATCTCTCGGTAGGTCACCAAATCATTTCTGGCACACCGGACAATAGAACGTCGAGCGTCCGTTCTGCACGATGCGCTTGACCGTGCCGCGGCAGCCGCGCGTCGGGCATTTGTCGCCCTCGCGGTCGTAGACGCGAAAGTGATGCTGGAACATCCCGAGCTCGCCGTCAGTGAGCCGGTGATCGCGCAGCGAGGAGCCGCCGTCCCTGATCGCCTCGTTGAGCACCGCCTTGATACCCTCGACCAGGCGCTCGGCGCGCTCGTTCGGGGCGCCGGATTTGGTGGCGATCGTTGCCGCGAGGCGTTTGGGCGAGAGCCGCGCGCGGTACAGCGCCTCGCAGACATAGATGTTGCCGAGACCGGCGACGACGCGCTGATCGGACAGCGCCGCCTTGAGGGTCGTCTTCTTCCCCTTGCAGGCGAGCGCGAGCGCCGCGGCATCGAAGGCGTTGCCGAGCGGCTCGGGGCCGAGCCTGCTGAGCAGCGGTTCGGCATCGAGCTGTGGGCGCGGGACGATCTTCATCGAGCCAAAGCGGCGCGGATCGTTGAAGGTCACGACCGCGCCCGAGGACATATGAAACACGATGTGGTCGTGCGCCGTGTGCTGCGTGCGCTCGTGATAGTAGTTGCCGGGCGTCTTGCCGCGGCGGGCGCTTTCCTGAAAGACATGGAATGACCCCGACATGCCGAGATGCATGATCAGCACGTCACCGGACGAGAGGTCGGCGAGGAGATATTTCGCCCGACGGCCGAGGCCGGTCACGGTCTTGCCTTCGAGCCGACGGGCAAAATCCTTCGCCAACGGCCAGCGCAGATCGCCGCGGTGAACTTCCACTTTGGCGAACCGCGCCCCTTCCATCGCCGGCTCAAGGCCGCGCCGCACTGTCTCGACTTCAGGGAGTTCTGGCATGTGGCGGGCCTCGGCGTCGCCGAAAACATGGTTAAGCTTCGACACATAGCGTCGCTTCCGGCGCCGCGCTATGGTTGCGTCAAAGGACCGGTCTGGCCGTGGCAGATAGCGCCCATTTCGGCTCGCGGAAAGTGCCGCTCGCACATAAGCAGGCGCTGGTCGACGACGTATTCCACAGCGTGGCGCACCGCTATGACCAGATGAACGACCTGATGTCGTTCGGCCTGCATCGCGCCTGGAAAGATGTGCTCGTGGGGGCGGTCAATCCGCCGAAAGGCCGGCCGTTCGCGCTCCTCGACATCGCCGGCGGGACCGGCGACGTCGCGCTGCGCGCGCTCGCGGCCGGGGGCGAGCGCACGCGCGCAACGGTCTGTGACATCAATGCCGACATGCTCGCGGTCGGCCGCGAGCGCGCCGCGGCGCGCGGACTTGGTCCGGCCGTCGCTTTCACCGAGGCGAACGCCGAGGCGCTGCCGTTTGCCGACCGCAGCTTCGATGCCGCCACCATCGCCTTCGGCATCCGCAACGTGCCGCGCATCGAACGCGCGCTGGCCGAGGCGTTTCGCGTGCTCAAGACCGGTGGGCATTTTTTGTGCCTCGAATTTTCCGCCGTGGATGTTCCTGGGTTTGCCGGGCTGTACGATTTCTACTCGTTCAACATCATCCCCGCGCTCGGCCGCGCAGTCGTCGGCGACGCCGACGCCTATCGCTATCTGGTGGAATCGATACGCCGCTTTCCCAACCCGCTGGCGTTCGCGGCGCTGCTGCGGGAGGCCGGCTTTGCCCGCGTCTCGCATCAGGTGATGACCGGCGGGATCGTGGCGTTGCATTCCGGCTGGCGTTTGTGATCTCCGGTCCCGCGCATCTCATCCGTCTCGGCCGAGCCGGCTTCGTGTTCGCCCGCGAGGGCGTGTTCGGCGCCATCGATCCTGTGATGGTGCCGCCGGCGGCGCGGCCGCTGCTGCGTGTCGCGCGGCTGTTCGAGCGCCCGTCCAGCGGGGCTGTGGAAGCGCGGCTGTCGGCGGCGCTCACGCGGCTCGGGCCGAGCTACGTCAAGCTCGGGCAGTTCCTGGCGACGCGCCCGGATGTTGTCGGTGCAGTGCTCGCCCGCGATCTCGAACGGCTGCAGGACCAGATGCCGCCGTTTCCGCAGGACGAGGCGGAAGCGGTGGTCGCGGCCTCGTTCGGCAGGCCGGTCGGCGCGATGTTCGCGCATTTTGGTGCGCCGGTCGCGGCCGCCTCGATCGCCCAGGTGCATCGCGCGGAGGTCGCGACGGCGAGCGGATCGCGCGCGGTCGCGGTCAAGGTGCTGCGGCCGGGCATCGAGCGCCGCTTCCACGCCGACCTGCGCGCCTTCACCTTCGTCGCGCGCCACGCCGAGGACCTCTCCGCCGAGGCGCGGCGGCTGCGGCTCGTCGAGGTCGTCGACACGCTACGGCGCTCGGTCATGGTCGAGATGGATTTCCGCCTGGAAGCGGCGGCGCTGTCGGAGATGGCCGAGAACACCAAAGACGATCCGGATTTCCGCGTCCCCGCGGTCGATTGGGACCGCACGACCAAGGAGGTGCTCACGCTCGAATGGGTCGACGCCACGCCGCTGTCCGACCGCGCGCGCGTGCAGGCCAAGGGCTTCGACCTGTCGCAACTCGCCCGCGCCCTGATCCAGACCTTTCTCCGCCACGCGCTGCGCGACGGCTTCTTTCACGCCGACATGCATCCGGGGAATCTGTTCGTCGACGATGCCGGCCGGCTGATCGCCGTCGATTTCGGCATCATGGGCCGGCTCGGCGCCAAGGAGCGCCTGTTCCTCGCCGAGATCCTGCACGGCTTCATCACCCGCGACTATCACCGGGCCGCCGAAGTTCATTTTGAAGCCGGCTACGTGCCGCCGTCCCATTCGGTCGAGAGTTTCGCCCAGGCGATCCGCGCGATCGGCGAGCCGATCCATAACCGCACCGCGGAAGACATTTCGATGGCGCGACTGCTGACGCTGCTGTTCGAGGTGACCGGTCTCTTCGACATGCGCACGCGGCCGGAACTGCTGCTGCTGCAGAAGACGATGGTTGTGGTCGAGGGCGTGGCGCGTTCGCTCGATCCCAAGCTCGACATGTGGTCGACCGCCGAGCCGGTGGTGCGCGAATGGATGACGCGGCATCTCGGCCCGGCCGGCAAGCTCGAAGCCGCGGCGGAAGGCGCCGCCGATGTGCGCCGTTTCATCGGCAACGCGCCCGGCCTGCTGACCCGCGGCGCCCGCGTGCTCGATCAGCTCGACGAGATCACCCGCGACGGCCTCGTGCTGTCGCCGCAAACCATCGCCGAGATCGACAAGGCCGAGGCGCGGCGCAACCGCTCTACGGTCGCGGCGCTCTGGGTCATCGCGGCGCTGCTGCTGTGGATCGTGTTTTTGCTCTGATGATTGCATTGATTGCAGTGCAATCAATGCTTATGCTCTAGGGAGGCTGTGCCAAAATTTCAGATGGATGAGGTGGGCATGGGAAACCTGACTATTCGCAATCTCGATGATCGGGTAAAAACCAAGATCCGCATGCGAGCGGCCAGGAACGGCCGCTCGATGGAGGAAGAGGCGCGCCGTCTGCTGGCGGCCGCGGTGCGAACGTCCACAACCAAGGAAGCAGGATTGGGCACCGCCATCCGCCGGCGCTTTGCGTCTCTCGGCGGCCTCTCGCTAGAACCGTTGCCGCGCGAACGCGTGCGCAAGCCGCCAAAATTCAAATAAATATTTATTCTCGACACGAATGTGCTCTCCGAACTCATGAACGTCGAAGGTGCGAGCGTCGTCCTCGAGTGGGTCGACGCCATTCCCAAGAACGACATGTTCACAACGGCGCTTAACTGCGCGGAAATTTGGTATGGAATTGCACTGAGGGACGAAGGGCGGAAGAAAAGGCAACTCATCAGGCGTGCGGAAGAAATGTTCAACGAGGATTTTCGTGGACGAATCCTGCCGTTTGATGAGCGGTCGGCCTTGCATTTCGCTGATATCACCGCTCGGCGCAAAAGACTGGGGCGGCGTGTTGGAACTCTCTACTCACAAATCGCTGCCATCGCCAGGGCGAACGAAATGACCGTCGCCACTCGTAACGTGTCGCATTTTCGCGATTGCGATTTTCCGCTCGTGGATCCGTGGGCGAGGTGAGGAGCGGCATGCTGGCTAACAGGCGCATCCTGCTCATCATCGGCGGCGGCATCGCCGCCTACAAGTCGCTCGACCTCATCCGGCGGCTGCAGGAGCGCGGCGCGCGGGTGCGCTGCATTCTCACCGGCGCCGCGCAGCACTTCGTGACGCCGCTCGCGGCCGGCGCGTTCTGCGGCGAGCGCGCCTATACCGACCTGTTCGATGCGCAGAGCGAGTTCGACGTCGGCCATATCCGCCTCGCCCGCGACACCGACCTTATCGTCGTGGCGCCGGCGACCGCCGACCTCATGGCGAAGATGGCGGGCGGCAACGCCGCCGACCTCGCCACCGCGGTCCTGCTCGCGACCGACAAGCCGATCCTGATCGCGCCGGCGATGAATCCGCACATGTGGGCGGCGAAGGCGACGCAGCGCAACCTGGCGCAGCTCAAGACCGACGGGGTTCGCATCGTCGGGCCGAACAGCGGCGAAATGGCCGAGCGCGGCGAAGCCGGCGTCGGGCGGATGGCCGAACCGAACGAAATCGTCGCCGCCGCCGCCGCGATTTTGCACGGGACGGGAGTGCTTGCAGGGAAGCGCGTGCTGGTCACTTCGGGGCCGACCAGCGAGCCGATCGATCCGGTGCGCTTCATCGCCAACCGCTCGTCGGGGAAGCAGGGCCACGCCATCGCCACGGCCGCGGCCGCCGCCGGCGCCGAGGTGGTGCTGGTCAGCGGTTCGGTGAGTCTGCCCGATCCGCCCGGCGTTTCCGTGGTGCGGGTGGAAACGGCGCAGCAGATGCTGGAAGCGGTGGAGAACGCGCTGCCGGCCGATGTCGCCGTGTTCGCTGCCGCCGTCGCCGACTGGCGTCCGCGGCAGGTGAGCGGCGGCAAGATCAAGAAAGGCGGCAGCGGCCCGCCGACGCTCGAGCTTGTGGAGAATCCCGACATTCTCGCCACGATCGCGCACCGCAAGTCCGGCCGCCCGAATCTCGTCATTGGATTCGCGGCGGAGACCGATGACGTCCTCGCTCACGCCCAGGCGAAGCTCAAGAAGAAAGGCTGCGACTGGATCCTCGCCAACGACGTTTCGCCGGCGACCGGCATCATGGGCGGCGACGACAACACGGTTCACCTCGTCAGCGCGGCCGGCGTCGAAGCATGGCCATCGCAGTCGAAGGAGAGTGTCGCGCGCATGCTGGTCGAGCGGATCGGCGCCCAGCTGAGGAAAAAGAAGCGGTGAGCCTCCAGGTGCGCGTCGTCCGGCTGCCGCACGCCGCCGACCTGCCGCTGCCGCAATATCAAAGCGCGCAGGCCGCCGGCCTCGATCTCCTCGCCGCGGTGCCGGCGGATGCGCCGGTCGAGCTCGCGCCCGGCGCACGCGCGATGATACCGACCGGTGTCGCGATCGCACTGCCCGCGGGCACCGAGGGGCAAGTGCGGCCGCGCTCGGGCCTGGCCGTCCGTGACGGCGTCACCGTGCTTAATTCTCCCGGCACGATCGATGCCGATTACCGCGGCGAATTGCAGGTGATCCTGGTCAATCTCGGCGCCGAACCGTTCATCGTCCGCCGCGGCATGCGCGTCGCGCAGCTCATCGTCGCGCCCGTCCAGCGCGCCGAAATGGTCGAAGTTGCAAGCCTTGACGTCACGGGGCGCGCCGCGGGGGGCTTCGGCTCGACCGGCGTCGTGTCGAAGCCTGCGGGCGGCGGCGGCGACTGAACAGCACTCGGCATCGGGGAGTGGGGAAAATCGCCCGCGTTTCCCGCCGGCCGCCGGGGCGTGCCGTCGGCGAAACGCCGTTCACGATCTGGACTCTTTGGCTCGAATCCCCATGAGAGTAAAGTTGCATGATTCGCGGGCTTACCCGCGACCGGCTGGCTTGATGGCGGTGGCGGCCAGCGGAGGGCACAAGGGGCATGCCGGAGGAGTTCCGGACGAGCCGGGGCTGCGTTCACCCGTGGCGACGAGGAATCCTCGCAGCCATTGGCGTGGTTGCGGCCGCGCCGGTACGTGCCGAAGAAGCGCCGGTGCTCGCTCTGCGCGAAGTTGTCGTCAGCGCCTCGCGCAGCATCGACCGGCACGAGATCGTGACGCTCGTCCTCATCCTCGGCCTCCTCTTCTTTGCCGTCGTTACCGCGATCATGCTGCTGCGGGCGCGGGTGCGCGCGGCGCGCCAGGAAGCTGCGGCCGATGAGACGATCGCGGCATTGCGCGCCGACCTAGACCGCGCCAACGCGCTGCTGCAGTCCGAGCCGCAGGTTCTGGTCGACTGGGCGGCGGCGTCGGATGAGCCCTCGATCGAAGGCGATCCCGCCATGGTCGGCGCCTCCGCGCCGCACCGCGTGCTCGCCTTCGGCAGCTGGCTCGATGCCGGCAAAGCGCGGGCGATGGAAGACGCGGTCGACGCACTGCGTGCGCATGGCGAAGCGTTTGCGATGACGCTGACGACGCTCGCCGGTTCGGCGATCGAGGCGCAAGGCCGCGCCGTCACGGGGCGCGCCGTGCTCCGCCTCAAGGATCTGAGCGGCGTCAAGCGCGAGCTGCTGGAGCTTGCCGGGCGCCACGAAGCGTTGCTCACCGAGGTCGCCTCGCTGCGCGCGCTGGTCGAACGGCTGCCGTCGCCGGTGTGGATGCGCGACGCGGCCGGACGGCTCGCCTTCGTCAACGCCGCCTACGCGCAGGCGGTAGAAGCGCGCAATGCGGTCGACGCGGTGGAGCGCAGCCTGGAGCTGCTCGACAGCGCGGCGCGGGAAAACATCGCGCGCTCGCGCGCTGCGGGCGGGGCCTATGCCGGCCGGCTCCCGGCGATCGTCGCCGGGACACGGCGCAGCTTCGACGTGCTCGATTTCCGCACCGAGACCGGCAGCGCCGGCCTCGGCATCGACGCCACCGAAGCGGAGGCCATGCGCGGCGCGCTCGCCCGCATGGCCGATGCGCACCGGCGCACGCTCGATCAGCTCTCGACCGGCGTCGCCATGTTCGACACCGATCACAAGCTTTCGTTCTACAATGCCGCCTATCGCGCCTTATGGGATCTCGACGCCGGCTATCTCGACCAGGCGCCGACCGATTCGGCGGTGCTCGAACGGCTGCGCACGGCGCGCAAGCTGCCCGAGGAGCAGGACTTCCGGCAATGGAAGGCGGAGCTGCAGGAGGCCTATCGCGCCATCGAGCCAAAGGAGCACACGTGGCACTTGCCCGACGGCCGCACCTTGCGCGTCGTCAGCACGCCCAATCCCGACGGCGGCGTCACCTACCTGTTCGACGACGTGACCGAGCGGCTCGATCTCGAGCGCCGCTTCGAGGAGCTGATCCGCGTCCAGGGCGAGACGCTCGACAACCTCACCGAGGGCGTCGCGGTGTTTGCGAGCGACGGCCGCCTCCGGCTGTCCAATCCCTCGTTCGCCCGCATGTGGCGGCTGCCGCCGCCGGTCCTGGCCGAGCGGCCGCACATCGAGATGATCACGGATCTATGCCGGCCGTTGCACGGCGATGACCCGACCTGGCAGGCGCTGCGCCGCGTGGTGACCGCGATCGGCAGCCGCGAGGCGATTTCCGGACGGCTCGAACGCCGCGACGGCAGCGTGGTCGACTGCACCACAGTGCCGCTGCCGGACGGCGCCACCCTGGTCACGTTCCATGACGTCACCGACTCGGTCAACGTCGAACGCGCGCTGCGCGAGCGCAACGAGGCGCTCGAGGACGCCGACCGGATCAAGATCGATTTCGTCCATCACGTGTCCTACGAACTGCGCTCGCCGCTCACCAACATCATCGGCTTCGTTCACCTGCTCGGCGAGCCGTCGACCGGTCCGTTGGCGCCGAAGCAGCGCGAATATCTCGACTACATCACGGTCTCCACGAACACGCTGCTCGCGCTCATCAACAACATTCTCGACCTCGCCACCATCGACGCCGGGCGCATGCAGATCAACCTCGGGCCGGTCGACATCCGCGCCACCATGGAGGCGGCGGCCGAGGGCGTTCAGGACCGCCTCGTCGGCGCCGGCCTTGCCCTCGACATGCGAGCGCCGCGCGGCATCGGCAGCTTCACCGCCGACGAGCGGCGTGTGCGGCAGGTTCTCTTCAACCTGCTCGCCAACGCCGTGAGCTTCTCTCCCGGCGGCAGCACCGTCACGTTGCTCGCCGAACGGCGGGCCGATGCCGTCGTGTTCTCGGTCACCGACCGCGGGCCGGGTATTCCGCCCGAGGTGCTGGAGAAGGTGTTCGACTGGTTCGAGACGCATTCGCTTGGTTCCCACCATCGCGGCACCGGGATAGGCCTTTCTCTGGTACGCTCGTTCGTCGAGCTGCACGGCGGTACGGTGACGATCACCTCCGTCGTCGGGGAAGGCACGACCGTGACCTGCACCTTTCCGCTCGGCGCGGCCGCCAAGCTGACGGCGGCCGAATAGCGGAGCGCGTCATGTTTCCGACCACCACCGGCAGCGCAAGCTTCACGGTGACGCTGCGCAACGAGCCGGCGACGGTGCGCTTCGCCATGGACGTCGGCGTTGCGCTCGAGCCGGGCGACCTCGTGACCCTCTCCGGCGATCTCGGCGCCGGCAAGACTGCGTTCGCCCGCGCTGTCATCCGCTACCTCGCCGGCGACAGCAGCATCGAGGTGCCGTCGCCGAGCTTCACGCTGGTGCAGACCTACGAGCTGCCGCGTTTCGCGCTCGTCCACGCCGATCTCTACCGGCTTTCCGGCAGCGCGGAGCTTGCCGAGCTCGGCTTCGACGATCTCCCGGAAGGCACCGTGGTGCTCCTGGAATGGCCGGACCGCGCGGCCGGATTTCTGCCGCCCGACAGGCTCGACATTGCCTTCACGCTGGCGCCGCAGCTCGGCGCCGACTTCCGCAATGTCCGTGTCGTCGGCTATGGCCGCTTCGCCCAGCGCGCGGAGCGCATCGGGCAGGTGCGCACTTTTCTCGACGAATGGGGTTTCGGCGACGCGCATCGCCGGCGCATGCAGGGCGATGCCTCGACGCGGACCTTCGAGCGCCTCCTGCTCGACGATCAGCGGACGATTCTGATGAACGCGCCGCGCCGCGCCGACGGGCCGCCGGTACGCGACGGCAAGCCCTATAGCGCGATCGCTCATCTCGCCGAGGACATCCTGCCGTACGTCGCCGTCGCCGCCGGGCTGCGCGACCACGGTCTCTCGGCGCCGACCATCCTGCACGCCGACCTCGCGCACGGATTCGTCATCATGGAGGATCTCGGCGAGGATCCCATCGTCCACGGCGATCCGCCGGCGCCGATCGGTGTGCGCTATCAGGTCGCCGTCGATCTCTTGGCGTCGCTCCACGGCCAGCCGCTGCCGGCGGTGCTGCACGTGGCGCCCGACCTCGACTACCGCCTGCCGCACTACGACATGGAGGCGTTCTTGATCGAGGCCGAGCTGTTGCTCGACTGGTACCTGCCGAGCATCAGGGTCACCGTGACCGATCGAGTGCGCGAAGATTTTTGCGGGCTATGGCGCGAAGCGCTGGCGCCGGCGATGGAGGAGCCGCCGAGCTGGGTGCTGCGCGACTATCACTCGCCCAATCTGATGTGGCTTCCCCGGCGCGAAGACAATGCGCGCATCGGCCTCCTTGATTTCCAGGACGCGCTGATGGGTCCGGCGGCCTACGACGTTGCGTCGCTGCTGCAGGACGCGCGGGTCGACGTTCCGGAAACACTTGAAGTCGAGCTGCTGAGCCGTTATGCGCGGTTCCGCCGCGCCGAAGACCGCCATTTCGACATGGCGTCGTTCACCCGGCTCTACGCGACATTGACCGTGCAGCGGGCGACCAAGATCCTCGGCATCTTTGCCCGGCTCGACCGGCGCGACGGCAAGCCGCAATATCTGCGTCACATGCCGCGGCTTTGGGCGTATCTGCAGCGGTCGCTCGCGCACCCCGCGCTCGTTCCGCTGCGGGCCTGGTATGCTGCCAACGTGCGCCTGCGGGATGGGCTATAATGGCCAATCGGTGAGTCGAAGAGTGACGGGGGGACAATGATACCGAAGCGGGCAATCGTGCTGGCGGCGGGGCTCGGCACGCGGATGCGGCCGTACAACGGCCACATCCCCAAACCGCTGGTCGCGCTCGGCGGCAAATCGCTGATCGACTACGCGCTCGACCGGCTGGCCGACGCCGGCGTCGAGCGCGCGGTGGTCAAC
>Ga0210410_10004523_pt1 | contig 12184 bp, 8 predicted proteins | sample IncBWC4MmetaG_FD_161058 | JGI IMG/M metagenome (GOLD analysis project Ga0210410, IMG submission 161058) | Forest soil microbial communities from Barre Woods Harvard Forest LTER site, Petersham, Massachusetts, United States - Inc-BW-C-4-M | ecosystem: Environmental > Terrestrial > Soil >... | reverse complement strand
TAGGAGGACGTGACTGTGAGCACTCCTGACCTTGTTCTGCAGGGCCATTACGACACCCGTCTCGTCGCCCTGTCCGTCCTCATCGCGGTAGTGGCTTCCTACGCTGCTCTTGACCTCGCGGCGAGGGTGACTTCTGCCCGAGGCCGGGCCCGCTACCTCTGGTTGAGTGGTGGCGCCACCGCGATGGGAATCGGCATATGGTCAATGCATTACATTGGCATGCTCGCATTTCGCTTGCCAGTCCAAGTGCTGTACGACTGGCCCACGGTATTGGTTTCGCTCCTGGCAGCCATTTTCGCTTCCCTTGTCTCGTTATTTGTCGTGAGCAGGCAGAAGATGGGTCTCCTTCAAGCCCTGGCGGGCTGTGTCATTATGGGCGGCGGTATAGCTGGGATGCATTACATTGGCATGGCGGCGATGAGGCTGCCGGCGATGTGCCACTATTCTCCTGCGGTCGTTGCGCTTTCGGTGGTTCTGACATTCGTGATTTCTCTGGTCGCTCTATGGCTGACGTTTCATTTTCGCGGAGAAACTACCTCTTGGGGCTGGCGGAAGATCATCAGTGCCTTGGTGATGGGTGCGGCCATCCCGGCCATGCATTATACCGGCATGGCCGCGGCCAGTTTTACGCCTTCCACCTTGGTCAACGAGGATCTATCACATGCTCTAAACATCTCTTCCCTGAGCCTCGCCAGCGTTATCGTCGTCACTTTTATGATTCTGGGCCTTAGCCTCCTGACGTCATTGGTTGATCGTCGATTCTCCGCTCAGACTTTGGAACTCGAGGCCAGTAAGGAGTTACATCAAATTCTTGAATCAGCCCTCGACGCATTCATCGGAATGGACTCAAACGGGATCATCACAGATTGGAACGGACAGGCGGAGGCTGCCTTCGGATGGCTCCGTTCCGAGGCTACGGGGCAAATACTTTCTAAAACGATCATTCCTGACCGCTATCGTGACGCACACGAACGAGGTCTCCGGCACTTTCTTGCCTCCGGAGAGGGCCCAGTCTTGAATAAGAGGATTGAGATAAGTGCGTTGCACAGAGACGGGCGCGAGTTTCCCGTAGAACTGACGATCTCTGCGATTCGTGGAGCAGGCGCGCGCCGCTTCGCCGCATTTGTGCGCGATATCACCGATCGCAAACGATCCGAACAAGAATTACTTGCAGCAAAGGAAGCTGCCGAGCAGTCGAACCGGGTCAAGAGCGAGTTCCTTGCCAACATGAGCCACGAAATCCGCACGCCGATGAACGGCATCCTGGGAATGACGGAGCTGATGCTGGACACCGAACTTACGATCGAGCAACGCGAGCATCTGGGCCTGGTCCGACTTTCCGCGGAGTCTTTACTTTCAGTCATTAATGACGTTCTGGACTTCTCCAAGATTGAAGCAGGGAAAATGGAGCTGGAGTTGATTCCATTCGATCTGCGCGAGAGCTTGGGCGAAACCATGATGGCGCTCAGTCTTCGTGCGCAAGAGAAAGGACTGGAACTCGTTTACGAGGTACAACCTGAAGTTCCCGAGGCGCTTCTTGGCGATCCGGGGCGGATTCGTCAAATCCTGGTCAACCTCATTGGCAATGCCATCAAGTTCACCGAGCACGGCGAGATTTTCGTTTGCGTAGATGAGCGAACGGACGGATCAGCCACTAGCGCCCTGCATTTTGCGGTGAAAGATACGGGCGTCGGAGTGCCTATTGAGAAGCAAGAGAAGATATTCGAGGCCTTCTCTCAGGCGGACGGCTCGATGACGCGCAAGTACGGCGGCACCGGCTTGGGACTCTCCATCTGTGTGAGACTCGTGAAGATGATGGGAGGACGCGTGTGGCTGGAGAGCCAGCCTGACCAAGGGAGTACATTTCACTTTACCGTCCAGTTGGCAGTGCAGGACAGTTCCGCCCGGCCCATTCCGCTTCAGCCCGAGCAGTTGCGCAACCTACACGCGCTCATTGTGGATGACAATTTCACAAATCGCCGCGTCCTTCATGGCATGCTAACTCGTTGGGGAATGCGTCCGACCTCTGTCGAAGGCGGCCGGGCGGCGCTGCAAGCGCTGGAGATCGCCAAGAGCACCGGCCACCCCTTCCCGCTCATCTTGTTGGACGGTCAAATGCCCGATATGGATGGCTTCGCATTGGCTGCACAAATTCAGAAGGACCCGGGCCTGCTCGCCGTGACGATCATGATGCTCACGTCGGCGGGTCACTTGGGTGACGCGGCTCGCTGTCGAGACCTGGGCGTTTCCGCTTATCTGGTGAAGCCCATTCGCCAAACAGAACTGTTGGATGGGATTTGCCAGGTTCTCAATAAAGTGGCCTCGCCGAAGAGTATGCCGCTCGTCACGCGCCATACGTTGCGCGAAGACAAGCATCGTTCCCGAGTCCTGCTGGCGGAAGATAACCCGGTAAATCAAACTCTGGCGGTCCGCCTGCTGGAGAAGCGCGGCTACTTTGTGACCGTCGCCAGTAACGGCGCGGAAGCGATCGAGGCTTTCGAAAACAACCAGTTCGACCTCGTACTCATGGACATCCAGATGCCCCTGATGGATGGTTTCGAAGCTACCGCAGCGATTCGAGCAAAAGAAAAGTTGACCGGCAGGCACATCGCAATCATTGCCATGACCGCTCATGCGCTGAAAGGCGATCAGGAGCGATGCATTACCGCGGGGATGGACGGCTATGTTTCCAAACCGATCCGCACGAGCGAATTGTTCTCCACGATCGAAAGCATACTGCAAAACAAAGACTCGGCTGCGGCGAGTGAAGCAGCCAGCGTTCCCGATCCAATCGCAGGCCGAACGCAGTAAAACGGGCTCAGGCTTCGACGCGTCCTGCATCGTCACCTCATTTTTATTCACTGACGCCGTCAAATGTCCTGCGCTCGTCGCACGTCCGACGGCCCACGCGAAGTTGCATGGGAAAGACTCTGTGCTCGATGATTTTCTCCGACAGACGCGGTGGGTTGCTAGTTCGAATCTAGCCCGGTGAGCCAAATCGTCCTTCGTCGGTTACAAGTGGCGGCCCTCCCTCTCAATAGTAGTAGGGAGCCGAGGGCACCGGCTGTGATGCGTCTAGTGGGAAACAGTAGTCACCCTTCGGGTGACTCCAAGGATCAGCGGTATTGGCACCGGGGGCGTCACGGCTGTCCGTCGCGAAGGTCGCGCACAATTCGTAATCGCTCCTCGACCTTATGTGATAACCGAAGGACCTGCCGGTCACCGGGTCCTGCCGGACGGAAACGGAAAGCTTTTCCAGACTATCGGGGAGGTTCTTATCTGCGCCCGAAAACTTCATATTGATTTGCTGCGCAAGATTCGCAAGCGCACGCACGGTGCGAAGGTCAGATTGCACCAGCCGCTGTTTGCCCGGGCTGCCCAAAACAAGGAATCCCAAGGAAATGACGACCACGACGGCGGTGCTGGCAGCTAGTGCAGCCCACACGTTTCTATTCATTGGATTTTTTTCGGGTCAAGCGTACCCTTCTGCAGAGATCCCATGTAGTACCAAAAAACTCCGCCGGCAAGCACGAGTACAACGGCAACCTTGGCCACGAAGCGTGCCGTCAGTTCGCCGCGCAGAAAGTACGTCAGGAACGTAATCAAATCGCCGACGACAACGCCCGCCGCGATAAGCAGCGCGATGTAGGTGAGCCACTTTCTCACGGGGGACTCGAGTTTTTCGGGATGGCTCTCGATTTCCCTGAGGATATAGCGCATCACCAAGAGGTAGACGGGAAACGCAATGATGACGCACGCGAGTGAATCCGCAATCTGATAGTAGCCACTCGTGTAGTTATTGAACGATGTGATCGGGTCTTTAATCCAGCGGTCGATCAGCGAGAACATGATCGAGCCAAGCCCAAAGGTCCACGTCGCCAGAGTCGAAAAACTCAGCAAATACAAAAACGCATCTTTGGCCGAACCAGAACGCTTATAGACGGGGACCTGAACGCCGCCGCGGGCTTCATAGTGATCCGCAAGAGCACGGTAGACATCGTCCTCGTGCCACCCGCGGCCGCGCAGAAGGCCAACTAGGATTTCGTCAGTTGTCCCCTGCTGCTTTGCAGCGTCAAGAAACTCCTGGAGACCGTTTCCCGCACTCATAGGCCAGCGATTGTAAGACGAGCACGATCGAGAAAGCGAGCACTGATCTTCTTGAGGAACGACTGATAGTCAACGTTCGGCGTTACCCTCAAAATGACAATTGCGTATTTGCGCGAATTGTCATTTTAACGATCCATCTCTTTGTCCCAGCCACCCGTACTTGTGCCCTCAAGGGCCCGGTGATCACCCGAAGGCGCTGGTTCGCGTTCGTGCGGTGAGACGCTGTATATAAGGATATAGGATGCCTCAGTAGTTCTCGAGAAGCGCCGAGCGACTTCATCAAGCTCGTTCAAACCGATGGATGCAGCTCACGATACACCTGCGGGGAAAGTCACCCAAGCCGAGAGGCGGGCTGCCGGGGCATCGAACTGATGTCCGCAGCAGCTATCGGCCTCTCTAGCTTGACATCTTCTCGATAGCTGTATATACATATAGTGTGCACGCCAAAAAGACACCGCAAGCCCAAAGCGGCTTACCGGTGCTGCCGTGTGCGTGTGCAAACCTACGGCGCGCGGCCCGCGCGGTCACCCGAATCTATAACCAAGAGCTACGGTTCACCGGGCTTGAGCTGACACAGTACACACTGCTGATGGCGTTGAACATCACCGGGCAAACGACGCAGGGAGAACTAAGCAAGTTGCTGGCACTGGACACAACGACTTTAACACGCATGCTCAGGCCTCTGAGAAAGAACGGATGGATCGGACTGCAGCCGGGAACGGACCGACGGCAGCGGCTGGTGCGTCTGACTCCCTCAGGCGAACGGAAGTTAGCGCAGTCGCGACCTCACTGGGAGCGCGCGCAGGAGCACTTGCGGCGCGACTTGGGAGAAGCAACGTGGAGTCAAATGGGCGGGTTGCTGGCCGAAGTAACCCGGGTATCGGCTGAGGCGTGAGCTTTTTTTGTGACTATAGCTGTATGCAGGCCGCCTACTGCCCGAAGGCAGATTTTACGGTCACCGCGGCTTCCAATGCGGATGAAGAGTGAATAGACCGTCGACAAAGCCGATCTGGTAGGAAAGGAACAAACCGAAACCCAGACTTAACAGCCCCGATGCCACAGCTGCGCTGCGGTTCCACCCGGCAAAGTTTTTAAACATGAAGGCGAAGGGCATGGCGATCATCGCCGTAATCAACATCATCCCTGCGATCGTGCCTATTCCAAAGAGAAGGAGATATGCGATGGCCCACCAGGAATCGCGAATGGTGGTCATCATCAAGAGCGCCACCGCCGCTGAACCCGCCAAACCATGTACGATGCCGATTATGAGTGGCCGCACAACGTTGTACAACCCCACTCCACCGAACATGTCCTCGCGAGAGGCCTTTGCAGTAACACCACCGAGTCGTTGTGTTCCCGACAATGGGATCGGTTGCGTTTTGGCTACGTCGCTGGCAGTAGCGTTAGCCATGTCATGGGATTGCGTGCCTGGGGCGAGTCTGTCTTGCAACCATCGTAGACAACCCGTCAGATTCAGAGCCCCGAGCAGTATCAGCATCGCCGCCACTGCAAACTCCATGGAAAGTCCGAGGCGCGGAGGGATGGTGACCTGGAAAAGAATGATCGTCGTGCCGACGACGAAGATAGTGAACGTGTGACCGAGCCCCCAAAGCGCTCCAATAAGGCCAGCTTTCGCGACCCCGCGCTGTTTGGTAACGATCGTAGTTATGGCCACCACATGATCCGGATCTGTGGCATGACGCATACCGAGGAAAAAACTTAGAACGAGAATGCCTACCAGTGACAACACGCCGCCTCCTCCATGACCATCTTCAATGAGCCTCCGGAATGCAGAAGTTCCGCACCGAAAATCAGGACCACATTCGAATTTGCACGATACCCGCCGACATCAAACCGCGTATCGCTATGCTTACGCCCAGCAGAATGATCATTGCCGCCGAGCCCATGGGCAACCATCGCTGAACGAATGATCCTTCCAGCCGCAGCCGGGACATCGCGTGGCCCGCATAGACAGCCGCTAAACCCATGACGATAAGCACGGCGGCCAGTCCGATACTAAAAGCCACAATCAAAAACAGCCCAAAGCCTGTGCGATGCAAAGCGACAGCGCTCAGCAAGACCACCAGCGCAGCTGGACAAGGTATGATTCCTCCGGTGACACCCAGCACCAGCAGTTGCCGCGCAGAAACTTTTCCGGTTTGCTGTTGTGCTCCGCCCGTTGCAGCGTCCCCTCCGGCGGAGAGTTCGTCTCTATGAGTGTGCGCAAACTCCCCGCCGAGATAGCGCTGGAGAAAAAGATAGCAACCCATCCCCGCGATGAGTGCACCGGATAGGACTCCAAGGAAAGGATAGATGCGGTCCGGAAGAATATATTTCTGCGCGTAAAGCGTGATGGCTCCGAGCAAATAAACCCCTGCCGTGTGTGAGAGCGTGACGATGATTCCTAGAAGTAACGCGTGCCGAGCGGTCCCCTGCGAACCCACCAGGTATGCCGCCACAATTGTCTTGCCGTGCCCCGGCTCGAGCGCATGAACAGCCCCAAGGCCAGCGGCGATAGCCGCGGCAAGCAACACAATGCCAAAGCTGATCTCCTTGATCGCCATCAACTCCGTAAAGGAGTTTCGTGGAGTGGCCTGCAGGTTGGGTTTAAGCTCGGCGGGCCGGGAAATCCCATTGGCTTGTGCTGTGGTGTGCACCGATACCTTTGCGGAGCCGCCGCTCGTTCCGTGTTGCATCGAATGAGCCGGCTTCACTGGAGTCGCTCCGGTCTTCGCATGCGCAGTCACCGGCGAGAGCCAGTCGGACGACCGCTCGACCGAATACACAATTTTCGCGAAAACATCCTGAGGCGGGCTGTTGATCAAATCCGTCGGATAGTTCGATAGCTGACTGCTGCGGTCTCGCAACGCCACCGAACTGTTTTGTATTGTGACTCGGTGGCCAGGTGAACTGACCACCTCTTTCCAACCTAAGCGGCCGGAAAAGTTCGCATCATGATATTCGAGTTCACAGGGCGTGATTGCGCATGCTTCAGACACTTGTGCTCGATAGACGACACCGAACTTCATGGTTGGAAGATAGCCTGCGCCTGGGGAAAAGAGTATGTCCTGTGAAACGGTTTCCAGTGAAAGTGGCCGGCCGTTCAGAGTGAGAAGCAAATTCTTTTTGAACCCTTCCGCCTGGCTCAACAGGTAGGGTCGCACGCGGACGTCATCCGATTCGGCGACTATATTGTTCTGCTGCATTTCCTGAAATGTGGGAATCTCAGCCATATCGATGAAATAGCGCACTTCCACGAAGCGGCCTTCGATGGTTATCCCTGCATAGTGGCTGATACTGAAGTTCCCCATGGGATGCGCTGGTGAAGGAGCAGGGATTACCGCCAGCGTCGCGGCTGCGGCCAGGAAGTACCGGACGATGCGCGCTTTAACGGACACCGGCAGCCTCTTGCTGGCTGACAATGACATCCTTTTGCGTCAGCGCGGCGAGCCTCTCGGCTGCCACTTCGGAATAGAGAATGTTGAAATGAGGGTTGGTTGCCAGTGCCTGGCTCAAGTAGCTTTTTGCCTTCGCCGAATCTCCTGTTTTTTCGTAGATCATTCCCGCGTGAAACAACGACTGCGCGTCTTTTGTCCCTTGCGCCAGAGCGTGGGAGATGGCATCGGCGGCTTCCTGAAACTTGCCGCTCTTATAGAAGGACCACGCAAGTACGTCCCAGGTGTAAATGTCGTGGCGCACTTCCAGCTCCTTCCGAGCGAGTTCCAATGATTCATTGAGCTTCAGGTCATGATCGGCATAAAAGAGCGCCAAGTCTCGATTGTGAATTTGTTGATTGATTTGACTTAGATGACCGATGAATTCCACCAACTGATATTGTTTTTTGGCTTCCTGGGTGTCGCCAATTTTCTGATAGACGTCACCCAGTGCGGTTGCATATTCGGGATACGGCACCGCCGCGATCGCTTTCTTGAAAAGGTCAACGGCATCTTTGTACTGTCCTTGCGCCGCTCGTACCTTGGCTAGCCCTGCCAGCCCGCGGTAGTACCCGGGATACCCCTCCAGCGCTGCGAGGTAAGCCTTCTCGGCAGCCGCCATTTCTCCGATCTGGAAAAGTTCCTCGCCAAGCTGATATTGACTCCAGGCGATGTTCTCGGCAGGCATGTGCATCTGAATCGCTTTTTGTATCGCGCTACGCATGAGGTCGATGGCGCCCTGCGTGTCGCCCGCCACGAACCGAAGGAAAGATTTGCGCGTGTCCCGCTGGTAAGAGAACGCCAGCTTTTCGTCCTCGGAGCCAAACAGGCTGTCCAGTTTCGAATAGGCCTCGGCCGCGCCCACGTAATCTCCCATATCCGCGAGGGCGTCTCCCGCGATAGCCCAAGGCGATGGATCGCCGGAACCAAGTGCCAGAGCTTTCTGCGCCCAAACCAACGCACCGTCGAAGCGGTGTTCCGCCATACAAACCACGGCCATCTGCGTCATAGCGAACGCTGCCGCGGGATCGTTTGAAAGCAGATCAATAGACTCTTCGAGCGCTCCCTTGGCTAGCTCAAAATCGGCGGCATCACCCGTTTCTCGACCCTTCTGCAAGTAGGCTGCACCAAGGCCCGCATATCCCGCGTAGTCTTCCGGATACCTTCTGACACGCGACTGCATGGTCTTGATCAGTTCGTTCGTGGAGCTCTGTTGCGCTTGCAGCACTGTGGGTCGCCCCACGTAACTCAGCAAAAACATGAAAAATAGAATCTTGCGCATCATGACCTCCTCCTTGCGTCGCACGTCTACTTCGAGTGGCGCACTTCCGCCGTAGCCGGAGTTAGCTTCTGGAGGGCTTCGCGCGCGGCCCCCGCTGTCTCGGACGACGGATCGAGTTCCAGTGATGCCTTCAAGAGCTGCGTCGCCGCCGGGCCATCCTTCAGACTTTCGGCAATCGCGCCGGCGTGATAAAGCATGACTGCATCCCGGACACCTACGGCGAGAGCGCTTGCGATCTGCTTTTGAGCTTCTTCGTAGTGTGCATTCGCGTAGAGCGCCCAGGCATACGCATCCAGCGTGCCCACATCATGCCTCTTGGAGATTTCGATGCGCGCGATACGCAGCGCTTCGGCGGCGTCATGTCCGTGCGCCAAATAGTAGAAGATCAGTTCCTCATTGGTATTGTCGGCTGAGTCGATGGTGCGCCGTGCGCTTGCTTCAAACTCGCGGTACGCAGAATTTGCGTCGGCTGTGTGGCCGGCACGTTCGAGAGCCCGTGCCAGGGCGTAGCTGCTTGCCGCTGTTGGAAAACTCTGGTTGCGCTGACGAAGCACTTCCACCGCTTCGGAGTAGTGCTGCTGCGCCGTTTCTAGGCGGGCTAAACTTTCCCGGGCCTGATAGTAGCCGGGAAATTTTTGAAGGGCTGAGCGAAGCAGTCCCTCCGAGTCATCGAGGTGGCCAACGGACAGTTGCAGATCCGCCATCTGCGTCAATGTCCAGGCCAGATCTTCGGCCTGCGTTGGAGGCATTTGCTGATACGCCTGCGAAAAAAACAGCATTGCACCTTCCCTATCACCGTACAGGCGGCGCAGAGCGGCTCCGCGGAGAAGCGCCGGCACGTTCCCAGGACGGAGATCCAGCATCCACTGAACCGCCGTCTCGGCATCGGCGTATTCGCCGAGCTCGATCTCTGCATCCGCGATGAATGCGTAGAGCAACACGTCATCTGGAGTCTTCTTGTTGAGTACTTTCGCGAGATCAAGCGCTCGGGTGAATTCGCTGCGACCTAGCAAGATCATCACTCGCGCTTTTTGGCCCTCAAGGTTGTCGGGTGTTAGCTCCAGAGATTTTTGAATCGCCGTTTCTGCTTGATGGTAGCAGCTGCTGTCAGCAGTCTCGCGCACGCGGTTGACGTACGCTATTGCCAGTTCGTTGTAAGGTTGGCTGCGATCCGGGTGCGCTTTGATGGCTGCTTCTGCCCACGCGATTTTCTGCTCGGCGGGCGTGGCCGATTTGAGGTGCGCCTGTGCGTAGATTGCCGGCGTCAGTACGAGCGAGAGAACCACCGCACCGAAATTCTTCATTTTTTCCCCTTTTAGCTTCGAACGAAGGCCGAAGCCGCGCGGATTTCGCCGCGCGACCGCGGGCTGCGCTTCTACGACACTGGCCCGCCTCCGGGCTCTCCTGGATCTACGTGCCGCCGGTTGCGCCCGCTGGGCGAATCAGCGAGATACGGAAACTCTTTCCGGAAAGGCACATCGTTGACGTTCACTCCGTCACCGAGAACGTTGTTCGGGAAATGATTGAAGCTGGGAATCAAGACACCTCCGACCGCTACCCGCAACGTGATGTCTACGGCGTCGTCGAACAACCGCCGCCCGTTCGGATAGCCGGCGGGATCGCCACCAATCAAACCCAAACGGCTTGCGGTATCGGGCGGCGTTGCCGGAACTCCCGTGTTGAGCCTCAGCAGGTCTGCGATCGGCCCGGCTGGAGTTCCGGGAGCCGCGATAGGCGCGGCATACGTGACCAGCGGTAGCAAGTCGGTTCGCGGCGCTGGCGGAATCTTCAAGGCTCCGCCATACAACGCTTCCACGACGTGCGCGATCGCCGGATCCAGGTCGAAGTGCGCGAACTGTTTGTCGTTGACCGGCTTGTCCATGCTCCATCGGTCCTTCGAGCCGATTCCGATCACCAGTTCGTTGATGAGCGAGTTACCCATTCTCTGCACCTGGCGGTAGGAACCGAAATTGTTTGCCGGGTTCGGAGAATTACGAACGGTGACGCGCGGCCTGGAGGTGGTTCCCCAGATGCCGATCGTCGCTGCGGGCGAGCTCGCCGGTTCAACTTTTCCCGTACTCGTCAACATCTCGATCGGTACCTCAAGGGAGATCGTGTTGACGGCGTAGCCCGAGACCGTGTCGCTGGCAAAATTCTGGTTCGCTGCATCCTCCGCGGCCGTGAGCACGCCGGGGATGCCGCTGCCCAGGGTTCGGTAGTTTACGGTGTCAAATGTGGCGCCGAGGTCGATAAAGAAGGGATCGTCCACGGTACCGGCGAAAACCGATATACCGTTTTCAAGATGATAGGTGCCGGCTTCAAAAAGCTTGCCGTAATCCATCGTGCGTGGACCGTTGTTGGTGGGCACAGCAAAGAATGGCGACCCGTCGGAATTTGCCAGCTGGATGCTCTGTGTGTCATCGGCTTGGCCGTCAGCGTCGTCCTCCTTCTCGCCTTTCGTGTGCCGAATCATCATGACGGTGTAGGTTTGTCTGAGATTCAGACCTGGATTGTTGAAATCGCGAATCTGCGGGGGCACCACGAGATTCGACGTCCCCGGCTGGTTCGCCCCGTTATCACCGATGCCCGCCAGCCCTACAGGTATATTGGGAAGCTGGAATTGGGTCTGGAAGCGGATCTGAAAAGTCACGTCAGCCAGAGCATCGTGGTCGTTGTCCACGTGAATCTGGTAAAGAATGTCGGGATCGAACGGGAACCAGTTGGGTCCGTTCGCCGGTTCCAAGAGAGGGTCAACATTGAGAATCAGCGTGACCTTCGACGGAGTTGTTTTCGGTGTCTGATTAGCGCGATAGCTCACAAATGCGTAGAGGTCGGTGATATCCGCTTTGTGGTCTAGCGCCGTTATGGGAGCCTCCCGGTGGCTGGAAGCCAACAGGCCGGGTGGCACAGCAATCCCCGCCGCCAAAAGCGCGGCGAGGCAACTTCGGAGCCAATTCATCGGCAATCTCCTTTAATTTGTTGCCACCCGCCCGCACCCCGGAGAAAATCCCGCAGACAAGTGGCCGATTCACAAGGCAGACTGCGCGCGCCGCAGGTCCACCCCTTGGTTGGAGTCGTATGCTAATACGCGAACAAACGACGACTCGGATGAGCTTCTGTGGACTATTTTTCTTCTGTAAACGAATTGTTACGAAGCGAGGTTCCTTTGGTAGCTTCAAAACTAGGGGGTACAAAACTCGCCTAGGGCACCCCGTAACAGTTCCCGCGGAAGCCGTCTGGGCCGGCGATAGTCGACGGTCTCGAGAGCAGACAGCGTACAATTGGATCCGCTTGGAACCGTAAATACGGAAGCACTTCTGAAAGCGGGTTCGAGTCATGCCCGATATAATCGATTGGCAGC
>Ga0210410_10004521_pt1 | contig 12186 bp, 7 predicted proteins | sample IncBWC4MmetaG_FD_161058 | JGI IMG/M metagenome (GOLD analysis project Ga0210410, IMG submission 161058) | Forest soil microbial communities from Barre Woods Harvard Forest LTER site, Petersham, Massachusetts, United States - Inc-BW-C-4-M | ecosystem: Environmental > Terrestrial > Soil >... | reverse complement strand
ACGCGCTGGATGGAGCGGAGGCCAAGCTTCTTATTTCTGTTCGTGGCCGGGGCGGCCGGCGTGGCCCTGTTTGCGCTTTTTCTCGACACTGGCGGATCGATGCTGCAATCGATCGGACGCAATTCCACGCTTACGGGTCGAACCCAGATCTGGGCGGCGGTGTTGGCGCAGCGCATCAATCCCGTGCTGGGCACGGGCTTCGAGAGCTTTTGGATGGGAAATCGTCTGCAGTCGGTCTGGAGTCTGAGCCAGGTGGGTATCGAAGAGGCGCACAACGGCTACCTCGAACTCTACCTCAACCTCGGATGGGTGGGACTGACGCTGCTCGCCGTGTTGATCGTGAGCGGATACCGGCATGCCCTGTGCTTGTTTCACCGTGATCCCGCGGCGGGACGATTGCGGGTGGCGTTTCTGACGGCGGGCATAATCTACAGCTGTACCGAGGCCGGATTCCGCATGATGAGTCCGGTATGGATTGGATTCCTGCTCGCCATCACCGCGGTGCCCGATGCGCAGGCGGCGAGCGCGCAGTTCGCACTCGACTTTCCGTTGCGGCGAGCACTGGCGCGCCGGCGCATGCGGGTCTTGCAGTAGCGGAAAGGTAGAATCGAAAAAATGCCCAATCAGGAGCCGGCTTGAAGCCATTCGATGCCAATGGAGCGTTCGCTCCCTCTGTGCCCGGAGGAGGCCACGCGTTGCGACGGATGGCGGTGCGCGGCGCCGGCGCGACCGTGCTTTCCGGCGGCATTGCTCTGGCCATCCAGATTGTGGCGACCGTGGTACTGGGCCGGTTGCTTACGCCGCGCGACTTCGGCCTCGCGACGATGGTTACCACCTTCAGTCTGTTGCTGATGAACGGGCCCGCCAACGGATTTATCGACTCTCTCCTAGAGCGCAAGGAAGTCACGCACAACCTTGCCAGCACGCTGTTCTGGATCAATCTCGGCATCGCCTTCGGGCTGACCCTGGGCTTTGCGGCGGCGGGGCCGCTGATGGCCAGGTTTTATGGCGAGCAGCCGCTCACCTTTCTAACCGCGGGTTTTTCGCTTACCGTCCTCTTCACCGCGGTGCCCATCATCCATGCGGCTCTGCTGCGACGCGCCATGCAGTTCACCGCTCTGGCAAAGAACGACATCATCGCCCGCGCCGTCGGTGTGTTCACGTCAATCGCCTTCGCACTTAGCGGTTGGGGATATTGGTCGCTGGTGATGGGCGCATGCGCACTGGCGGTCAGCACTGCCGTTGGTGTGTTCATCCTCTGTCCATGGATGCCGGGGCCGCCGCGGCGGCGGGTGGGAAGCGCCTCGACCTTGAATTTTGCCTCGCACATCAGCGGGCGATTCAGCCTCAATTACTTCGCCCGCAACTCTGACAATCTTCTGGTCGGCTGGCGCTTTGGTGCGCACTCTCTGGGCTTTTACAAGAAAGCCTACGACCTGTTTGCCCTTTCCGCGGGCCAGCTGGTTTCCGCCACCGCAAATGTTGCTGTCTCCGCGCTGAGCCGGGTGCGCGATGACCGGCCCCAGTACATCCGCTATGTGCTGGGAGCCGTCGCGGTGATGTCGTTCGTGGGGATGGGGCTGGCGGGTAACCTGACGCTGGTTGGCAAGGATCTGATTCGCGTTCTGCTTGGGCCGAATTGGGGAACGGCGGGCGTGATCTTCACTTACTTTGCACCCGGCATCGGCGTCATGATCGTCTACTATATCCACGGCTGGATACACGTTTCGATCGGGCGGGCGGATCGCTGGTTTATTTGGAGCATCGTGGAATGGGTCGTAACCTTCGGCTCATTTCTGATGTTCCTAGGGTACGGCCCTGAAGGCATCGCCGTGGCTTGGTGCGTCACATACTGGGTCCTCATCGTCCCAGCGATGTGGTACGCGGGCAAGCCCATCGGGCTCGGCGCTGGCCAGGTGGTGGGCACAGTTTGGCGCTATGTTGTTGCTTCGCTGGCGGCGTCCGTGGTGAGCTATTTCGCCCTGCGCAGCGCTCCCGCCCTCCAGAGCATTCCGGGATCAGCCGGGGCCGCGATACGCATTGCGTGCGTTACGCTCGTGTTCGCAGTCCTGTACTTGGCCGGGGTCGTGCTGCTGCACGGGGGCACCGCGCCCTTACGCAGGATCTTGCGTCTTTTGAATGAGTTACGCGGTAAGGGACGGCCAAGGGAGTCCGATCACCCGACCGGGGGAGTCGAAGTGGCTTAAGGTGCAATGGCGAAAGGCTCGCCGAGCTGTTCTGATGCAGACTGGGGATATTTAGCATTGCGCGAATTGCGCTGGGGAACGCTGTCCAGATGAAAGCCTGCATGTTGGCCTACACGTTTTACGACGCGGACAACCGCGTGCGCCGCTATGCGGAGGCGCTGGTCCGGCGCGGTGACCAGGTAGATGCGATCGCGCTTGCGCGAGAAGGGCAGCCGTCGTTTGAAGTGATTCGCGGCGTGCGGGTCTACCGCATTCAGAAACGCAGCATCGACGAAACCGGCCCCTTCAGTTACCTCATCAAGCTCTTGTTGTTCTTTCTCCGCTCGGCATGGTTTCTCGCAGTTCGCACTTTGCGCGAACCTTACGACCTGATTCATGTCCACTCTGTGCCCGATTTCGAAGTCTTCGCAACCATTGTCCCGCGGCTGTTGGGAACGGGCGTCATCCTCGATATTCACGACATTGTCCCAGAGTTCTATGCCAGCAAGTTCAAGGTGAGCGAACGGTCACTCATCTTTCGTGCATTGCTGCTGGTCGAGCGGCTTTCCATCGCTTACTCAAATCATGTGATCATCGCCAACCACCTCTGGTACGACAAGCTCACGCAGCGCTCGGTGAGGCCGGAAAAATGCACCGCGATCATCAACTATCCCGATCCCGCCATCTTCTCGCGGCGGAGGGGACCGGCGCGCGAGGGCAATGAATTCGTCATGTGCTACCCGGGAACCCTGAGCTGGCACCAGGGCATCGACCTCGCCGTCGAGGCCATGGCTCTGCTTCGCGATGATATTCCAGAGCTCAGGCTGCAACTCATTGGAGACGGGCCCGAGAGAGAGAAACTGAAGCGCCTGATCCGCGAGCGTGGTCTTGAAGACCGAATCTCGCTCACCGGCTTGATTCCGATGGAAGAAGTGGCCGAGATCATGTCCAGGATCGACCTCGGCATCGTGCCTAAGCGCGCGGACTCATTCGGTAACGAAGCCTTCAGCACCAAGATCATGGAGTTCATGGCCATGAACGTGCCGGTGCTTGCCTCGCGCACGCGGGTCGACGAGTACTACTTTCACGACGGGATCGTGCAGTTCTTCGAGTCCGGCAATGTGCGTGACTTGGCCGACAAGATCCGACTTCTCTATCAAGATTCAGGGCGGCGCGCAGAACTGCGCTCGCAGAGTTCGACGTTTATTGCGCAAAATAGCTGGGACATTCGGCAACACGAATACTTTGGGTTGATCGATCGCCGGGTGCCTGGGCGCGAACTCGCTGCCGTGCGGTAGATGCGGCGCGGGTATCACCGGCCGGAATCACAAGACTTAAAAATAGAGGATATTATGAATTGCAAGAAGATATCGATAGTTGTTGCCATGTGGCTGATTGCTTCAACATTCGCAGTCGCGCAGACCTGGGCTACGTTCCTCTTGCCGGGACAGGGGATTGACTGGTCGACAGCGGGCGTCGGGACAATTCCAACCCGGACCACTTGCGCCACGCTGAATGTCGGGGCAACTCTAACGGCGATCAATGCAGCACTTGCTTCGTGCCCAAGCGGAGATGCCGTGGTGCTCAATGCGGGCACTTATACGATTTCGGGGACGGTGCACGTCCCCTCCAATGTTACCCTTCGCGGCGTGGGCGCAGACAAAACCATCCTCAACGCAACCGGCAGCGGCGAGGCGCCCGTGCTGCTGGGCTCTGGTTCCGTTCCGTTTGTCCCGCGGACGATCACCGGCGGTTCAAGCGCGGGCTCAACGCAAATCGTGTTGGGAACCACGCTGGGCTTGACTGCAGGGATGTACCTGATTGTCACGGAGACCAACGATCCCAGTTATGTGAGCGCGTCCGGGAGCGGCGGCAGCTGCAACTGGTGCGATGGAAGCTGGACAAAGACGGGTAACTACGCCAGAGGCCAGATCGTTCAAGTGACAGCCGTGAGTGGGAACAACGTCACCATCTCTCCTGGGCTGTACACCGCTTACCCCAATTCGCCGATCGCAGTGGCGTTCAAAATGGCGGCCAGCTATGCAGGCGTCGAGAGCCTCCAGGTGAAGGCCAACAACACGGGGTACACCGCAAACTTCGCGATGGATATGTGCGCCTACTGCTGGATCAAGGCTGTCGAATCGAACTACGCCGACGGTGATCATGCTGAGGTCTCGTGGGGATTTCACGACGAGATTCGCGACAGCTACTTTTCGAATGCGTATCTGCATACGCCGGGTACTTACGACTCCGACGTGAAGCTCGTGCTCAAGACAAGTGCCAGCCTCATCGAGAACAACATCATCGAGCGAACCCACGTGGCCGTCATGCTGGAATGGGGACCGGCCGGCAACGTTATCTCCTATAACTACACCATGGGTGAGTTCGACAGTGGTTCGCCGAACGTCGTCATCGGCGGCCTCGATTATCACGGAGCGCATCCGCAGTTCAACCTGGTGGAAGGCAACGTGATGACGGTCTTCTACGCGGACTCCATCTGGGGCAGCTCGAGCGACACCACCGCCTTCCGCAACTGGTTTGTGGGCACCAACCACGTCTGCGCTCCCGCCTCTGGCCGCGGGACCGTCAGCTGCTCCGGCAAAAATGGCTACTACGGCTATCAGGCCGCTCGCGCCATTCAGTTTTCCTACCTGGCAACGCGGAACTACTTTGTCGGGAACCTGGTCGGCAGCGCGCAGATGCAGACCCTGCTCAAGGCCGGCAAAGCGATTCCGCAGTCGAACCAGCTCGAGTATCCGGCCCAACGCCCCTATGAGGCCGCGCAGCTGTGGACATTTGGCTACGGAAGCGCGAACGACGATGGCCTGGGAAGCGGCTGTGGCGGTGGCATTGCGCCCTGTCACAAGGAGGGGAACACAGCGACCCAGCTCCTCCATGGAAATTTCGCCAATTTGAGCAGCACCACCACGTGGGCCTCGGGCATGAACAATATCCTGCCCACCTCGTTCTACCTGGCGAGCAAGCCGGCATGGTGGGGCACGCTGCCCTTCCCGGCGATCGGCCCCGATATCAAGGGCGGCTCCGGCCCCGGCACTCACAGCTTTGGCAACCCCGCACAGAACTGCTATTTGAAAGTTATGGGGGGCTCCGACGGTGGGCAAGGGGGCCCGCTTTCCTTCAATGCCGGCAAGTGTTACGTGACCGACAAGATCGTCTTCAGTCCCGCCAGGGTGGCGGGACCGGGCCGCAGCCCCGTCGAGCCGGTAAGCCTGAGCATCACCCGTAAGTGATTTGTTCGCCTACGAGCAAATGACTCCGTGAGTGTTTGCTAATTGGTTACCAAAGAGGAGCAAGGGATACACCCTGTTTGTGGGATATTGCGATGGAGCAAATTCCTTTAGGCTGAACAGGATGTATCCCTGCGCACTGATCTCTTCCCCAGTCGGTGCTGTGAACCCGAGATGCCGGATTCCAGGGAATAGGGGCGTAAGACCCCGGAAGGCAAAGAGATAGACGCGATTGCATTCCCCCGGTGCAGTCCTTGGTGCGAGCGCGGGGCCGGGAGCTTCTTCATCAATCCGCTGCGTGGCGGATTTAGCCGACTTCAGCGAAGAACAATGAACCGGCAACTTTACAAATCGTTGGCAGCTGCGCTCCTGGCAAGTGCGGGATCGGTCATGGCCTGGGGACAAAGCCCGGCCGTTGCCGCGCCCGTGGTGCCGCCGGCGAATCCGAGCTCCGATGCCACAATCATCACCTCAAACTCCGATCCGCAGTTGAAGCCCAATCCACTCGAAGCCATGCGCAAATTTGAGCCAGCGGCCGACGAAGAGTACCGCCTGGGCAAAGGTGACGAGATCACCATCGATTTCGCCGGTCGCACCGATCTGCTGGCCAAGCTCGTGGTGGGACCTGATGGGCGCATCACCCTGCCATTGGCGGGAGAGATTATGATGGCCGGCCTCACTCGTGCTGAGGGGGCCAAGGCCATCGAAGTGGGTCTCGCTCCCTACTACTCCAACCTGGCCGCACAGGTCACCGTAACCAAGTACACCGCCAATCGGGTCATGGTGCTGGGAGCAGTGGAACACCCTGGCCCGATGCTCTTCGACGGCGTGCCGACCTTGCTTGAGGCCATCACGCGCAGCGGCCTTCCGACCGCCGGTCCGGAAAAGCGCCCGCAAATTCCCGACCAGTGCGCGATCTACAGGGGCAGCGATCAGGTGCTCTGGGTACAGCTTCGCTCCTTGATCGACTCGGGAAATCCTCTCGCCGACCTGCGCCTCCGCCGTGATGACGTGATTTACATTCCCGATCCCGCTGCGCGCTTTGTCTCTGTGCTAGGGGAGGTAAACCATCCCGGCGCCGTGCCCCTGACGACAGGTACCACGCTGGCCAGCGTTCTGGCATCGGTGGGCGGTATCACCGACAAGGCGGGCGGCAAGCCCAAAATCCAGATTGTGGATCCCGCAGGCGGCACCACGCGCACAGTTGCCTTCAACGACCTCCTGAATCCGGCCAAGAACTTGGAAGTGACTCTCAAGCCGGGCGAGATCATTTACGTTCCGCAGACCGGGTTTTCGCGCGCCACGTACTACCTGGAACGCCTGAACCCGATGACGCAGATGGCCATGGTGCTCTCCTACAACGGGGTGCTATGAGCGCCTTGCGTCCCAGCGGCGGTTTCCGCGACGAGCTGCAGACCGGCAGTATGCCGATGGAAGCTCCCTCGGTCTCGGTCCGAGCCATGTCGCAAGGGAATCCGCCCCAAACGTTCTTCAATCTGGATCTCCCGCGCAGCCTGCAGTTGCACCGCGGGCTGGCCATCGGAATCTTCGCGGCAGCACTGGCACTGGCCGCTTTCTACATGGCGAAAAGCTGGAATCACTACACAGCCGAGAGTCTGGTGTATGTGCAACCGGCTCCGCCGCGCCTGATGGATTCCGCGCAGACACAACGCTGGCCCTACGACGCCAACACCTACGAGTCCTACATCCAGCAGCAGATTCACAACGTCACGCGACCTGATGTGCTGGTTGCGGCGGCTCACAAGCTGCCTGGCTGGAAGGATGCTTCAGAGACGGATCAAGCCGCTGCGGCGCGCCTGGATCGCGCCGTCGAAGTGGTGCGCGTCGGTGCCGGTTATCAGCTTTCTATTACGGCGAAGGCAACCAGCGCGGTAACGGCCGCACAGATCGCCAACGCCGTAGCGAACAGCTTCATCGAGAGCTCCACACGCGAGTTGCGTTCCGGCGACGCCCAGCGGATCGAATTGCTGCGCGAGGAGCGGGACCGCATCCAGAAGGAACTCGCATCGGATCGCGCCGAGCAGGGGGATCTGAACAAGAAGCTTGGAATCGCCGCGGTCGCTGGCCAGACACCAGATCCTTACGATGAGCAGATCGCGGCTGTCCGTACTGAGCTAGTGAAGGCGCGAACTGCCAACGACGAGGCGGCTGCGCGGCTCACGAGCCTCGCCAAGACCGGTGCATCTTCGGCCGCGCTCGATGCGGAGGCGGACGAAATTGTGTCATCGGATGCGGGGATGGTCGCGATGAAGACGGCGTTGAACAAGCGCCGCTCCGACCTGATTTCGCAGATGGCCAACCTTACACCGAACCATCCGCAGTACAAACAGGACGTGGATGAGCTGGCCAAGATCAACACGTCACTCGACGCCATAACCAAGGAGCTTCGCGACCAGGCCGGTGCGCATATCGAGCAGCGGCTGAAGAACGACCTGGAACGGACCTCAGCCGTGGAAGGAAAGCTGAACGGGCAACTGGCCCAGCTTACCGCCGCGGCGGGGTCGGCGACGCCGAGGCTGCAACGGTCCAATGAGCTGGCGACCGACATCGTGCGCCTGCAGAACCGCTTCGCCGTGGTCGACGAGCAGTTCCGCAATCTCAACCTGGAAAGCAATGCGCCGGGCGCGGTTTACGTTGCCTCGGCAGCGACGCCGCCACTCAACGCGGATCACGCCAAGATGTTCCGCAACGGGTTCATGGTTATCGTATTGGGCCTTGTGCTGGGCTTAGGCGCGGCGCTTATAGCGCACAATCTGGACCCGCGCATCTATGTCGCGAGGGACGTCGAGCAGATCCTTGGCTTTGCCCCGATGGCGATGTTACCGGACTTCCATGAAGTAGGCAGTGGCGTTTCTGAAGAGTACATGCTGCGCCTGGCGGCGGCAGTGGAGCACGCCTATCAGGAAGGCGCCATGAAGAGTTGCATCTTCACCGGCGTTGCTCCTGGCGCGGGCGCAACCACGCTGGCGACGAAGGTGACGGAAATGCTTCAGGCGATGGGCCGCGAGACAGTGCTGGTAGATGCGTCCGGTGCGCCTCCTGCAGAGATGGGCGGCGCTCGTGTGGACAGCACTGATCTGGTCGCCTCGCCCCGCGGCAGCCGCTCGACGGCCCTGTTGCAGCGCATGACCGATGTGACCGCCGGGGACAGCATTGTGGTCACGGATGCCGCGCCACTGCTGGTTTCGGGTGAGACCGAATACTTGGCGCGGTTTGTCGATTCGGCAATCGTTGTGATTGAGTCGGGCGTAACCACGCGTTCGCAACTCCGCGAACTTGCGAAGACGCTGCAACGGCTGGAGGTTTCGGCGGTTGGATTTGTGCTGAATCGCGTTTCACTAACGAAAGCGAACGCATCATTCCGTGCGTCGGTAAGGGCAGTGGAGCAGCACTTGCACGCTCAGGCTCGCTCCTTCGCCCGCAACTCGGGCCGCAGCCAGCCAGTAGCCCAGGCACAGCGGGAAACCCACACCGAGCCGCGGGTAGGTCGCAGTCGTCATAAGGTCGACCCGACACCGGAGCCCGTAGAGGAGCCTAAGATTGCAGTCCCGCAGAATCCGGCATCTCAACGGACCATGGATACGCGTGCTAACCCGATGCCGGAACGGGCTGAGGAAACGGTTCAAGACCAGAGGTTCTGGCAGGAACCTGCGCCGAAGCCGGCTGAACCAGTCAGGCGGCCTGTCGAGATTCCGGAGCCGACCGTTTCGAGCGGGCGTGTCATGCCTCCGGAGCCGGTGCGGGAAGCCCCGCCTGCTCGTCGCGCAGAGCCCGCACCTACGATTTCCGCGCATCGGTTCATCACGCCCGAGCCGACTTACGATCCATTGCAGCCGCCTGTGGGCGATGCCCGCGCGGCCGCCGGTCCGATGCACAGGGCTTCTGCGCCGATCGATCCGCTGCAGACCTCAAGTGTCGCAAAGGAGCCGCCGGCTTCGCCCAGGCAGCCCCATCCGATGCAGGCACGGGCCGCATCACCTCCGGTGACACAACAGTTTCCCCGTGGTCGCGAGCCAAGGCGGCCGGCTCCGCCCCCGGCGGTCGCGAACAAGATCGACGAGGCGCCGCGGCAAGTTCCTTTTCCGCCGGTTGTGGAACGTCCTCGTCCCGTTGCGCCACAGCCAGTTGAAGCTCGAGTACAGCCATCCGTTGTGCCGGCCCCTCCGATTGTCGATGCGGTCAGACCACAGGCGCAGGATCAGTCGATCCCGGGTGCGCCGCAGTCAGCAGCTCCTACCCAAGTTTTTGGAGCGGACTGGACTCCTCCGGCAAGCAACGGTCCGGTGAATGAGCCGAGGACACCGGCCCAAACCCGGCTGGACGCGTCTAATCCTGCGCCCCGCGTCGAGGCGCGCACACCTGCCTCCGCTTCTACTCCAGTGGTGCAGGGCAATCGGGTTGCGGAGCCAGTTACACCTGCACCAGCACCGTCGGCCCCGGAAGAGGATGGCGACGACTTGCCTTACAGCGCCGCATCGCGACTGGGTGGCCTGCGGACTCTGCTGGTTTCGCTTGGCCTGAAGGCACTGAACAAGGAATCGGAATTCCAAGGGCAATCGCCGGATGAAGAGCCACATTATGAGCGCAACGCCGAGCGTCCCGTTTACGCCGAGCCGATTACGCTTTCGCCTTCCACGGGCACTCTGGAGGCGCTTCCGCCGGACGCAGCCTCGGTGAAGGCGAAGCCGGAGTTCCTGCCGCCAAAGCCCGCACTTGAGGCGTCTGAGCGCGAAAGGGAGAAGGAACCTGTTCGACCGGTGCCAAAGCGGTTGCGTTGGGACGATCCCCAGGATGTAGAGACGCTGCCGTCGTGGCGCGGGCAGTATCGTAAGCGTCGTTAGTGCACAAGCAAGGGTGCTTGTCGCGACGAAGTAGAAGGTCCAGCGGGGATAGAAAAGCTTGGGGTTGGGAGCTGTCAATCGAATCTTAATGGTCAAGAATGCGGTTTGTGCGTCTGAGGGAACATAGAAAACGCTAATCGGGACGGGTTTCCCACAGCATGACCGGTGTGCAGCACTGCACTGAATTTCGCAGCCGTGTAACATACCATGATGCACAATCACTAGAAGGAGAGTTAGTCGTGCCGCGCATCCACTTTCAACAACAACTTGCCGAGCTCAAGGACAAGCTCCTCGCCATGGCCGCATTGGCTCAGCAGGCGATGGAGTCGGCGGTGGACGCCTACCTGCAGCGCGACCCTGGTCTTTGCCAATACGTTCGTCAGAACGAAACCGCTATCAACACTGCACAGCGCGAACTGGACGAGATGGCCTACGAACTGCTCTCCCGCGAGCAGCCCATGGCGATTGACCTTCGCTTCATCCTGGCAGTGATCAAGATCAACGGCGATCTGGAGCGAATCGGCGACCAGTCAGTCGCGATTGCGCGCCGCACCCGCGAAGTGATTGACACCGAGGCTGCCGAGCTTCCCGTTGACTTCGAAGCCATGGGACAGAGCACCAGCCACATGATCCGGTCGGCCATTCAGGCGCTGCTCGACGGAGATGCCCGCCTTGCCGATTCGGTTCGCGAGATGGATGACGAGGTCGACCGCATCAATCGCCGTGCTCACGCCGATTTGCTGCAGCTCATCCAGGATGAGCCGAAAAAGACGCAGCAGGCCATGAATGGGCTGTTTGTGGCGCGTTCCCTGGAGCGCATTGCGGACCACGCTTCGAACATAGCCACCGATGTGATCTTCTGGATCCGCGGCGCGGACGTTCGCCACCAGCTCAGCGTGGCCATGGACTGATGCCGCGCGCACGAAAACAGCAAGGGCAGCCAAATGGCTGCCCTTTTTTTCCTGCGAACAAATGAGCTCAGTTAGCGAACGGTTTCGTAGAGGAACCATGCACGCCGCTCCGCCTCGTCGATCCAGTTTTCAATCAGGCTGGTGGTAGCGTAGTCGTTGGCGGCGCTAGCGACCTCGTGCGCGGCGCGGAGATTGTCGGCAAGCGCCCGATTGTCCGCCTCAAGTTCCCGAAGCATTTCGTGAGCGGACACGTTGGCCTTGTCGTTGTCGTTGATGCGCTTCAGGCGGGAGATTTCTCCAATGGAATGCACCGTCGTTCCGCCGATCTTGCGCACCCGCTCGGCAATGTCGTCGCCTATGGCGAAAATTTGATCGGCTTGTTCGTCGAGCAGCAGGTGGTAGTCGCGGAAGTGCACCCCGGTCATGTGCCAGTGGAAATTCTTGGTCTTGATGTAAAGGGCGAATACGTCGGCGAGGAGGGGGTTGAGGGCACGGCTGATGCTCTGGACGTCTTCCGGCGAAAAGCTTCCGGGGGCAGTCACATTTGCATTGCGGAGCGTTTGTGTCGCCATTCTTTTCTCCTTTTGAGGGACCAGCACCGACGGTGAAAAAGGGGAAGTTTGGCGCAGAGTCCCGCATGCTTAGGATGCGCAACGGCCGCGCTGTGATTCTTCTGCAAGTTGAAGTAAACATTAACTCGGCACCGCAGACAGTGCGGTGCCGATGTGTGAAAATTCAGTGAAAGTCGCCGGGTGAGGGTCGGCTATACCTTGACGGCGGGGTGGGTAGCGTAGTGAAGCAGGAGCGCCACCGCGCAACTGGTCAACCGTGTTTCCGCTGAATCTGCGCGGCTTGTGAGGATCGTGGGGACGCGGGCGCCGAGAACGATTCCGGCAAGCTGCGCGCCGCCCAGATACTCGAGCTGCTTGGCAAGCATGTTGCCGCTCTCGAGGTCGGGAACCACGAGAATATCCGCCTG
>Ga0210410_10004520_pt1 | contig 12186 bp, 9 predicted proteins | sample IncBWC4MmetaG_FD_161058 | JGI IMG/M metagenome (GOLD analysis project Ga0210410, IMG submission 161058) | Forest soil microbial communities from Barre Woods Harvard Forest LTER site, Petersham, Massachusetts, United States - Inc-BW-C-4-M | ecosystem: Environmental > Terrestrial > Soil >... | reverse complement strand
ACGCCGTCGCCCGCTATTTGTTCAAGCTGATGGCCTACAAGGACGAATACGAAGTCGCGCGGCTTTATACCGACGGATCATTCGCCAAGCAGGTGGCGCGCGAATTCGACGGCGACAAGCTGCGCTTCGAGTTTCACCTGGCGCCGCCGCTCCTGGCCCGTCGCGACGAGACCACCGGGCTTCCACGCAAGATGAGTTTCGGCCCCTGGCTCATGCCGGCTTTCGGCTTGCTGGCGAAGCTCAAATTCCTCCGCGGAACTCGCTTCGATCCGTTCGGCCGCTCGCTCGAGCGCCGCACCGAACGCAAGCTGATCGAGGACTACGAGGCGATGCTGGAGGAAGTGCTCGGCAAGCTCAGCCCAGAGAACCATCACCTTGCCGTCGGCCTCGCCGTGATTCCGGAAAAGATTCGCGGCTTCGGTCATGTCAAGCAACGCCATCTCACGGCGGCGAAGGCGGACGAGGCCGCCCTGTTGGAGCAATTCCGCACCGGCGCGCCGGTGCTGCTCAAGGCCGCGGAATAGCCGGAACGCTCCGGCACGGACTGCCGTCACGATCAGTCCATAATTCCTTTACATTTGCGGCGGCAGGATGCGGCCCGCTGCGGGAGTTCCGCCGGCGACAAGGGGCCTGTCGCGGCCAAGCTTCAGGCAGGCCGTTTGCGGCCAGTGCGAGGCGGTCAACAAGCTTCCGGCCGGTGACGGTTGCGGCGAGCGCGCACTTCGTCTCAAATCGAGTATGCTCCAACAATGAACGAATCACTGCCAATGCCAGGTATCAGAGGCGAGCCGACCGACGCGCCTGCAGAACTCCCCGAAGCGGAGGAGATGCCGCACGTGACCAACGGTCCGACGGTTGCGCCGGCGCCCAGCGAGGCGATCGCGGCGCCCGAACCGGAGCCGCCGGCAGGCGAAACTGAGTCCGACATTTTGGAACTTCCGTCCGAAACGCCGGCGCCGGCGTCCCCGATCGAGCTTCCGGCTCTCTCGATTGAACCGCCGCGCGTGGCGGAGGCCCGCTCCGAGGCCCGCGTCCCGCACGAGGAGCAGGCAATGCCTGCTCCGCCGGTGTTTGCGCCGCAGACCCCGCCGGACAAACAGGCGGTCGAGGCGGAAACGCCCGGCGAGGCGATGCCCGCCACCTCCGGCATCGGCATCCTTCTCGTCAACCTCGGCACGCCCGACGCCGCCGAGCCGAAAGCGGTGCGCCGGTATCTGAAGGAGTTCCTCGCCGATCGGCGCGTGATCGAAACCGACGGCCTGCTCTGGAAGATGGTGCTCAACGGCATCATCCTGCCGCTGCGCTCGCGCCGCCGCGCCCGCGACTATCAGAAGATCTGGAACAAGGAAAAGGACGAATCGCCGCTCAAGACCATCACGCGCTCGCAGGCGGAAAAGCTCGCCGGCATCCTCGAGCCGCTCGGCAAGGATGTCGTCGTCGACTGGGCGATGCGCTACGCCAGCCCTTCGATTGCGTCGCGGCTGCAAGCGATGGTCGCGCGCGGCTGCGACCGCATTCTGCTGATGCCGCTCTATCCGCAATATGCGGCGGCGACGACGGCGACGGCATGCGACGAGGTGTTCCGCTTCATGATGGGACTGCGCCGGCAGCCGGCGCTGCGCGTGCTCCCGGCCTACTACGACGATCCGTATTACATCGAGGTACTCGCTTCCTCGCTCAAGGCCGAGATCGAGGCTTTGCCGTTCGAGCCGGATGTGATTCTGGCGTCGTACCACGGCTTGCCGCGCGAATACGTCGCCAAGGGCGATCCATATGAGGCCCAGTGCGCGAAGACGACCCAGCTGCTGCGCGAGCAGCTCAAGCTCGACGACAGCAAGCTGATGATGACGTTCCAGTCGCGTTTCGGCCGCGCCAAGTGGCTCGAGCCTTACACCATCAACACGGTGAAGGCGCTCGCCAGGAAGGGCGTGAAGAATCTGGTCGTGGTCACGCCGGGCTTTGCCGCCGATTGCCTGGAGACGCTGGAGGAGATCGCGGTCGAGAACGCGCGCGTCTTCAAGCGCTACGGCGGCGAGAACTTCGCCGCGATTCCGTGCCTCAACGACAGCGAAGCCGGCATGCTGATGATCTGGCAGCTCGCCATGCGCGAGCTCAAAGGCTGGGTCTGATCGCCATTGTCGTTCCGCGGCGCGCGGCGCGGAGCCTGAAGCGTCCCCCCGCCGATATCGCTGAACGCCGCCCGAATTGCCCGTCCTGCCGATCGTGGCTATGGATTCCGCGCTGGCGCCTTGGGGCGTGCCCGGAAATGACGCCGATGATGAAGGACGGCTCGCTGGTCTCGTGGACCTGGTTCGGCCTCGCGTTCTTGCTGTTCGCTGTCGAGGCGCTGCGGCCGGGCAGGTTTGCCCTCTGGCTCGGCTTTGCCGCGATCCTCGTCGGCGTTGTCGCCTCGGTCGCGCGCTGGCCCTGGCCGGCCGAGCTTGCGGCGTTCGCGGTGTTCGCGGTCGCCACGATTCCGGCATGGCGCCGCTACGAGCGCAGGGGCTGAACGTCGGGCTGAGCGGCCTGGCCGCATTCGCGCCGACGAGCGCGTGATCGCAAGGCGCGCGTCGGCGCGATCAACCACCCGTTAACCATATCCGTTCTACCTCCGTTAACCATCGGGACGCCGCGTGGCGGCCCGTGCCGGTCATCGCGTGGCTGCCGCACGGGGCCCGAAGCGCCGGCGCAGCTCCTTGACGGTGGTTCGCTTTGGCAGTTCCCGGGGTGACGCGGACGGCGATGGTGCGCGCTTCGGCTGCGAGGAAGTCGCCGCCGCGCCGTCAAGGCGTGCTGGGTGCTGCAGGCCTGCTGCTCGCGGCTGCAATAGCGATTCCATACAGCGCGAGCAGGGCGCAAACGCCGGCCCCGGATGCCGCAACGCCGGCCGCGGATACCGGGAGCGATCTGCTTCAGCCGAAGCTGCAAGGCAGCCCGAGGACTCTGCCGCGCTTTCGCCGGCCGGGCGAGCCAATACCCCCTCGCGCCAATCAACCGCCGCCGACCGGAAAGTTCACCGCCCCGTCGCGCATCGGCGCGACGCCGATCTACGGCAGTCCGCCCGCTCTCGGTGCGGGCGAAATCGGCTATGATTCCACGAACAACAGACGTCGCAAGAAGCCCGCGCAACCTTCAACCACGCCCGGCGGCACGCCCGCCGGCGCACCGCCGCAGCCGCAAACGACCTTCACCCCGGTATACCGATCTACGCACGGCCCACGCCGCCGAAAGGGCCCGCGGCAAAAAAACCGCCGCGCCCTGAGATCCACCCGCTCAGAGCCGCAGCACGGCCGGGCGCGGCACTGCCGCCGCCCGCCGAGCCCCTGCCGGTGACCCATCCGCCGCCCGAGCTGCATCCGTCGGCGGCAGCGAGGCGGCCTGGCGCCGCTGTGCCGATTCCGCGGCCGATCCACGTGGAGACGCCCTCGAGTACGCCGCCTCCTGGGGAGCCGCCGCCCAACACCCTGCCGCTCGGAACGGCGCCGGAGCGGCTGTTGCCGATCGCGGCGGGTGATCCGTACGCGGCGCTCGGCATTCGCGGGGTCGTTTCTGTTGCTGCCCGCGCTCGAACTCTCGGCCGCGAACACCAGCAACGCCCAACGGACCACCGGGTCGACCGCCGCCACCTATTTCGTTGCCGCTCCGGAGTTTGTCGCCCATTCCGACTGGGAGCGCCATGCGCTCGATATCAACATCCACGGAACCTATACTGAATATGCTCAGGCCATGACCCCCTCGCTCAATGCCCCGTTTCTGGATTCGCGGGTCGACGGCCGCATCGACGTCCTGCGCAATACCCAGATCATCGGCGAGAACCGCCTCATCATTGCGACCGACAATCCCGGCAGCCCGAACTTGCCGGCCGGGCTCGCCAAGCTGCCGCTCAACTTCGACCTCGGCGGCACGCTCGGCGTGGTGCAGACGTTCAACCGGCTCTCGGTTTCGTTCAAGGGCACTTTCGACCGCAATACCTATGACAACTCGGTCCTGACCGACGGCGAAATTTCGAACAATGGCGACCGCAACTTCAATCAATGGGCAGGCATCCTGCGGGTCAACTACGAGCTCAACCCTGGTCTCAAGCCGTTCGTCGAAGTGCAGGAGGACGAGCGCCACCATGACGAGCAGTTCGACCGCAACGGCCTCGAGCGCAGCTCGGTGGGGACCACGGGGAAGATCGGCGCGGCCGTCGATCTGTTTGGCTCGCTCACCGGCGAGATGGCCGTCGGCTACACCCAGCGCGTCTACAAGGACCCGATGCTGCCGGATATCGCCGGCACGATCGTCAACGGCTCGCTGACCTGGCAGGCAACGGCACTGACGACCGCCAGGTTCAACGCCACGTCGCAGGTGTATGAGACGATTCTCGCCGGCACCTCCGGCACGCTCACGCGCGACGTCAGCCTGCAGGTCGATCACGCCTTCCTGCTCTGGCTCATCGGCACCTTCAAGGCCGGCTACGGCACCGACGATTACGTCGGCTCAACGCTCTCGGACCGGCGCTATTTCCTGTCCGGCGGCCTCACCTACAAGATGAACCGCGACCTGCAGCTCAAGGGCGAGGTGCGCGAGGACTGGCAGACCGCGACGCAGCCCGGCCTCACCTACATGGCGACATCGTTTCTGTTCGGTCTGCGATTGCAGCGCTGAACGTCGTCCGGTTCACAGATCACCTCGAGGCGCCGAGCGAACGGCTGCGCCGTCCCGCCCAGAACGTAGGGCGGATAGCGAAGCGTAACCCGCCGATTCTGATTATCAAGATGGCGGGTTACGCCTTCGGATAACCCGCTCGACGGGTTGACGCTAAGCTGAGATGGATTTGTCCGCTGCTGAAGGTCATCGAGGTGAGGTCGATGAACTGCTTGTGGTTCGTGTGATTGACGCCGCCAAATCCTCAATCTTGCCGCCGCAGGCTATGCCGCATCGCCGGCACCACGTGGTCCAGGAAGCGTCATCTGAATATAGAACTGCTGAAGAACCAGCAGACGAGAGCTGCCAACCGCGGAAGCCAGTGCCGGGCGCCGCTTAGCCCCAACCAAATGTGCGACAACTCTGGACACTACCCGACTCTGGACACTACCCCCCCCGATGAACCGGTCGTCTCCAACTGTCCACGTGACCACTTCTGCTGCAACATGAAAAACTCGAGGCGGGCGAAGGGCGCAGCGACATCACCGCGTACTGCGCGCGAGAATCGTTAGCCGTGCCCATTGGCAAGAAACGGCTGCTGATCGGCAGTGGCAGTTAGTTGCTTAGCGGTAATTGCAGCGCCGTCGTGATTGACGAAGCTAGAGGCCGAATAGTTAATCAACAGGTCGAGAGTCGAAGCATGTGCAGCTCCCAGTCGTGCCGCAGTGTCATTTGAACTTGGTGCAACCGGATTGAACTGGTTCATGGTGGTGGCGGAGAAGTTGGAAAAGACGTATGAACGCGTGGTGGCGTCATATGCCGCTACTTCAAGCTGGTCGGCTCCTGCCGAGGGGCCGCCGACGTATCGAACATTGCCCCAGTTGCTCGTCGCCAGAAACCACTGTCCGTCCGCCTTGCTTGCGCCACCGACCGTAAGTGGCCACTTCCGCCGCCGAGGTCTTCCACCCAGTAGGCTGTGAGGCTATCACCGCTCGGGTTCGATACGCTCAAGTCGCCGGCAATGGCCACCGCCTGGTTGGGAGAGACGAAGAAACTCTGCGCCGTTATCGTCGGGAAGATGTGGCTTTTCGTCGTGGCACTGAACGTAAAACTGTAAACGAACGAACCGGTGGTCGCGTCAAATGCTGCGACCTCCAACTGATCGACTCCCGCCGAGGAGCCGCCGACATATTGAACATTGCTCCACTTGCTCGTCGCCTGAAACCACTGTCCGTCCGCTTCACCTACGCCACCAACTGTAAGATGGCCGCTTCCGCCGCCGAGGTCCTCCACCCAGTAGGTTGTGAGGCTATCACCGCTCGGGTTCGCCACGCTCAGATGGCTCGCAATCGAAATCGCCTGGTTGGGATAGACGGTCAGACTCGCCGCCGTTATCGTCGGGTTGGTGTGGCTTATGGTCGTGGCACTGAACTTAGCGCTGTAAATGAATGAACCGGTGGTCGCGTCATATGCCGCGACTTCAAGCCGATCGGCTCCTGCCGAAGACCCGCCGACATATTGAACATTGCTCCAGTTGCTGTTGGCTAGAAACCATTGCTGGTCCACCTCCCTCACGCCGTTCACTGTGAGATAACCACTTCCGCCGCCGAGGTCCTCCACCCAGTAGGCGGTGAGGCTGTCACCGCTCGGGTTAGAGACGCTCAAACGGCCCGCAACCGAAACCGCTCGGTTGGGAAAGACGGAGAAACTCTGCGCCGTTATCGTCGGGATGATGCCCTTGGTCGTGGCGGTGAAAGTGGAGCTGTAAACGAACGAGCCGATGGTCGCGTCATATGCCGCGACCTCAAGCTGATCGGCTCCTGTCGAGGAGCCGCCGACATATTGAACATTGCTCCAATTGCCCGTTGCCTGAAACCACTGCCCGGCCACTTCGCTCACGCCACCAACCGTAAGATGGCCACTTCCGCCGCCGAGGTCCTCCACCCAGTAGGCGGTGAGGCTGTCACCGCTCGGGTTCGACACGCTCAAATGGCTCGCAGCCGAGACTGCCTGGTTGGGAGACACGGAGAAACTCTGCGCCGCTATCGTCGGGTTGGCGTGGCTAATGGTGGCGGCATTGAACTGAGAGCTGTAAACGAAAGAACCGGTGGTCGCATCATATGCGGCGACCTCAAGTTGATCGGCACCTGCCGAAGAGCCGCCGATGTATTGAACATTACTCCAATTGCTGGTCGTCTGAAACCACTGCCCGTCCGCTTCGCTCACACCGCCAACCGTAAGATGGCCACTTCCGCCGCCGAGGTCCTCCACCCAGTAGGCGGTGAGGCTGTCACCGCTCGGGTTCGATACGCTCAAATGGCTCGGAACCGAGACCGCCTGGTTGGCAGAGACGGAGAAACTCTGCGCCGTTATCGTCGGGTTGGCGTGGTTTAAGGTGGTGGCATTGAACTGAGAACTGTAAACGAAAGAACCGGTGGTCGCATCATATGCGGCGACCTCAAGTTGATCGGCTCCTGCCGAGGAGCCACCGACATATTGAACATTGCTCCAGTTGCCCGTGGCCTGAAACCACTGTCGATCCGCCTCCCTAACGCCGCCCACCGTGATATAACCACTTCCGCCGCCGAGGTCTTCCACCCAGTAGGCTGTGAGGTTATCACCGCTCGGGTTCGACACGCTCAAGTCGCTTGCAATCGAATCTGCCTGATTGGGAGAGACGGAGAAGCTCTGCGCCGTAATCGTGGGGTTGGCGTGGCTAATGGTCGTGGCATTGAAACGAGAACCGTAAACGAAAGAACCAGAGGCCGCGTCATATGCCGCAACCTCGAGCTGATCAGTTCCCGCCGAGGAGCCGCCGACGTATTGAACATTGCTCCAGTTGCTCGCCGCCTGAAACCACTGTCCGTCCGCTTCACTTACGCCACCAACCGTAAGATGGCCGCTTTCCGCCGCCGAGGTTTTCCACCCAGTAGGCTGTGAGGCTATCACCGCTCGGGTTCGACACGCTCAGGTCGCTCGCAATCGAAGCCGCCTGATTAGGAGAGACGGAGAAGCTCTGCGCCGTTACCGTGGGACTGACGCGTGTTTGCGTCGCCGGCGTCCAGCCGAGAGCATCCATTACATCAATGTCGGTTTGGGACAGGGTGTTAGTTTCGCGGGCTAGGCCAGTCCCAAATACGTCCTGCTGGGCGAAATCGGCGGTATCGCCAGAGTTATTTTTGGTGACGCTGCTACTGTACTCGTTATTAAATGAAAGGCTGGACAACGCGCTGCCATTGGCGGAGAAATAAGTTGTAATTCCGTCCCTACCGTCGGAGAAATCGCGAACGTTCGGCGATGAAAATCGGAAAAGATCCATCGCACTCCAAATGGAGTTTTGGTCGCCAAGACCGCCGACTCGACCCATTGCCCCTTCGGTGATCTCGTGCTCCACGGTGTTGATGACATCTTGGCCGAAACTCCAGTTGTAGGAGGAGTTCAATATCGCCAATGCCTCCGGCTGGGAGATCCTGTGTCCGTCCGCATTCACGGCAGCCTGGGATGGCGGCAAGGGGATCGAGTCGATCCAAGTCCGCGTCGAAGGCGAAGCCCCGGCGCCGGCGATAAGCCATTTCATGCAGGGCATTTTGACGTTCCATGTCCGCTGCCTGTTTCGCACCGAGCCGGGATATGACCTCATGGTGCAGGGCCCGATAAACCGCCCGAAGGATGGAATCGCGGCGCTCTGCGGCGTGATCGAGACCGACTGGTCGCCCTTTCCGTTCACCATGAACTGGATGTTCACGCGCCCGGGCATCGCGGTACGCTTCGAGCAGGGCGAGCCCTATTGCCACATCTTTCCAATCAAACGCGAGGAGATCGAAGCGTTCGATCCGGAGCTGCGCCCGATCTCCGAAGACGCTGAGCTCGCCGCGCAGTTTCAGAAATGGAAGACCAGTCGCGGGCAATTCAACGAGGATTTGAAAGCGCCCGGAACGGAAGCGCGGGCGCAGCGCTGGCAGAAGCACTACTATCGCGGCGTCGACGTCCACGACCAGAGCGCGCCGGTAGAGGATCATCGGACGCGGATCCGGTTGAAGTCGTTCGCGAAGAAATGGTGAGCGCGGTGGAGCGCGCGCCGCCACAGCCGCGCGCCGAAGCGGTGCGCGGTTTCTGGCATGGCGAGCCGCTCAACGCCTATCAGCTCCTCTGCCTGCGCAGCTTTGCCGTTCACGGCCACCGCGTCGAGCTCTACTCCTACGATCCAAGTCTCGCCGTGCCTGATTGGGTTGAACGGAAGGATGCGTCGCAAATCCTGCCGCCGGAGCGCGTGCTGCGCTATCGCTCCGGCACCGGCCCCGGCAGCTTTGCCGTGCACACGAATCTGTTTCGCTACGCGCTGCTGCACCGTCGCGGCGGCTGGTGGGCCGATCTCGACCTTTTGCTGTTGCGGGGAGACCTGTCGCAGGATGAAATCTTCTTTGCAGCGTCGGGGCAGCTCGATCAGGTCTCCTGCAATCTGGTGAAATTCCCGAGCGAACATCCGATGCTGGCCGAGGCCATGGCGCGGGCGGCGTCACTCGAAGTCGAGCTGTGGGCGCAGGCCGGTCAGCCGCTGCTGACCGTTCTCATCAAGCAACACGGCTTGGCGCAGCTCTGCCGACCACGCACCGACAGCTCACCGATCGCCTGGTTCGAACTGCCGATGCTGTTTGACCCGTCGCGGGCAGACGAGGTCCGCGACCGGTGCACGGCCGCCTACGCCCTCGATCTGCACGACGAAGTCTGGCGCGGCGCCGGGATTCCCTTCAAGCTGGCGCCGCCGGAAGGCTCCTATATCGACCTTGCTCTTCGCCAGCACGATCCCGGCTTGCACCTTCCGGGACGCATGGACTTCGCCGATGCGACGCGCTGGATCGAGAACCTGCGCAACAGCATCGCGCTCGATGCGCAGCTGCGCGCCCTGCAGACCAGCCACCACGAACTCGAAACGAAATACCGGGCGCTGGAAGGGCAGCACGACGCGCTTGTCGCTGCGAGCCTGCCGCAGCGCGGACGGCGCGATGGTCGCGCCGCGACGAGACATGCGTCGGCGCCATCGGCCGGCCAACGGCGCGCGCTCGTCATCGCCCGCGTCGGCGATGCGTCGCTGCATCCAGGCTGGCTGGCGGGCGCGGCTCCGGGAAGCCGCAATTGGGACTTGCACCTGAGCTATTTCGGCGATCGGCCGGATCCTTTTCAGGAGCGGCCGGACGACGTGACGCTCACCATCGAGAAGGGCACCAAGTCGATCGGACTCAACGCGAGCATGGACAAGCTCGCCGACCGCATCTGGACGTACGACTGGATGTGGGTGCTGGACGACGATCTCGCCGCCGACTTGGCCACGTTGAATCGCTTTGTCGAGATTGTCGAGGAATACGAGCTCGACCTCGCGCAGCAGCGCTCGGCGGCGGGTCATACGTCGCATACGACATTACACGCCAACGGCCGCACATGGCGCTGCGCTTCACCTCGTTTGTCGAGTCGATGGCGCCCTGCTTCTCGCGGCGCGCGCTCGAGCTGTGCCTGCCGTATTTGAATTCAACGGTTTCATCGTGGGGCCCCGACTACCTTTTCCCCAAGCTTCTCGGATATCCCAAGGACAAGATCGCGATCGTCGATGAAACTCCCGTTATTCATACGCGCCCGGTCGCCATGGGGCCGAACATCGCGCTGGCCAAGGAGCTCGGCGCCGATCCGAACAAGGAACTGCAGGCCTTCCTCCGCCTGTACGGGCTCACGCGCCGCTTCGATACCTGGGGCGGGATCACCAGAGACGGACGCTATACGATGGACCTCTCCGAGATCGATCGTTTCAAGGCCGAGCCGGCAAGCTGAGACGTGAATTTCCGCGGCCAGACGCGCCGAGCGAAGCGTGGCGGAAAGCCGCCGCCGGCTTGGCCGCGATCGCTCGGCGGTTCACGAACCTGCATCAGGTCTGATGTCGGCGCACGCAGGCGGCGAGGAGGACGCCGACTGCGGTGAGCGCTGCCACCATCGCCCAAGCGTCGTTGATCGCGAGGCTCAGCGCCGCCCTTTCGACGGTCGGACGCGCGGCGAGGACCATGTCCGGCGTCACCGCGGTACCGCCAGGCAGCGGTGGAAGCCCCGCATAGGCGAAGGCACCCGCATCGCCCCGCAGGAGGCGTTTGGCCAATTCCTCGCCGTGCTGCGCGGCGCGGCCGAATACGATCGTATCGATGACCGCAAGGCCGATGGCGCCGCCGAGAATGCGCATGAGATTGAACAGCCCGCTCGCGCCCGGGACGCGGCGCTGCGGAAGATGACCAAGCGCGAGCCGTGTCGGCGGCAAGAGACAAAACATCAGAGCAAAACCGCGCACGGCTTGCGGCAGCACCATCTCGGCAAAGTCGGCGCGCGGCGTGTCGCGCGTGCTCAGCGCCAATCCGATGCAAAGCATGGCAAAGCCGCACGCGGTGAGAAGACGGGCGCTGACGCGCCTTTCCAGCCACACCGCAATCGGCGCCGCGGCGAACTGCGCCGCGCCGGTCACCAGCATGGTCTGGCCGATTTCAAGCGAAGTATGGCCCCGCACATAGGCCAGGAAGACCGGCATGAGATAGACCGAGCCGTAGAGTCCGACGCCGAGGATGAAGCTCAGCGCGCAGCCGAGCACGAAGTTGCGGTCGGCGAGCTCCGTCAAGTCGACGATCGGCGAGGCGCGCGCGTAAGTGCGATGGATGAAGGCGGCCCCGGACGTCAGCGAGAGTGCCGACACGCCGAGGACGATTGCGGACGTCCAACCACGGCCGGGGGCCTCCTTCAGGCCGATCTCGAGCGCCGCAAGCGAAACCGCAAGCAGCAAGAGAGCGGGGAAGTCGAAGGTCCGCAGCGCCGAGAAATCGGCGTCCGCCCTCGGCAGCAGCGACGCGGCGGTGATCGCGGCGACGGCGCCCGGCCCAACGTTGACCAGAAACAGCCATTGCCAGCTCAAAGTCGCTGTGATCCAGCCGCCAACGATCGGGCCGACGGTCGGCGCGAGCACGGCGAGCATGCCCGCGAACCCTGTCGCGAGCGCTTGTCCCCGCCCCGGAAACAGCAGGAATACCGACGTGAATACGGCCGGGATCATTGTCCCGCCGGCGCACCCCTGGAGCGCCCGCCATGCGATCAGGCTGGAAAAATCCGTGCTCGCCGCGCAGCCGAGCGAAGCCCCGACGAAGAGCGTCACCGCGAGCGTAAACAGGCCGCGCAGCGACAGCGCCTGCGTCAGGAGTCCGGTGAGCGGAATGGTGATCGCTTCCGCGATCAAGTAGCTCGTTTGGATCCAACTCATCAGGTCGGGGGAAATCGCGAGCGCGCCCTGGATCGTCGGCAGCGACGTGGCGACGATCTGAATATCGAGGATCGCCATGAACATGCCGATGCACATGGCGATGAAGCCGAGCCAGGTCGCCGGCGAAGGGGATGCGGCGGCCGAAGCCTGCCCGGTTGTGGTCGCAAATTTGTTGGTGACCATCGAGGTGTACTGCGCGTGAGGGCCTTCACCGGGCAACTGACAAAACAGTCAGTTTGTGACCTGCAAGTCAGGTTCCGGCTGGACAACGGGCTGCG